>Ga0207705_10002881_pt1 | contig 13166 bp, 12 predicted proteins | sample KBSC13metaG_FD_184314 | JGI IMG/M metagenome (GOLD analysis project Ga0207705, IMG submission 184314) | Corn rhizosphere microbial communities from Kellogg Biological Station, Michigan, USA - KBS C1-3 metaG (SPAdes) (version 2) | ecosystem: Host-associated > Plants > Roots > Rhizosphere > Soil ...
GGCCGCTTCTTGGCGGCGCCTCGCGGTTCGCTCTAAAATCAGTTCCACGAAGCCCCGTCGCCAAGTGGTAAGGCACCTGACTCTGACTCAGGCATTCGGAGGTTCGAATCCTTCCGGGGCTGCCAACCTAGATTGGTTTTATTGAATAAAATCAATCACTTATGAAGGCCGTCGCGGCTTCCGTGGCGGCCTTTTCCACGTCTGTCCCTTGGACGCGTTCTTTCAGATTGGCGAACTGCTCGCCACAATATCCCGCCGTTCGCCCTACTCTGTGACCAGCGGGACGTCGTGCCCGCGGTAACCGGAGGGGGTGGGCCATGGGGCGCTGGCTTTGGCAAGGCTTTTCGACCCTGTTCGCTGTGCTTGTGGCGGGGTGGATCGTATTTTTCGGGTTCGCGCTTTTGGGGACGCTCGCCGACAAGATTAAGCGTGGCACGGGGCGCAAGGGGTAGTGTCCTGCTGAATTGCGAAGTCCCGCGACCGGCGTGAGCAAAGGGGGTGCCGTGAAACGTTTTACCGTGTACGTGGGAATCCTCGTCGGCGTGGAACTTGTCGCCTACGTGATAGGGCGGCTCGTGCTTGCGGCCGGCGGCACGGTCAACACAGAAATCACTATGGGATGCGGGGTGGCTGCCGTGGTCGTCGGCTGGTGCATCGCCGCGAGTCACTTCAAACAAAAAGACGTTGCCCGCCAGGGTAACGAGCAGCGTTGACGCCGTCGGCCGTCCACACTTGTCGGGCGGCGCGTCACTGCTGCATCGGCTGCCCCACCGCCGCGCCCAAGTCCGGCGCCCGCTGCGGGGCTAGCGCTCCGTTTTCCCACCACTGCGCGCGCTGGCGCTCGCGCATCCGCTGCCGCACGCGTTCGTTGTATTCAGGGTCAACGGCCTCCTGTAGCTGCTGGTAAACCAAGTGATTAAACGCCGCCTTGGTGTACCAAAAGTTCATGAACGGCACGAGGTTCGACCGCGCGAACGACAACACGCGCGACGCGTACTTGTCGCCTTTGAATCGATCGTTACCCGGTGCGTCACGCCCGGCCATCGCCAAGGAATAAGCATCGGTCAACGCGTCGCCCGCGGGTCCGAGTGCATCGCCCAGGATGCCGCTGGCGCGCTCGCCTTGTGATCCAAAAATCAGCGCGGCCAACAGTGGACCCATGAACCCGCCCGCGGCCATTTTGCCGATGAAACCCCACGAGGCCATGTCTTCGGGATCCTCGCCGGCCAGCAGGTGGCGCAGTTGCACCGCGACGCCCGTCGCGAGCATTTGCGTCAGTGCATAGCGCGCGATGTACTGCGTGCGCGGCGCCCAGCCATCCATGCCGCGCGGCACGTCCAGCAAGTGAGTTTGCATCAGCCCCATCGGTACCTGTCGAATCATCCATAGCATGCGGACGGCTTCACCTAATGGCGTGCCCGCATCGTGCGACAGCAGCCCCAAGCGGTCTTGCTCGTACAAGCTTGAATGCGCGAACCCACGCCCGGCCGCATGTGCAACTTCATGGAACGCGCCCAGCAGTTGCGTGACGGTCTCGTCTTTGATCCGCTGGATTTCGTCCGCGAGCGCGTTGTCCGTTTCCTCGCGCGAAAGCTTGGCGCCCTTGCCGGCGCGCGCTTCGATGCGTCGCCGCGCCATTGTGCGCAGTGCTTCCAGGCTGTCGGGAATTTGGTAAATCGCCTCCGGCGTGACGTTGGTCCGGTTGCCTTCGGCGCCGCGGTCAAGCTCGGCCAGGCGCAGCACGTCCCAATGGTCTTGCGTGAACCCGTGCGACTTCGCGAACCGCTTCATTGCGTCCGGCAGGTCGGAGATTCGCGCGGTTTCGTGCGAGTGTTTGCCTAGGCTGCCCATGACCGCTTCCGCGATCACGCCCGTTTGCGCGCGGTCAAGCGCGCGCATGCCGCTGGCCTTATACGTGGTGCCGTTGAGGAAACGACTCGCGCGGTTCCACACTTCCATATCACCGAAACGCGCGGTCGTTTCGTGCAGGTTGTCGGCCCACACCCCCACTCGGCGCAGCCAGTCTTTGCGGTCGGCTTCCGAGAGTGATTTGAAAAAGCTCACCATGGAGTGATCGCGGTCCAGCCCGATCGCTTTCAAATACGTGGCCGCAATGCCGTAGTCACTCGGCTGTTGCGACACCAACACACCCAGCTTGCTTGCGGACAGCACGGAGCGGATGGCCCCGAGTCGGGCCGCCCATGTCGCGGAACCCACGGAGTGCCCGGACAACTGCGTTTTGAACATCCGCTGGAACCGGCTGTGATCCTTCTCAATCTTTTCCTTGGCCCGCGCACTGTCGGCGGCCGCGAGGTCGGCAGCATGCGCACGTTCCAGCCGGCCCAACACGTCGCGCGCAGCCATCGGGCCTTCACGCTCCGCAATGGCGATGTCACGGCCGATCCGTGCGAAGTGCTCACGAAGGATCGAACCCAGGCTGTCGGACACGCCATATTCCCGCATCGTCTGTAACCAGCCTTCCGCGGTCTTGAAATGAAACTGGCGCGGCGCTGCGTACTTGCCCGCAAGCCCGGCGCCGCCGGGGTGAGGCGTACCGGCTGCGCGCTTGTTCGCGCCATTCGTGTGGATGCTCAACCAGCCCGCGCGGATGGCATCCTCGGCTTCCGCTGGTGTCATTTGCCGGCCGTCGGGGTGAACGAATTCGTCCAGGTCCAGGCGTTCCATCATTCGCGCCACGAACGTTTCCCGATCGCTTGCAACAAACCGCGTCCAGTCCCACGGCTGCGGCATGTAATGCGCCAGCTTCGCGACGGGAACCCCCGCGCGTTCCAGGCGTTGCCGGGCCGCTTCGATCGCATCCGCGACCGCTTTCGCGGCGTTTTTCGCTTCCGGGTTGCTCGATGCCTGCCCGCGCATTTCTTGCGCGATGGGGAGCGTTAGCGCCGGATCATCCAAGGCGCGTTCAACTTTTCCGCTGAACTGCGTCGCCATTTTCGTTTGCAAAGCGCGGATATTCGCCTCCAGGGACGTTTCGGCCGTCGGGCCGTTGAACGCGCCGTGGCCCATGAAGAAACGCGCAAGCATGCCGCGCACCTTCTTACCGGCTGGCAACGCATCAAGCACCGCATCGTTGTGCGCGTTGATCTGAATCCGCTGCAATTCGGCCGCGTGCGCTGCCGCCATGTTCTCGGCGCGCATCTGGTGGGCAATTTCAACCGCGCGCGAAAGGCGTTCCGTGGGTCCCATGGTGGCCCACGCTTGCGGGTCTTCACGCCGCGCCTGTTTCGCGGCTTGCTGCAGGCGCGTTTCTATCGCGCGAAGGTCGGCGTCTGATACCTGCCGGCCGTCGGCTGCAGCCGCAGCCCGCACGGCTGCTTCGCATTCAGGCTTCACAGCACACCCCCCGTCCGTGCAAAGCACGCGATCGCGGCGGTCATCAATCCGCGGTCACTTTCCGCGTTGGCGATTTCCGCGCGCATGCGCGCGACGATGTTGGAAACAGTCGCGGCGCTACCATCCTCGGTTTCGAGTGACATCGCGCCGTGTTTCGCTCCAATTTGTGCCATGGTGGCTTCCTGTAATGTTTGCGGCCGTTGGGCGCTGCCGGACTCGCCAACGGGTAGCGCGAAGTCCGGAATGTTGGCGTCCACCTGCGCTTCGGCCGCGCGCAGCGCGTCGGCCATCGTGTTCGCTTCCTGCACGATCGGATCGGACTGCATGCCCTCGTCGATCGCGCGGGCGGCTTCCATCTTCGCGGGGTCGGGGATCGTGCCCGCTGCAATGCCGCGCGCTTCCTCTGCCGTAACGTTAGCGCTGCGACCATTGGCGAGGTCGTCAGTCACGCGCGAGAAGATCGCGTGATGCAGCGCCGCGGCTTCCGGACTGGTTGGCACGCCCGGCGCCATGTCGGCGGCGCGCGCTTGGTCGGCGACCACGCGGGCAGTGTCCACGTCACTCGGCGCCGGCCGGTCAAACGGTGCAATCCGTCCGCGGTCGCCGAAATATGTTTCGTGCAAGTGGCCCGCGAAGCCCATGCCGGCGCCTACGATCGCGTCGGCCGCCAATGCCTGCCCGTCAAGCGGCCGTTGCATCGCGGCCATGTCGTCGTAACCGTTGGCTTTCAGTACAGCCCAATTTGCGCCGCGGCCCGCAACGCCGAGGCCCGCATTGATCGCACTGGACTTGAACACCTTGGCGAGCATGCCGCCGCCGAATTTGAACGGTACCGCGGCGCTGGCCGCGCCGACGATGCCTTGCCCGAGCGCGGCTTCCTTGGCCGTGGTGTCGTCGACGCCTTGCGAAGTCAAGTCGCGATACGTGTCGTCCGCAGACGTTCCGCCCATCAAAACCGCGGCGCCTATCGGGCCGCCTACAGCGAAGCCGGCGCCAAATGTGGTAACCCCCTTGACAGCGCCGCCAATGGTTTGCGCGCCGACACCTTGATATTGCTTGTCGGAATCGATCCACTTTTCCAGGTTTTCGCGCCCTTGGCTGACGCTTTTTTGCCAGTCGGGTTCAGTCTGGAACGGCGTCCAATCGAACACGTGCTGGACGCCCTGCGGCAGCGCGTTGTGAATCATGCCGCCCACGTCTGCCAGCGCGTTCGTGATGCTGTCAGCCACGCCCGCGACACCTTGCGCAATGGCTTCGCCGGTGCCTTCCAACGGCCCGGGCGGCGCAAGCTGCAGATCGGGTGCCCCGCGGATCAGTCGCGGCGGTCCGCTGCCGTCAAAATACCGAATGCTTCCAGGTGGGAGAGGTTCGGGCGGTTTGTACCCTAACTGCGCGTACGCCTGTTCAGCGTCATCTTCGGCCGACGGGCCAAGGTATCCCATTTAGTTTTCCTCAAAGAAAAATTTCTGCCGGTGTTCACGACATGGCACCGGGTGGAACTCGCGCACCACAATCCCGGCCCCCGCCCCTGGCGCACACCCCTTTGCCGCAAATAGGGGTCCCATCATTCGAACATCCGCGCCGCCGCATCCGCTCGCGGTGCGATCGGGGCAGGCGCCCAACTTGCGCCGCGGTCAGCACGCGAACGCGCCGCAGCGAGGCCCAAGGCCGGGGCATCTGATTGGTTATCACTTGGCCCGGCGTTGCAAGTGCTTGGCAACGCGCGATATTCCGCGTCGATCGCGGGGGTTGGGTCGCACGTGGGTCGCATTGCTGACGAAAGTACGTGGCTCGCGCGCGCTTTCGCGTCGCGCAATGCTGCCGTCAAGTCCACCGAAACAGTTTCGACCAGGAGCTTGTCAGTCAACAGCCCGTGCAGCTTCGCGCGCAATTCCACGGCCTTGGTGAACGCGTGCGAATTGTTGCTTTTGCGCGCAATCTCCAAGGCTTCGCCGGCTTCGTTGAATGCTGCCGTGGCGTCGTACACGGTCTTTTTGGTGATCCGCTCGCGGATCCGGTCGAGTTCGGCTTTCACACCCGGATTGCGCAGCAGGTCGTAGACCTGCACGCGCGCAGTGCGGGGGCTGTAGCCGGCCGCGATCGCCGCTTGCGTCGCGTTCTTGTCGCCCACCGCGTATGCCTGCACGAAAGCTTGCTGCAGCGGCGTCAACGTGCCGCCACGCGCTGGTTCCGGTTTTGTCTTGGTCTTGGGCATCGTAGGCTGTCAGGCGGCGCGCGCAGCGCCGGCCGCGGCGGCTCGTTTCTCATGGCCGACAGCCTGCGCCAACTCGCCCAGGTTCATCGCCGGGCCGATCACGGCATGCAGCTTGCGCCGCAGCGCGTGTGCATCCGGCGCGGCCAAGGGGTCCAAGGTGTATGCGGCGACAAACAGCGCGTCGAATAGGGCTTCAAGATCGCGCCGCCACGTTTCCAGGGCGTTGCGGTCCCCGGACTCCACGGCGGCCAGAAACTTTCCGACGCATTCATGCAGCACGCGGCCGAAGTCGGCGGCGACGGCTCGTTGCGCCCGTTCCTTTCCGGGCTTCATCTGCGTGCGGCCCCTCGTGCGGCGCTGGCGATGCGCGCGGCCGCGCGCTGTGCGTGCCGCTCCGCAAGTCGGATGATGACGCCCACGTCATTGCCGCCGCCCGTGCGTTCCAGCCAGCCGGGAAGTTCCGGGATGCGCGCCGCCAAGAGCTTGAGTTCGGCTTGTGCATCCGCCAGAACCTGTTTGTCTTTCCCGTCCGGGTATCGACATTGCAGCGTGCGCGCCGTTTCGGCCATGGCCTGCAATTTCTGCGCGCGTGTCGGCGGATTTTGCAGCCCCGCCGCCAGTTTCTTGCCGTACTCGTTGGCGCTGCCGGCATCGAGGCCGGGTATTTCGTCCGCCGCCTGCAACCGATGCGACAGCCCCACACGCGCTTGCATCGCGTCAATCTCGCCCATGGGGGCGTTATCGCCGGCAAACGCGCTCACGTCGTGCGCCGTGGCGGCTTCGGCCGGCGCATTGGCATCCTGTGCCGTGGCTGCGTCGGCCGGCGTGCTGGGGGCTTGGGTTGCGTCTGCAATGTCGCCGGCCGGCGCGGGCGCGCTGGTCGCTGGCGTGGCCTGGGCATACAACGCGGCCACGTTGGGCGGTAGCTTGGTGAATCGAAGGCCGGGCTGCTTGGTGCGGGCGGCCTTCCACGCTTCGGCCACGGCCGCGGGGTCGGGTTGCCCCGGCTGCGCAACCTGGGCAGGTGCTGCGGGCGCGACTGCGGCGCCGGGGATAGTTTGGTCAGTCATGCCGCGCCCCTTGATCGAGGTCCACGGCTTCCGGTGAAGGGACCGGGCGCACCATCGTGCGCGAGTCGCGGTTTTCAGGTTCGCGGGGATCGTTCGCGGCTTCGACGCGTAGGCGCTTGACCATCGTGCACAGTTCGGCGCCGATTTCGGCCAGGGGTTTGGCAGCAGGAAAGCCCAAGCCGCGCCGCGGGTCGGGGATCACGCCGACACGTTCCAATTCCGCGCGGACTTGCCCGGCCGCGGCTTGTGACTTGAGCGCTCCGCAGCGCTCGCCCACTTGGAACGCGGCCGGGATTGCGTTGTGGACCTTTTGCGCGGCGCGCAAGAAATCGTCGCGAGCCGCCGCCAGGTCGACGGCAGCGGCGGTGAATTTCGCGGCAGCTTTCGCACGCGCGGCCGTGAGGCGTTCAATTTCGTCCCACTGCGCATCGGTGCCGCGCCGGGCACGCTTCACCGCTGCGGCATGTTCGCTTTCCGCGATGCCCGCGGCCGCCTGGGCGCGCTCGTGGCGTTCGATCGCGCGGGAGAGTTCGCGGCCGGCGCGCTCCACTTCGGGGGTGTCCAGGTTCGGGCCGGCAGCGGCAAGGACGGCGTTGTACGCGTCGCGCTTGGTATCAAGTTCGGTCTGTGCCGTGGCGGCGTGGGCCTGCCGCTCGGCGAGGATCGCCGCGGCAGCTTCCACAGTCAGCGGTTCGGACGCATCGCCCTTGGATCGGCGAAAGGAGGGCAGGGACATGCTGTGTCCTTTGTTGTGGTGGGTGCCCTCCCTTCCACGTTTTCATTTTACTACCAGCTTTCACCAAAAGCAAGGTACATGTGAGGGACAGACCCCGCACCGCCGCAATGTTCAATCCGCGGCGCCGCGTGCCGGTGTGCGATCGGCAAGGGCAGGGCGTATGCCCATTTGTCTGTCAAACCACGACGGGGCGGCGCAGGGCGCCACTGCCATACCACCGGGGAGCAGCCGGCCCGTGCTGCGGCCGGTGACCCGTCGCGCGCGTGCGCGCACGAGGCCGGCACCCATAAGCTGGCAGGAATGGAATCGATCGCCAGTAGAGCGTCCCCGGCGCTGGTCGGAAAGGTGTGGCATGTGGACAAACGCCCCCTCCTAGGGGTGGGGGCGCTTGTCCACCTATTTGCCCGACGCGTGGACAAGTAATTTTTGAGTTTGTCCACCTTGTCCACTTTTGCCGCGAAAGCCTTGCGGCTCGCCGCTTTCGTAAGTGGACAAGCTCGCACGCCATCTTGTCCACATTGTCCGTTTTGCCGCGATATTCGGAACCAAGGTGGACAAGCGGTTTTGTCCACCTTTGTTACCGATTGTTACGGCCATTGCGGCGGCTACCTCACGTCGGGAGCGCATACCGCCCGCGGCCGCAATCGTGCACCAGGCCTTTTTCGGTGAGTCGGTCGACCGCTTTGCGGAATCTGTCGTTCGCCTGCCGCTTCTCCTGGGCGTTGCCCCCGATGGCGGATACGTTTTCGGCGTCGAAGTAGGCTTGGCGCCACTCGTCGCGCGTCGTCATCACTTCCGCAAAGTAATCGCCCGCCGTCGTCGGGTCTTCGCGTTTCGCGTTCGTCAGGTCGCGCAGCGCCATCAATACAACCTGCTCCGCGGGGCTTGGCTGGTTTGCGTCGCGCTTTTCCGCTGTCGCCAGTTCGGCCACTACGCACGAGCCGCGCGGCTTGCCCTTGGCGGTTCGCCCAAGGCTTACGCTTTGGAGCCGGCACGTCCACTTGTGCCCGTCCTCGCCGTCCTTCAACTTTACGAGCTTCACCGTGCGCACGTCGTCTTTGCGCGAGACTTCTAGCTCTACGTCCGCGGCGCCGTGCAGCGAAGAATGCCCGCGCGCTCCCTGCGTGGTGTCTTTGCCGGAATGGTGCACGATCACCACCAGGCACCCAAGCCGGTCGGCGATGGCCTGCGCGGCCGTGATGGCTTGCCCCATGTCTTGCGACGAGTTCTCGTCGCCGCCGGGCATCGCGCGGTTCAAAGTGTCGATGAACATCGCGCGCACGTCGTGCCCGGCTACGGCCGAAACATCCCGCACCAGCGCGGCGGCCGGTTCGAATCTCTGCGCCAGCAGGTCCAGCGGTTGCCGCTCGATCACCAGCACATTGTCAAGACCGTCCCGTTTCAACTTGTGGTGCTGCAAATAGGCTTCGATGCGCGAGCGCTGGCGGCCTTCCAGCCCGACATACACCACCTTTCCTTTGCGAACGTCACGGGCGCCCCAAGACACACCGCGCGCGATGGCTGCGGCGATGTCCAGCGCCAGGAAACTTTTGCCGCTCGCTGGTGCGCCGAAGATCACACCCAGGCCACGGTCGGGCAACAGGCCGTCGATTAGCCATTCCGGATCCGGGTCGGCGAGCAGGGCGCTTGCCTTGCGAACATGGAATGTCGGGCCTGTTGGTGTCGGCTTGGCGCCCGGTTGTTCGGCTTCGCGCACCGCCACGGGCAACGGTTCCGCGGCGAAGATCGCTTCGGGCGCGTCCGCGCCTTGGCGGTCTAGCCCGTATCGGTAGGCGTTGGCGACCTTGACCGCCAGTTCGTCCAAGGTCCACGGCGGCGCGCAACGGTCGTTCCAGTGTTCAAACATCAGGGCCGCGCAATCGTCGGCACTCACCCCAAGGTCTTTCACGCGTGCGGCGACTTTGTACGCGGTCGCATCGCCGCTATCGCCTTGAACCGCCACCGGGGCTTCATTCTTCAAGTAGTCGATCGCCCGTTGTTCGGCTCGGCTCCGATCGACACCAGGCAGCGGCTTGCCGGCATCGGGTTCGCGTTCGCGCCGTTGGCCGCAAAGATCGATCAGCCATTGCGGAGCGTCGGCTATCTCGCCACCACATGCGACCGTGTACGCCTTGCCGTCGATGATGCTGCCCGGCGCGACGATGTAGCCGTTCGCGCTTCGCACGTCCAAGCCTTCGCCCAGCTTGCCGGCGCTGCAGGACACAGCGTCGGCCACGCGAAAGATAATGTGCCGGCCGCCGCTGGGCGTGGCATGCTCGCGGGTGAGGGGGAGCGAACCATGCATGTCTTCCAACGCGCGCAACGAGGATTCCCCGTCGCGCCCGTCTTTCATATCCACGTCCAGCACCAGGAGCGCGCCGCCATCGCGGTGCGCTCCGGTGAAGATTCCGGCGTTGCCGTATGGTTTCAGGTCGAAGTGCCTGCCGGGAACATTCCAGCCCTCAACGCTCGCAACTTTTGCGTTCGCGCGCACCGGGAACAACTGAAACCCGGCCGCGATCAGTTCGGCGCGCACCGCCGCGATGTCCTGCGCCCCCACCTTGGCGGCGTTATTGGACATTGCGCGGGTTTTCCCACACTTCGCCGACAATTTCCGTTTCGGGGTCGCCGAACTCGATGCACGATTCCAGCGTGTAGTTCCAGCGGCCGCGGGCATCACCCGGGCCGACCGTTTGCACAATGTCGCCGGGGCGGTCGCTGCGTGGCGTCGATGCGTACAACGCTACGTCAGCCACGGCGCGCAGTTCGTCGCGGGATCGAATCGTCGCCGGCCCTGTCACCAGCAGTACGCAGCATTCCAGGTCGCGCGCAAGCTCCGTTACCGACAGCGCGACCTTTGGCACGCACAACGCATCATCCGCGGTCTGTTCCCGCACGTGGACTATCAGCAAATCCGCGCCGCCCGCGGCCTTGATGGCCGCAACGACTTCCGGGTGAGGCTCGCGCGTCACATCCAGCCGGGGCAGGGTAGCGCCGTCCGCGTCGTGTTCGATGAACCGACCGGCGCCGTTTGCGTCGAAAAAGATGGTTCTACCGGTGATCGTCGCGCGGCCGCCCCAATCCTGGCCAGTGGCCACCATTGCACCCATGTCGTCCGCGACCAGGGCGGCGGTCAGCATGGTTTCGGCTTCAAGCATTGCAACACCGACCAGAGGCAGCACGCCACCCAACAGCCATTCACCCGGACGCTGGCCGTACGGTGGGAGAAAACGCGCGCTCACTGTCTCGTCAGAAATAGGCTTTGTCTCTGGATTCTGCATGATATAATCCCCTGCGTTGGTGGTTGATTCGTTCGCGCACAATGCGTGAACGTGAAACACTGACACGCCGGGCGCGGCAACCGCCCCGGTCCAGGTACATCACTCTGCGCCCCCTCGCGCGCCGGCCTCACTCCCCGGTGCGCTTTTATCTGTGGCGTCCCCGCTCCGGTTGGCGCAGCGCTCCGCGATCCATGCGTTTACCTCGTCCGCGGGCCATGCCCGCCGGCCGCCGAATTTCGCCGGTCGCACAAACGTTCCCGCGCGCGATCGCCGGTAGATCGTCGGCAAGCTCCAACATGGGATGAGGGCTTGCACTTCCTTTGCGGTTAGGAAATCGTGCATTTCGAATTTGCTCCGGGTACGACTGCGACATCAAGTTAACGGGTTCGGTCATTTGTGTCAACAGTGAAGGGTAAAAATGCGGACAATCACTTGCTCCCGGCGCGCAACGTACTGTCCGCGCTCGGAATTTAATTCCGGACACGTTTTCTAGGTCGCAAATAGGTCGCAGCGTTGGGCCGGCGCGGCGGTTTCAGGCAGCCGGCGGGAACAAGCACGGTTTGTGGTTGCGCCACTTGCGCAGCACGCCCGGCCGCCAACCTAAGGCCGCTTCGATGTCGCGATCAGTTGGCGAGTACCCCAGGGTCCGCCGCAATTCGCCTGCGACGCGCGCGGCATCGCGTGCACGGCCTTCCCACAGGCCTGGCGTAGGCGGCGGTCCCATGCCCGCACGCAAGCGCGTGTCCAGTTTCGCCAAGGCGTTGCGAAATTCGGGGCGCTTCGGTGCCGTGTTCTTCCGCAGAAATGAAACCCACGCGGCCAGCGACGCGCGCGGCACCTTCGAAACCTCGCCGCGGCCCTCTCGCCCCGCCGCGTCGGCGCGTGCGATCGCGGTCAACGCATCATCGGGCGGATTACCGGCGGCGGGGAATTCGCCGAACCACGTTTCCAACACCAGCGCGCGGAACTCGTCGGGGCTGAATCCACGCAGGTTAACCGTTCGGCTTTGCTTTCTCGGCATCGCCGCCGCCCTCGCAATAGTCGGCCCATGCCTGCATCAGCTTGGCGCGCTGTGCCAACCACTCGGCGCGGTTGTAGACACCCTCCACGCCGGGGATGGTGTGCGCGAGCGCAGCTTCCGCGATATCGCGCGGCGCCCGCTCCACTTCCGCGCACCAGGTGCGGAACGTCGAACGGAACCCGTGCGCGGACAATCCGGGCCGCATGCCTTTCAGGACTTTCATTGGCGCGGCCGTCGTCAGTGGCCGGCCCTTCTTTCCGCCGGGGAATACGTGTTCGGAATCCCCATGTATCCGCGGCAGGCGGCGCAGCAGCGTGACGGCCTGCCGCGACAGCGGCACGGTGTGCGCTTCGCCCATCTTCATGCGCTCGCCGGGAATGACCCACGTGGCCGCGTCGAGGTCGATTTCGTCCCAGCGCGCGCCTGCAGCTTCGCCCGGCCGCACCGCGGTCAGTATCTGGAATTCCAACGCGGCGGGCGAGAACCCCGGTTGCTTGCGCAAGTCGACCAGGAACGCGGCCAACTCGGCATAGGGCAGGGCAGCGCGTGGCGTCGCCTTGCGCGCGCCCCGCGGCCGGTCGGGTAACTTGGCTTCCATGCTGCCGCGCCAGCGCGCCGGGTTCTCGCCGCTGCGCCAGCCGTCGGCCGTGGCTGCGTCCAGCACCCTTTCAATTTGCTGGCGCACCCGGTCCGCGGTTTCGGGCTTCGTCAGCCAGCACTTTTCCAGGCATTTGGCGATCCCGTCAGCGGTGATCGCGTCAACGGGCAATTTCGCGATCGGCTTGCAATATTTGTGCAGGCTCCGTTCCCAGGCTTTCGTGTGTCGCGGATGCCAGCCGGCACGCTTGGCTTCGATGAATTTTTCGGCCGCGTCCTTGTACGTGCGCTTTGATTCGTGCGCGACCGCCGCGGCGTGCCGGCGCGCCATCGGATCTTCGCCGCGTTCGATCATCCGCCAGTATTCGGCGACGATGCCGCGCACGGTTTCCAGGTTGTACTTTGCGGGCGTGCCAAGTCCCATGTCGCGTTGTTTGCCGCCGCCCTTCGCGCGTGGCGGAAACCTGTAGCGGAACACCCACGATTTGCCGACACTGCCGCTAGCAGTGGGCGTGATGCGCAAATACAACCCGTTGCCGCCGTCTGCATACTTGCCCGGCTTCGCGAGCGTGCGCACTTTCGTCGCGGTCAGTTTGTTGATCGTCTGTCGAATTGGCCGCGGCATTTCGTGCCCCACGTCTGTCCCTCACGCGACACAAGATTGTTGCACAACGATCAACAACCGACAACGCGCCACGGCGCGGAACCGCAGATTTTTCAACGTGCAACAACTTCGACAGACAAACGGAAACGAACTCCGCGCAGATTCCGGGGCTGCCAAATCCGCCAACGCCACCCGCGATTGGCCGCAAAGAAGCAAAGCCCGCCAATCGGCGGGCTTTGTCGTTTCGGACTCCGAGTGCCTCGTGATTGTCACGAAATGTGAAAAAGT
>Ga0207705_10002884_pt1 | contig 13159 bp, 12 predicted proteins | sample KBSC13metaG_FD_184314 | JGI IMG/M metagenome (GOLD analysis project Ga0207705, IMG submission 184314) | Corn rhizosphere microbial communities from Kellogg Biological Station, Michigan, USA - KBS C1-3 metaG (SPAdes) (version 2) | ecosystem: Host-associated > Plants > Roots > Rhizosphere > Soil ...
TTCCCCCCTCAAAAGTCGCTATCGAGCCCGTCTTGCACCTGCTCAGCCGCGCGCAGCACCGCGCGCGCCTTGTTCTCGGTTTCCTGCCATTCCGATTCGGGTACCGAGTCCGCAACGACGCCCGCCGCCGCTTGCACATACAGGTTGCCGTTGTGAACGAGCCCCGTGCGAATGGTGATGGCGAGATCCATCTCGCCCGTGAACGAGAGGTAGCCGACTGCGCCGCCGTACAGACCCCGCTTGACCGGTTCGAGTTCGTCGATGAGTTCCATCGCACGCACCTTCGGCGCGCCCGACAGGGTGCCGGCCGGGAAGGTCGCGCGCAGCACGTCGAAGTTCGTCATGCCGGGTTTCAGTTTGCCCTCGACCGAGCTGACGATGTGCTGCACGTGCGAGTACTTTTCGATGACCATTTTGTCGGTGACAGCGACCGAGCCCGTCTGCGCGATACGGCCCACGTCGTTACGCGCGAGATCGATCAGCATCACGTGCTCGGCAATCTCCTTCGGATCGTTCAGCAATTCCGTCGCCAATTCGGCGTCGCGCTCGGGCGTGCTGCCGCGCGGACGCGTGCCCGCGAGTGGTCGGATCGTGACGATACGATCCTCGCCGCGCTGCTCCTGACGCACGAGAATCTCCGGCGAAGCGCCGATCACATGGAATTCGCCGAAGTTGTAGTAGTACATGTACGGCGACGGATTGAGCGAGCGCAGCGCGCGATAGAGCGACAGCGGATTGTCGCGGTACGGCTTGATCAAGCGCTGGCCGACTTGTACCTGCATGAGCTCACCGGCGGCGATGTACTCCTTCGCGCGACGCACCGCATTCAGATAATCGTCCCGTGCAAACTCACGGTAAATCTCGGTGCGCACGCTCGGTGACGTCACGGGCGGCTGCACCGTCGCGCGCAGCCGCTGACGCAATTCGCGCAGCCGCTGCTTGGCGCGCGCATAAGCTTCCGACACAGCCGGATCGGCGTAGACGATCAGGTAGAGCTTGCCCGCCAGATTGTCGATGACGGCGACTTCTTCGGTCAGCAGCAACTGAATGTCGGGCAGATTCAGATCGTCCGGCGGCGTCGTGTGCGCCAGCTTCTTTTCAATGTAGCGGACGGCGTCGTAACCAAAGTAGCCGGCGAGCCCGCCGCAAAAGCGCGGGAGGCCCGAGCGCTGCGCGACCTTGAAACGCGCCTGGAATTGCTGGATGAATTCGAACGGATCGCCTTCATGCGTCTCGACGACTTGCCCGTCGCGCACGACCTCGTTTACGCCGTCCCGCGTACGAACGAGCGTGCGTGCCGGCAGGCCAATGAACGAATAGCGGCCGAACCGCTCGCCGCCGACGACGGACTCGAGCAGGAACGAGTTTGCTCCGCCGCGCTCGGGCTGCGCGAGCTTCAAATAAAGGGATAGCGGCGTCTCGAGATCGGCGAGCGCTTCGGCGATCAGCGGAATGCGGTTGTAACCCTCGCCGGCGAGGGATTGAAATTCGAGTTCGGTCATGTTCCGATCCTGTTCGAACGGCCGACGCGTTCGTTGCCTAGGAGCAGCGAAGAACGCATGGGGCAAACCGTGGACGCACGAACGCAGCGACGACTACGAAATCCTGTCGGGTGCGACTGTTAGTGCGATACGGCGAATATTGCGCGAATGCGCGGCGAAATCAAAAAACGGCGCTGAAGACGAAAGACCCACTTCAGCGTACCTCGCAAGAGGTTAGCGTGACGAGCGGCGCCAGGGCCAGGCTCCCCGGTCAATACTGCTCGGACTCCGTTTTTTGTTCAGAAACATGAGATGAATGACTTAAGTCGTCAGCGATTAGGCGCTGCCGCGGGGCCTGGCGTAGAACGCGCGATAAACCTCGCAGCCTCGAGCAACGTGGCGACTATACCATCCGAATTTATCGTTTGTATAGCTCTGCCATGGTTGTAGCCGTAAGGCACCGTCAATGTCGCCATTCCCGCCGCGCGGCCCGCAAGCGCATCGTTCTCCGAATCGCCGATAGCAACGGCTTCGCGCGGCGCGACCCCCATGGTGTCGCAGGCCAGCAGCATCGGCTGCGGGTCCGGCTTCTTGCGAGCGACGCTGTCCCCGCCGAGTATCACGGCGAAGTAGCGTGCGAGCCCGTACTTCTCGAGCAGCGCGACGGCGAAGCGATGAGGCTTGTTCGTCACGCAGGCGAGCTTGACGCCCGCGCTAGCGAGTGCCGCAAGGCCCGATTCGACGTCGGGGTAGAGCCGCGTGTGGCGGCCGTTGATCACGGCGTAATGCGCTTGATAGCGCTCGAGCGCGGGATCGAAGCGCGCCTGCGATTCATTCGCGGAAAACCGCGCCGACAGCACGCTGCGAATCAAATGCTCCGAGCCTTTGCCGACATAGCCGACGACTTCCTCCCGCGTCACCGGGGGCGCACCGAGTTCGGCGAGCATCCCGTTTAAACTAGCCGTGAAATCGTCGGCCGTATCGACCATGGTGCCGTCCAGATCGATGACCGCGGCCTTCAGGTGCCGCGTACCGGCCGGCGCGGCAGCGGGCCGCTCGGCGGCAGCGTTCATGCGCGGGTGGCTGCGCTGGCGAGTTGACCGCGCATGTCGTCGATGACCGCGCGATAGTCGGCCTTGCTGAAGATCGCCGAGCCCGCGACGAACGTATCGGCGCCGGCCGCTGCGATTTCCGCGATGTTGTCGACTTTCACGCCGCCGTCCACCTCGAGGTGGATCTCACGGCCGGTGCGCGCTTGATAGACGTCGATTCGCGTACGCGCTTCGCGCAGTTTGTTCAGCGCTTCCGGAATGAACGATTGGCCCCCGAAGCCCGGGTTGACCGACATGATCAGCACCAGATCGACGCGATCCATCACGTGGTCGAGATAGTTGAGCGGCGTGGCCGGATTAAAGACGAGGCCCGCTTTGCAGCCGTGATCGCGGATCAGCGAGAGCGTACGATCGATATGGTCGGACGCTTCCGGATGAAAACTGATGATGTTCGCGCCAGCCTTGGCGAAATCGGGCACGATGCGGTCGACGGGGCGTACCATCAGGTGAACGTCGATCGGCGCCTGCACGTGCGGACGGATTGCTTCGCACACGAGCGGGCCGATCGTCAGGTTCGGGACGTAATGATTGTCCATCACGTCGAAATGAATCCAATCGGCACCGGCGGCGATGACATTGCGGACTTCTTCGCCTAGTCGTGCGAAGTCGGCCGAGAGGATGCTGGGAGCGATGCGAAATTGCGTCATGGCGTGGAAGCAGGATGGCCGGCGATCCGGCCGCAAGCGGAAAACCCGTATTTTACCGCGCTGCGCGTGCAAGACAGCATCGCGCGGTACGGCGGTTGCGGGGAGGGGCCGCATCCCTCAGAATGCGAATCCAAAATGTCGGGGCAAACCGAGCGCCGTGGGGCAAGCCGCCCGACTCGCCCCCATTCGACGCTGCCTGCGGGGCGCGCCGATTCTTCAGAGAACGGAATCACGATGAGCCAGTATGAATTCAGCGTGTCGGCGCAGACTCGCTATTTGCCCGAACAGTCCAATCCCGAACGCCGCCAGTACGCGTTCGCTTATACGCTCACCATCCGCAACACGGGGCAGGTAGCGGCGCAACTGATCGCGCGCCATTGGGTCATCACCGATAGCGAGGATCAGGTGCAGGAAGTCAAAGGCCTTGGGGTTGTCGGCCATCAGCCGCTTTTGCAGCCTGGCGAGCAGTTCGAGTACACGAGTTGGGCCGTGATCGAGACGCCGGTCGGGACGATGCGCGGGGCCTACTTCTGCGTGGCCGAAGACGGCGAGCGCTTCGAGGCGCCTGTGACCGAGTTCACCCTGCAGATGCCGCGTACGCTGCATTGAGGCGGCGCATGCAACGAGTACGGCGACGCGATGCGCGAGTCGACGCGGCCCACGCATGCCGCAGCCACGCATGCCGTTTACTGCGGCGTATCTCGATCCGGGCGATGGGGGTGGTTTGTCTTTCTGCCCGACATCGTCCAGACGACGATGAACATGAGCAACGCAAGGGCCGCGAGCGCCTCGAGCGCGAAAATCAGCATCGGGTATTCGTCGAATAGAGCGGACATGGCGATTTCCATCAAGAACGAACATTGTATGCGCATTCATTCGTCCTTCTTTAGCTGGGTCGCCGCTGCGGCGGCGGCCGTCCTGCTGGCTGCATGCGGCGGCGGCCCTGCGGTGCGACTGACGCCGCCCAGCCTCGCCGGTGCGCCGGGCGGTGTTCCAAACTTAGCGGGGACCGTATCTCCGGCGCGCTTGACGCCGGTGGCATGGCAGCAAGTGCCGGGATGGCAGGATGATTCGCTGATCGGAGCGGCTGCCGCGCTGCGCGAAAACTGCCTGCGTGTCGGGCAGCAGGCCAATTGGCGGCGCGCTTGCGCGGCCGCCGCCCAGCTCGACGATCTCGACGCAGCCGGCACGCGCTCGTTCTTTCAGACGTATTTCACACCGTTCCAACTTGCCAACAGCGACGGATCCGTCGATGGCCTCGTCACCGGCTACTACGAGCCGCTCTTACACGGCTCGCGTGTGCGGCGCGGCCCATATCAATACCCGCTCTATCGTTGGCCGGCGGGGTATCGCACAGGCGCTTCGCTGCCCCCACGTGCGCAAATCGAACGTTCGGGTGTGCTGGAGGGCAACGAACTCGTATGGGTCGACGACCCGATCGAAGCGTTCTGGAGGGCAACGAACTCGTATGGGTCGACGACCCGATCGAAGCGTTTTTCTTGCAGGTGCAAGGCTCGGGGCGGATCGTGCTCGACGACGGCAGCATCATGAGGGTCGGCTTCGGCGGCACGAACAATCAGCCTTATAAGTCGATCGGCCGATGGCTGCTCGATCATGGCGAGATCACGCCGGCACAGGCGACGATGCAGGGCATCAAGGCCTGGGCGCGCGCGAACCCGGCACGCTTGCCGAGCCTGCTCGACACGAACCCGCGCTTCGTATTCTTCCGCGAGATGCCACCCACGCCGGCGGGGTCGGTCAGCGGGGATGGACCGATCGGCGCGCTCGGCGTACCGCTCACGCCGGAGCGCTCGATCGCCGTCGATCCATCGTCGATCCCACTCGGTACCGCCGTATTCTTGCAAACGACGCGGCCATATACCAATACGCCGATGAACCGGCTTGTGTTTGCTCAAGATACAGGCAGTGCGATCCGAGGCGGCGTGCGTGCCGATTACTTTTGGGGCCTCGGCGACGATGCGGGCGATCTAGCCGGAAAAATGAAACAAGCCGGCCGCATGTGGCTGCTGCTGCCCAACTCATGAGTGGGGAGTGAGGGGCTGCGCGCCGGATCTATCGGGTCGCTTACCCGTCCTGCTCGCGCTGCCCGTCCGGCTCTCCTTCCCGGAGCCGAGGGGGCGCCGGCACTGCATTGCGGCTTCTTCTCGAATCCTGCCTGCGACCAGCGTTCGTTGTTCCGCCCGTCGCTTGACGTTCGAGTTCAGGTCGCTCGCTTATCGATGACGCGCCGCGCTTTGCCGACCGAGCGCTCTATGCCATTCACGGCCAAGACATTGACAACGGCCGTCACGCCGACGAGCGCCTTAATGTCATACCCGAGCGCCACCTTTGCCGCCGCGAGCGCCGCTTCGTCGACTTTCGGGTCGGGGCACGGCTCCACGTTCAGCGTCATCACATCGAGCGGACCTTCCTTCGTGAGCACAATCTGATAGTGCGGTGCGAACGAAGGCTGCTTGAGCAGCAGCTCTTCGATCTGCGTCGGGAAGACATTGACGCCGCGGATGATCATCATGTCGTCCGAGCGGCCAGTGATCTTCTCCATCCGTCGCATCGTGCGCGCCGTCCCGGGCAGAAGTCGCGTCAGGTCACGCGTTCGATAGCGAATGATCGGCAGCGCTTCCTTCGTTAGCGAGGTGAAGACCAGTTCGCCGAATGCGCCGTCGGGCAGCACCTCTCCGGTCATGGGATCGACGATTTCGGGATAGAAGTGGTCTTCCCAAATCGTCGGGCCGTCTTTTGTCTCCACGCATTCCGATGCGACGCCTGGGCCCATCACTTCGGACAATCCGTAGATGTCGACCGCGTCGATGCCCATGCGCGCCTCGATTGCATGGCGCATGTCGTTGGTCCAAGGTTCTGCGCCGAAGATGCCGACGCGCAGCGAGCAGTGCACAGGATCGACGCCTTGCCGCTCGAGCTCATCAGCTATGGCAAGCATGTAGCTGGGGGTGACCATGATGATGTCGGGCTTGAAATCCTGGATCAACTGCACTTGCTTTTCCGTTTGCCCGCCGCCGAACGGAATGACCGTCAAGCCCGCGCGTTCGGCACCGTAATGCGCGCCGAGCCCGCCGGTAAAGAGCCCGTAGCCGTAGCTCACGTGCACCTTGTCGCCGCGCCGTGCGCCGGCTGCGCGGATCGAACGCGCAACGACATTGGCCCACGTATCGATGTCGCGCGCCGTATAGCCGACGACCGTCGGCTTGCCCGTCGTGCCAGACGATGCGTGAATGCGAGAAATCCTTTCTTGCGGCACGGCGAACATGCCGAAGGGGTAGTTATCGCGCAAATCGCTTTTCGTCGTGAAAGGGAACCGCGAGAGGTCGGCGAGCGTTTTCAGGTGTTCGGGATGCACGCCTACTTCGTCGAACTTGCGTCGGTAGACGACGGAGTTCTCGTAAGCATGCTTGAGTGTCCATTTCAGCCGTTCGAGCTGAAGGGCGGCAAGCTCGTCTCGGCTTGCGGTCTCGATCGGATCGAGCGGCAGCGCGGTAGTCATCGCGTGTCTCCTGTCTCATCAAAAAATAGCTGCCGGGGGACCTGCGCGCAAGGCTGCCCGTCCCATACGACAATTTGCGGTTTCGCGATCCCGTGCCGTGCCGACCAGGCCCGCAGGGGAAGCGGCGATTGTCGTTACGTCGGTGGAATTACGTGCCCCTTGATGTGCGCGGACTTGCCGCGAAACATTGCGACGGTTTCACCTGCTCGGTTGACGACACGAATATCGTAAATTCCCGTGCGCCCGCTGACCGTTTGCTCAACCGCTTCGGCGGTGAGAACATCGCCGCCGTGAACGGGACGTAGAAATTCGATGGAGCAGCCCGACGCAACGGTATTGACGTTATGCGAATTACAGGCGAAAGCGAAAGTCGAATCCGCGAGCGTGAAGATGAGGCCGCCGTGGCAGATGCCGTGGCCGTTCAGAAAATCGGGGCGCACGGCGGCGCGCATGCGTGTGTAGCCCGCGCGCACTTCGATGAGCTCGAAGCCGAGCGCACGGCTGCACGCGTCGGCCTCGTACATGGCGCGTCCGACGGCACGGGCGAGGTCGTCCGGCGTCACCGATTCTGAGGCGCACGGTTGCTGCGCTGCTGCTTGGATGTTCGGCGATGTCATCTCAACGCCCCTCGAAGCGCGGCGCGCGCTTTTGAACGAAGGCCTGTACGCCTTCGGCGTAATCGTACGAATGGCCGAGTTCGCGCTGCAAATCCCGTTCGAGATCAAGTTGTTGATCGAGCGAATGGGTCGTGCTTGCCCGCATGGCGCGCTTGATCGCGGCAATCGCGCGGGTGGGCTGCTGGGCGAGCTGGGTGGCGAGTTGTGTGGCGGACGCCAGCAACTCGCCGTCGTCGACGACCTGCCAGATCAGGCCCCAGCGTTCGGCCTGCTCGGCACCGATCTTTTCGCCTGTGATCGCCAGACCGAGCGCGCGCGCCATGCCCGCCCGCTGCGGTAGGAATGCGGTGCCGCCCGAGTCGGGCACTAAGCCGATCTTGACGAACGATTGCGCGAAACTGCTCGATCTGGCCGCGATGGCGATATCGCAGGCGAAGGCGAGATTGGCGCCCGCGCCGGCCGCAATGCCGTTGACGGCGGCGATCACGGGTAGCGGTAGCGCCTGAAGGCGGCGCACGAGCGGATTGAAGTACTCGTCGATGAGGGTGCCGAGATCCGTCATTGCGTCCGGGTCGAAGCTCAAATCGGCGAGATCTTGCCCGGCACAAAAGCCGCGGCCCGCACCCGTCAGCACCAGCGCGCGAACGCCGGCGTCGGCAGCGTCATCGAGCGCGGCGTTCAATTCCTTGTGCATCGAGCGCGTGAAGCTGTTCAGCTTCTCGGGACGGTTGAGCGTCACGGTGGCGACGCGGGCCGCAGCGTCGATCTCGACGCGTATCGCTTCATATTGCATCGATCGTCTCCTCATTGAATGCTGTCCGCGCCCAGCGCCCGGTGCATTGCCTTCTACGTCCATCACACTCGCTCGATCGCGAGCGCGATCCCTTGACCCACGCCGATGCACATCGTGCACAGTGCGTATCGGCCGCCTGTACGCTCGAGCTGGTAGAGCGCAGTCGTTACAAGCCGTGCGCCCGATGCACCGAGTGGATGGCCGAGGGCGATCGCGCCGCCGTTCGGGTTGACGCGAGGGTCGTCGTCGGCCACGCCGAGCATTCGGAGCACCGCAAGGCCTTGTGAGGCGAACGCCTCGTTCAACTCGATGACGTCGAACTGCGAGAGCGACATCCCGAGCCGTTGCAGCAGCTTTTGCGTGGCGGGCGCAGGCCCGATGCCCATGATGCGCGGTTCGACGCCGGCAGTCGCCATGCCGAGCACGCGCGCGCGGCGGCGCAAGCCGTATTGCGAGGCGGCTTGCTCGTTGGCGAGCAGCAACGCGCAGGCGCCGTCGTTGACGCCCGACGCATTGCCGGCGGTAACGGTCCCGTCGGGGCGCACGATTCCCTTGAGCTTGGTCAGCGCTTCGAGCGATGTCTCGCGCGGGTGTTCGTCGCGCGCGACGATCAGCGGCTCGCCTTTTTTCTGTGGAATTTCGACGGGTACGATTTCTTGGGCGAGCGTGCCGTCCTGCTGCGCGCGCGCCGCTTTTTGCTGGCTGCGCAGTGCGAGCGCGTCTTGATCTGCGCGGCTCACCGAGAACTGCTCGGCAACGTTCTCGCCGGTCTCAGGCATCGAATCGATGCCGTATTGGGCCTTCAGGCGCGCGTTGACAAAGCGCCAGCCGATCGTCGAATCGTAGATTTCCGCTTGCCGGGAAAAGGCGCTCGCCGCTTTGCTCATAACGAACGGAGCGCGCGTCATGCTTTCCACACCGCCGGCGATGACCAGCCGTGCTTCGCCCGCCTTGATAGCACGCGCGGCGGAGCCGACCGCATCCATGCCGGAGCCGCACAGCCGGTTGATCGTCGAGCCGGGTGCTTCGATGGGCAAGCCGGCCAGCAGCGCCGCCATGCGCGCCACGTTGCGGTTGTCTTCGCCGGCCTGATTTGCGCACCCGAAGAGAATATCGTCGAGCGCACGCCACTCCACGCCAGGGTTGCGCGCTGCGAGGGCCTTGATGGGAACGGCGGCGAGATCGTCGGCGCGAACGTCTTTCAGTGCGCCGCCGTAACGGCCGATCGGGGTGCGAATCGCATCGCAAATGTAGGCATCGGTCATCGGTTGATTTCCAGCGAACGGGACCCCGTCACGGTAACGGGGCTATCGACTTCATATTAGGGGAGCCGTCGAGCCGGCTCCATTCGTCCGCACAGCCTATGCCGTTTGGCCGATTTGCGTGGACGCCTCGCGCGGCGCAACATGAACGCGGCTTTGGACGACGCGAAAGCGACTTGCGACGAAAGCCGAGTCGGTCAAGGCCGCATTGGCGGCGGGGTTGGCGCCCGTGCCATGGAAGTCCGAGAACGCCGCCGACTGATTCACGAATACGCCGCCGGTCAGGTTGATCGAGAGCGCTACACCGCCTTCGATCGCCGCTTCGTGCGCCGCTTCGATCGTTGCTTCGTCGGTGCTATACACGGCCAGCGTCAAGGCGCCGTGCCCTGCGGCGAGCGATGCAGCCAGCTCGAGCGAATGCTGCGTTGAATCTGTCGCGATCACGAACGAGATCGGACCGAACCATTCGCCGCTGAACTTCGCCGAATCTTTTGTGGCGTCGAGTTCCAGCATGAGCGGCGTACGCACGCGCGCCTGCGGGAATGAGGGATGTTCGAGCGTTTGGCTATCGGCTAGTACGCTGCCGAGCGAACGCGCTTCGTCGATGCGCCGGAGCACGCCGTCGTTCTGGATTGTGCCTAGCAACTCTACGGCGCGGGCAGGGTCAGCCACCAGCTTTTGCACCGCTGCGGCAAGCGCTTGGGCGACTTCGTCGAAGCTTGCATGGCCTTCGGCGGTGCGGATGCCGTCGCGCGGCACATAAATGTTCTGCGGTGCGGTGCACATTTGGCCGGAGTACAGCGCGAGCGAAAAGGCGATATTGCGCACTGCGGCTTTTAGATCGTCGACCGAATCGATGACGATCTGGTTGACGCCGGCTTTCTCGGTGAACACGTGAGCTTGATATGCGTTGCGTTCGAGCCAGGTTCCGTTCTGCGTGCTGCCCGTGAAGTCGATCAACTTGATTTCTGGGCGCCGGGCGAGATCCTGCACGAGTGCGCCGTCGTTGGGCTCCGTGGCAAGCAGGGTAACCACATTCGGATCGAAGCCGGTCTCGCGCAACACATCGCGCGCGATGCGCACGGTCACGGCGAGGGGCAAAATTGCGCCTGGGTGCGGTTTGACGATCACCGCGTTGCCCGTTGCCAAATCGGCGAAAAGGCCCGGGTAGCCGTTCCACGTCGGAAATGTGCAGCAACCGAGCACGAGGCCGATGCCGCGCGGCACGATGGTGAAGCGCTTGTGCATGGCGAGCGGCGGGTTTTTGCCTTGCGGCTTTTCCCAATATGCGTCCGCCGGTACGCGGCGCAGTTCGTTCCATGCATAGGCAACGGCCTCGAGCGCACGATCCTGCGCATGCGGGCCGCCGGCTTGGAAGGCCATCATGAACGCTTGGCCGGTTGTGTGCATGACGCTGTAGGCAATCTCGAAGCTGGCGCGGTTCAAACGGTTCAGGATTTCGAGGCTGACGCCGACCCATGCCTCGGGTCCGGCTTTGCGCCACGTCTTTTCGGCAGCGGCGGCCGCCCCGATCAACGCATCGACGTCAGCCCTCGGATAGCGTGCGCCAAGCGCGAAGCCAAACGGGGATTGCTCCGCACCGACCCATTCGCCAGTGCTCGGCTGGTCGATGAGGAACGGGCGATCGAGGTGCGCCTTGAAGGCCGCTTCTCCGTCCGCATTGCCGGTTTCCCCGTACACTTTGGGGCTCGGTATTTCGGCAAAGGGGCTCCAATAGCCGCGCGAACCGATGGCGTTCAGAGCATTGTTCAGCGTGTCTTCGTGCTTCGCAAATAAAGGATGTGTCATAGCGAGACAAGGGGCAGGCCAGGCGTTGGGGGAGCGGGCCGGTAATCGCAACGAAGCGGTAAAGGTTCGTACCAATTAACCGACCGACCGGTTGGTTGGCGAATGTTAGCATTGTTTCCGGGCGGGTGCGAAAGCTTTTCGCGCCTCATCGAGACCTAAGAAATGGAGGATGCATGGGCTACGAAAACATTTTGGTCGACACGCGTGGACGCGTCGGACTGGTGACGCTGAATCGGCCGAACGCGCTTAACGCGCTCAACGACGCGCTGATGGACGAACTCGGGGCGGCGCTTACGGCGTTCGACGCGGATGAGAACATCGGCGCGATCGTTGTCACCGGCAGCGAGAAGGCGTTCGCGGCGGGCGCCGACATCGGCATGATGGCGACCTACACCTACATGGATGTCTATAAAGGCGATTACATCACGCGAAATTGGGAGACGGTGCGCACAATCCGCAAGCCGATCATCGCCGCGGTGAGTGGATTCGCGCTCGGTGGCGGTTGCGAGCTAGCGATGATGTGCGACATTGTCATCGCCGCCGATACGGCAAAGTTCGGGCAGCCTGAAATCAAACTCGGCGTGATGCCGGGGGCGGGCGGTACGCAGCGGCTGCCCCGGGCGGTATCGAAAGCGAAGGCGATGGATATGTGTCTGACCGCGCGTTTCATGGATGCGGCGGAGGCGGAGCGGGCTGGACTGGTATCGCGTGTCGTTGCCGCGGATGCGCTACTCGACGAGGCGCTCGCGGCGGCCGCGACGATCGCCGCATTCCCGCTGCAAGCCGTCATGATGGTGAAGGAGTCCGTGAACAGCGCCTATGAGACGACGCTTGCCGAAGGCATCCGTTTCGAGCGGCGGCTGTTCCATTCGCTGTTCGCGACGGAAGACCAGAAAGAGGGGATGGCTGCATTTATCGAGAAGCGCAAGCCTGTGTTCAAGCATCGCTAAGCGCTCCATCGGAGGGCGGTTTCCAAATCTTCGCTTGCAGCGTGGGTCGAACGCGCCTAGAATCACGCCTCTTTCGCGCCGTCATGGCGACAGTGCGAAAGAGGGAAACGGAAGCGGGAAGGCATATGGCGCGGCGGTTTGCGCGCGGGCTGAGCGGTAACGGTTCGATAGCGAAGCGCTAAAAAACAGTTGACGCGATGTGAAAGGCTCTGCATAATCTCGTTTCTCTGCTGCAGACGCAGCAACGCAAGACGGGCGGTACTGAAGGGGGTGTTTTCCTCGGTGCGGTCGGCGGTTTTTGCGGCGCGATCTTTAAAAATTTACAGTCGATAAGTGTGGGCGCTTGATGGCGAACGCGAGATTGGGTTTTCGGACCTGATCGAAAGCGAAAGTATCAAGTCTCACACAGTATTGAGGAAGGTTAGGGTTCATTGAAAGATGGATTCGAACTGTCAGTACGTTGAGTGAGCGACCGGTTCATACGTAGGTAACTGCGTGAACCGAAAACAGTAACAGGTATTGAACTGAAGAGTTTGATCCTGGCTCAGATTGAACGCTGGCGGCATGCCTTACACATGCAAGTCGAACGGCAGCACGGGGGCAACCCTGGTGGCGAGTGGCGAACGGGTGAGTAATACATCGGAACGTGTCCTGTAGTGGGGGATAGCCCGGCGAAAGCCGGATTAATACCGCATACGATCTACGGAAGAAAGCGGGGGATCTTCGGACCTCGCGCTGCAGGGGCGGCCGATGGCAGATTAGCTAGTTGGTGGGGTAAAGGCCTACCAAGGCGACGATCTGTAGCTGGTCTGAGAGGACGACCAGCCACACTGGGACTGAGACACGGCCCAGACTCCTACGGGAGGCAGCAGTGGGGAATTTTGGACAATGGGGGCAACCCTGATCCAGCAATGCCGCGTGTGTGAAGAAGGCCTTCGGGTTGTAAAGCACTTTTGTCCGGAAAGAAA
>Ga0207705_10002889_pt1 | contig 13154 bp, 6 predicted proteins | sample KBSC13metaG_FD_184314 | JGI IMG/M metagenome (GOLD analysis project Ga0207705, IMG submission 184314) | Corn rhizosphere microbial communities from Kellogg Biological Station, Michigan, USA - KBS C1-3 metaG (SPAdes) (version 2) | ecosystem: Host-associated > Plants > Roots > Rhizosphere > Soil ...
CGCTCTGTGGCTTTTCCTGTAATAAAAGATTTGGTCGTAGACAGAAAAGCGTTTGATAGAATCATTGAAGCCGGCGGTTATATTTCTGTAAATACCGGTAATGCACCCGATGCGAATACCATTCCTGTTGACCGCGCAAAATCTGATGAAGCATTTGATTCCGCTTCGTGCATTGCATGTGGCGCTTGCGTAGCGGCGTGTCCTAATGGTTCTGCGATGTTATTTGTAGGTGCAAAAGTTTCGCAACTGGCTTTGTTGCCCCAGGGAAAGCCTGAAAAGATTTCAAGAGTTTTGAACATGGTGGATCAGATGGATAAAGAAGGATTTGGAAATTGCGGAAACATTTACAATTGCGAGGCAGAATGTCCTAAAGGTATTTCTGTTGAAAATATCGCCCGCATGAACCGCGAATATCTTGGTGCTTCTCTTTCATCTGAAATACAAAAACGACCTGTGAGGGTGGTAGATCCAATGAATGAGCAGGGTTTGTAAGGAATTCAGTAGACAAATAAATAAAACTGATTATTGTTTCTTAACAAACTTTCCAATAATGTTCTGACGAGAAATGAAATTAGCTGAACAAATAGCAAAGCATTTCAGGCAAGTTTATTTCGGAGGAAACTGGACTTCCGTAAGTATGAAAGAAATCCTGAAAGATGTGAATTGGCGAGAGGCAACAACGCAAATTCATTCTTTTAATACCATTGCTGCTCTCGTTTTCCATATCAATTATTATATAAGTGCTGTATTGAAAGTGTTGCAGGGAGAGCCACTCAATGCAAGTGATAAGTATAGTTTTGATTGTCCTCGAATTCAAGGCGATGAAGAGTGGCAGAAATTGTTGGATAAGACCTGGAAAGATGCAGAAGTGTTTGCTACTTTAGTTCAGCAGCTACCGGAAAGCAAATTTGAAGATTCCTTTTCCAATGAAAAATATGGTAACTATTACACAAATATTCATGGTATTATAGAGCATACTCATTACCATTTAGGCCAGATTGTTTTCATGAAGAAATTAGTGAGAAAACAGAAACAGCAAAGCAATAAATAAGCGGAAATTCTGTTTTTATTATGCTTCTTCATGTGGGGCAATCATTGCCTGAAAAAAGCTAATTTTAGCCCTGTAAAATAATCTGCTTGAAACCAGGAAAACTTCCAGCCTTTATTCTGTTTTTATTTTTTTATATTAATGGTTTTTCCCAGCAAAATCCGGTTTCACTTTCTAATCTCAGAAATAAGAGAATTTCTACTAAAATAAATCCGTTTTTACTTGATAGCAACAGCATTATTCCAAACACAGTTTCGATAGCCGGAATCCCTGAAAGCAGCTACACAATTGATTATATTAATGCATCCATCCTTTGGAAATCAACCAATCTACCGGACAGTATTTTTATTTCTTACCGCGTTTTCCCTTACAAATTAAATTCGGTAACAAGGCGCTTTAATTACGACAGCATCCGTTTTAATTTCGCGCTGGAAAAACCTTACATTTTAAAAAGCAACCAGTTTGAAAATAAAATAATTGATTTTGGAAACATTAATTACAACGGAAGTTTTGGCCGTGGAATTACCATTGGAAACAACCAGGATGCGGTGGTCAGCTCTACTTTAAATCTTCAACTGAACGGATACATCGGCGATAGTTTGCAATTGACTGCTGCTATCAGCGATAATAATATTCCCGTCCAGCCGGAAGGAAATACACAGAATATCCGCGACTTCGATCGCATTTTTATGCAAATAAAAAAGCATGGCTGGCAGGCAAATTTTGGAGATATTGATATCCGCCAAAGCCAGAATTATTTTCTCAACTTTTCTAAAAGATTGCAGGGTGGCTCTTTTCAAACGGATAACAGGATTGGTAAAAATATCAGCAATTCCTTTTTAGCAAGCGGAGCTATTTCCAAAGGAAATTATATGAAAGATATCATCACGCCAATCGAAGGTAACCAGGGCCCATACAAGCTTTATGGTGCCAACAACGAATTATATTTTGCTGTGCTTGCCGGTACTGAAAAGGTTTACATTGACGGACAGTTGTTGTCAAGAGGGGAAGACCGTGATTATGTAATTGATTACAATACAGCCGAACTTACTTTTACGGTAAAACATCTGATCACCAAAGATACCCGCATACAGGTGGAGTTTGAATATTCTAATCAGAATTATCTGAATTCGATGATTTATGCAAATGACGAAATCAATATCAATAATAAACTGAAAGTGAGTTTTAGCGCTTATACAAATGCCGATGCAAAAAATTCTTCTATCAATCAAACACTCACTACACAACAAAAACAGTTTTTATCTCAAATCGGAAACCAGGTTGACAGCGCCACTTATCCAAACGCAACGCCCGATACTTTTTCTGTGAATAAAATATTGTATAAAAAAATGGATACGACCATCAATGGAATCCATGATTCGATTTATGTTTATTCTGTGAATCAAAAAGATACTTTATACAATCTTTCTTTTACCAATGTTGGATTAGGAAAAGGCAATTATACCCCGGTAAATGAGGGCAATGCGAATGGAAGGGTTTTTCAATTTGTAGCGCCGGCAAACGGCGTAAAACAAGGCGATTGGGAACCAGTGGTTTTATTGATACCCCCCAAAAAACATGATTTGATAACCGCTGCTGCGCAATATTTTTTCAATAAAAATGCTTCTTTAAAAGCGGAAGTGGCGATGAGTAATTATGATGTAAATACTTTTTCTGAAATTGGAAAAGAAGACGATAAAGGCATGGCGGCAAAAGTGAACTATGCAATGCAGCAAAAAGTTTTTGGAAATATAAAGCCTGGAATTGTTTTACAAACGGATGTTGGGTATGAATTTGTTCAGGATAAGTTCAAACCTTTGGAAACGTTGCGCAATGTCGAATTTAATCGCGACTGGAGTTTGCCTTTTGATGCGCCTCCTGCTACCGAAAATTTAGTAGATGCTTCTTTGCAACTGAAAGATTTGCAAAATAATTTTTTAAAATATCAGTTTACCAATTACAACAGAAGCGATAATTACAACGGTGTGAGAAATTCGATTGAAAATATTATGGAAATAAAAGGCTGGCATTTTAATAATCAATTTTACATAACCCATATCAACAGTATGATTCAGACCGGCTCTTACGTGAGGCCCTCGGTTGATTTGTACAAAACATTTTCCTGGCTGAAAGATTCAAAAATTGGCGCAGGTTATTCTGCTGAAAACAATCAGCAATTAGATAAGAGCTCAGACACTTTAATGCCAATAAGTTTTGCCTTTAATACCTGGCAGGTTTATATAAAATCTTCAGAAAGAAAATTGAATAAATGGGGAATAACGTATTCTGAAAGAGAAAATAAAATTCCTTTTCAAAAAGGATTGATTTCACAGGATAAAAGCAGGAATATTAATTTGATGACTGAGTTGATGAGCGACGAACATCACCAATTCAGATTGAATGTTACTTACCGGAAATTGGAGGTAATCAACAAAGGATATTCTAATGAGCAAAGCGATGAGAGCCTTTTGGGACGCGCAGAATATGCAGTAAACGAATGGAAAGGTTTTTTGCAGGGAAACCTTTTGTATGAACTTGGCTCAGGGCAGGAGCAGAAGCGCGAATACACGTATGTTGAAGTGCCTGCCGGACAAGGTTATTACACCTGGAACGATTATAATCATGACGGCATTCCTCAACTGAATGAGTTTGAAATAGCCATTTACGACGACCAGAAGAAATGGATTCGCGTTTTAACGCCAACAAACGAATATATAAAAGCAAATTATATTCAGTTCAATTATAATTTTAGTCTCAATCCTGATTTGATTATTCCAAGAAATGCCACCGGGAATTTTTTAAAATTTTTGAAAAAATTTAGTACCACTTCTTCTCTCCAAGTCAATAAAAAAGATATTTCAAACGGTGGTTTTGAATTCAATCCTTTTAGCAAAAAATTAGAAGATACTTCCTTGATCACTCTTTCTTCTTTTTTAAGTAATACGATTTATTTTAACCGTAAAAATTCTGTTTGGGGAATAGATCTTACCCACCGCATGAACAATAGCAAATCACTTTTAAACTATGGGTTTGAAAGTAATTCTTTGCGCGATTTAACCCTGAAGGGAAGATGGAATCTGAACCGTTCTATCGCCACAAATTTTACCAATAAATATCTGCGGAATCAACTAATTACGCCTTCATTTACCAACAGAAATTATTTAGTAGACGAAGTTTCAGCAGAGCCTTCAGTAAGTTATATTTATAAAAGCGATTTCCGTGTAAGCCTTATTTATACTTATGATACAAAGAAAAACAAAACGGGCGATTTTGGAAAAGCAATTAATAATCAGCTTGCTGCCGAAGTAAAATACAATGTACTTTCCAACGGTACCATTAATGGAAGATTTTCATTTAATAATATCAGTTTTACCGGCGATGCAAACAGCACGGTTGGTTATATTTTACTGGATGGATTACTGCCGGGAAAAAATTATTTATGGAACCTCGAGCTTACCAAAAGGCTCTCCGGGAATATCGAATTGAATCTGCAGTATGAAGGCCGAAAACCGGGAAGCAACGCAGTTGTTCATACGGGAAGAGTTTCGTTAAGAGCAATTTTTTAAGCAAACCAACAAATAAGTAAGATTTGTGTTTATCTTAAAATAAAGATCAGCATTTGCTTACTGATTTTTATTGTATAATTTCAAAAACACGTTATTTTAATATTATCTGCATGGCAGCTTCGTTTAAATTGGTGGCTATTGTTATTCCAGCAGGAGCAGAAGTAATTTTTAATGGCAGGATGTAATTTTTTGAAACATCCAGCATAGAAGTATTTACCTGCGGAGATACGACAGCAATTGGATACTGCCCCGCTTTTGCCGGCTGGATGGTTACTTGACCATTATTCGGAAGCGTGTAAGAGTCGGTTGGCAGCATAATAAAATCGGTACCCGCGGCATCGTTTATAACGCTCACCAATGAATCGTCCACGCCTACAGTAACCGTTACGGCAGTACTGTAGGGCGCTGGAAAACTGGTATAAGATAATTCTATTTCCAGTGGTGCATCGTTACCTGCCGGATATGCCTGGGTACTATCATACACCAGCGTTTGTGGAGTACTGGAAATTCCCAAAGGTGCCGATTGCAGATATCCTCCCTGAGCAGGATAAAAACCAGGATTAGGAAATAAAAATCCAACCAGGGCCGGGCTTTTTGACAGGTCTTCACGCGAATCTTTCAGGCAAGAAGATAAAAATGATATTAGACTAATTAATATAATCGAAGCTAAAATCCTTTGAAATTTATTTTGAAAATCAATTAACGGTTTCATAATATTTTTTTTGAGTTTTTTAATTTTACGGCATCCAGAAAATTTTGCTATTAAATTGCGCATCTTTGGCTGTTCCGGCCGCTGGTACATTTGTTGGATTTCTATCTATTTCTGTTTGAGGATATAATAATCGCACAGGAATTTTTTTAGTAGTCAGATGCGGATTTAGAGAAAGAGGAAGGTCTGCCGGAAGTCCAAGCCTTCTATAATTATCCCACGCTTCCAACACATCAATCCCATTTAATGCCGCCCATTCCTGCGTGATTATCGCCTGCAAAGGATTAGCGGATGATGCGCTCCAGCCTACATTTACTATCGGTTGTGAATAATAGGCTTGGGCAGCAACAACTGCATTTGGTACTCCTTCATAAACGAATGATTGGGTAATTGCCTGTTGATAAAAATCTTTTTCATTCCCCGGAATCCATCCTCTGTAAGCAGCCTCCGTCTGGAAGAACAAGCTTTCAAAATCCGGTAACAGCGGCGTAGAAGAAGTAGCAGTACCTAACATTCCCGGCCCGAAGCCAGAGGTGTTTGAATTGCTTAATGCTCCCGGATCTCCTTGAAAATTACCGCTAACTGTATCAGTGTTATTTGTAGTAGCAGATGACGTTGGCGCATAAAACCGCGTTAATCTTGGATCATTCGTGTTGGTGTAAAAATTGGTGGCATATTTATTTGCACGATAATACGCGTTGCTGCCTGAGGGCGAGCCGGTGGGCGTGGCTCCATAAAATCCATAAAACGGGCTTTGTTTCCCCAAAGAATTTACATAGCCTGGATTAATCATTGCTCCGTTTCCAGCCATTAAAAATCCATCTCCTTCCGAGGTGATTTTTGACAGCTCGGAAGTGATCACTGATTGCTGGGATGGCTTTTGTGAAAGATTTAAGAGCATTTTTAATTTTACCGTATTTGCGAATTGAATCCATGAGACAAGATTTCCGGAAAACATGATATCGAAAGATTCATCGGCTGCGTTTGTTCCGGAATAATTTGAGCCTTCGGCAGCTTTGATTAGAGCAATTCCACTGTCTAGCTGGTTAAACAAATCCATATAAACGGTGGATGCTGAATCATATTTGGGCTTTAAATTATTAATATCCAAAGCCTGCGAATAAGGGATGTCGTTATAAACATCTACCAATTCGCTGTAATTATATGACATTAAAATTTCTGCTGCACCGGAGAAAAAAGGATCTTTTGCTGTTGTTGCATTTTCTTCAACTTGTTTCAAATCAAGATTGATGTGATAAAGTTGTTGCCAGAAACTTTCGCTGAATGCATAACTTGGAGATATCTGGTAGGTTTCTGTAGCATTATCCGGAATATAATTTCCGCTCCTGGACGCGTAGCCCATCCAAAAACTGAGAAATTGTGATAAACCGATGCTGTTTGCATTTCCCATTTGATAAAGATCATTGGACATCAGTAAGCCATAATTTACAGAAGTGGGAGCATTCGGATTGTTATTATTTACATCCAGGAACTTTTTACTACAACTGAAAAATATAAAAAGCGCCGGTATGAATATGAATATAGAAAATTGCTTTTTCATCGTTTTAAGTATTATTTGTTCTTTTAAATCCTGTATGATTCGTTCTTTTTAAATTTTTAGAAAGTAACACTTACATTAAATCCATAGTCGCGGGTAGGAGGGGTTTGGCCCACGGAGGTTCTTCCTACTGCGTTTCCATTTGTTTCTGAAAATTCCGGATCTGTCCAGTCATTTGTTTTTGGCCGAAGCATAATGAGATTGTGGCCGACAAGACTAATAATTACACTTCTTATAAAATGAGTACTTTGTACCCACTTGGCAGGAAGTTGGTAAACCAATGAAACTTCTCTTAGTTTCCAGAATGCTGCACTGGTTACGTAAGGTGAACCTACGCCGGTACCATAATAATTTGTCCAAAAGGCGTCTCCGCCGTCATAAGTAGCCACAGAAGTATTAGGAATAAATTTGCCGGGAGACGTTTCTATTACTGAATTCGGGAATATGATCCGTTGCCGACCGTTGGTTACAGAATGATAATCGGTTCCAACAAAATCAAGTTCTCTGCCAATGCTGTTCATGATATAATTACCTCCGCGGTAATCTGCAACAAGGTTTAAAGCCAGCCCTTTATATCCAAAAGAGGTATTAATGCCAAGAATATCTGTTGGATTGGTATTTCCAAAAACCTTTAGATTGTGATCTACGGTAGGGAAGCCGGTTACCGGATCTACAATTACATGGCCTTGTGGGTCACGTGCCCAATCAGATACTTTAATCACAGGATAAGGTTGTCCCACCTGCGCGTAAATACCTCCATCCAAGACAGGTTGAAAGTCATTCAGATATTGTCCGATCTGAACAGAATTTACGCTGTCGGAAGGTAAAATAGAAAGCACTTCGTTTTTATTATGAGAATAATGTACTCCAACATCCCAGGTAAAATCCGGCGTTTTTATTGCGGTGAGCTTTAAATCAAGTTCTACTCCTTCATTCAACATTTTCCCGGTATTCAGAATTTTTACATCATACCCAGTGGCATGCGAAATTTCTGCAGGAAGGGTTTGGTGATCAGTAGTTTCATGATAATAGTCTGCATTCAGGTTTATCCTGTTATTGAAAAACCCTGCATTGAAGCCGGCTTCGCCCGACAATGTCCTTTCCGGTGAAATGGCTGGATTATAGGAGGTATTATTGTTGGTATAACCGCCCAATCCTCCAAATGGAAATGCGTTGGTACCAAAATTTGTAGCAGGACCTATATCATAGATATTATTAATCAGATAAGCGCCATACCTTCCTTGGGATGTAAGGCTGATATTAGCGACACGCGTAAAGCCACCAAAGATTTTTCCATAAGATAAAACTTTACTGTCCTTCAAAGACGAAATTGCGTCGGTAAATACAAAAGACAAATTAGCGGAAGGATATTCATAATGCTGATTCGAAGGCGGCAATACACTATTCCATTCATCGCGGTTTGTGAGATGCAGGAATAAATAATTTCTGAACTCCAAAGTAAGGTCTTCAAAATACGCATATTGGCGCTGCGTATACTTATTCTGATAAAATCCGGGAGTACCAGAACCGCTACTGATATTATAAAATCCGGGTACCAAAAGTGTCGTACTGTTCAATTGCTCTTCATTAAAGACTGCTTGGCTGACACTTCCTCCCAGAATCAATTTTGCAGAAAAATCATTAAATTTTTTATCAAGAGTAACCAGGAAATCATTATTCAACAAGTTTTCGGTGTTCGTATAATCAATCACTTGCCCATTAAATTTTTGGAGAGATGCTGGCCATGCACCACCTCCTGTAGGATCGTCAATGGCCCATTGGGCAAATGTAATTGCCGCCTGCGTCGCTTTCTCAACGGTATTATTAAGAGTAAGCCCGACGCGGTCGCTTAAATTTAGCCATGTAGTAGGTTGCAAACTCAGCTGAACGCTTCCCTGTAAATTATTACTGTAGTACTTGTCCAAAGACTGATAAGCCTCTTGCCACGGATTGGTGTTATAAGCATTCACATATCCGTTTGGAGTGGCGAAAGGATTGTTTTGGTAATCTTTAAAATCCTTTAAATTCAGAATGGGAGGATTATCCAGTACCTGGGTATAAATTGGATATTGTTGTGAGTAACCCGGGCCAACGTCCTGTACATTACTATACGTGTATCCTACATTATATTGCGCAGAAAAGATACCGTATTTTTTTGTTCCGTTTATGCTTACGTTATCCCTTGTCTTGGTGGTGTTTGGAACAACACCGGTGGTGGTTACGTGTTGCGCACCCAGATAAAATGTACTGTTTTCATCCCCCGTTGAAAATGAAACTGACGTTTGATTGGTTACCCCGGTCTGGAAAAAATTTCGGATTCCATTTTTTGCAGGAACATCGGGAACAAAAAGACTATCCCATTTAATGCTGCCATCGGGGTTGGAAACTTGTACAGGTCCGCCAAGCATTACTTTTCCTACCCCGGTAAATGGAGGACCATAAGCCTCGTTTTCATAATTCACATATCTCGGAGTGCCGTCCGGATTCAAATAAACATGTATATTCCCAAAACCATCCCTTCCGATTGACTCACCACCGTAAGAGGTAAAGGATGATTGGAATTTTGGCAAATAGGAAACCGATTGAAAAGTGGTGGTATTACTCAGTGAAATTACCGGCTTGCCTCTTTGGCCGGTTTTAGTAGTAACTACCAATACACCGTTTGAAGCACGGGAGCCATATAAGGACGCACCAACAGCGCCTTTTATTACATCCACACTCGCCACATCATTGGGATCCAGCGTTGCCAGGTTATAATTATCCGGCATTGGAATTCCGTTTATTACAATCAACGCCTGGTTGTTTCCAAGAAAAGAACGGTTACCGCGTAATACAATCCTTGTTTGAGGATCAATACCGTTATTCGGTAAGTTAATTTGCAATCCGGATACTTTCCCCGTAAGCCCGGTTGAAAGATCCACCACTTTGGCCTGGTTCAGTTGTTTGCTGTCGATATTGGCCGTAGCATAACCCAATTCCCTTGCTTCCCTTTTTATTCCCAAAGCGGTTACTACAACTGTATTTAATTCTTTCGTACTCGCGTTTAAAGTGATCGAAATTTGCGACTCGTTCCCTATATAAATATCTTTTCTTTCATATCCTACAGAGGAAACATCCAAAGTCGCGTTATGCGGAACAGACAAATGGAAATTTCCATTTGCATCTGTTGTGGTACCTAAAGATGTTCCCTTTATTTGTATCGACACGGATGAAAGAGGATTACCTGCTTCATCTTTCACATTTCCGCTTACTTCATGATTCTGGGCAAATGCGGATATTCCAAAAAACATTAGCTGCATCAGGATTATGACTTGTTTCATGGGAGTTTCATTTAATTTTTTTGAATAATCACACCGGATTTTCAATGATGAGGCATGCGTTTATTTTAAAACGCTGCAACAATTTTTGTCTTTTTACGGGCAAATGACAAAAACATTTTGAAAAAAAGACACCTCAAGATGCAAACGAAAATGAAATAAAATTAAAATACAGGTAAGCGGTAAAACGAAATAATGAATTTGTAAGGAGCTTATTTATAGTAATTAATATATCGGAAGCCCAAAAGCTTATTGTTGAAGCTCAGGAAAAATCAGCGAAAATGTATAAGGTTTGTGTGACTTTGTCCTACGATTCCTGTTTGAAAAATGACTGTATAATGATCAAAGGAATCATTTACGATTGTTAGTTTTCCAATTAAATATTAGCAGCTAATTTACTCCAAAAAAAAACCCCTGTTCAGGGGATTTTCTTGCAGTTCGTTTCGGTAATGCGTTTAAAAAATTCAGATTGCTTTCTAAATATATTCAGCTCCTTTTGCTCAATTAACTTCGCTAAAAGCGCTTTATTCATTCATTAAGACAACATTTTTTTCAAAAACGCTGCTTTTAAATATTTATTTTATAGGAAATAAATAAAAATATTTCTTTTTCGAATATTATTCATGCGAAGCGCTTAACGCATCGGCTTTCTTAGCTTAAAAAATAATTATTTTTCTTCGCTTAAATTGCAGCTTTAAACAATTATGATATCCATTGCCAAAAAAGAATTACACCAGTTTTTTAGCAGCCTGACCGGTTACATTACGATCGTTTTATTTTTGGTCATCAACGCACTGTACCTTTTTGTTTTGAAAGACAGCAATATTTTTGACTTTGGGTATGCTACACTGGTTTCCTTTTTTGAATTTGCTCCGTGGATTTTTATTTTTCTCATTCCGGCACTTTCCATGCGCAGCTTTGCAGATGAATTTAAATCGGGCACTTTTGAAACACTGCAAACAAGGCCGCTTACACAATGGCAAATTGTTTTAGGAAAGTATGTTGCGATTCTGCTTGTTATTATTATCTCTTTGATTCCTACTTTACTTTATGTAATTACCATTCATTCTTTATCATCAACCGGCGGAATTGACGGTGGAGCAATAACAGGTTCATATATCGGATTATTTTTTTTAGCCGCTGTTTTTGCCGCAATAAGCATATGGTGCTCCAGTCTTACATCCAACGCGGTTATCGCTTTTTTACTCAGCGCATTTGCATGTATTATATTATACTTTGGTTTCACTGCTATCAGCAAATTGCCGGTGTTTACCGGTAATGCTGATTATTATATTGGCATGCTTGGAATCGATTTTCATTACCAAAGCATCAGTCGGGGAGTGGTCGATACGCGTGACCTTATTTATTTTCTTAGCGTTATTTATCTCTTTCTTTTTGCCACACAAAAAAAGTTAAACAAAAAATAAGACCTCATCGATCATGAAATTTTCCTCAAATAAAAAATGGTGGTGGCTTATAATACTTGTGGCTATTTTACTGATCAATTATCTTGCTTCTGTTTTTCATGAAAGGATAGATCTTACTAATGAAAAAAGATTTACGATCTCAACTCCGGTAAAAAAAATCCTGAACAACATTGATCAGAAAATGGAGATCGATATCTTTTTAAGAGGCGATATTCCTGCTGGATTTAAAAAATTATCTCTTTCTGCTCAAGATCTTCTGCAGGAATTTAAAGAATATTCTAACGGCAATATTCATTACAAAATTATTTCTGCGGATGAAAAAATGCCTGGAACTGAAAGAACTTATGCAGACACACTTTCTTCGTTGGGAATTGTTCCTATCAATTTAAAAGTGCAGTTAAAAGAAGGTGAACAATCGCAATATATTTATCCGGCGGCTATTGTAAATTATCAAAATAAATTACAACCGGTGAATTTATATTCCGGTTCCAATACTTTTATTACAGCGCCGGAACTCAACAGTGCAGAGGCTTTGCTTGAATTTAATTTTGCAAATGCGATAGCGAAAATTACCGAAAACAAAAAACCAATGGTTGCCTATGCTGTTGGGAATGGAGAACCTACCGGCCCAAATATTTATGACCTGGTTGAAAATGTTTTGAAAAAGAATTACAACTTGTTCATGATGGATTTGGAAAAAGAACCGGTAATTCCTGATACTTTTAAACTACTGATGATTGTAAAACCGACGCTTGAATTTACGGATGCCGAAAAATTAAAAATAGATCAGTATGTGATGCACGGAGGAAAATTGCTTTGTTTCATAGATCGGTTGAATGCGGAAGCGGATAGCTTGCAAATGAAAAATGAAGTGATTGCTTATGATCGCAATCTGAATCTTCAGGATTTGTTCTTTAAATATGGAGTACGGATTAATCCTGATCTTTTAATGGATTTGCAATGTGATTTTTTACCTTTCAGTGTTAATGGTAAAGATCAGTTTGAATTTTTACATTGGAATTATTTCCCCTTATTTGAATCCAAACAAAACAGCGTGATCAATAAAAATCTGGGTTTGGTAGAAGGAAAATTTGTGAATACCATTGATACTGTAAGCGCGCCGGGAATTAGAAAAACTATTTTGTTAAGTTCGTCTCCAAATTCAAGAACGATTGAAACTCCGGCATTGATCAGTGGCGCAGAAAACCGAAACGCTCCTGTTGATGCGGCTTTCAATAAAAAAAATTTGATTGCTGGTGTTTTACTGGAAGGGAAATTCACTTCTTTGTATAAAAATCGGGTAAGCCGCGATGAAATGGATTCTTTAAGTTTTTATGGCACACAGTTTCAAAGCGCAAATATAAAAGACAATAAAATGATCATTGTTTCAGATGGCGATATTGTTTTAAATGGTGTTTATAAAGGACAACTTTTGCCAATGGGCGTTAATTCGTATACCGTTGGAACGCAGTACGAATACCAGTTCGCTAACCGGCAGTTTGTTGAAAATTGCCTGGAATATCTTGTAA
>Ga0207705_10002890_pt1 | contig 13152 bp, 14 predicted proteins | sample KBSC13metaG_FD_184314 | JGI IMG/M metagenome (GOLD analysis project Ga0207705, IMG submission 184314) | Corn rhizosphere microbial communities from Kellogg Biological Station, Michigan, USA - KBS C1-3 metaG (SPAdes) (version 2) | ecosystem: Host-associated > Plants > Roots > Rhizosphere > Soil ...
TTTGAACGAGATGCAGCACTTTCCATTCGACTTCAAGGATGTGCGCGGGCAGCATGTGGCAAAGCGGGCGCTCGAGGTCGCGGCTGCGGGGGGCCACAACATATTGATGATCGGGCCGCCGGGGTCGGGCAAGACGATGCTGGCCAAACGGCTGCCTTCGATCCTCGCTCCATTGCAGTTTGAAGAAGCGCTGGAGACAACGAAGATCCACTCGGTCGCCGGCGTCCTGGACGCCGAACAGGGACTGGTGACGCATAGGCCCTTCCGGTCGCCCCACCACACCATCTCCGATGCCGGTCTGATTGGGGGCGGAATTGTGAGTGACCGAAGTAAACGTGACTATGCCTAAGAAACGATGACTGAGGGCAAGTAGCCGTGACTGACCACAGTCAACAGTGGGAGAGATCTTTGAATCGAACTCAGCTTATTAATTCCAGAAGAAAACGTAACTGTGCGTGAGCGATCATGACTGGGATAGCCGTCAATACGGATGTGCACAAATGGGAGCAATTAAGGCTAACTGTTGTGCTGGCAAGACTTACGGCTTTGTGCTTGCGAAGAGTTTAAAGAGCAACCGAAGTCGTGAACTATTTCAATAACCGAAGTAATCCCGGGACTAGCCAATCAACTCTCATTATGCCCTTGCTTCCATATCGTTCTAAGCCAGAAGAGATGGAATCTTTCTCTTCTTGGCTAGCTCGGTTAGCCGCAGCCTACCAGATCACCGCTTTTGAGTTGATCCAGCACTTGGGCGGTAAAGAATCCGCTCGAAAACTGAATGTTTGGAATCCCGATTATTTAGTCGCACCAACGGTATTGGAGCAAGTCGCCGCCGGAACCGGAACAACGATCGATAGATGCATAAGTACCAGTTTGATTCCTCTTTCCAGGACACTAGGCTGGAATGGATTATGCACTTGGAGAGGCGCTGACCCGCGCCGGGCAGAGTGGGTCTTATCCAATCCGTACCGAATCCGCAGGAAATCAACGATCGATCTGAAGATCAGAGTATGCAGCATTGGAAGCAGTCAGTACTGCCCGGAATGCCTTGCAGATCCGCCAGTGTATTTTCGGATTAACTGGCGGATCTCTCTCATGACCGTTTGCGCAAGACACAAACGGCTTCTCAGGTCCCGCTGTCCTCATTGTCTCGGAGACGTTTATTCGCCTCTGTCGCGGTCTCGGCTCGTTCGTGCTAGCGTTCCTAATCTGCGGCTTTGTGTAGATTGCGGAGGCGATCTACGGCATGAACCACATCCGGACACTCCGTTGTCGCGGGAAGCGATTGATACGCTCCTAAGAGTTCAGTCCCAACATTTGCGACTGATTGAGTGTCTGGTCGCGTTGGAGGATGATCTTTGCTTTGATTATTTAAGGATTTTGAGTCGTCTGCTTCGCTATCTAACCACACCGGCCATGGTTTCTAATCGAGCACTCTGCAGGTCTGTAGACGCAATTTTGCTGCAAAAAGGACTTGCTCGTATCCCACTGCCGGAATATGTGGCAAAGATGGTGGGTGGGTTTGATTATTTGCCGGTCTCGAACCGTGCAGGGCTCATCGTTTCTGCTGTATGGCTTCTTGGCAACTGGCCAAAGACTCATGGGCTCTTAGATTGGGAAGGCTGGCGCATGGCTCATCCTCTAAACGCCCATTCTCCACCGCTCCCACGCTGGTTTACCCGCCCAACTCCTAGCGGATTAAGTTTGGACTTCAGTTCGACTCGGCGGACCGCATGCGCTGGGACAGTTCCACGATTTCTGACCGATGAAGCGTTACCGTTATGTGTTGTGAGAAAGGTTCACCGGCTGACGTAACCACTTTCCAGGTCGGAGTGGAAGTCCGGCGAGAATGCACTTCTGGTGTTAAATTGGATCGGCGAAGCTAAATTTCGCTCGAAGTGCTAAGTATGAACGTTTGGTGATGGCGATTTTAGGATCTGTAGACCCTTAGCTACATTGCGACCTGGATCAGAAATGCGCTAGACAATAGTTGCGGTATAGGCATGTACTGCGCGGTTCATCTCTTCCAGGGAAATCCTCCCTTTGGCATAAAGTTCGAGAATGCGCCGCGGAACTAGGTCCACTTCCATGTTTTCTATGCGGAGCGATCCAAGAGCATTGTCGACGGCCAGACGGCGTGCCTCTAGTTCGGCCCCACTGACCTCTGTGCTCACTCTCTTCGCGTATTTCAACGAACGCCCCCAAAACAGCAGAATATCCGAGATCTGACCTGGGCAGCTGACCCATCGAGTCAGCGTACATGTATCAACAATAGGGTTGGTATGAACACGTACTGTTTTGTGATCCAAATAGATGAATTCAAAATGTTTACCGAGACTTGAGCGACCCCTTCTGTGAATTCAATCGAGTTCGGGCTCAGCACAGCTCGAGGTGAACGGCACTGGCGTACTGATCGCATCGGCGAAGGCTTTGCCTGGATGGAGGGGGTCCTCTCCATCGCTGCTATCCAACGCGACTGGAGGCTAAGCCCACCCCAGGGAGCACTCCGCGATATAGCTTGTCCAGATGCTTACGGAACCGTTTTGGGGCCCACCTGCATATACTTTTCCGTGCTGCCTAACCCGGTTTGTCCGATATATGCTGCCAGAGCTGGAAGCATATCCCATCCGATTCAGAGACGCTTCGAAGGATATTAGAGGCTGTTCAAGAATTTCATGAGATCCGGATTGTTACGCCAATGGTTTTTGGTTCTTGGAGGACTTAACTTATTCAGGTGTTTTGTGAAACGCTCCGGGGTGAGATAGAAATACCGCTCTGTCGTAACCAGCTTAAGTCCCATGTAAGCTGCCAAAGCAGGAAGCATCTTGTTGAGATCTGTCTTACTGCGAATCCAAAACCTGATCCTGTGAACGGCGAATGTGAATTTCAAATCGTGCAGCCGAGGTTGGTAGGTGGAGGATCGTTCGCGCCGTATATTACAAAACTCGCATCGTTTTCGAAAGCATCTCAGGAATGACTCGTATCCTGCTGGCGTTCCATTCTTATTGACGAAGAGTTTTGACACTTCAACTTTCTTTTTTAACCGCCAGGCAAAATACTTTCTGAGGACCTCGCAAAGATCGTTCGACATCGGTATTTTCCGTGATCGAGTAATGCATCTGTTTTTGATCGTGACCATCCTATTTTTCATGTCGATGTCATGAACTGAGAGGTTCCACGCTTCTCCCGCCATCGCTCCGGTGGCGTAAAGAAATAACAAAAACGTTCGCATGGTGATGGGATCAAGATTGGTCTCGATCTTCCCGCTTGGGATGCGGACAAGAGCGCGGACCTCGGAACGCGAGAAAATGTAGGGCACGAAAGAGTTACGGACCCGAGGTTTTATCGGAGGGAATGACAGATAAGGGATCTCATTCCGAGCGGCCCAGAAATCAAAAAAATTCAGAAGGACATAATACTTCATCCGCCAGGTCGCAGCCTGCACCTCCGAGGCGTCCAGAAAAGCTGCTACATGTTTAGCATCGACACGATCCAACTCTAAGGTTCCAACCCGCTGAGCCAGAGCGATCAGGTATTTCTTCCCTGTGTCGAACTCGACTCCCATCGCATTCTTGTGTCGGACGTAGGCGTCTATGGATTCATCAAACTTCATCTCACACCTGCGAGGCTGAACGCCGCCACTTTTCTTAACGATTGGAGATCGGCTTTGGCATATATACTGACTGACTCAAGGTCACGGTGCCCAAGGAAATCTGCAATTTCTTTCAGAGACGAACCCTGTCGCAGGAGTTCAGTCGCACATGCATGGCGAAATGCGTGGGCTCCAGCCTTTAGATTAAATCCAGCTCTGCGAACTCGATTTGCGATGATCGTCCAGAGCGTCGCGGATCGGACCGGCTTGTATGGCGCATTCAGAGTGACAAACAAATTTCTACAAGAGCACCGGGGCCTGCAATGCTGGAGATATTTAAGAATTGCGTTGCCCACCTCGAACTGAATAGGAAATTGCTGGATGCGCCCGCGTTTAGCGCGTCGTACAACGAAGATCTCTTTGACCCAGTCGAAATCATCCAATGTCAGCTTTACTACTTCCGAGCTTCTCAAACCATAGATAGAACAAAGAAAAAGCATCGCCGATGCGCGTAGATCCGCTGGTCTGTTTGGAGTCTCGCTGCTGAGTAACGCGCGAACTTGTTTCCACGGAGGCCCCATTCGTAATGGGTCGTATCTCGCGATTCGAGGATTTCGAATGCCTCTTGCGATGTTGTAGTCGTTGAGTCCCCTTAGGTTCGCATACCGAAAGAAGAGCCGCAGCACAACACAGTATGAGGCTATCGTTCTCGGTAACAGACCTTCCGTTTGCCTCATTTCGAGATACGCATCAACTTCTCGTATCGAGATTTCCGCCAACGATTCGCGACGCAGTAAAGCCCACCTGAGAAAGGGTTCTATTCTGGATGCATAGATTCGAATGGTTCCCTCTAACATCCCCCTGGAAGCCATGAATTCATAGAAACCCGCGCAAATGGCTTTCACCGGATCTGAGGGCTGGGGTAAGACCTCCATCATGTTCTGGAATCGGAACCAGTTCAATGCAGAGTAACGGATTGACTGCCATGAAGTTGGTCCAGGTTTTCGGGTCTTATGGTGCTCCAGATCTTTGCTCCATGATTGCATCGCATTCTCAATTTCGTTCGTATTGACGATGCGCACATGGTCGAGCTCCATAATTCGGACGACATGCAACAGCATTGTCGCTATGGTTCGAACTCGCGGTCGACTGATCCCCTGGTTCAGCAGAAAAGTTAGGTATTGCTCCCGTTCCTTCAACAGGGGGCATTCAACCTGCCGCTGGAGAGCGCTGCGAAATCTGAAAAGAGTCTCGACCATAGGTACGCCTCCATTCCGTTTTGCTGGGCGCATAGCACTCTACAATGAACAGAACGATCTGCGGAACCTCATTTTTAAGCTGTTTTTAGGCAAGGGCGCGTCGATTGGGTCCATAATCTGGAGAAAGACTCCGAAGCAGGCTATAAATCAATTCGAGTCAATGAAACTTATAAGGGATTCAGTCTATTTTAATAGGATCTGCTTCCAAACCGGACTGAAACTTTCCCAGTCGGACTTCTGAGAACCGAATGTTCTCAGACGCTGAGCCGCTGTGTTCCAATCTGTAATCCTCAAATCCGACCGGAATTTAGTGATCCTGCAAAGAGTGTTGTGCCACAGACTGCATGAGTTGAGGGCCGCATATGAATGATAAGCAGATCTCTCAGGACAACGCTACGACTGTGGCCGGACTTCGGCGGAGGTCTGCGCGCCCGACCACGCCTAACCATTTATTCGCACTAGGTGGCCACTGGCCAGAAGATGGAGAGTGTGCAGAGGGGGCAGACGTTCCCATTTACCCTATGAATCGAAAAGGGATACGCGACAGTTCACGTTTTCAAGAAATATTGAAAACTGATCTTGACAGGGCGTTCTGGCGAGTAGATGATTGCAATCATGCAGGACGAACTACGCTCAATAAATCCGCCCGGTAAGGAGATCCAAGCTCGGCTCGAACTTCTTGGCTGGAATCAAACCGATCTCGCGGAGGTTCTTGAAGTTCCCAACTCGGTTGTCAGCGCGTTGGTGAGTGGACGACGTTCGATATCGATCGATCTAGACCGAGCCTTAGCAGCCGCCTTTGGAGACAAGGTCGGCTATTGGTTGAAGCTCGAAACAGAATTCTCGCTATTTGCGGCAGAAGCCGGGGGCCTAGCAAACACAGATCAAGTTGCTCGTCGAGCAAAGATTTACATGCGAGGTCCTATTCGCGAAATGCAACGCCGTGGATGGATCAGGCAAACCTCCACAATTGAAGAACTCGAGTCGGAAGTAAGTGCTTTCTTTGGGCCTGCTCTGAGTGTCGCAACCCGCAGGTCATATATCGATGTGCAACTCACGCCGGCACAAGATGCTTGGTGCCACAGAGCTCACCAAATGGCGACTGCACTGCAGGTAGCGCCCTATGAAGAGTCCAAGTTGTCATCAGCTGAAGCAGAACTGCGCCGACTAGCGGCTTACGTCTCTGAGACGAAACGCGTCTCGAAAGTGCTCGCCTCGTATGGCATTCGCTTCGTTGTTGTAGAGCCGGTAGCGGGAGCGAAAATTGATGGCGCTGCGTTTTGGCTCAATGATAGGGCGCCGGTCATAGCAATTTCGACTCGTTTCGATCGCATCGATGCATTTTGGTTCACCGTCATGCACGAGTTCTCACACATCAAGAACGGGGACTCGCTGTCTGTGGATAACGAAATTGTGAGTGAGAGCGGTGCTCCTACCCATACGGACGACAGTCACGAAGCGCGAGCAAACTTGGAAGCTGCAGGCTTATTGATTCCACGTGAAGAGATTGACTCGTTTGTCAGGCGGATGGGCCCCTTATATTCCAAGGACCGCATTGTCCAGTTCGCTCACAGGGTCAAGATTCATCCGGGCATAATCGTCGGTCAGCTTCAGCATCGGGGCGAGGTCGCATATTCTATGCATCGCGATCTGCTAGTGAAGTGCCGATCCAATGTCATCGATACAGCCTTGACCGATGGTTGGGGTAAGACCATCACTCCAGGTGTTCTTTGAAAGGATAACGAATGATAACGACGCGCAAACCACGTACAAAGAAATCATTCAACCAGCGCATGCAAGAATTGGCCCAGGAATATATGAAGTTACACAATGTGGACACGATTGAACTGGAAGAGGTCGCAAATTGGGCTTGCGAAACGGGTCGGTATCAACGTCGTCCAGTATCGATGGAACAGCAATGCAGACGTGAGCTCGCTGATGCTCTTCGAGTCCAGCACTACACTGACCACCAAGGTCGTGAAATTAGACGAATGCATCCTGTACGAATCAAGGATGCTGGCGAACAGATGGTAATTTGGGCAGACATCATCACCGCCAAACCATCCCATATGCGGTTGTCGTTGCAGCAGAGTCGATCAGGAATCGCAGCTGACTGCCTTGCTCATAGCGCTATCGTTGACAGCTATAACGAAAACAATCGATATGCTGAGTCACTCGATATGTTCGATTATGACTTCAACAAGGATGTTGCAGAACGAAAATTGCCGACTGACTATCCTGATGAGCCGCCGAGCGAGTAGGAAGGTGAATACGAGCGATCCAAAACCAATGCGTGAATCTTCCTACCAACCGCCGACCGACACTCAAGTGTCGGCGACAACTTTGGGTGATCTCTTGGGCGATCTGCGGCTGATCGTGCCCGACCAGCAGGCTCGACTCGGATATGAGTCGGAAGGACTCGATATGCGTCTTTGGTGCGCGGGGGACACCACTCTCATCCGCAAGCGCTCGGTCGCCATTGTCGGAACCAGAGATGTTTCTGAACCTGGGGCGGCGCGATCCAGAAGACTAGCCAAAGAGCTTTCCGAAGAAGGGATTGTGGTCTTCTCTGGTCTAGCGAAGGGTGTCGACACGCAAGCACTCAGAAGCGCTATTGATACAGGTGGTCGAGTTGTCGCAGTGATAGGGACGCCATTAGACAAAGCATATCCGGCAGAAAACAAGCGGTTACAAGAAGAGATCTACCACCACCATCTGCTAGTATCCCAGTTCCATCCAGGTCAGCGGGTATTTCCAAGCCACTTCCCTGAGCGAAACAAACTCATGGCGGCTCTAAGTGACGCAACAGCAATTATCGAGGCTGGCGAAACGTCTGGCACCCTTCATCAGGCGGCGGAATGCGTTCGCCTCAAACGATGGCTTTTCATCACTCAAGCAGTCATGAATGCTGGGCTCGCTTGGCCGAAGAAGTTTGAAAACTACGAAAAGTTCCGGGTTTTGAAGGCAACTGAGGACGTTCTGAATGCCATTGACGTTGTCAAATTTGAAACTCGATAACATCAGTTACTGCCGTTACATCAGCGATCGCCACCTCCGAAATCAGAGTCACTGGGACGCGAGAGCTGTCGTTCGTGCAATCAAGGGAGATGAGTTCGGCGGATACGCTGATCTTAAGATCGGAGGAATCTGGCGTAGATTGGACCAATCACATCCAGAACTCGCTGTTGAATGGTTCACGGAGCGGGTTTTGCAGGAGACGTCTTTCTCCTCCAATGAGACCTATGTTTTGGTCCCCATTCCACATAGTTCTTGCACGGTTATGAGCGGTGAAACTCCCAAAGTGTTCGCAATTGCTTTAGCCCTGCAGAGACGCATTCCCCGGCTACAAATCGCGGATATCTTGCGTTTCAACGAAGTAATGCCCAAGAGTAGCGAAACCAACATACGGGATGAGAATCTTCTATTTCAGGCCACACGTCTTATACAGAAACCGCCGAAAGGGAACATCATCTTGTTGGATGATGTGTGCACGACGGGCGCGCATGCGAAGGCCGCAGCACGTGCAGTGACGAAGGGCGACGGAAGTGTGAGTTGTTCGATGAGCGTTGCGCGAACAACGTTGAACCCTCAGGATCCTGTGTTTGGTTTCGTGAAGGAAGCTCTGTGAGTCATTCATCGACATCGGGTTATTGAATAGAAGAGACCTATCGTCACTGACCTATCCCACGAGCGAATTTCGGTATCGTCGATAGTCGCCAGGACCGTGTCGCGAATCCCCGCCTCAGCCGTCAGAATTTTTCTCAGACCGGACCTGGAGAACAGAAAGTTCTCAGTTGCTACCTGTAGGACATGTTTACCGCTGGCGTTACGATGGCTATAGTGCCCTCAGGAGGCGGCTGCCGATGTCTGAACTCACCGTAAGCTCTCCTTCTGCGGAGATGACCTCCCTGGTGTCACGGGCCGAGGACTTCGTTCGGGCCGCAAAAGCACCCGCTACCCTCAGAGCCTACCGATCCGACTGGGCTCACTTCGACGCCTGGTGTCAGAACCATCAAATATCTGCGCTTCCGGCTGAACCGGCGACCGTGGCGCTCTACATCACTGACCTCGCGTCCAGCCGTGCGGCTGGAACGATCATCCGACGATTGACTTCAATCAGCAAAGCCCATCAATCGGCCGGGTTCGCCACTCCGGCCACTACCCGTCATCTGGCTGTGAGCGAAACGCTCAAGGGGATACGGAGGACCATCGGAACAGCCCAGAAGTGCAAAGCACCGTTGCTCACAAGAGATCTCAAGAAGATCATAGAGCACCTTCCGGATGGACTAATCGGGGTGCGAGATCGAGCGTTGCTCTTGGTGGGCTATGCGGGCGGCTTTCGGCGATCCGAGCTTGCACGACTTGCAGTTGAGGATGCCAGCTTCACCGAAGATGGATTGATCATCATATTGCGTCAGTCAAAAACAGATCAGGAAGGTCGAGGGCGAAAGATTGCTATTCCGCAGGGCGCCCATCCTGACACATGCCCGGTGCGATGCTTGCGAGGATGGTTGTCTATCTCAGAAATTAGCGGTGGGGCGCTGTTTAGAGCGATCACAAGGCATGGCAAGCTAAGTAAAAAGCCATTGAATTCGGACTCGATTGGTTTGATAGTCAAACGTGCTGCACAAAGAGCTGGGTATGATCCTTCAACATTAGGTGGCCACAGCCTCCGTGCGGGTTTGGCTACCCAAGCTGCAATGAACGGTGCTACAGAGCTCACGATTATGAAACAAACGGGACACCGCTCCCTCGCTATATTGCGAAGGTACATCCGCGACGGTGACCTTTGGCGTGGTAATGCGGCTGCGAGCCTGGGCTTGTGAGCTCGGAGTGCATGCTTCGATGCAGAAGGTGTCGCCGCGCTACACAACGCGACTGGAAGAACTCGCCATTGTTCGCGCCTGGTCGTAGACGTAAAAAGCAAAACAGGCGGAGCTTGTCCCGCACTGGCACGTCAGCTGAAGCATAATGATTTAATTGCAACGCTCAACCGTACCCTGTAGAGTTTCGGTCTACACGAAAGCCAAGAAAGAGTTCGACGAATGGCTCATAATCCCTCGAAGTTCGCCATGGGAGTCAGTGCAAAGCTGGCAACGCGATCACGGCATGTGTGCACGTTTTTCGGTGCCGGCACTTCCAAAGCATGTGGCCTCCCTGATGTGGCTAAGCTTCAGACAAAGGTGCTGGCGGATCTGAGCGCAACAGAGAGAGTGCTATTCGAAAAGCAACTAACTGGGCGAAATCTCGAGCAAGCCCTCAGCAGATTGAGGCGCATATCCGCATTGCTTACGGGCAAAGACGTGTTGGAAGGCCTCACGGCTGCCGCGTCTGTTGCGCTCGATAAAAGCGTTTGTCAGGCCATCGTCAAAGAGCTTGATCTAGCAGCAGCCGATACGAAACCTGTAAAAGATTTCGCCGCTTGGGCTGCGCGAACCAACTATCATGCGCCTCTTGAAGTCTTCACTGTAAATTACGACCTCCTGCTAGAGACGGCATTTGAAGAGTTTCAGGTTCCATACTTCGACGGCTTTATTGGCACCCTTCGTTCACGTTTTCGAACAGATCTAGTTGAGCCGTTACCAGGCTCCGATTGTATGCCGTCGTTTTTCACGCGACTTTGGAAACTACATGGATCGCTCAATTGGGAATGGGACGACGGGCACAAGATTTTCAGACGTGGTGGAGCAGTCAAGGAAAGCGCGGCCATTTACCCCTCTGACACTAAATACGACGAGTCTCGTCGCATGCCTTTTGTAGTTTTGCAGGATCGCTTTCGCCGTGCTTTGCATCACCCTGAAACCTTGGTTCTGGTGGCAGGATATGCATTTGGCGATGATCACTTAAACGAGATCATCTTCGACGCGGCAACGCGCAGAGAACGGTCAGAGATCATCGTTTTTTGCTTCGACTCCATCCCTACAGCACTTTCCGACCGGGCTGCGGTAACCCCGAATATTCAAGTTGCGAGCGCGACGGAAGCGATAATCGGCGGCATACGCGCGCCTTGGACAGTAGGAGAAGAAACGCCTGAAAACATCTGGGCTGGGGATAGGTTTTTGCTCGGCGATTTCAAACATCTCGCTGCATATCTCGCGAAAAGAGCCATGAAAGACGATGAGCTTCTGGCTCCTTCGCCTAAGGTTGCCGCAACTCCCGCACCTCCCTTAGCCATTGGATCGGGAGTCGCGAATGCCTGAGCGTGACCCTACTTGTATCGGTAAAGTACGCCATGTGCTTGGCGCGACGGTCACCGTCGCGTTAGACGAAGATTTAGCTGGCATTGCTCCCATATACAGGGGGCATCTGCAGCCAATAGGACAGATAGGCTCTCTTGTCCGCATTCCACAAGGCCTTGTCGATCTGATCGGCTCAGTATCTCTTGTCGGTATTGCTGAATTGTCAGGAGCGCCACAGCCGGCCGAAACCGTGCAGCGCGATGAACGCTGGCTGCAGATTCAGCTTCTTGGTGAAATCGATTGTGCAACAGGGAAATTTCATCGAGGCGTTGGTTCCTATCCAGGTCTCGACGATTCAGTCCATTTTGCAACGGCTGATCATCTGACGGCAATTTTCCCCGCCCCCGGCAAAGATCATCTTCGGTTGGGCTGCCTCGCAGCCGCCGAAGAAGTGCCGGTCTGCCTCGATGCTGCAAAGCTTGTTACGCGGCACGCGGCAATTGTCGGGTCGACAGGATCTGGCAAGACAAGCGCTGTTGCATCCCTCTTACAGAGCTTCGTTAGCGGTGGCTGGAAAGCTGCAAACATCGTTGTCATTGATCCGCACGGCGAATACGCACAAGCGCTCGGCGATAGCGCGTCCGTTAGAAGCGTTTTGGGAGAGGGCGAAAACAAACTTCGCGTTCCCTACTGGTCGCTTCCGGCCCTCGACATACTAAAAATATTCGTCGGAGCGACCGGATCAGCAACCTTCTCCAACAAATTCACGGAGCTGGTCGGACAAGCTAGAAAGAAGTTCGTCGAGGACTGTACATGGCTGACCTTAGACACGTCGGCAATAACTGCTGACACTCCAGTACCCTTTGATATCCGCCCTGTATGGCACGCTATCGATTCAGAAAACCGGGAAACGCGAAACAATAAAACTGATCCGGCAACGGCCTGTAGAACAAGCCCAGGCAACGCGGCCGAGCTGAAGTCTGCAGTTTTTCAGGCATACAACCCTGGGGGACAAGCGCCTCATAAAGGCCCTCTGTATGACATTTACGGCGTCACGCCCGATCTTCTCAGACTAGGCCTGCTAAACCCGCAGCTTCGTTTTTTCCAAGAGCCGGCGGGCACTATAGATGGGCCAGACCCTCTAATTGATGTGCTGCAAGAGTGGCTGGGGAAAGCAAGACCGGTCTCGGTTCTCGATTTCAGCGGTGTTCCCGCAATAGCCGCCGATCTTGCAATTGGGGTAATTCTTAATCTGTTGTTTGAGGTCAGTTTGCGCAGCGAAAAAGGTGGCACAGGTGTAGGCCGAGCAAGTCCGGTTTACATCGTGCTGGAAGAGGCGCACAGATATCTCGGTGAAAGCGCAAGTATCCTCACCCGCAATTCCGCTAACAAGATCGCTCGTGAAGGAAGAAAATACGGCATTGGCCTGATGCTTGTGACACAGCGTCCAACAGAGCTACCAGAGACAGCTCTCGCTCAATGCGGAACGCTCATTTCTCTGCGCCTCTCGAACACTGCAGATCAAGGGGCAATTCGTGCGGCTTTGCCTGACACAGTCGCAGGGCTAGCCGCCGTCCTTCCGTCCCTGCGCACCGGAGAAGCAATTGTGACCGGAGAAGCGGTCGTGCTTCCGGCACGTGCGCTGTTGACGCGGCCAAATCCAGAGCCTCACGCTGAAGATCCGTCCCTGGAACCTTGGAGAGCCGAACCCGCCGCCCCGGATCTCAAGGCATCGTTAGAACAATGGCGCGGCATATACGAGGGCGAAAATGTTTGAGTGGATTCCTGTTGTTTCATCAGCCATGACCGCCATTGGCTACAACCCGGAAGCGGAAACCATCTACATCCGTTTCACCGACGGCAAAGAGTGGTGGTACTCCGCTTGCCCGCAGCAGGTATGGGATGAATTTACGGTACCAGGGGTATCAGCCGGCAAATTCCTAAATAGCGTCCTTAAGCCGAAGCCGAACGGTCGCTACGTGGCGTAACAAAGCTGGTTCCAGAAATCCCTTGTTTCGAGATCATATTGGCATCACTATGCTGGCACTAATGTGACCACCGAGGATAGACCGCGCCCAAACCAGTTTCACATGACCATCGGACTCTATATTTCATTTGAAAG
>Ga0207705_10002896_pt1 | contig 13130 bp, 8 predicted proteins | sample KBSC13metaG_FD_184314 | JGI IMG/M metagenome (GOLD analysis project Ga0207705, IMG submission 184314) | Corn rhizosphere microbial communities from Kellogg Biological Station, Michigan, USA - KBS C1-3 metaG (SPAdes) (version 2) | ecosystem: Host-associated > Plants > Roots > Rhizosphere > Soil ...
TCGCGGAGAGCTCATAGTCCTCGAGGGGGCCGAAGGGGTAGGCAAGACGACGCAGGCGCGCCGGCTTGTCGCAGAGCTTACGCGTAGTGGACTGGATTGCGTCCATGTTCGTGAGCCGGGCGGGACGTCGCTCGGCGAGGCGATCCGCGACGTGTTGCTACGACCATTTCGTACCATTGCTCCGACGGCGGAGGCGCTGCTGTTCATGGCGTCACGGGCACAGCTCGTGAGCGAAAAGATTCAACCAGCTGTGATCGCTGGCAACGTGGTGGTGCTGGATCGGTTCTTTCTCTCGACTTACGCCTATCAGATTCACGGACGCGGTCTTCCCGCGAACGAAGTGCGTGCGGCAAACCACCTGGCTGTCGGAAACCTGGTCCCCACGGTTACGGTCGTGCTTCATCTTCCTGACAACGACGGCCTCGCACGCGCGAGCAAGCGTTCAGGACACGATTACATGGAACAGCTGGGCGATGAATTTCATGCGCGCGTCGGTGCTGCCTTCGACGATTTCGCAACACCTGACTGGCAGCGGCGCCATCCGGAGTGCGGTCCGATCGTCAGTGTCGATGCGGGTGGATCACCCGATGATGTGTTTCGTCGCATCGTCGCCGCGATCGGTGTCTACGCGCCGCGACTTGGCGTCGAGCTGACGGCCGCGCTGGAGCAGGAGGTAGCGAAGTGAGTAACGGAAGGACACGCCCCAAGACGATCGTGCTTGCCGCGATTCTCGCGCTGGCACTCGTGGCGGGTGCTTGGATGTTTCAGCGTGGCACTGTCACCACCAAGGTGAACGGCACGAGACTGTTCTCTCAGGTAAGTGCGATCGTACGCGATAACTACGTCGACACGGTCAGCGACACGCGCATGTACCAGCTCGCACTGGATGGAATGTTGTCCGAGCTGGATGATCCGTACGACACGTATCTCACGCCGGAGCGGCTGGACAACCTGTCGGAGCGAACGTCGGGAAGTTACGCCGGCATCGGGCTTCAGGTGGACGTGCGCGACGGATCGCTCGTTGTCGTCAACCCGTTGCCAGGCGGACCGGGTGAGAAGGCTGGCATTCTCACGGGCGACCGCATCGTGCAGATCGACGGCAAGACTGTCAGCGGATGGACAGCCGAGGAGGTACAGAAGCTGTTGCGTGGTGCGCCCGGGTCCGTTGTCGAAATTGCAATTCAGCATGCGGGCTCGGCGACTCCAGTGACGCTGAAGCTTACACGCGCCGCGATTCATCACAGTGCGATCAAACGTGCAGCGCTGCTCCCAGCCGGCGTCGGCTACGTTGCGTTGAGCGTCTTCAGCGATTCCACGGCCCGCGAGCTCGCGGCAACGGTCGATTCGCTGGTCCATGCCGGCGCGACATCGCTGACGCTGGATCTGCGCTCCAACCCTGGCGGGCTGCTGGATCAGGGCGTTGCGGTGGCAGATCTCTTTCTGGATCGTGGCGAGCGCGTTGCGAGCACTGCGGGACGTGACTCCAGCGACAACGTGGTGTTCACCGATACCGCGGCGCAGCGGTGGCCAAAGCTTACGATCGCCATACTCGTGGACGACAAATCGGCGAGTGCTGCAGAAGTTGTCGCAGGTGCGTTGCAGGATCATGACCGCGCGGTCGTGCTCGGGATGACGACGTACGGCAAGGGAAGCGTGCAGCATATATTCCCGGTAACGGCTGGTGGCGCGGTACGCCTGACCACGGCTCGGTGGCGCACGCCGCTCGGTCGATTCATCTCTCGTCCTCCGCCGAACTCAGCCGCGGATAACGGCGATTCCGAGCCTGCGCGTCCCAAGTATCGTACGGATGGCGGCCGGACGGTTCTCGGTGGCGGGGGAATTACACCCGACGTCACGATTGCCGATACCACTGCATCGCCGGAAAATCTGGCGCTCATGCGCGCGCTGGGAATGAACGTGTCGCGGTTTCACGATGCGCTGACAGGCTACGCACTGGAGCTCAAGGCAACCAACGCGATCAAGTCGCCGGACTTCACCGTCACGCCGGCCATGCGCGACGAGATATACAAGCGCATGCAGGCCCGCTCGGTCGATGTCCCTCGCAGCACTTACGATGACGCGGCACCGCTGGTCTCACGCCTGTTCGCATATGAAGTTGCGCGGTACGTCTTCGGCGCGGAAGCGGAGTTCCGGAGAAAGGCACAGGATGATCGGGTGTTGATCGCAGCGGAGCGCCTGCTTGGTGCTTCGCGTTCGCAGGCCGACGCGCTGCACAGAGCAGGAGAGATGCAGCACGCCGGACCGAGTGAGTGAGCGAGCGAATCTTCATCATCGGGGCCGGGAAGGTCGGGCGCGGCCTCGCGTATGCATTCAGAAGTGCGGGTTTGCAGGTGCTGGGAGTACACGCGCGAACGCCACGCGATGGTGCGACGACGAGCGGAGAATATCCGCGCGTGATGAGCGAGGCCAACGTCATAATCCTGGCAGTTTCGGACAGTGAGCTCAACGCGGCGTGTCATACGCTCGCGCTCGTCGCACGCGAAAAGGGATCACCCATGACGCACGGCACGATCGTGCTTCATACATCCGGCACCGTTACGCCGCCGGCTCTGGAGGAGCTCAGGAGCGCTGGCTCACCGGCCGGGACGTTTCACCCGCTCGCGCCATTTTCCACGGCCGAGCGGGGCGCAGCGGCGCTGCACGACGGATGGGTTGGGATCGACGGTGATCCGACCGCGTGCGCTGCTGCACGCAGACTGGCGGCCGCGATCGGCGCCAGGACCATGAACATTCCAACGAATGGCAAGGCGTTGTACCACGCCGCGGCCGTCATGGCGTCCAACTTTCCTGTCGTACTCGCCGCACTGGCCGCGCGCATTCTGACTCACGCTGGAGTCGAGGAGCGCACGGCGGAACAGGTGGTGCAGCGGCTCATGGCTGGCGCGGTATCGAATCTGGAGCATGGTTCACCGCGCAACGTTCTCACGGGGCCCGCGGCCCGCGGCGATGCGGAAGGCATCGCTGCCCATCGTGCAGCGCTGCGCGACGACCCGGAGTCGCTCGCAGTCTACGACGCGCTGACGCGCGCCGCAGCGCGCCTAACCGCCGATCATGCCGCCACCATCGATGACGCGAACGTTGGGCGGCGGAGTGAACTGAAACGTTGATCGCGGGATCGTGACGTTCGTCCTGAAGCGCGTCACGGTGATCTTCCTTACAAGTCCGCTCGGCTCGGTCGATTCCAGCTGACGCACCAGTCCGTCCGTGTCGTCGATCCAGAGAGTCGCCTTTGTGAAGAGAGCGGTACGCGACTTGGGTACCAGCGTTATGGCGTGTGTTGCCTCACCGCTGACGACGCTCGCGCCCGCGTCGGTGACATCGTAATTGCTCACCGGCGCTGATAGTATCTGCCCCATCGGGTCGACGAGCATGCCGCTCTCGCCTGCCGCCGGAAGCCTGATCACCTGTCCTGGTGCACTGCTCGGGAGATACACCCAGAGATTCGTTCCGTCAGCGACGATGCGATCGGGATTGGTTCCCCCGAATGAGATCGACAGGTGGTTAGGGCGACGGCGCATGAGTTCGCCGCTGGACGTCAACGTTCGATCCGTCAGCGGGTTCGTGACCGTCTGATCGAACCGAACCGCGATCGTTTCGGCATTCGCATACGCTGCGATTGCGCGCTGCAGGGTTGCCTCGGGCCGCTGTGCGCCGAGTGATGCGGTAACGCAGAGCATTGCCGGCGCGAGGGCGGACACGATGTAGCATGATCTCATGGTTATCGTGTACCCGCCCGGGGGGCTACCGTTCCGCTGGGCGACTGCGTGTCACCGCTCCGGTGACGGGGGCAGCGCACGGCCGATTGCCAGCGCCACACCGCGGAGCTCGATCATGAGATCGGCGAACTGCTTGGGATACAGCGACTGCGCACCGTCCGAGAGTGCGCGATCCGGCTCGGGGTGCATCTCCACGATGATGCCGTCCGCGCCAGCCGCAACCGCTGCACGCGCCATCGGTGTCACCATGTCCCGCAGTCCCGTGCCATGACTTGGATCTGCGACGATCGGAAGGTGCGACAGCTCGTGCACCATCGGAATGGAAGTGAGGTCGAACATGTTACGCACAGCAGGATCGAAGGTGCGAACTCCGCGCTCGCACAGAATCACCTGGCTGTTGCCCTCGGCGAGGATGTACTCGGCGCTGAGCAGGAGATCCGAGATCGTCGCCGCCATGCCGCGCTTCAGCAACACGGGGCGGCCGAGTTTTCCGACAGTCTTGAGCAGCGAATAATTCTGCATGTTGCGGGCGCCTATCTGAATGCAGTCAGCGTGCTCTGCAACCAGTCGCGCCCCTTCATCGTCCATCGCTTCGGTCACGATTGGAAGCCCGGTTTCTTCGCGCGCCCGAACAAGCAGCTTCAGGCCCTCCACGCCGAGTCCCTGAAACGCATATGGTGAGCTGCGTGGCTTGAATGCGCCACCGCGAAGTGCCGTTCCGCCGGAGTCGCGCACCAGCTCAGCCGCGCGGATGATCTGGGCTTCCGATTCAACAGAGCATGGTCCCGCAATCACGGGCACATCCTTCCCGCCGAACGAAACCCCGGGCGCAATGGTGACTATGGTCGACTCGGGCCGCCATTCGCGCGATACCTGCTTGTACGGCTGCGTTACGTGAATGATTCGCACGACACTCGGCAACGCTTCGATCCGACCCGCATCGACGCGTCCATCGTTGCCGACGAGTCCTACCGCCGTGCGCTGCGCACCGGGCATCGGGTGCGCGACGTACCCCATCTCATTTATGACCGCAACTACGCGCTCCACGTCCGCCGCGGGCGCGCCATGGCGCATGACTACAAGCATGATGCTCTCTATCTCAGGTATGGCGCCGAATCGCACACGGCGTGGCGCCGTTCAGTCAATTAAACTCCAGCCGTCGCCGGCTCGGCCTTTGCGGCAGGTATGGATCCGGCTATCGCCTCTTCCACCGCAGGGCCGCGCAATCGCACACTGACGATGGATGACACGCCGGGCTCCTGCATGGTTACACCGTACACTGCATCAGCCGATTCGGTCGTGGTGCGCGGGTTGTGCGTGATCACGATGAACTGCGTGTTCGCCTTGAACTCGTTCAACATCCGCACGAACCGTCCGATGTTCGCATCGTCCAGCGGAGCGTCAACCTCGTCCATGAGACAGAACGGGCTAGGCTTCATCAGGAAGATGCCGAACAGCAGGGACAGCGCAACCAGTGCACGCTCGCCGCTCGAGAGCAGATGGATTCGCTGCGTCTTCTTGCCTCGCGGAGATGCGTGGATCTCGATGTCGCTTTCGAGCGGCGCATCGGGATTCTGCAGACGCACGTCGCAGTCGCCGCCGCCGAACAACGTCATGAAGATGTGCCGGAAGTTCTCGCGCACCTGCACGAACGTGGTGAGGAACAGCTCTCGCGCCGTCGCATCGATCTCGCGGATCGCCTGCTGCAGCTTGGCCCGCGCCTCGTCCAGATCTGCACGCTGCTGGCGCAGAAAGTCAACGGCCTTGCTCTCCTCCTGATGCTCCTCGATCGCAAGCGGATTGACCTGACCGAGCGATTCGAGCTGCGCACGGAGATCGGCGGCTTCGGCGCGCAGCGAATCGTCTTCGTCTTCCAGCTGGACACACTCGGCCATCAATTCATCCAGAGGCCGCCGCCATTCGGTTTCGAGCCGCTCGCGAATCGCGGTGCGGCGGCCGGATAGCTCGGTGTAACGCAGCTCCGCGGCATGAAGCTGATCGGAGATATTCGCAGCCTCCCGCCTCACCTGATCGAGGGCATGATCGGCTTCCGATAGTCTCTCGTCCGCCAGCCGCACCGCACGCTCAGCGTCGGACAGCTGGGCTTCTGTATCGCGCAGTACGCCATCGCGTGCTTCGAGATCGAGTGCCCAGTCGGCAAGTTGCGAGGTGAGAGCGGCATCATCCTGCGATAGCGTGCTCAGCTCCGACTGCAGCGCAGAGAGACGCGATATTGCCATCGTCTCTTCCTCGCGAAGGCGGCGCTCGCGGTCGGTGACGACCTGCAGCCTGGCTTGCGCCTGCGCCTGCTGTACCTGGGCCGCGGTGCGCAGCTCGCGCGTATGATCGTGCGAACTCTCCGCCTCGCTCAATGCACGACGAAGCTCCAGCAGCGTCGCGTCATGTGCATGCACCGCGTCGTTGATGCGTCCGATCTCAGCGTCGATCTCCGTGGCGCGCTGCACCAGTGCCTCCGCGCGCTCGGAGAGTTTGGCGAGCGCAAGATCCGCCTCGGTCACTTCGCGCGTGGCACGCTGATGACGGCGCAGAATCTCATTCACGCCCTCTTCCGCATGACGTGCCTCGCGTGCGGCGATGGCAGCAGCGTCCGCGGCAGCAGCGGATGCCTGCATCGCAACGTCGAGCGTTTCACGCGCACCGCTCGCGATCGCAGCGGCGTTCCGAAGGTTTGCGGCCGCGGTCTCCATCTCGCGTGTGATATCGGTGAGCTCCGCGCGACGGCGCAGCGGTCCGGGGCCAGCTACACTTGCTGGCAGCCACACAGCGCCGCGCGCGTCGACGAACGCCGTGGCTTCCTCGACCGCGCGAACGTCGCCGAGCAGTGCGCGCACCCAGCCCGCGGCTACAGGGTCGGTCGCATTGACGAGCGTGGCGAGATCGTCGGGTGCGGTTTGCGACGTCGAGGCGAACGTCGCATCGACGGGGAGCAACAGCAGCGGGCCCGGCTGTGTGGCGACGTGCCACGCACGGATCGTGTCGGCGGCTGCGCGATCGCGCACGAGGACCGCATGCACCGTCGCGCCCAGATATCGCTCGATCAGCGCGGCAGGAACGGAGCCCGCACTGATGTAATCGCTGAGCGGGCCGAGGATGGCTCCGTCGGCAAACTTGCCACGCTCGCGCAGCAATCTTGCCGCCGCGGGTGCCAGCCCCACGCGCTCGCGCTCGAGCGCCTGGAGTGCGTGTGCACGGCCTTCCAGCGCGGCGTGCGCTTCTTCCGCGCGCAGCGCATCGCTGCGTGCTACAGAATCGGCCTCGCGCGCTGCCCGAACATCGGCTTCGGCGGAGTCGCGAATTTCGGCGGTCTCCACCACGCGAACGCGCGCCACGTCCAGAGCGACGCGGGCATCCTCGACTTCCCGCGCAACGAGCTCCGCGGCATCGAACAACTGCAACTGCTCGTTCCTTATCGCCTCGTGACGACGGAGCACATCCTGTCGCTCGCGTTCTGCAGCGTCGCGGTCCATCGTCAGACGATGGACCTGCTCACGCAGCTCACGCGCGCGCCGCTCGGCCTGCTCCACAGCGCCCCGCGCTGCCGAGAGTGCCGTTCGGGCGATTTCCTCGCTGGTGGTGCGCTCGCTTAGCTGCTCACTGAGAGCGGAAAGCTCCGCCTCCAGCTGAGCGCGCGAAGCGGCTGCTTCCGACAGTTCGGCCTCGACACGCTGTGCAGTATCACCGCGCTCGCGCCGCTCTTCTTCCGCACGCTCGCGATGAGCAGCAGCGTTACGGCGACGCTCTTCGGCGACGGCGATCTCGCCGCGAAGCTGTTGTGCGCGCTCCCGTTGCTCGGCAACGAGGCGTGCGAGCTCGCTACGGCCGCCCTCGGCAGTCGCGCGTGCGGCGTGCGCGGTATCGCGTGCGCCTTCTGCTGCAAACACACGCTCGTGCTCCGTCGGCGCTGACTCACGCAGCGCGGCGAGGCGGTCGCGAAGCTCGTCCAGCTCGGTGCTCCAGGCCGCCATCTCGCGCGCTGCGAGTGTGATGTCGACTGAAAACCGGCGACTCGTCAACTCCGCGTGTCGCTCGGCGCGCTTGCGCTGGCGGGCGAGAGAGCGAACGTGGCTTTCCTTCTCGTTCAGGAGATCGCCAAGTCGGGCGAGATCGACGGTAGTCTCCTCCAACCGGCGCTCAGTGCTGCGCTTGCGGTCGCGGTAGAGGCCGATGCCAGCCGCTTCCTCGAACAGCTCACGACGATCGTCGGGACGATCGGAGAGCAGGGCGTCGAGCATGCGCGATTCGATCACTACGCCGGAATCAGCGCCGAGTCCCGTGCCGCGGACCATGTCCTGAATATCGCGCAGTCTGGCCGGCGAGCGGTTGATGAAGTAGTCGCTCTCGCCGGAGCGGCTCAGCCGGCGCGTGATGACGACCTCGCGGAACGGAACGTTGAAGCCGCCGTCCTCGTTGTCGAAATGCAGCGACACTTCGGCAATGTTCACTGCCTTGCGCGCGGAAGAACCCTGGAAGATCACGTCCTCCATCTTGCCGCCGCGCAGCGTACGCGCACGCTGCTCGCCCAACACCCAGCGCACGGCGTCCGACACGTTGGACTTGCCCGAGCCGTTGGGGCCCACGATTGCCGTGGCTCCTGGCTCGAAGACCAGTTCAGTGTGATCGGCGAAAGACTTGAATCCGTGCAGCTCGAGTTTGGTCAACCGCAATTACGGTGTTCTCCCTGTGCGATATACGAGTGTAGGTGTGAGCTTTTCAGCACGCAGCGTCAGCATCAACGCGGCCGCGTCTTCCGGCCGTTCGAACGCGCCTGCGTAGAGTTTGAGCGATCCGTCCTTCTGTGCCAGGACGTACGAACCCCACTTTCTGGCTTCCGGATATTTCCTGACGAGCTCGCTGGGCCTTCCAACCGCCGAGCTGTCTATCAGGAGGGCGTACGGCGTGCGCACGACCGTGCCAAGCTGTGGTGTCGGTGTAACGTTCTTGTGCCGCAGCACGGCGAGTTCGGCGTCGGCTTCGTTTCTCATCGGGTATGCGCCGACGATCAGCTTGAAATATCTATCACGATTGGGTCCCACCGGTACCGGTGAAATGGTGCCGGCCGGAAGAATGTCACGAAAGCGGGCGAGTGTCTCGTTCGCGTCGTCCTTCGAATTCCATGCGGTCACCTCGACCGCGTACGCGGATGCAGAGGCCGAGTCGGCCGGATTCGCGGGCGGAGGAACCGTCACTGAATCCACTGGCGCGACGACGGGTGGCGCCACGACCACCGGCGCCGGCTGCCTGAATGCAGGCTTCCTGGTGCTGCTGGACGCCTCGTTCGCGAACCGGAAATACAGTCCCGCGCCGACCAGTGCCACGAGCAGCAGCAGGAGTGCCGCGATCTTCCAGATCGGCAGTGGATTCTTGACCGGGCCGCGCGGCCTCGCGTGCAATGCGTTCGGCACGCGCGCCAGGACGTTTATGTACGGCGCGAAATCCAGCGGAGTCGCACCAACCAGCACGACGCCATCCAGCTGGTCGATCAGTTCCTTGAGACCTGGAGCGTCCGCCGGTGCAACCAGCAACAGCAGTGCACCGACTTCGCGGAACCCGTTCGCGAGCCGCTGCCAGCGGGCGTTGCGATAGATCTCCGGGTCGGCCACGCTGCCGGTTCCGCTCGGCATGATGAACAGATTGCCAGTGGTGTCGATTGGCTGCGCGATCTTGTTGAGCGACACGCCGAAGGTGAAGCTGTCCGAGATGCCGTGCGGATCATCGCTTGTCACGAGTGCCTGAATCGGCTCGATCTCACCAACCAGATCGCCGATCGCGATCCGCCGGTGCTCGGCTTCCGCGAGACCGATTCCGATGGCGACGTGGGCTGCCGCGAGTGCGTCGGTTCCGGTTACAACGGCTGCGGAATAGCTGCCGAGCATGGGAGCAATCTGCCGGCCGGCGGCCTCCCAACCCGTTCCGTGATTTCCGGTCTCGGTGGACACTGGCGTCGACACTGGCGTGGTCTTGATCATGGCTGCCCGGGGAATACCCAGTAGGACCTCTTTGAATCGCGGCCGATCTGCTCGGCCGCCGCACGATTCGGATACGGACCAAGTACTACGCGATAGATAGTAGTACCTGCGCGTTGCGAGGGTACTACTCGAGCACGCGTACCACCCACAGAGATGCTGTCGGCGAGTATGCGTGCCTTGCTCTCGTTTAGAAGCGCTGCAAACGAGACAGTGAACGGCGCCGCGGCCGACGCCGTTGGTGGCGGAGCGGCAGCAGGAAGCGTCGGCACATGCGCCGCCTGGTGCGGCGGCTGTGCGGGCTGTGCTGGAGCTGCGACGGGAGCTGCGACTGGAGCAGCAGCTGCCGTTTTCGCGCTCGTGTCGGCCGTCGCAACGTGTGTCGAGTCTGCGGCATGCCGCGCGGAATCACTCGTCGTCGTGTCGGCGGTCGCGAACGAAACGGGCTGATCCACGCCAGCGGCGCGCGGCCGGAATCCATTCCAGAACGTGAAGTACCAGAAGTCGCTCGCTCCCCCAGCGACCGTGCGCACTGCCTGCAGGGTCTCGCCATCGACAAAGATCACGTCGCGCCCGGAATTCAGCGCGATCGCGCCGTCGGGAGCGGTTGCCGGAAGATCTTCCGTCCACTTCGTGCGCACCGACCCGACCACGTGATTCGTGGCGACTGCAATAACCCAGGCGGAATCACCGCGCGCGGGTCGCGCAATCACGTAACGGCCCAGTCCGTCCATGCGAAGATCCGAGATCTCGCCGGGAAGTTGAACCGTGGACGCGACCTTGTCGGTGTATCGATCGACCACCGCGAGCGACGAGTCGCCAGTCGTCGCCACGTAAATTCTGTCGCCGCTCGGCGTCGGTGCCAGCGCGACGATGTGTCCGCGCACACGGATCGAAGGAACCTCGCTCAGGTCGCGTCCACGCACTCCCACGAGCGCGGTATCGGTCGCGACGTAAACGCGATCACCCACCTGCGCGTGAACGCCGCGCATGGTGATGGGAAGCGTGACGGTGTCGCGGAGCCTTGTGTCCGGCGGATGGATGAGCCAGAGGACTGCATCGTTTCCGTGCTGGGCGTCGATCACGAGGCCGCCATCTGCCTGCGGGAAGACGGCGCGCGCAGGGTAGGGCGGCGTGAACTTCCAGTCCCCCGAGCGGGTGAGTCGAATGACCGTTCCCTTGTCGTCGACTCCGTATATGTCGGTTCCCGTCGGGGCGGTCAACGAAGTGAGTTGGGCCTTGGTCGCAACTACCGATGCGCTCATCCGCAGATCCACGCGCCCTGGCTGGCCCTTGGCGTCTACGATGGCGAGCGCGCCGCCTTCCGGGTCGAAGCCCAGGACGCGGTCTACGGAGGTGGTACGGCCCGTCCAGATGACGGAATCGAGCCGCGGATAGAGGTAGGCGCGGACGGTGCCGCCCTTTCGGGGCAGCCGGATCAGAATTGGATCGGGACCGCGGGCGGCCTCAGCGCGAGCCGCATTTCCTACGGTGTCCGTATTCGCTTTGCGCTCTCGGCCGCAGGCAATCGCGGAGAGAAGCAACAAGGAGATGGAGAGCCGTCTGTGCACCGCGGGAATTTAACCGATGAAGCGCGTCTTCGGGACGGTTCCAGCAGGGGAAACGCTTCTCACCCAACAATCCTTGCCGGCAATTCATCGCCCCCCGCATGGTGCGGATTCACCCGCGCGTCGGGCGACGGATGACGACCGGATTCGACACCCTGACGCGGCAGGCGTAAACGACGGTGGCGAAGGTGGGGCGCGGATGCATCCGCGCCTGTCCCTTTAATAAGCCACGCCGAGCGAGAACGTCCAGTTGTAGCCCGTATATCCCGGCCGGTCCAACGGCCGCGCGATCGACCAGTTCAGTATCGCGAGATTGAACAGATTCACGCGAATTGTCCCGCCGTAGCTGCGCAGGAAGTATCTGTCGATGTCCAGATTCGGGTTGAAGTTGCGCGGCCGCGCGAAGTGGATCGCCTGGCCAGCGTTCCATGCAAGGCCCGCATCATAGAACAGTGCGCCGTCGACGGGAGGTATCCCGATCGGAAGCGCTCCCAGATCGAAGCGCCGGATGATGGGGAAGCGCAGTTCCTCGTTGAACACGACTGCGCGCGTTCCGATCAGCTGCGGTGCCGAGCAGCCGTTTGCATACACGCTGCCACTGTTGAGGAACGACGAGCATGAATAGCCGCCGTAGAAGCTCGACTGGTCGTACCCGCGCACGAAGTCCGGACTGCCAACGTAGATCGGTAGCTGGTCCGCGTCACGCCCGTAGGAGCCATTGAAGAATAGGCGTGTCGCGAATGTCAGCGTATTGAACACGACCGGATCGTATCGCCGGTAGTCGGCCGTGTAATTCATGAACTTGAGGTTGCCGATCGCGGGCGACACAGCGAAGCGCATGCGCCGGCCACTTACTGGCCCCGTGACGCCGAACAGCGAGTTGTCGGTAACGTACGCCGCGTTCGGTGACAGGAAGGACAGCGTGCCGAGCGACTTCCCGTTGGTCTGGGAGAAATTGCCGAGGTAGTCGTACGTCTGCGTAACGTAGCCGCGCCCGATCGCGCTTGCGCCAAGTCCAAGCTCGAACCGCTGGAACCGGTTCAAGGGATACGCCGCCGTGATCGATGCACTTCGTATTACGTAACGCAGGAACTGGAATTGATACTGCGAACCATCGGGTGATACCTGCGCCGCCGTATTGAGATACGCAACATCCTGCGACACGCCCGTTATGTACTGCCAGCGGTGCGCCATGTTGGCGTACGCCAGCAGCAGGCTTGCATCCTGGATGCGGCCGTACACGCCGCCGCCGACCGCAAGCTGGTGATCGCCGGTCAGATCGCTGAAGACGAGCGTCGTTCCGCCACCGTACTGCGTGCCGTATCCACCGCCAGTCGACACACCGACCGTGCCGCCGGATATGTAATCCGGCTGGAAGCTCACACGATACGGGTAATCCTTGAACGTGAGCGTGTCCGGCATTCCCGTCACAGGGTCGGCCAGAAGTGTAGCGACGCTCGACACGTTGGTACTGTCGGACTTCTCCGCTTCCGACAGCACTCCCGATTGCCGTGCGCCGCTTGCGGACCTGTATGTCGACGTTGCGTTGCTCGGGCGGCCCGGTGTCGAATCGCGGACCGCCGCCGTCGGCGCACCGGCGGCTGCGACCGTAGCTGCAGGCTGCGCAGGAATCGCAGTCGCGTACTGCCGCGGATGATCGATGTACCAGACTGTGAAGTCGTTGCGATCGAAGTAAGTGAAGGCGAGCCTATCCGTCGCGCGCGACCAGCTCATCACGGGACTCGTCTCGGTGAACTGGCTGATTCCGGACTGCACATTCGTCACGCGCAGATCCTGATTCGACGCGAGATCGTGCAGATAGATGTTGGGCGTTCCATTGC
>Ga0207705_10002901_pt1 | contig 13113 bp, 19 predicted proteins | sample KBSC13metaG_FD_184314 | JGI IMG/M metagenome (GOLD analysis project Ga0207705, IMG submission 184314) | Corn rhizosphere microbial communities from Kellogg Biological Station, Michigan, USA - KBS C1-3 metaG (SPAdes) (version 2) | ecosystem: Host-associated > Plants > Roots > Rhizosphere > Soil ...
CGGCGGATTCTGCACGTAGGTGGCGAGGTTGCTGATCATCGAGATCAGCAGGACTCCGGCAAGCACCGCGCCGATGAAACCGAGAATGAAACGCATCTGTCCCCTGCCCCCTTACTGGACCACGGCCGCGGCAGTGCTGCCGCCGCGCGGGCTGCTTCCGGCCGGAGCCGCTTCGGCTCCCTCGCCGTGAAGCACGGATTCGCTGATCGATCTCGGCAGCGGCAGCGGAGTCTCGAACGCAGAGACGAGCGGCAGGATCACCAGGAAGTGAAGGAAGTAATAGGCCGCCGCGATTTGTCCCAGCGCCGTCCGCCACCAATTGAGCGGAGCGCCGCCGACGTAGCCGAGGATCAGGACGTCAATGACAAGCAGCCAGAAGAAGCGCTTGAACACCGGGCGATAGGCGCCCGAGCGAACCGGCGACCGGTCGAGCCACGGCAGGAAGAACAGCAGCAGGATCGAGCCGAACATCGCCAGCACGCCCCACAGCTTCGCTTCCAGGATGAAGTCGACGGTGAAGGATCGAAGGATCGCGTAGAAGGGCCAGAAATACCATTCGGGAACGATGTGCGCCGGCGTCGCGAGCGCGTTGGCCGGAATGTAATTGTCCGGATGCCCGAGATAGTTCGGCGCGAAATAGGTGACGATCGCATAGACCAGCAGGACGCCGCCGGCGAACCAGCCGTCCTTCGCCGTGTAGAACGGGTGGAACGGCAGCGTGTCCTTCTCGTCCTTCACGTCGACGCCGGTCGGGTTGCTCGAACCCGGGATGTGGAGCGCCCAGATGTGGAGGATCACCACCGCGGCGATGATGAACGGCAAAAGATAGTGAAGCGAGAAGAAGCGGGTCAGAGCGGCCTGGTCGGGCGCATAACCGCCGAGCAGCCAGATGCGGATCGGCTCGCCCACCAGCGGGAAGGCCGAGAAGAAGCCGGTGATAACCTGCGCGCCCCAGTAGCTCATCTGTCCCCAGGGTAGGACGTAGCCCATGAAGGCCGTTGCCATCATCAGCAGGTAGATGACGAGGCCGAGCATCCACACCAGCTCGCGCGGCGCCTTGTACGAGCCGTAATAAAGGCCGCGGAAGATGTGGATGTAGGTGACGATGAAGAAGAAGCTCGCCCCGTTCATGTGCGCGTAGCGGAGAAGCCAGCCGGCATTGACGTCGCGCATGATGAGCTGGTTGACCGAATTGAACGCGCCGCCCGCCGTCGATGCATAATGCATCGCAAGCACGATCCCGGTGATGATCTGGATGGTCAGAAAAATCCCGGCGAGGACGCCGAAATTCCACCAGTAATTCAGGTTGCGCGGCACCGGATAACCGCCGCCGATCGCTCCATAGACGACGCGCGGCAACGGAAGCCGCTCGTCGATCCAGCGCATCAGGGGATGCTTGGGTTCGTAGGGCCTGGCCCAGGAAAAGCTCATCTACTCACTTCCCCTTTGCGCCGATCGTGACGAGCGTCGGCGATGTGAATTCGTAGTCCGGCACCTCGAGGTTCTTCGGGGCCGGCCCTTGCCGGATGCGCGCGGCGGTGTCGTACATCGAGCCGTGGCACGGGCAGAAATAGCCGCCGTAGGGACCGCGGTTCTCGCCCTCGCCGATGCCGAGCGGCACGCAGCCGAGGTGGGTGCAGACGCCGAGCGTGATCAGCCAATTCTGCTTGCCCGGCTTGGTCCGCTGGGCGAGCGACTGCGGATCGCGAAGCTGCGACATCGGGACCGCGTTGGCCTCCGCGATCTCCTTCGGCGTGAGGTTGCGGACGAACACCGGCTGCTTGCGCCAGCTGACCTTGATGCCCTGGCCGGGCTGGACCTTGGAAATGTCGACCTCTGTCGTCGACAGCGCGAGAACGTCCGCGGACGGCGCCATCTGGACGAGGAGCGGCGCAATGGCGACGACTCCGCCGACGCCGGCGAAGGCGACCGCACCGACCTTGAGATAATCGCGGCGCCGAAGACCCTCCGCGTCTGCGCTTTGCGGAACCTCAGCGGACCCTGCCTTGGTGGCCATCATTCCCCTTTTGTGACGCGATTTGACCGCACGTGCCGGAAGGCTTGTGCGAGAGGCTCGCCTCGGCGAACCGATGCGATTGGCCGGTCTGATAGCGACGGGCTTTGGGTCTGTGAAGGGGCAGAAGATGAACGAGGCAAGAGGGGCTCGTCGAAAGTTTCAGGCTGTCACCCGATCACATCGGATGCCGATAACTCCAGATGGCAACGACGACGATCGCGACGGCATAAACTGCCATCAGCACGTAGGCGGTCACGGGCCGGATGTAGCGGGCGCGCCAGAGATAGACGGTCGCCCCGAAGAGCAGCACGAGGATGACCACCGCCGTTGGCGCGCCGAGCCCGCCTTCTCCCTTCGATACCTTCATCTCGGAGGGGGTAGCAGAGCGACGCTCGGCTTGTGAAGCGCTAGGAGGCGCTGTCCTGAAGCTTGTGGCGCTTCAAGGCGTGACGAAGCTGATCATAGCTGAGGTTCAGCGCAGCGGCAGTCGCGCGCTGGTTGAAGCGGTTCCGGCGAAGGGCGTCCTCGAGCAGCGCGCGCTCATATTCGGCGACGGCGCCCCGGAAATCGCTGGTCTGCTGCTGCGGGGCTGCAGGCTGCGCGGGTGCGGCAGGAGATCCCTCGGCAGCCTCGTCAGGCTGAGGCATCGGCGCGGTCACGCCGGTCGATGTCGGTGCCCAGGGTGAGTGGAACGGGTTGAAGTTGATCTCGTCGATTTCCCGTTCGGGGTCCTCGTGCCGATAGACCGCGCGTTCGATCACGTTTCTTAGCTCGCGAACGTTGCCAGGCCAGGGATAAGCCTCGAGCTCGGCCACCGCCCGCCGCGTGAACCCAGGCCAATTAGACCACTCCAGCTCGGCCGCCATACGGCGTCCGAAATGATCCGAAAGCAACGGCACATCGCCTTCGCGGGCACGGAGCGGCGGGAGGGTGATGACCTCGAATGACAGCCGATCGAGCAAGTCGGCGCGGAACTTCCCCTTGTCGACCTGCGACGGAAGGTTCTCGTTGGTTGCCGCGACGATGCGGACGTCGACGCTGATCGGCTTGGACGCCCCGATGCGGGTGATCTCGCCATATTCGGTCGCGCGCAGAAGCCGGTCCTGCGCCGGCATCGACAGCGTGCCGAGCTCATCGAGGAACAGGGTGCCTCCGTCGGCCTCCTCGAAGCGGCCGTGACGGGTCTTTGCCGCACCTGTGAAACTTCCCGCCTCGTGACCGAACAGCTCCGCTTCGATGAGGTTTTCGGGAAGCGCCGCGCAGTTCATGATGATAAGGGGCCCGGCCCAGCGCGAGGACAGGTGATGAAGACGCTCGGCGATCAGTTCTTTCCCCGTTCCGCGCTCACCAATCACGAGCACGGGACGGTTGAGCGGCGCGGCGCGGCTCGCGCGCTCCACGGCGTCAAGGAACGCAAGGCTTTGCCCGATGAACTGATCCGCCCGCTCCATCTCCCGACTGTTGGTGGCAATTCCCACCATTTGGCAAGGATTTTCGCCCGGTTTTCAGCGTGAAATCAGCACTTTCGGCGAAACTCTCGGATTTCGTTCAATGTGGCACGGCTCTTGTATGGTTTCAGGCAGGTTTAGGCGCCTGTTTTGGACTTCGGAGTAACTGAATGAGCATCTTTTCCCGAACACGGGACATCTTCGCGGCGAACATCACTGAGATGCTCGACCGGTCGGAAGATCCGGCGAAGATGATCCGGATGGTTATCCTCGAAATGGAGGAGACATTGGTCGAGGTTCGCGCCTCGGCCGCGCGCTGCATCGCCGACGGCAAGGAGATGCGCCGCGCGCTCTCGCGCCTCGACGAGCTTCAGCGCAACTGGACCGAGAAGGCCGAGCTCGCCCTGTCCAAGGAGCGCGAGGACCTTGCCAAGGCCGCGCTCATCGAGCGCCAGAAGGCGGCTGACATGGCCGATGGCCTGCGCGACGAGACCAAAGTGATTGACGACACGCTGAAGGGCTATGAAGTCGATATCGCCAAGCTCCAGAACAAGCTTCGCGAGGCGCGCGCGCGCCAGAATGCAATCGCGGCTCGCTTCGAAAGCGCCGTCACCCGCGGCCGGGCGCGCGAGTTGCTGAATGGCAATCGCACCGAGGATGCGTTCTCGAAGTTCGAGCTGCTAGAGCGCCGCGCCGACTTTGCCGAAGGGCGCGCGGACGCGCTCGGAATGACCGGGCCCAAGAGCCTCGAGGAAGAAATTGCCGAGCTGAAGGCCGCGGAATCGGTCGACAAGGAGCTCGAAGCCATGAAGGCCGCGATGAAGGCCAGGGGGAATTCCAAATGATGGAAGACGTTTTGTTGCCTGTCCTCATCGTCGGAATGTTGTTCGTCGGCCTTCCCTGGCTGATCTTCCACTATGTCACGAAATGGAAAACGGCGGCGACCTTGACGTCGGGCGACGAGAAGCTCCTCGACGAGCTTCACGACGCGGCGCGTCGGCTCGACGACCGGCTGTGCACGATCGAGCGGATCATGACCGCCGAAAACCCCAACTGGCGCCAGCAATGCTTCCCCGGACGGGAGCGCGATGACATGCGCCGTATGCTCGCGGACGGTGAGTGACATGGCCGACGACCGCTACCCGCCGCGCGAAGTGCGCACCAACCAGCCGCAGCGCGTGGGTGAGCGCCCGGACTACCCGATCGAGGAGACGCGATATTCGAGCGGCCAGCCGGCAAGCCGGACTCGCTTCTATCGCGACAAGCAGCACGGCAAGGTCATGGGCGTCTGCGCCGGGATCGCCGACTATACCGGGTTCGACGTCGCGCTCGTCCGGATCGCGTTCCTGGCGGCCGTGTTCCTGAGTGGCGGGTCTGTCCTCCCCTTCTATTTCATTGCCGGCTGGGTCGCTCCGAGAAAGCCGCGTGAGCTCGATTATCGAGGTGCCGAAGACCGGCAGTTCTGGCAGGGCGTCCGAGCTTCGCCGGCGCGCGCCGCCCGCGACATCAGGTCGCGGTTCAAGGACATCGACCGCCGCCTGGCGGATATTGAAAGCTACGTGACGACAGAGAACCGCTCGCTCGCGCGCGAGATCGAGCAGCTTCGCTAGCCGTCAAAAAAGGGGGAAGAACGTGGATCCGGAATTGATGGAAATTCTGAAGTTCGTCGCGGGCATTCTGCCGTGGGTGACGGTCATCGTCGTCGTCGGTGTCGGCGGATCGTTCCTTGGGAACTGGCTGAAGATCAGGAACGGCTACCCGCTCGAAAGCTCGTGGGGGCTTCCGATCCATCCGAAGAACGACCGCGAGACTCACGAGCGCGTACGGCTTCTGACCGGCGAAAATGCCCAGCTTCGCGCCGAGCTTGGCGCGGTGAAGGACCGGCTAGAGACGCTCGAGCGCATCGCGACCGATCAACCGTCAAGGCTCGCTCGCGACATCGACGCGCTGGCGATCGACAAGGGAGGGAATGCCTGATGCTTCCGGGTGACGTTATCGCTTTGCTTATCACGATCCTCTTGCCGACGGCATTCCTCCTCTACCTCGCCAAGCGGTTTTTCAGTTTGAAGGAGAAGCAGCTGGAGCTGAACTCCCGCGCCGCTGCCGAGCGCGCCGCCGAATATGCGGTGAGCAATACCCAGCTGGAACAACGGGTGCGCGTGCTCGAGCAGATCGTCACCGACAGCGGCGCGCAGACTGCAGCGCAGATCGAAGCACTCCGCCAATCGGCGGCGCGGCCGAAGGGGCTTCCGGAGCCCACCGGCGACGCCGCGGCTTGATAACGACCGTGACCGCGACAACATCATTCTTGTGGAATTCGAAGGGTCGATGCTGACATGAGTCATCCGGAAGCCTGGATCTGGATCCTGATCCCGCTGCTGGCGATCGGCATCGCGCCGTTCAAAATGTGGCTGAAGATCAAGGAAAAGCAAATCGACGCGCAGAGCAAGCTCGCGGCCGAGAAGAGCGCTCAATATGCCCAACACATGGAGCGGGTGGAGCAGCGGCTGCGGGTGCTCGAGCAAATCGCGACTGACGGCGGCGTCCAGACGGCGGCGCAAATCGAGGCGCTGAGAGACAAGGAACGCATCGAAAGTAAGGGCGACCTGCAATGAATCCATTCGAGTTCGTCATTGCCGTCCTGATCCTGGTGTTCGTGTTCAGCATCGTCAGGCACAAAATGGGCATCCCAGCGCGTTCCATGCGCGAAATGCGCGGCGATCCTGCGGACTCGCAGGAGACGCTCCGGCTGCGCGAGGAAGTCAGTCAGCTCAAGGAGCGCCTCAAGGTGCTGGAGCGGATCACGGTCGAGAGAGAGAACAGCCTTTCGAAGGAAATCGAGTCGCTCCGCGACCGTTAAGGCATTAGGGCCCCGCCATGGACGGCCTCCCAGCCCTCAAGGACATCCTCGAAGAATATCAGCTGATCGATGCCGAGGATCGCTACCGGCTTCTCATCGATCTCGGGCGGCAGCTCGAGCCGATGCCCGATGCGCTGAAGACCGACGCCACCAAGGTCCGCGGCTGCTCGGCGTCGGTCTGGGTTTATCCGACGGTCAGCGAAGGGCGGCTGCACTTCCTCGCCGACAGCAATGCCGCCATCACCAAGGGCATCGTCGCTTTGATACTCTCGGCGGTCCAGGACAGGCCGGCGAACGAAGTGGCCGCGCTCGACGTCGGAGAGGCGCTCGCCCCGTTCGAGCTGCGCAAGCACCTCAGCGCCAACCGCACCCAGGGCGTCCCCAACATGATCGCGCTCGTGAAGCAAACCGCGGAGCGCTACGCGGCAGCCGCTTAGGCCGCCTTGCCGTTCTTTCGGTCCTCGGCCTTCTTGAGGACGTCGTAGGCGGCCTGCACCTGCTTGAAGCGCTTGGCGGCCTCCGCGTCGCCGGGATTGGCGTCCGGGTGCGTTTCCTTGACGAGGCGACGGTGGGCGGCCTTCACGGCCGTGAAGTCGGCGTCGCTGTCGAGCTCGAGCGCATCGAGCGCGCGCATCTCGTCGCGGCTTCGTGAGCCGTCGCCCGGACCGCCCCATTTCCACTGCGCGGATTGGCGGAAGCCCTTCGCGTCGCGCTCTTCCTCGGCCGCGCGTTTCGCGGCCTCCTCGGGATCGAGGCCGGCGAAATAATTCCAGTTCTTATTGTATTCGGCGGCGTGGGCTTCGCAGAAATACCAGCGGTCCTTGCTATGCGGCGCCTTGGGTGCCGGCCGGTCGCCGATCTCGCTGCACCCTTCGCGGTCGCACAGGCGGACCCTCGCCGCATGGCGGCCCTTGTCGCCATAGGAGCGCCAGCGCGGGAATCCCCAGTCGTCCGATCTCTTCTGCTTCGCCATTTACAATTCCGCTTAGAAAAATTGCTCCGCCTTTGCGAGCGGAGCAATGCGCCAGAGGGCCTGTAAGCCGGGTTCTGTCCATCCCGCTTCTTGGGAAGCGCGACTGTGCGGCCATTCCTCTAGGCCCCGACTTGCATCGGGGCTCAAGCAACCAACCCGGGCGGCGAGCCGGAACCAGGCCCATGTGCCGCCCCTATTCGGTCTTGCACCGGGTGGGGTTTACCGTGCCGGCCCTGTCGCCAGGACCGCGGTGCGCTCTTGCCGCACCCTTTCGACCTTACCCGTCCGAAGACAAGGCGGTGTCCTTTCTGTGGCACTATCCCTGATCCACTTTCGCCCAGGGGCTTACAGTGGACCGCCGGGCGTTACCCGGCACCGTGGTTCCATGGAGCCCGGACTTTCCTCGGCCTTCTTCCCGCTCATCCTGAGCTTGTCGAAGGACGCGGCCGCCCGACCCTCTGGCTCCCCGCATATGGGTTATTGCGGTCTCGGCAGCAACAAGGAGAGCAGCTTGGCGCGGCATTCTCCGTCGATGATTCCGTCGATCAGGTCCGGCCGGAAGCGGCGCTGGAAGGCGATCACCGACTTCAGCGGGTCGGTCACGTCGTAGCCAAACCGCTCCAGCGCGAGGAGAAAGCCGGCGTCGGTCCAATAAGGATCGATGAGATCGCGGGTCGGGCTTGGAAGTGCCAGCCGCCGCTTTGCCAGCGCGTGCCAGGGAAAAAGCTCGCCCGGGTCTTCCTTCCGAGCAGGGGCGACGTCGGAATGACCGACGACGTTGCCGCGCCCTATCCCGTGCCGCTCCTTGATGTCGGCAACCAGCGGGATCACCGACGCCATCTGCTCGTCGGGGAAGCCGCGGTAGCCGAACTCGTGGCCCGGATTGACGATCTCGATCCCGACGCTGGCCGAATTGACGTCGGCCACCCCGCGCCACCGGGACTTGCCGGAATGCCAGGCGCGGTTCGATTCATCCACCAGCCGGTAGATCGCGCCGTCTTCGTCGACGAGATAGTGGGCGGAGACCTTCGCTTCGGGCGAGGTCAGACGGTCGAGCGCCGACTGCATGTCCGGCATCCCGGTATAGTGAAGCACGATCATCGAGACGGGGAGCTTGCGCTCGTCGAAGTTCGGCGAGGGCCGGTCGATGAAGTCGAAGTCCATGCGCCTCAATTGGCGCCGAGACCTCGGTTCCGGTCAAGCCCCGGATGAAGCTCGTCGATCGCCCTGCCGCTTTTCGATCCTGCTGCCGTCACTGGCCAGCCGGTAGAGTCCGCGGGCCCTGATGTCCGCGCCTAGCTTGGTGGTCTGACCGATTACCGTCTCACCCGCGCCAAGCATCAGCCAGCCGTCCTCCGCCATGCCAGCCGCCAGCCGCTCGAACGCGAGCGTCTTCTTCTCGGGGCTCAGATAGAGGAGCACATTGCGGCAAAGGACGATATCGAAATCGCCCGGATGGGGCGGTTGTTCGAGGATATTGTGCACCTGGAATCGGACCGGCCTGCGCAGCGGCTCGATGGCCCTCCAGCCGTCGGCGCACTCCTCGAACCATTTGATCATCTGGTTGATTCCGAGGCCGCGCTGAACCTCGAACTGGCTGTACGCACCGGCGCGCGCGCGATCGACGCAGGCGTTCGAGACGTCTGTGCCGAGGATATCGATCGTCCACCCGCGCCATTTCTCCGCCTCCTCGGCGAACAGCATGGCGAGCGAATAGACTTCCTGGCCCGTCGAGCATCCGGCCGACCAGATGCGGATCCGCTTCGATTTCGCTCGGCGCTGCGCAAGCTCCGGAAGCGCATGCCGCTGGAGCAGGTCGAACGGCGCGCGATCGCGGAAGAAATAGGTTTCGTTGTTGAGCAAGGCTTCGACCACCATTTGCGACAAGCTCGGCTCCTTGCCCATGACGAGGATGGTAATGAGCTCGTCGATCGTGCCGATCGCGCGCTCGCGCAGCAGGCTCGAAAGCGCGGTTTCGATCCGCCACCGGCGGCTCATCGTCAATTGCTGTCCGGTGCGGGCCTCGAGCAGGCCGGCGAGGATTCGGGTGGAGCTGTCGCTTATCTGCACTCGCGCTGCTCCTCAGTGCGAGCGGCGATTCGGCGGGCGATCTTGTCGGGCGGAAGCACCGCGCTGACGAGCCCAGCCTCGAGCACCGCGCGCGGCATTCCCCACACCGCGCAGCTTTCCTCGTCCTGGGCGATGACCGAGCCGCCGCAGGCGACCAGCGTGACCGAGCCTTCGACGCCGTCGCGGCCCATGCCCGTAAGCACGACGCCGAGCGCGCCGGCACCGTAGATCGCGCCAACCGATGCGAACATTGGATCGAGCGATGGCAGGCAGCCGCTGCTCGCGCGGCCGTGGCTGAGGCGGACAACCGCCCCCTCCTTGGTCGGTTCGAGGGTCAGGTGGGCGTCGCCCGGGGCGACGAGGATATGGTCCGGCTCGAGCGGCATTCCGTCCTCTGCGACGGTTGCCCGACGGTGCGCGATCGCACCGAGCTGCCTGGCGAACACCGCCATGAAGGCGGCCGGCAGGTGTTGGGTGATGAGGATCGGAACGCCGATCCGCTTCGGCAGCGCATGAAAAAGGGCGCCAAGCGTGTGAATTCCGCCGGTCGAGGCGCCGATCGCAAGAATCTCGATCGGGTCGGTCGGCATCGCTCGGAGCGCCGCCTGCGGCCCTTTCGCCTGCGACGCGTAGGTGGCGTTCGCCACATCGGGCGCGGCGTAGCCGAGTGCCTTGAGCTTGCTGAGCAGGATCTCGGAGAATTTGCCGTTGAAGCGTCCGGTGCCGGGCTTGGGCATCGTATCGGCGGCGCCGAGCGCCAGGGCCGCGACCGTCTGCTCAGCGCCGTCTTCCGCCAGAGAAGAAACGATCATCACTTTCGCGCCTGCGGCTGCGCCGATGATTCGGGGTATCGACTTGAGACCGCCCGCCCCCGGCATTTCCAGATCGAGGATGACGACGTCCACGCGGCATTCGCCCAGCGCTTCGATCGCGTCCTCGGCCGTGCCAGCGACAGCGGTAATCTCGAAGGCGGGATCGCTTTCGACCATGCGCGAGAGAACCGCGCGGGCGACGGTCGAATCGTCGACGATCATGAGCCGGATTCGCCGGCGCAGCGGTTGGGATCCCGTTTGGCGGTCCCGCGATCTGGCGAGCGCCCGCTCCACGGCAGCGGGACTCAGGCGACGCCGACGAGCTGAAGCTTGATGTGGAGCGTTTCGCGATCGAACGGCTTCATCACATATTCGTCCGCGCCGGCTTCGAGCGCCGCGCGGATATGCGCCATGTCGTTCTCTGTCGTGCAAAAGACGACCTTCGGCTGGTCTGCATGACCTCGCTGACGGAGAAGACGAAGGAATTCCATCCCGCTCATCACGGGCATGTTCCAGTCGAGCAGGACGACGTCCGGCATCTTGGATTCACAGCGGGAAAGGGCCTCCTGGCCGTCGCCTGCCTCTTCGACCTCGAACTCGAGCGTCTCGAGGATGTGCCGCGCGACCTTGCGGATCACCTTCGAGTCATCGACGATCAAACAGCTTTTCATTGACACTTCCCGCTTCCCACTGACGGTCCTGATAAACGCGAACGGTAACGAAGAGCTTAAGCCGCCTTCGCCTCGGCCGTGCCGGCGATCAGCGCCGCGACATCGACGAGAAGCAGCGGCCCGCTCTCGCTATCCACCATGCCCTTCGAAACCCGCTCCCAGCCGGGCTCCATCGCCGCCCTGACGGGCGAGAGCTCCGACAAGGCTTCGATGACGTCTTCGACGAGGTCGACGATGAGCGCGTAATGATGGCCATCGAACTCGACGACCGCCGCCTCGCGGATTCCGTCCGAACAGTCGCTCGTGCCGAGCTCGAGCGAGCGCTTGCAGTCGATCACCGTCAGCACGCGGCTGCGAAGCGCCGACAGGCCGGCCACGTGAGGCGCGGCGCGTGGCACAGCGATCAGGGTGTCGAGCTCGACGACCGATTCGACCGCGGCAGCCGGAATCGCGACGCGCTCGCCGGCGATGGTCACGACCAGTAGCAGCTCGTTCATTTGCCCCTCCCCGCGTGCGCCGACTTCAGCGCCATCAGCAGCCCGGCGCGGTCGTAGCGGTAGATGCTTTCGTCCTTCTTGCCGGCCGCCTCGAGCTCGGTCCGAAGCCAGATCGTCTGCCCGGAGGCCTCGCTGGAAACAGCCGTGCCCTGCGCGGCGATGACGAGGTCGGCATTCTCGTCGTCCGCATCGCCGATCACTCGATAACCCGCCGCTTCGACGATCGGCCGAAGCATATTCTGCATCCACGGATCGTCGCTCGGCAGGCGGCATACCATCTGCGCGGCGTTGCGAGCGGCGGCGCCGACGTGATTTGCGAAAAGCCAGTGCGCATCGACCAGCTCGGCCGGTTCGCCGTTGATCAGCGACACGCCGTTGACCTCGCCCGGCCGCTCGGAATGGATGACGTCATTGTCGATGGTCGCGAAGTCGATGACTTCGGCGAAGGCATAACCGATCTCGTGAACGCCATCGCTGAGCCGGAAAAGGCGCACCTTGTCGTCGCCAAGCTCCGCGCCTGACGCGCCGGCAAGCGGAAGGATAGCGTCTCCAACCTGCACCCGAAGCTGACCTGCCGCCTGCTTCACGGCACGGATCGGAATTTCCTCGATCCGGTCGACGACGGCGAGGCGGAGTGCCCGGCGGCTGCCGTCAAGCGCGCGGAACAACAGGACTTCGGTCGATGCAGCGATGGAAGCAGCGGGGTTCTCGGCAATGCGCGCGGAACGCTCCTGCATCTCCAGTTTGACGCCGCCCACCTGGGCGATCCCGGCGGGATCGAGGAGGAGGATGGGGCTGCCATCGTCGGCAAGGGTCGTTCCTGCATAAAGGCCGGTCGCCATGACCGCCGGAGCGGCAGGCTTCACCACGAGCTCCTCGTGGTCGTGGATCCGATCGACGGTCAGGGCGTACAGGTCGCCGCCAGCGGGCCGGAGTACGATGAGCGTGCCGTCCTTCTCGTCGATGCCGCTGTCGAGGCCGAGGATTTCGGCGAGCGAGACTTCGGGGACGCGGCGGCCGCGGATGGTGGCGACACCGGCGCCTCCGACATGCTCGAGCGTCACGCTTTCGCCATTGGCGCGGACGATCTCCTCGATCGCCGAGCGCGGAATCGCGAAATTCTGGCCGGCGATCGACAGGGTCAGGGCCGGGATGATGGTCAGCGTCAGAGGCACGCGAAGGGTCATTCGAGTGCCCTCGCCCAGGCGGCTATCGACCTCGACGATGCCACCGATGCGCTCGATGTTCGAGCGGACCACGTCCATGCCGACACCCCGGCCGGAGATCGAGGTGACCTCCCTCGCGGTCGACAGGCCGGCCTCGAAGATCAGCGCCAGCTGCTCGCGATGGCTGAGCTTCGCGGCATCGTCCTTCTCCAGGAAACCTGCGTCGAGCGCCTTGGCGACGAGCTTCTTGCCGTCGATCCCGCGGCCGTCGTCGTGGATGTCGATGAGGATCTGGTTCCCCGACTGGCGCGCGGAAACCGAGAGGATTCCGATCTCGCGCTTGCCGGCCTTGAGGCGCTCCGCGGGCTTCTCGATTCCGTGGTCGACCGCGTTGCGGATGATGTGGGTCAAGGGATCGCGGATCATCTCGATCATTTCGCGATCGAGCTCGACGTCGCCACCCTCGATGTCGACGAGAACTTGCTTGCCGAGCTCGGCAGTGAGGTCGCGGACCATGCGCGGCAAGCCGACGAAGAGATTCTCGATGCGCTGCATGCGGGTGCGGGTGATCGCGTCGCGCATGTCGGCGATGATCCCCG
>Ga0207705_10002904_pt1 | contig 13102 bp, 15 predicted proteins | sample KBSC13metaG_FD_184314 | JGI IMG/M metagenome (GOLD analysis project Ga0207705, IMG submission 184314) | Corn rhizosphere microbial communities from Kellogg Biological Station, Michigan, USA - KBS C1-3 metaG (SPAdes) (version 2) | ecosystem: Host-associated > Plants > Roots > Rhizosphere > Soil ...
CTGTTGTTCTTTCTTTCAAATCTACAAATTGTGGTTTCAACTCAGTTGCGATAGGCTATCTATCGATAGTTGCAAGTTCATGCAGACGCACTAAACCAAAATGTGATAACTCAAATGCGTTTGGACAGCTATCGATAGCAACCCAATTTCTAGATAAAACTGAGGTGCCGAGAATCATGGAGGCATTCATCAACATCAAATCATATTTTCTTGCCTTCATTCTTCATCCAACAATGGTTTACAGAACTCTTGTTTCAGTTCTTTTCTTGGCTGCACAAGCCATTGCCGCACCTTCGGTAACCGGATCCAATACAAACGTTGCGAAAAAGACTGCGGGTGCTACCGCCGCGGTCTCGGAGTTCTCGCTTCCTGTAGGAATCTCAGCCAAAGCTCCCAATGATCATTCCGTTTTGATTCTAAGTACAACTAATGGAAACGAAGCTACTACCGCTGCTGGTCTTGGATTGACTCCGGTCGTTGTAACACCCGCGCAGTGGGCTGCCCTTACTCCCACCGAGTTTGCTTCTTACAGAGCAATCATTCTTGGAGACAACTTTTGTACTTCTGTTGATGCCGTTGCTGCAGCAGAAGCTAATGTTAATGTTTGGAGTCCTATAGTCAAGGGAAATGTAATCGTTGATGGAACGGATCCAAGTTTCCACATTCAATTTGGATTCAACAATGCTGGGGCTCAGAATTATCAACAACGTGCAATCGCCTATGCTGCAGACCAAAAGGCTTTGACTGGGGCTTACATCTCTCTCTCATGTTATTACGAATTTGCTGCTCCCGGTGCTGTCAAAGTTCTCTCTGGATTCGGTAACTTTCAAGCTGCTGCTGTTCAAACTTGTGACGGAAACCAACGGGTTGTCGCTCCTCAAACCGGAAACCCATTGTCTACGTTGACCAATGCTGACTTGCAAGGATGGTTGTGCTCCAGTCACGAACTGTTCACCAAATTCCCAAGCACTTTCACCAAGTTTGCCGTTCTTGACGATCTTTCTGGAAACAACAAGCCTTACATTCTTGTTCGTTCCGCCAACTGTTGCTTGGGAACTTACACTGGATCGGCTTGTTGTGGAGGTCAATCTGGCAATGATGTTTTCACATGTTCTAGTCAGAAGGCAATCAAGATTAACACCTGCGTTTCTCCGGTTCCTCATTGTCAAAACGTTGCTCTTGGAGTAGTTGGAGGTTTGTCGGTTCAGTCTGCAGTTTGTAACATTTAGTATTAGATAATCTCCGTTTCTTGTAATGGTAGTAATCTGTAATCGTAATAGTAAGATAACTTGATCCCAAATCGTATCATCAAAACTTTGAAGCAATTTAGTGAACGCGTTATAGATAACTATCGATGGGAAACAAGAATGGGAGCATCCCATTTAAAATCGTGAAACTTTTATAATTCAAAGCAAAGTGCACGACAGAGATTCTACATGGGTTTATCTAAATCAAAACATATTGACAGCATCGAAGGTGAAAAGTTTGATGTGAAGACATATGTTACCCACAAAGTGATTTCTGAAGACATAATAGATTGTACAATATCATTGTACAATGCAGCAAGAAAGTTGAGACAACCATACGTAAAATTGAACCATGTGCACAGTTCAGAGAGAAGTGAAAATCATATATATTTTCTTGTTAGAGTCTCAACATCGTTTATCGAATTGTGCCATAGTGGACATATTTTACCTGAACTTAAACAAAGATTTGAAAGGGACCATCCGGATCTGTCTTTAGATACTACAATCATTGATGACTATGGACAGAAAAAGATCTATTTTCAAATCAGAAAACAGCCCAACATAATGAATCAAGCACATAACAATTCTATTCAAAAAAGTGATGGGAACCATTTTCCTCAACTACTTTTTGGTTCAGATCGCAACTCATCTTTTGAATACACTTCTTCTGCACGGAGCATTTCAAAATGTGACAATGCTTCGTTATAATTGATACTACCCGGACAATTTTCCAAGTGTGCAAGTTTAAGTTCCAATTCTTTCACTTTAGACTCTAAAGAACTGTAATTCTGCAACATGCACCCTTCTTTCTCTGCCATGTCATGATAAGAATTGTGGAAAGGTTTCCATACTATTTCGTTTTGGTAAAATTTGTAGTATGTTGCATATGGATCTTGTGTCATATCTGACCCCCCAGAAGATTTTGGTTTCCGTTCTTTGAAATGGTCTCTAGAGGTGTATGCATCTTCGATTATGAGATAAACGTTCTCGTTACCCAGGGCAAACGGGTAAGGAACATCACTGTTTCCAACTGGTGAGTAATACTCCTCGATTGTGTCTTGCGTCTTGAATAAGAATGATCCTGTGCTTTCTATGCAGTAATAGGTTTTGTAAGAAATTTCCAAAAGGATGCTGTTTCCTAGAAAGTCAGGTTCGTCTGGATCTATTCCTGGAAAGATACGCAAGTACTGCATATGCAATAGATAGTCTTCACTAATCTCGTCATCTTCATCAAATTCGCCATTCTCGTCTTCATACAAGACTTGTCGAGGATAGATCACAACCAGTTTAGCATCTGGGTAATCATCGACTCTAAATGGACGCCCACCATTATTATGAATCCAATATGAGGTAAACTTTTTTCCCTTTAGATCCGGAATCATTTGAGTTGGGCTTACTATCGATAAGAAAAGTTCCTTAAGTGGTGTTTTCCTTACCCAAACGCATTTGGCAGTTAAATTGTATTTAAGGAAATTTGCGGGGGGTACCATTGATGCTACATGCGTTTGCATCAAATGAAAAGCCCATCTTTCCTTTGATGCGTTTGCATGGCATCATCAAAGCTTACCAATTGCTGGAAGAAATGTTTGGCGCGGAGAGATGTACAGGGATGATTAGACATAAATTTGTCAAACGCATCAAACGCATTATGGCGCCATGAAGGAACAAGATAAACTAATCTACAGTAATGTTACTAACAAAATGAGAAGGAGTAATTCTAACTACAAAATTCCGGAGATCTAACTTTTTTACATCATCTCGTTTCCCTCTAAACAGAATAGTTGCATCTTGTTCTCCTCCACTACATCTTCTATGCAGGTTTGCGTCCCTTGCGATAAACACAGCGGCTTTGTGATTGCAAACGGATCTTCCCTAATGGTAGCAAAAATGACTTTTGCCACAACAGTTGAAATGAGAATTTTAAAAGAAACTATGACGACAGTTTTCACCATCAATGCCAAACTTTTGTAACCCTCTTTAACGTCTAGAGAATCTCGGGTACAAAAGTAAGATCCCCATGATTTCTTTACGAAAATTCGGGTACAGCTCCAATCCCAATCAATAGAACGGCAGGAACATTTAGGGAGGAGCGAACGTAGTTTCGAAGAAGCTTTTCTTCAGGTAAAGGTGTCGTCATTTTGAGCTGCAAAGGTTTCCCATTTTGAGCTTCTATGAGAGAGATATTGTCCTTATGGAGTGACAGCGCATCTTTCCCAAATTGTAGAAATAAGTCAAACTCGGTAGGCATCTCTACAACAGATGCCTGCATAACTTTTGGGTTACGATCATTTATAAAGATTTCTGTCATTTTGAAACGCAGTACATGAAACTATCGATAGTTACTTTAACCCGGAATAGCGAAACCGGCTGAATGACGCAACGTTGGAATGTTTTTCTTTAACCAGTTCCATCCTACAGCAATGTCAGACATTATGTACATATCACCACCGTTCAAAGAGATCGTGTATGGAGTACCCACCTTTTCCCCTTTAAAGAACCATTGAAAATGTAGAGGAAAGGGGGCACCTAAACGAACCCCAATTACTAACCTTCTCTCCCCGTCTCCATGGTAACCTATGTAACATTTTTTCACATTGTAATAATAGTTGCCTTCAGCCACGAGATTCTTTCCTTTTTCTCCAAGGACATTCTCTAAACCCTGGTGTACAGATTTCGTGATTGGAACATCTTTGTATGATACTATGCGTCCTTTACCATTAATGTAATCGGGATCCTGTGGAGTATTTCCAAAACATAAGTTCCATCTGGCATGTTTGTTTACCACTCGACCTCTCATGAAGGCTTTTCTATCCCATTCGAGTCCAGATAGTTCAGTGAACATATGTTTAGACTTTCCATTTGACAAAGCATCCACGCCATTTCGGATTACAAGTACTGCTGCCTGTAGATCCTCCGTTTTCCCCGTTTCCGAAACGTAGGGAATTGGAACTAATTCACATGTGCATCCTAAGGATGTAAATTTGGTCTGGAAGTCTATCAACTCGGCAACGGTGAATCCGTTTTTAGCCACTTTTCCCAACTTTTGCATGCGAGCATGGTTTTCGGCAACGTCACCAAAAGTGATTGTTATAGTGGATGTATCCATTGGGAATGGTAAGATTTTGTTGGATTATAAATATCAGTTGCACATGTTTATCAGAACATCTCCTATCGATAGTTCAGTGGGATCCTTTAAGCAGGGTTTTACTGCCGCCGGGATGCCAATTTGTATTTGGAACATAGGGCAGCTTTTAGAAACCCATTTTTTTTCAATAAGCTGTTCCGCTCCAGTTCAACAATTCATCAATTGCGACAAGCTATCTATCGATAGATAATTTTTAGGATCATTCATCGTCTAGTGGGAAAATGTTTGGTATACAACATCCTTTAGATATCGTCTGTTGATACATGATTGGACATTTATCCATTTTGATCCTTGAACAACCTCTGTGCCCGCGACTTAGAAGATGTCCAATCTCATGATTTATAACGTACACACGATAATGATGTAAAGGCAAGGAACTCTCTTGGCTGCCATACAACCATCGATTTAGGTTGAAAAGGACGACATTCTTGCCCAGATTAGCACAAGATAATCCTCCAAAACCACACTCCTTATCCACTGTCTTCTCAGTAGATATCCTTAAGTGGAGTATGTAACGCTGAGCCATTTTGTTTTTTCTTGTTTTAAGACCTTCCTTCGAAGTGATGTTGTGGAAAGTGTATCCCTTCCTACTCCAACCCCTCTGGTCGTCTAAAACAGTTTGAATGAACTGAACTGTTTCGTCATAATTGATTGTACCCTTTGGAACATCTTTGTCTATCGTAAGAAACCAGAACCTCGGGAATGTATTACTAGAAGCAGCAAACATCTAGTTTATGTTATAGTTATCATGTACGCATGAAAATTTCCGGTCACTCATCGGAGATCTCTGGAAAGGACAGCGGCAAAGTGCTTATTTTTAACTTCATGAAACTCCGGTTTCCATTTGCGTCAAAGTGAAACAAGTTTTTTCCAAATTTGGAACAGCTGGCGGTCATGGCAGCACTACTTGGATGTGATATAAAACAGACAATGCGTTTGGAGAGTTTCTTCTCATCATCTGCCAAGCAAGTAAAGAAAAGAAAATGTATCCTACAGTTCCTCGTCTCAACTTTTACAACTACGACCTTTCTGACAGAGAATGTATTATAGTTGATATCATTGTAAACGATATATTTTATCAACAAACTCATCTCGACAATGTGAAGAAGTGGAACCAAATCTACGAGATACCAACTGATGTGAATGGCGAACGTTTGACTCGTAGCATCAAGAGGACCTTGAAGGCTGAAAATCTTTTTTACCCGGTTGAACTGTCAGAAAATGGACGATACATCGTATGTACTCTACCACCATGGATCGATGCTGGGTTGTATCTTAAATATGAAGGAAGTCATGGGAGAGCTATCAGAGATACAGATCGCGAACGCGTCCTTAGTAGTGGTGTTTGTAGAACAACACGGGACACCTTGCACGGTATCATGAAGAGGTGTAGAAGCGTTTAGTAGTTGGGGTTTCCTGTTCTTTTTATGTTTCGTTGTTTCATTTTGTACAGTGCAGTGGTGAAGAGCACTCATGTGAATATATACGTTGTGAATCAATGGTAACAATGGTGCAGGTCTAACAGCAGTGTAAATAATGGTGCGTTTAAGCACGAGAACGCGTTTAAATTGACGTATTCATTATCGGCTTTTTCGGACTTTTGGGACCTGAGTAAAGTTTGATCAGTGCACCTTTCTTCAAACATAACGTTTTGTTGAGTGCGTTCGTTGACATCTTTACTATCGATAGATATAATTGCGATTCCTTAAATGCCTGAGTCTTAAGCTTTACTAACTCTAACCTTGATTTCTCCATATGTTGTACTTTACATCTCTGAAATCTAAGTTGTCTGGTGTTTTAATGAAAACAAAAGAGCGTGTCACTAGCTATAATTTGATCGAGAATGAAGCTCCTCCACAGTATAGTGAGAAAGAAACGGAGGATCTGAAGGAAAAATTCCTACGGAAGGCAAAAAATGCGAGAAAAGTATTTGAAGGCAAAAATCTTGCTACACTTACTGATTTTATAAAGCAGATTTTGGAAGAAATGGACTCGCAAGCTGAATTAGGAGTTACATGTCAGGAGTTTCTGTATTGTGATGTCGAACGGAGTTTGAAAAGGTCAAATTGCTATGGTCAAAGACTATTTGGACTTCTAGATTTTAACTCGGACTTTTACAATTGGTTGAAAGAAAATCTTCATATCCTCGAAATGAATTTGAAAGATATGCTTAAATGTGAAGTAAAGGTTGAAACGGGTATGACAGCGGAAAGAGAGAACCTTATAAAAATTTCTATTAACTTGGAAAAGTGATGGGAGATGATTTTCGAATTCATCTTAGAGCTGTATACAATTCTATTCTGTGATATATCTTTCAGGTTCCGCAAGAATAGAAGCTCTCTCTACCACGCATTGATCTGCATGTTTTGGTCAAGTCGGTTACTCGGCTGTAATAGAAATTGTTTCTCATGTAATCCATAAGAAACAATGAGACTTGAAGATCTTGCCGACTTTGAAGATTATGATGTTCCCATACCTACACAAAATGATCCTTTCGATATGCCACCATACAAACGCATGTTATTGAAGGTTTGGGATTATATCAAGAATGTAGTCACCGTGAATGATGACCTTACTGGAGGGAATTGTTCTGATCTACAACTGAATTGCTTTCCCCTAAATCGATACCTTTTCTTCATTCTTGGATCAGTTGTCATTCCGTACTTTCTGTATCAAAAGGTTGCAGAGGAGAAATCGTGGACGGAAAGAAGAGTGAAAAGCGAGAGTGAGCATCTTGAATCCATCTTCACTGCAGTTGCTTACTCCACCTTGTTATTCGTGTTTGGTAACTATAAAAACACTTTTGATTGGGTCACATCAATCGTTGTAACCTTGAGTATACTCGGTTTCGGTTATCTAACTGATCTCCCATTTGCACATCAGTCATTGTCTAGTTTTGAGAATTGGAATGGGAAAATGTGGACGCTCATGGGAGTTTCTGTAGGCATTGTTCTTCTTTTTGCAAGTTATTGCATTTATCTCTCTACAAAACAGGATAATCCAAACTTTTGGAAATGGTACGTAGGATGTTTAATTATACCAATCTGTCTCGGCGCGATTTCCTATAGAACTGTACAAAACCAAAATAATGATCCTAAAGAAAAGAAAAAAGTTACTCTTCATCTACATCATTTCCAAATCTTTCTAGTATTGGCTTTCTTTACAAGATTCCCTAATCTACCGTGTAGGATTGCGGCTGGTATAGTTCTCGGAATTTTCCTCCATGGTGGGGCTTCCTATGGCTTTGATACCTCTTTCGAGCAAAGATTTAAGTAATCTTCATTAGATTGGATCTAAGCGATATTGTATCTTTTCAATACATGAATAAGTTCCAGAGAAACGCTTCAATAATTCGTAACTGAGTGTGTCGTCTCTTTTATAAGTTCTTATTACAAAAAGTCCGGTACCACAACATACATACCAATTGAAAGGTCTATTCGTACGCTTAAAAACATATACGTTAGCAAGTCTTTGTTTCAACCAATCATCCAGCTTATCTCGGATGTGATGCAAACGACGTCTCTTGGCTTCCGCTGACGCAAAGGAAAATATCACAAGTCTCAATTCTATTGGTAATGTCTGCATGTGAACTTTTGCAATATTATGATGATTGAGATGATGATTGAGATGATTGAGATGTCGTTTTATGTAGTACCTAAGAAGTGTTAGATGTATCGATGGTTATTGTTGTCCACGTACTGTATCGCATTCCCGTCATCTCTCTGACATTGGAACTTTTGCGACATACTACAGCATTCGCACTCTCGCAAAATCTTGAATTGTAACCTGTCTCGACGTCTGCCTTCATGTGAAAAATACTTTATCGTGTATTTGGAGTGGACGTCTTCTGCATATGTATACCACTCATAGGAAAGAACATCATCAACTAGTTTGATTAAAAATTTGAACTTGCGTGGAATCTTTTCATAACTCAAAATCCAACATCCTCTACCACTCCATGATTCAATTCTAGAAAGCCTCCATTTTGTCCATCTTTGTAATCTGAGCTTTACCTTTTTGTAAAATAGTCGTCTAGCTTTTTGGAGCGCTAGAGTGAAAATGTGAAGTCTTAGCTCTACAGGAAGTTGTTCCATACTGTTAGAGTTAATACAGTATCATTTTGCCGTTATTCAAAAAAGTGAGGTTAATATCTATCTTAAGGTATCTCTATTTCCATCATAAGTAATCTATCGATAGGAAATCTATCGACAAGGAAAGGTGCGTTTGCGCAGGATTCCATGCGACAATCTCCCAAACGATGCTATGTTCATCCTTTGGACAATCTCGCGTTCGAATCAATTGGATAATCATCTAATGGAAGATTTTTTTGTTGTCTAAATACAAGACCACTCTAATGAAGACAAGCGAAGTCCAAAAGATTTCCATTACAAGCGGCAGTGATCGAGAAGAACTTACTTGCGTTAAAGGTTACGGTGTGTTTACAATCTTTGTGGAGGACGCAGATCATCCTGACACGGGTGCCAGTGCCATCTTCAACATTGCTGCCAACAGTTCAACCAGTTCAGTTCAAAAAGCATGTAGTGCAACAGGAGCCGATGGTGAATCTTTGGCGATAATTTGGACACCTGGTGCCAGACCCGCTCTTACATTTAGCGGTAGAGTTCTTCCAGAATTTTTACCGAAACATTACATCGTCGTGTGTGGATCTCTTGAAGCAGACAGACCGGTGAAAAATCATTAAGTTCCGTTATGATGTAAGAGATCATGTCTGTTTAAGCGTTTTCGATAATCTGATGATGTCTTTTGCAGAATTAGGATGGAAGAGAACTTTCCTATTTAAACCTTCATGACCTACTAGTAATTATTCCATTCCAGAAAACTATTCCAGAAAGCAAAATGAAGTTTTACTTGCCTCTTATCGCTGCCTTGTCTGCCACCTCCGTTCTTGCCCAAGATTCCACCACCGTTGATGGAACTACCATTGTCAGTGAAGGACCTTCTACAACCTTTTCAAGTACTACTGTAGGAGTTAGCGCCGGAGATACCACTACTGCCGATGTTTCCACTACCGTCACCACGACCACCGTGTCGGCTACCTCTGTTGTGTCGGAAACTGAAACCGCTACCAGCACTTCCACTGATGTCTTGGTTGTCCCAACCACGGTTGCAACCTCCACTGTCACTGATGTAGTTGATACCACCACCTCAACCACCACAACCACTGCTCAGGCTGAGGCTACAGTCGTTGTAAACACTAATGCTACGGACCACACTGATAACAACAATAATGTTAATGATGACGATCACGTTAGCGGAGCCACTCGTCTTGTTGCTAATGCTGCGGTTCCTCTGATTGTTGCTGGGGCTTACGCCGTGTTTGCCTTTTAGATATAACTAGTTGAAGAATTAGTTGTGAGATAATTGTAGTGAATTGTATTTGTCTGTAGTCAACTTTCGTATAAAATGAATTACTTTTCATATCAGCTTTGAATATCGCGTTCCATTTTATTAACTATAAGAACATTTCTGTTCTTTGGTGCAGACCTTTGCCGTTGCCCATCTTTCCTCCACCTTTTCCAAGGGGAAGATTCTTTTCCCTAACTTTGCATTTACGCTGTTGTGGAAATCGCATAACCACTTGGTAAATTGAAAGCGTCCGGAAAGGGTTGGTTTCCGTCCATTCATGTAATCCATCATGTGATTTGAACATTTGGGACATGGATACAGTTTGGCAAACACTTGCAGAAAGTTCATGGTATCCTGCTGCAAGTTTCTGTCCGCTTCATATGGATATTTGGCAGCCATGGTGTGCAGTAGAGTCCATGTCGATCTCCCTAATTCCTCCATGTTTGGAGGGGTTTCAGTTTTCTCTCTATTATATCGGAGGAAGTAGTAAACGCACAAGACGACGCAAACTACTATGAAGACAGAGGCGATCGTTTTAGTTTCGATACCACCGAAAGGATCATTCGATACATAATCAAAATCCATACTTTACTTATGAAACCACAATAAAAAATACGCACTAGTATAATTTTTTCTTCCCCATTCGTAACTGAATTTTCCTCCATGGACTTCAACGGGCGTTTACAAGACTTGGACCTAGATGTTAACCCTTACGATTTTCTAGAGATCCCCCGTGGTTGTAGAGATCTCAAACAAATCAAACGCGCTTACCAAAAGAAGAGTCTGTTGTTGCATCCAGATAGACGCCGAGGGAATGAATACAATTTTTCCACTTTGCACAAGTGCTATGTTTACTTGAAAACTCTTTGTCAAGAACTCCATGCAACCGGAGATGCATATCAAAATGATCTCGAATCAAGGATGCGTAGTATCCAGCAGGTGCGTTTAAACGCAGAGCAGCGGTATCATAGAGAAAGGAGCGATCCCAGATTGGACGAAAGACGGGATCCCTCGAGAAACTTGGATTTCACCCAACAGTTAAGATGTGACAATGCCATCATTTCCGATGATGCGTTTGACGCACAACGAGTTTATGAAGACATGATGCAGATCAGACCCGAGTCGACAACTTACCATAATCTAGAAACACCTCGGGTGGTGAATCCTCTCAAAGGCAAGAAATTCAATATTGATCAATTCAACGATCTCTTTCAAGAAACCGTAGGCAACATTCCAGCCGATGTGCCAGACTTGGACGGCTTTACCGATTTCGACGAATTGACTGGGGCGGCTTCCATCGTAAGTGATGGAAGGTTTATGTTTGTGCAGGGGCACGTGCCATCCGGAAACCCTGACTTGGGAGGTGGCAGAATAACCGCTCCTGTTCCCCAATTTGGGTTGATTGAAGAATTTCCTGAGTACGATCGACAGATGGAAAAGGAGCGATTTGCGGGTAAGAACTTTGAAGGACAAGTCTCTGAAGCGGACTTGAAGAATTACAAACACATGTGGAACTCGAGTGGAGATGCAAGTAACAAAAAGAAACTAGAAGGCGGTCAATTTAAAGATCGTATGGCTTACATGGAAAACTCCCATGTCGAGTTTTTAGAGAAACAGAAACGAGCCAATAGGGAAATCGTGGAAGCCCAAATAGCCCGCTTAACCGATACTACTAGAGCCAAACTTCAAGATAATCTCAGGATCACGGGATGTACTAGAACGCTTAAGGAAAACAAAGGTGAAGATCTTCCAACGAAATTTGCTTTTCCTAGGTGATCCTATGCCGATCAGTTAAAGCCTTTAAGTAGTATTATTCTGCCGCCGGGATGCCATTGCGACAATTTCCCAAACGATGTGTTTTTCATAGCTTTGGACAATTTCGCGTAGCGCATATAGGCGGGAAAACTTATCGATAGTTGAGAGATGGATCACATTAGGCGGGTGATGGATTATATATGTCATAGCATCAACATTACAGTGCAGTTAAAGCTTTTTTTGTATTTTACACCATACCATGTTTGACGACTATGATTTGTCCCCCAAACGTAATCCGCTTCTTGAAATAAAGATTTCTAAGCGTGCCAGTGAGGATGAACTCTGCGAAACTGTCTCACAGTATCTTAAAGGGATCAAAGAACCTGAGGACAGGACATACCATTTAGACAATAATGATGTTATAATCAAAACTGCTTTACTTCACTTCAGAAAGGCACAACATGCGTTAGAAGTTTTAGAGTGGAGAACTTTTAGTGCTATTGAAGTTCGATGCATGATTGGGTATTTGAGTCTTAAGGGAATCGATAAGAAAGATCTTGGATGCGAAAATTGTCGTGCATTGTGGTTGTTTATATCTGTCCAAAGTTAATTCATACTAACTATACAAACTTTTTCACAGTATGGAATATGTATCGCCATAACAAACCAAGCCTTTTATTGGTCTATCAAGGTTAGCATTGCCTGATTTCAATATTGTGTTCCACATTATACACCTGTCTGGTTGACCGCTGTTTGTTGAACGATCTTCCTTTGTAATGATTGTTTGTCTAACCGAGATTAACTGAGATAACCATGCTTTTTCGTCGCCACCGGCGACTGGAGCGGGTACCGTAACGCGTTTAGCCATGATCGGCATCTGTTCTGCTCCATGGTTTAAAGCCAAGTCGTACAGAAATCCCTTCGAGATGGGTGTTTTGCAACCCATTTTACTTGCAAAATTCATTGCCGTATTCCAATAAAAGTTAAGAATACCATCCCAAACCGCTTGTCTCCATTGGGTGTCTCCGTATTTTTGGAGATCAGTGCCAAAGTTTTCCAACCCCGTGGTTTTGTCCGTCCCATCTACTCTTTGGAGTGCTGGAAGATATTTTACCAAGGGATGATTGGGGTTGATCTTTTGAAGATCTGTTATTACCCATTTCAGATCTGATGTTCCACTGCAGAATCCAACAAGTGATACAGTTAAACCTCTTCCATCAGAAATATCCTCGCAATAATTGTAATTTTCCCACCAGGATGTTGTGCTGTTTTCGGCGATCGACACCAAACTCATTATGGTGTCACATTGCAGTATTGTCATACCTCCAGGCAATTGAGAGTATGGTATTTTTGTTGCATTCGAAGGAGATGGAGCAGGAGAAGGCGTTGGACCAGGTGCTGGAGTTGGCACCGGGGCGGGAACTGGAGCAGGAGGTGTCGTTCTCAGATGACAGGCACCGGCACCCTTGGGTTTTGAACAAGTTTCGCAACATTTGCATGCGACCCTAGTGGCACCTAAAGATGCGTTTGGTGCGTTTGGCGCGTTTGGAGCGTTTGGCGCTGGAGTTGTAAGTTTGTTTAATCTGTT
>Ga0207705_10002908_pt1 | contig 13098 bp, 13 predicted proteins | sample KBSC13metaG_FD_184314 | JGI IMG/M metagenome (GOLD analysis project Ga0207705, IMG submission 184314) | Corn rhizosphere microbial communities from Kellogg Biological Station, Michigan, USA - KBS C1-3 metaG (SPAdes) (version 2) | ecosystem: Host-associated > Plants > Roots > Rhizosphere > Soil ...
TCGGTGTCGGTGCCGGCGAAGGGTTCAGCGAAGGCGGTAACGTCGAAAGCGACAAATCGGTCGTCGAAGGTACCGTCGACATGATCGTCGACGATGGCGTTGACGCTGTAGCCGGAGGCTGCGTCGAAGATGTCGTCGAAGCAGCCGTCGATACCGGCGCGGTCGTTCCGCCGCCTCCACCACAGGCAGACATTGTGCCCACAATGCTGAGGCTGGCGGTCAACAGGAGAGTGCGGCTCAAATTTAGGTTCACAGTAATCCCGAGGCAAAGGTAGAAATACCGACAAGAAATTATTTTCCCGTAGTAACCAGATTTTACGCCTGGAAATTAGTGCCGTGCGGAAAATAATGGCGAAAACTTGCGCCAAAACAACGGAATTTCGGTAGGTGTGTGCCTCGTACCACAAAAAAACTTGACAACTTCCGGCCGCGTATTGACGTATTCATGCAGATTTGGCACATCGGGTACGCCACGAAAAAAGTCCGCACCACGACAAGCGTGGTGCGGACCCATCGGAATTCCACCGCCGAAAGCGACCTGAATAAGCGACCCAAATTTCGAAAACGCAACGTTTTGCGTACCAGTCAGACATCTGTGTACCAGTCACGCCACGGTATCGTTGCAACGCCTATCACTGATGCACTGTCTTTGTTCCAGATTTCATCCTGATATTACGTGTCTGCTGTACTCTGGAGGTCTTTAACATTCTGCCGGATACGCTGCCCATGCAAGACCAGATGAACCTGCCAGACAGCGTTATCGCGCTCATGAATTACGTCGACGGTGCCGGATGGACCGAACACGCCGAGCTCGTCGTGCAAATCATGATGTCGAGCGTCCATCCGGACATCGAGTCATCCGTTGCCGCAGTCGCTTTTCTGCCGTATGGCGTGCGCATGAGCGTCGTTCATTTCCTGAGCGAGATCCTCATGGGGGCCTTCAGCGACGAGCAGCGGCACGCCATTTTTTCATGGACCCAGGGCTGGGCCCTGGCGAGCCTCGACCAGTAAGCGCACGAGCGGTCCGCCACATCCCCGGCCACCACGCCGCCGCAAGACGCCTTGTCGCCCAACCTGATCCAGCCGATCGTTTTCATGCCGGTGACGCCGTAGGGAACGATGTGTTTGAACATGATCTCGATGCGGTCGGCCTTCTTGTTGCAGTTGTTGGCGCGTGCGGCATCGTCGAGCATGGTGTCGAACGTGATCCTGGAAAGCCTGCGATTCGTCGACCGCCGAGATGAACATGCTGTAACACTCGTTGTTCGCGTCCGTATCCTTGCCAAAGCCGATCACGTCCAACCTGCCGTCCTGCGCCAGCATATCGATGGCAACCCGGCTTGCGGTGGACACTCGGCGTACTCCTCACGATCGAAGTTCACCGTCTCGCCAGCGTTGGGCAGGCTGCCTGCATCCTGACGGGCCGTGCCAAACTGGGCCCTTCGAAAAAGCTTGCGGGTGCAAAAGCGAAACATGGCCGCCTGAGCCTCCGATTTTGATAATTTTTTGTTATCATTAATCATTGAAACTTTTTTTGGTTGCCATGGTCCTCGTTACTCACCCTGACCGACGCTCGGGAGATCGACGTACCGATGGCGTCACCGCAAAAATCCTGCGCACCATGTTCGCCATGCGGCGCGGTTTCGGCAACGCCGCAGCGAAAAACCTACTCTTGCGCAATGGCCTTGAGGAGGAGCTGGTCGAGCGTGTGCTCGCCATTCCTGAGGAACGCCGCGCGCAGCGACGTCGTATCCATGATGCGCCGTCTACGTCCATGGACCAGCATCAGGCGTCAACTGACGACGACGGACCTGTCACGCTCGACTCGGCAGCGATGGCGATCCTGCACCGTCTTCGCTATGAAGCGGACACTGGCATGCACAGGATGACGATCGCCGAATGTCCCGTTGAATTGCGACGATTTGCCCTGATTCAGCTGGATGACGACGGCAAGCCTGCGATCACTGCGAAAGGTCGGCAAGCGCTGAAGCATTTTGCCTGCGTACGTGCGCTCGTCAGTATTCAATGCGGCCTCGATTCGCTCATGATGAGCGAGGAAATCCGGATCTGGCTGGAGTCGAATATGTTTTTGCGGCGTGTCGGTAACGACTACACGGTCACGGAGCTCGGCAATCGTTGGCTCGAATTTAACCGGTCAATTTCGCAGAATCGGCCAATGCTCTAGCCGCGCAAGCAGTGGTGACTGTCGTTTCGACGCCCCACAAATAGGGAATCAGGAGACGGCAAGAAGGCCAGGTCGGCAGAATCGACGCTGGCGTAGACCAGCGCAACTACGCTGCTCTACAGGAATTCTGGAGGCGAGGATGGGAGTCGAACCCATCTACACGGCTTTGCAGGCCGCTGCATAACCGCTTTGCTACCTCGCCGGAGGAGACTTGATAATGCCGCAGCGACCGGTTATCTGTCGCAACGACACGAGAAGGCTGGCTTCTCGAATCTGGAGCGGGAGAAGAGTCTCGAACTCTCGACCTCAACCTTGGCAAGGTTGCGCTCTACCAACTGAGCTACTCCCGCATTGGGTACTGCACCGTGAATCACTGGAGCGGGAGAAGAGTCTCGAACTCTCGACCTCAACCTTGGCAAGGTTGCGCTCTACCAACTGAGCTACTCCCGCTTAGGAGTTCATCACTTACTGCCGTAAAACACTGGAGCGGGAGAAGAGTCTCGAACTCTCGACCTCAACCTTGGCAAGGTTGCGCTCTACCAACTGAGCTACTCCCGCAATGGAGTCTTACTAAACTTACTGTTACTGCTGCCCCAGCCTCATCTGGCGATGACTGGAGCGGGAGAAGAGTCTCGAACTCTCGACCTCAACCTTGGCAAGGTTGCGCTCTACCAACTGAGCTACTCCCGCGTCGCTGGAACTTGCGATTATCTCAGATTTTTTACTGCTTTCCAAGACAACCTTTTTGCTGCATCGACCGGCAAACTCTGGAGCGGGAGAAGAGTCTCGAACTCTCGACCTCAACCTTGGCAAGGTTGCGCTCTACCAACTGAGCTACTCCCGCTTCGTTTCGTTTGCTGCAATGTCGCGCAACAGGCAGGCATTATAGAGATGCTGAGCTATGTGTCAAGGATGACCTGCCAGAAACCTAGACCGTGCCCGATTTTTCCTTGATCAGCGGCCAGGCGCGGCGCAGATAGTAGAACATCGACCAGACCGTCAGCACGCCCGCGATCCACAGCAGGAGCTCGCCGCAGCGGTGGATGTCGAGCACGCCGTCGAACAGTGGATCATGAAACAGCAGCATCGGAATGGCGACCATTTGCGCGGCCGTCTTGATCTTGCCGAGCGAGCTGACGGCCACGGATTTGCGGGCGCCGATCTCGGCCATCCATTCGCGCAGCGCCGAGATCGTGATCTCGCGGCCGATGATGATGAAGGCGATGACGGCGTTCACGCGGTCCAGCTGCACCAGCACGAGCAGCGCGCCCGCCACCATCAGCTTGTCCGCGACGGGGTCGAGGAAGGCGCCAAAGGCCGATGTCTCGTTCCAGCGCCGCGCCAGGTAGCCGTCGAACCAGTCGGTGATCGCGGCCACGATGAAGACGAGCGTGGAGGCCAGGTTGCGGTCGGCCACCGGCAGCCAGTGTTCGGGGAGATAGTAGACGCCAACGACCAGCGGGATGAGTGCGACGCGTAACCAGGTCAGGAGAATCGGGATATTGAAAGGCATGGGGTGAGGCTGATCAAGGCTCGGCTTGTTGAGTTTCGTGCGCGCTAGTCTACATGGCTCTTGCCGTTTAAACCAGTTAGGCTCGTAGCGCGCCCAGGTCAACCACCTTCAATGGAGCTGCCGGTAGATCTCTTCGGCCAGCGTGCTCGAAATGCCTTCCACCGACATCAGGTCCTCGACGCTCGCATCGATCACGCCGCGCAGGCCGCCAAAGCGCGCCAGCAGCTTCTGGCGGCGCTTGGCGCCGATACCCTCGATCTCTTCCAGCCGCGACGCCTGGCGCGTTTTGGCGCGCTTGGCGCGCATGCCCGTGATGGCGAAGCGGTGCGCCTCGTCGCGGATCATCGCCACGAGCATCAGCGCGGCCGACTCCTTGCCCAGTTCCTGCGGGCTGCGGCCATCGGCGAAGATCAGCGTCTCGAGGCCCACGCGGCGCCCCTCCCCTTTCGCCACGCCGACGATGGAACTCACGTCCAGGCCCAGCTCGGTAAATACCTGGCGCGCCATCTCGACCTGGCCGCGGCCGCCGTCGATCAGCGCGATGTCCGGCATCACGCCCTCGCCGTTCGCCACCTTTTCGTAGCGCCGCGTCAGGACCTGGCGCATGGCTGCGTAATCGTCGCCCGGCGTGATGCCCGTGATGTTGTAGCGACGGTATTCGCCGTTCTGCATCTGGTGATGGTGGAACACGACGCACGATGCCTGCGTGGCCTCGCCCGCCGTGTGGCTGATGTCGAAGCATTCGATGCGCAGGCTGTCGAGGTCCTCGCTGTCCAGCGCCAGCGCCTCCGCGAGCGCGCGCGTGCGCGACTGCTGCGAGCCCTGCTCCGACAGCAGCCGGGCCAGCGAGATCTCCGCACCCTTCTGCGCCAGCTCCAGCCACTGGCGGCGCTGGCCCTGCGGCTGGAACACGAGATTGATGCGGTGGCCGCACTGCTCCTGCAGCGCCATGATCAATTCGGGCTGGTCGAATTCGATGTTCAGGATGAACGTCGCCGGCACGAACTTGTCGCCGTAGTGCTGCGCCATGAACGCGGCCAGCACCTCGGTTTCGATCGAGGTCTCGACCAATGAGTCGCCGATCGCCTCGCCCACCTGCGTCGGGAAGTAGGCGCGGTCGCCCAGGTGGCGTCCGCCACGCACCATCGCCAGGTTGACGCACGCGCGTCCGCCCTGCACGACGACGGCGATGATGTCGACGTCGGCGTCGCCGGTCGTTTCCATGCTCTGCTGGTGCAGCACGCGCGACAGGGCCTGGATCTGGTTGCGCACGCTCGCCGCCTGCTCGAACTTCAGCTCCTCGGCATACGCGAGCATCTTCTTTTCCAGCTCTTCCAGCACTTCCGTCTGGCGGCCGCGCAGGAATTTTGCCGCGTTGTCGACGTCGCGTTTATAGTCTTCCGCCGAGATCAGGTCGACGCACGGTCCGCTGCAGCGGCCGATCTGGTGCAGCAGGCAGGGCCGCGTGCGGTTGGCGAAGACGCTGTCCTCGCAGGTACGCAGCATGAACACCTTCTGCAGCAGCTGCATCGATTCCTTCACGGCCCACGCGCTGGGGAACGGTCCGAAGTACTGGTTCTTTTTATCGAGCGCGCCGCGGTAATAGGCCATGCGCGGGTAGTCGCCGCCCGTCAGCTTCAGGTACGGGTACGATTTATCGTCGCGGAACAGGATGTTGTAGCGCGGCTTGAGCGTCTTGATCAGGTTGTTTTCCAGGATCAGCGCCTCGGCCTCGCTGTGCGTCACCGTCGTTTCCAGGCGCGCGATCTGCGACACCATCATCGCGATGCGGGGGCTGGACAGCGTCTTCTGGAAGTAGCTCGACACGCGCTTCTTGAGGTTGCGCGCCTTGCCGACGTAGAGGACCCTGTCTTCCGCGTCGAAATAGCGATACACGCCCGGCAGGTCCGGCAGCTTGGCCACCGTCGCCAGGACTTGTTCGCGCGCCTCCTCGCTGGGGCGCACGGGAGATTCCGCATCCTTCGTCATCGTCGCGATCAATTCCTCTTTCATGGCTTGCCAGGCGTCCGGGCGGGCCCGGGGCGCTCTTGCCGGGACCGGTTGCGGCTTGCGCCGGGCCTCGATAGGCCGCGTCCTTCCGGTCCTGGCGGGTACTACGACTTCGTCTTTCACTTCCGCTGCACCTGCGCTAGAAAGCGGACACTCCTTCGGGTGCCTGGGTGACGATGACGAACGCGACACCGTAGTCGGCTTCGTCGCTGATCGTCACCTGGGCCGTGAGCCGGTGCGTCCGCATGAATTCATCGAGCGCCCCGCTGCATACGATCATCGGCTTGCCGCTCGGGGCGTTGAGCATCTGGGCCGAGCGCCAGGTCATGGGCATGCGTAGCCCCAAGCCGATCGCTTTCGAGAACGCCTCCTTGGCCGAAAACCGCGTGGCCAGGAAACGCAGCCCCCGCACCTCGTTCTTGGCGCGGCGGGCGTGGTATTTGACGAGTTCCTCGGGACCGAGGATCTTTTCGGCGAAGCGTTCCCCACTGCGCTCGAGGGCGGCCTCGACGCGCGAGATCTGGACGATGTCCGTGCCGATCCCGTAGATCATCACTGCCCCGCCCTGGACGACGCGTACGACACGCCCAGGCGCGCGGCGACCATGATCGCCTTCATCTCGCGCACGGCATTTTCAAAACCCGCGAACAGCGCGTGGGCGACGATCGCGTGGCCGATGTTCAGCTCATGGATCTCGGGGATCGCCGCGATCGGCTGCACGTTCGTGTAGTGCAGGCCGTGGCCCGCGTTCACGCGCAGGCCGTGCTGCACGCCGGCGCGCACGCCCTGCTTGATGCGTTCCAGCTCGTGCGCCAGTTCGTCCGGGCTCTCCGCCTCGGCATAGCGCCCCGTGTGCAGTTCGATGACCGGCGCGCCGACGGCCGCCGCGGCGGCGATCTGCTGCGCGTCCGCGTCGATGAACAGCGACACGCGGATGCCCTCGCCCTTCAGCTGGCGGATCGCGGCTTCCACTTCCTTCTGGTAGCGGATCACGTCCAGGCCGCCCTCGGTCGTCACCTCTTCGCGCCGCTCGGGCACGAGGCACACGTCCTGCGGCTTGACCTTGCAGGCGAAGTCGATCATCTCTTGCGTGACGGCCGCCTCCAGGTTCATCCGGGTCGCCAGTTGCGGGCGGATGGCGAGGACGTCGGCGTCCTTGATGTGGCGGCGGTCTTCGCGCAGGTGCAGGGTGATCAGGTCGGCGCCCGCCTGTTCGGCCAGCAGCGCGGCGCGCAGCGGGTCGGGATAGACGGTGCCGCGCGCGTTGCGGACGGTGGCGATGTGGTCGATGTTCACGCCCAGGTCGATCACCTGGCCGGCGGGTTGCAGAAAGCTCATGGTCGTATTCTTTTCGTTTATAGCTGCATCAGGTCGATCAATATCTGGCGCGTGTTAAGCGGCGCGCCTCCCAGGTGGTAGGCCAGCAGGAAGCGCATCAGCTGCTTGCTCTGCGCCTTCGTCTGCGGGTCGGCGTAGTCTTCGCGCTCCATGTCGACCAGCGTCTTGCCCGACACCACCGGCCACGATTCGACCGCCTCGGCCGTGCGTGCGCCGCGCTGCGGATCGACGACGTACAGGCCATCCGGCTCGACGGGCGCACGCGTCGTCGTGCAGCGCGTGAGGTCGGCGGCGACCCCGGTCTCTTTAAGTAAGGCCCGTTCGAATTTTCGCAAGGCGATCGGTGCCGGTTCCCCGTGCGCCAGTTCGTTCAACGTGGCGACGTAATGGTTGAACAAGGCGGGATGAGGATCGTCGCGCGCCAGCAGTTTCACGAGCAGTTCGTTCAGATAGAAACCGCACAGCAGCGCGGTTTTTTCGATCGGCAGCATGCCGCCAACCCACTCGGCATCGATCAGGGTGCGCAGTTCGGACTTGCCGGAAAACGACACGGACAACGGTTGAAAGGTCTGCAGCACACCGCGCAGCTTCGACGTCGGCCGCTTGGCGCCCTTCGCGACGACGCCGATACGCCCCTGGTCGCGCGTGAACAGGTCGACGATGAGGCTCGTTTCCTTGTACGGATAGCTGTGCAGCACAAAGCCCGGCTGGCCGACCACGCGGCCCTCGCGCGTGGGCGCGCGACGCTTGGCGCTGGCAGTTGCCGGCGCATGCGCGTCGTTATCGTTGTCGATCAGTTCGTCGTCGCGGCTGGGCATGCGGAGATGATACCCCGGCTTTTACTCGTAGCCGTAGGCGCGCAGGCCGGCCTCGTTGTCGGCCCAGCCCGATTTCACCTTGACCCAGATCTCCAGGTACACCGGTCCGCCGAACAGTTTCTCCATATCGAGGCGGGACTGCGTGGATATCTCTTTCAGGCGCGCGCCCTTGTTACCGATGATCATGGCCTTGTGGGTATCGCGCTCGACGAGGATGGCGGCGAAGATGCGGCGCAGATTGCCTTCCTGCAGGAACTGTTCGATAAGCACGGTGCTCGTGTACGGCAACTCGTCGCCCAGCAGGCGGAACACTTTTTCACGCACGATCTCGGCCGCGAGGAATTTCTCGCTGCGGTCCGTGATGTCATCCGGGCCGAAGATCGGCGGATTCTCCGGCAGGTGGCGCTTGATCTCGGCTTCCAGCGCATCGACCTGGAAGCGGTGCTTGGCGGAGACGGGCACGACCGCGGTGAAATCGCGCAGGCCGGCCACCTTGGCCGCGAACGGCATCAGCTCGGCCTTGTCCTTCATGCGGTCGGACTTGTTGATGACGAGGATGACGGGGACGTTCTTCGGCAACAGGTCCAGCACTTGCTGGTCGGCCGGGCCGAAGGTACCGGCCTCGACGAGGAACAGGATTGCGTCGGACGCCGTCAGCGTGTTCGACACGGTCTTGTTCAGCGTCTTGTTCAGCGCGTTCGCGTGGCGGGTCTGGAAGCCCGGCGTGTCGACATAGATGAATTGGGCGTCGTCGCGGGTCTGGATGCCGGTGATGCGGTGGCGCGTCGTCTGCGCCTTGCGCGACGTGATCGACACCTTGGCACCGATCAGCACGTTCATCAGCGTGGACTTGCCCACGTTCGGACGGCCGACGATGGCGATGTAGCCGCAGCGGAAGCCTTCCGGCGCGCCGTCCTCGGTATTGTCGGTGTGGGTGGTCTCGGTGTTCATGCTGTCGTATTTCCTGACTGGTGATGCTGTGGTTGTTTCTGCTGGGACTGCGACTCGTCGGCCTGCACCGACAGCTCGCTCTGGTCGGTGGCGATGCCCGCGAGCTTCAGCTGGGCCGAGCGCTGGCGCGACTTGCGCGCGGTCGCCGGGCTTTTCTGCAGCAGCTGCTCGGCCGTTTCCAGCGCCAGCCGCGCGGCCGCCTGTTCGCCGGCGCGGCGGCTTCCGCCGCGGCCGAAGACCTGGATGCCGAGCTTCGGCACGAGGCATTCGATCTCGAATTCCTGGCTGTGCGCGGCGCCGTGCGTGGCGACGACGTTGTACGTGGGCAGGGAGATTTTTTTGCTCTGCAAGAATTCCTGCAGCAGCGTCTTGGCATCCTTGCCGAGCGTGCGCGGGTCGACGGAATCCAGCAGCGGGATGTAGAACGCGCGGATCACGTCGCGCGCGGCATCGAACCCGTTGTCGAGGAAGATGGCGCCGAGCAAGGCCTCGAGCGTGTCGGCCAGGATCGACGGCCGGCGGAAACCGCCGGATTTCAGCTCGCCCTCGCCCAGGCGCAGGAATTGCGACAACTCCAGCTTCTGGGCGATCTCGAACAGCGACTGCTGCTTGACGAGGTTGGCACGCAGGCGCGACAGGTCGCCCTCGGCCAGGTTGTTGAAACGTTCATACAGGATCGAGGCGACGACGCAGTTCAGGATCGAGTCGCCGAGGAATTCCAGGCGCTCGTTATGCAGACTGCTGTGGCTACGGTGGGTCAGCGCCTGTTGCAGCAGGCCGGGGTCCCGGAACGTATAACCCAGGCGAGTTTGCAATAACTGAAGTTTCATTGTCGTACCAATCTAGTGGGCCGGCGCCGCGCGCCGATCCCACCGCGCGCCCTCCCGGCTGTATTACTTCGTTTCGGCCTTGGCCGCGACCACGCCGCTCGGGTCGGTGGTGCCGGCAAAGTCGAACAACAGGCTGACGTTACCCGCCAGCGGGACCCGCTTCTCGTACGCGAAGCTGATTTCCGTATCGCCGCCGTCGCGCGTGATCACGAGGTCGCGCCCGGAAATCGCGGTGACGTCGTTGATGCCGGCATTCCTGTCGAACGCCTGCTGGATCTCGCGCACGCTGCCGCTCCCCGCCGCGGCCTTCGCCTTGGCGATCGAGTCCTTGACGGCCCGGTATTCGAAGAAGGCCGGGGTCACCTTGATCACCACGAGCGCCAGTGCGCCCAGGACGATCAGCACGACGATCAGGCCCGACAACGAGACGCCACTTTCGGCGCCGATCCGATACCGCTTGCTACCCTTCATACCACCCTCCGCTCCGGCTTAGGAGACGCCGAAAACCTGTGACGGTTTTAGACGTGTCCTCTTAGTGGATACCGCCGATGCGCTTCAGGTTGCTGAAGTTCATCCAAACAAACACAGCCTTGCCAACGATATTCTGGTCCGGCACGAAGCCCCAGTAGCGGCTGTCTGCGCTGTTGTCGCGGTTATCGCCCATCATGAAATAATTGCCCTCCGGTACGATACAGGTAAATTTATCGTAGGAATAGATGCAATTTTCGTGATGCGGGAATTCCTCCACGGCGCTCAGGTTGAGCGTACGCGCGCCGTCCATGTTCAGGATGCGGTGCGGGACGTTCGGCAGCTTTTCCAGGAATTGCTTGTGGTACACCGGGCGCTCGTCGTCCAGGTAGTCGTCCATCGGTACGTACTCGACCGGCTGGCCGTTGACGGTCAGGCGCTTGTTCTCGTAAGTGATTTTATCACCCGGCACGCCGATCACGCGCTTGATGTAATCCTGGCTCGGATCCTTCGGGTATTTGAAAACCATGACGTCGCCACGTTGCGGATTCCCCACTTCGATGATTTTCTTGTTAATCACCGGCAGGCGGATGCCGTAGTCGAACTTGTTCACGAGGATCAGGTCACCCACGAGCAACGTCGGCACCATCGACGACGACGGGATCTTGAACGGCTCGAACAGGAACGAGCGCAGCACGAACACGAGCGCGATCACGGGGAAGAAGCTGCCGGAATACTCGACCCACGTCGGCTGGCGCACGATCGACGCCTCCAGCGCGGCGCGGTTGCCATTGTCCAGCTTGATGCCGTCGGCCGTCAGCTTGGCGTGGCGTGCGTCGTACTCCGCCAGCGCGGCGTCCGCCCTGGCACGGCGTTGCTTCGCGAGGACGAACACGTCCAGGCACCAGATGACCCCCGTCACCACCATGGCGACGAACAGGATTAACGCAAAGTTCCCAAGAATCGGTTGCAGATTCATCGCTGTGTTTCTTCCCTTACTTGTCTTCCACTTGGAGGATGGCGAGGAAGGCTTCCTGCGGGATCTCCACCGAGCCCACCTGCTTCATCCTCTTCTTGCCGGCCTTTTGCTTTTCCAGCAACTTCTTCTTACGCGAGATATCGCCGCCATAGCACTTGGCCAGCACGTTCTTGCGCATCGCCTTGACGTTCTCGCGCGAGATGATCGTGGCGCCGATCGCGGCCTGGATCGCCACGTCGAACATCTGGCGCGGGATCAGTTCGCGCATCTTCGCCGCGACCTGGCGGCCACGGTAGGCGGCGTTGGCACGGTGCACGATGATGGCGAGGGCGTCGACCTTCTCGCTGTTGATCAGCATGTCGACCTTGACGACGTCGGCCGCGCGGTATTCCTTGAACTCATAGTCCATCGACGCATAGCCGCGCGACGTCGATTTCAAGCGGTCGAAAAAGTCCAGCACGATCTCGGCCATCGGGATCTCGTACACCAGTTTCACCTGGCGGCCGTGGTAGCTCATGTCCATCTGCACGCCGCGCTTGCTCGTGCACAGCGTGATGACGGCGCCAACATATTCCTGCGGCATGTACAGGTTGACGGTGACGATCGGCTCGCGCACCTCGTCGATCTTCGACACTTCCGGCATCTTGGACGGGTTGTCGACCTTGACCATCGTCCCGTCGCGCATCATGACCTCGTACACGACGGTCGGTGCCGTCGTGATCAGATCCTGGTCGAATTCACGCTCCAGGCGTTCCTGCACGACGTCCATGTGCAGCAGGCCCAGGAAGCCGCAGCGGAAGCCGAAGCCCAGCGCCTGCGACACTTCCGGCTCGAACTGCAGCGCGGCGTCGTTCAGCTTCAGCTTTTCCAGCGAGTCGCGCAGCGCGTCGTACTGGTTCGCTTCCACCGGGAACAGGCCGGCGAACACTTGCGGCTGCACCTCCTTGAAGCCCGGCAGTGGCTCGGGTGCGGGACGCGATGCCAGCGTGACCGTATCGCCCACCTTGGCGGCGGTCAGCTCCTTGATGCCGGCGATGATGAAGCCCACCTGGCCTGCGGTCAGCTGGCTCAGCTGCACGGAACGCGGGGTGAACACGCCGACCTGCTCCACCAGTTGCTGGGAGCTGGTCGACATCAGCAGGATCTTGTCTTTCGGACGCAACGTGCCGTTCTTCACGCGCACCAGCATCACGACGCCCACGTAGCTGTCGTACCACGAGTCGACGATCAGCGCCTGCAGCGGCGCGTCCGGATCGCCTTCCGGCGGCGGGACCTTCGCGATCAGCGTTTCCAGCACGTCTTCCACGCCCAGCCCCGTCTTCGCGGAGCACGTGGTGGCGTCGGACGCGTCGAGGCCGATGACGTCCTCGATCTCCTGCTTGGCGTTGTCCGGATCGGCGTGCGGCAGATCGATCTTGTTCAGGATGGGGACCACTTCCACGCCCAGGTCCAGCGCCGTGTAGCAGTTGGCGACGGTCTGCGCTTCCACGCCCTGCGACGCGTCGACGACGAGCAGCGCGCCTTCGCAGGCGGACAGCGAACGCGACACTTCATAGCTGAAGTCGACGTGACCCGGGGTGTCGATCAGGTTCAGGTTATAGGTCTGGCCATCGCGCGCCTTGTATTGCAGCGCCGCGGTCTGGGCCTTGATGGTGATGCCGCGCTCGCGCTCCAGGTCCATCGAGTCGAGCACCTGCTCGTCCATTTCACGTTCCGACAGGCCGCCGCACAGCTGGATGATGCGGTCCGCCAGCGTCGATTTGCCGTGATCGATGTGGGCGATGATGGAAAAGTTACGTATGTTTTTCATTAACAAACTCAAAACCAAAAAGAGCGGCACGCGGCCAGGCCAGCGCGGATGGGCCCCGCCGGCGCAATACGAAAAAAGCGCCGCGTCAGGGGGACGGGAGTTCCCCGGGCGAGCGCCTTATCGAGCGCAACCCGGTATGTAACCGCCGCGGGCGCCCGAAAGCTGGCCATTTTACCGGATTTCGAGCCAGAAAGCC
>Ga0207705_10002911_pt1 | contig 13079 bp, 11 predicted proteins | sample KBSC13metaG_FD_184314 | JGI IMG/M metagenome (GOLD analysis project Ga0207705, IMG submission 184314) | Corn rhizosphere microbial communities from Kellogg Biological Station, Michigan, USA - KBS C1-3 metaG (SPAdes) (version 2) | ecosystem: Host-associated > Plants > Roots > Rhizosphere > Soil ...
CAGCCACGAACACTCGCACCGCGCCGTCCGTGCCAATCACGATCGGCACCGGCAGCAACAGCAGCGTGAGGTAGCACGCCAGCAGCATGACGGCCGCCACGCGGAAAGCTACGAAGCGGCGCTGGATCAGGAACAATCCGCCGATGAGCAGGGCGATCGCGCTGCCGTTCCCGATCCGCCCGGCCCGGCCGGCGATCACGAAATCTTCCAGCGGCGGGATTTCGTCGCTGAGCAGGCGCGTGATGGTTTCGCTGGGCAGCCCTTGCGCGGTTCGCCCGCGCAGGTAATCGTGAATGCGAGCGGCGGCCGACTCGGTGATGAAGACCCGGCTGCCGCTGTCGTGCGACTCGATCCACGGCTCGGCCGTCGCGCTGGGGCGCACGACCGCGCGCTCGTCCAGTAAGTCGCCGCGAAACAGATGCTGCGGCACCAGCACCCGATCGGTATCGAACATTCCCGGCTGCACGACCATCAACAGCACGAGCGTGACTGGCACGGCCGAGAAGCGGGCGATGCCGAAGCGGCGCAGCAGCCCGGCGATCACGCACAGCAACACGCCGGCCGCCAGCGCGCCGGGCCATCGCGAATCGGTCTGGATCGCCGCTCGATCCAGATCGAACAAGGTGGCCGGCAGGAACAGCGTCAGCAGCAGGGCATGAACCGCAACCCACACCCGCCCGGGCGTCAGATAGCCGGTTCGAAATCGCCGCAGCAGCGCTTGCGAACACAGCGCGCCCAGCAACACGAGAAATGCGACGCCGAGCGTTCGCCAGCCGAACACCGCCAGGCCCGCCAAGCTCGGCAGGATCAAGCCGAGCGCCAGGCGCACATCGGGGACGTGACGGCGGTCGATGAGTAGCGAGGTCACGCGACCAGCCCCACCACAAGGCGTCGTGCCGCGACCACGCCCGCCCGCACCGGCAAACTGGACGGGCAGACGGCCGAGCAAAGCCCGCATTCGATGCAGGCGAGGGCGCCGAATTTCGTGGCATCCCGCGCGTTCCCGAACTGTGCCGCCTGCAGCAGGGCGGCCGGGTGAATCCGCACCGGGCAGACCGCCACGCACTCGCCGCAACGCGTGCAGGCGGCCGACACGAGCGGCGCGGGGGGGAGCACGTGCAATTGCAGATCGGTCTGGCCGACCGGCGTCGACGGCTCAACCGGCCGATCCGCGACCAGCGGGCCGTGGCGAAGCAGCATCGGCTCGGCGACGCCCGCCTGGGCGAGGATCTCGGCGACAGGGGTTTCGGGGGCGACGGTCGCGCGGAAACGCCGCTGGCGGATGTGGTCGTCGAGGATGACGGGAAGCAATTCTTCTCCCCCTCCCCTTGAGGGAGGGGGTGGGGGGAGGGGTTCAGGGGCGCCTTCCAGCGTCAGGTCGCTCGAACGCTCGGCCCTCACCCTAACCCTCTCCCGGAGTACCGAGAGAGGGGATAAGACGGTCGCCGCCGTCAGAACGTCGACGATCAGCACGCCTGCTTCCGTCGGCAGTGCTCCGGCCGGCAATCGCTTGCGGACGAGCCGGCGGACCAGCATCTCCGGCAGCAGATTCGGATACGCCGTGTCGGCCGAGGGCTGGTCGATGCGCACGATCCGCGCGTCGAACCAATGCCGCAGCAGATCCAGCCCCGCTTCGATATCGGCGGCCCGCGTCCGCCGCGTCGCGGCCAGTACGTCGCAGGTGTCAACGAGGTCGACGCCGATGCAGACAATCCGCCGGACGACCGTCGACTGCGCCTGCCGCAGTTGGGCCACCAGATCGGGCGAGGTGGTGCGCACCGGCACCGTCTGCGCCGCCAAAAGATCGATGGCGGTCTGCAGATCGGGAAGCTCGGCGGCAGCCTGGTTCATCGTCCGGTACGGTCACAGTCCTCGTAGGGCACGCTATTGCGTGCCGCGATCGGCGATCGACCTGAACGGCACGCAATAGCGTGCCCTACGACTCACTTGCCGACGGTGATCTTATACTTGTCCAGGATCACCTTCAGCGCGTCGGCCGCCGTTTTGAACAGCTCGGGGCCGGTCTCGCCGTGGCTGTGGCCGGCGACCTTCAAGTGCGGCTCGAGCGACAGGAACCCGCTGTACCCGCTGGCAAAGGCGTCGGCGAGGATCGAATCGACGTCGCCGTCACCCTGGCCGGCCGGGACGACCTGGCCGGTGCCGAGCTTGGCGTCCTTGATGTGGATGTGCGTCGTGTACGGCTTCAGCAGCGGCCAGTTGTCGCGCGGCCGTTCGCCGGCCTGCACGAAGTTGGCGAAATCGAACGCGCTGCGCAATTTCGGCGAATTGATCGCCTGCATCAGGTCGAGGCAGTTTTTGCCTTTCTCGCCGTAAATGCCTTTTTCGTTCTCGTGAACCAGCGTCACCGGCAAATCGTCGAGGTATTCGATCTTGGCCCGGAATCGCTCGATGATCTGGTGGCGGTGCGGGTCGATCGCGCCTTTGCCTTCGCCGCCGGGCGGGTAGTAGCTGAACAGGCGGATCATCGGGGCGTCGAAGAAGACGGCCGAATCGACGGCGACCTTGAACCGGTCAAAATGCTGCGGCCACGACGCGTCGATTGCCACTTTGCCGATCGGCGATCCGATCGCGGCCACGCCCATGCCGGCGGCGTCGAGCTTGGCCTTGATTTCCTTGCGCTTCTCCGGGCTGAAATCCAGCACGTTCTGACCGTCGACGCCGCGCAGCTCGATGTGCGTGATGCCGTTCTTTTTGCAGTGCTCGATTTGGACGTCGAGTTTTGGGTCGATTTCATCCGCGAAGGCGGCCAGGCGAATCATTTGATGTGCTCCTCTGGTGCGCGAATGTCATTCCGCGCGGGGTCCAAGTCAAGCTCACATTCATTGCCGCGACGAAGCGGATCGCTAGAATGCCCGCACTTCCAGGGATGGATCGATGATTGCACATACGACTTCCGGCGCCGCGCTCATTCGGAGTGCGGCGGGGGGATTCGGGATGTTGGTCTTGCTCGCAGGATGCGCGCAACCGACACCGCCGGCCCGACCGGCGCCTCCGTCACAACCGGTACCGATCGCACCGCCGCCCGCCAAGCCCGCGCCGGCGCCGACGACGACTGCGCCGGCGGCCCCCGAACAGAACACGGCCGGCCTGAGCGCGAACGATCCACAATCGGTCGAGCGCCGCGCCGCGGCCCAGGCCAAGGCGATCGAGGAACTGCTCGCCGCCCGCAGCGAACCACCGGCCGACAATGCCGTGGCCGACAGCACGCCGGGCATCACCGAAGCGCTGCCGCCGACACCGCCCGCGCTGCCGCCCACACGGCTCAAACCGCTGCCGCCGATTCCGTCGCCGGCCGCAACGCCTTCGGTTGAGCCGCCACCGGAAGATCCCACCAAAACGGCCTCGAACACCGCTCTCAGCGTCGGCGCCGATCAGACGCCCGCCCGGCCGGTGCAGGTCGCGCCGCAAAGGCAACCGGAGGGCTTTGCGCAGCAAATCGAAGACCGTGCCCGCCAGAACCCGCGCGACGTCGTCGCCCAGCTCGACGGCCAACTGCTCGGCCTGATCCGCGGCCAAAGCGTGCCGACGCCCGAAACGCTCACCGGCCTGGCCGCAGACGACCGCGAGCTGCTGACGACGCTACTCGATGGCATTTCCAACTTCCGCGCCGCCGTCGCCACCGATCCGAACATGCTGATGACGCGCAAGATTCAGCCCCTGGTCGCGATGGCCGACCGCCTGAAGAGCCAGGCCGACCTGACGCTCGGCAAGGCGATGCTCTGCACCAACGTCAAAACCTTCGGCCTGTACACCCCGATCGATCCGCCTCGCTTTACCGCGATGACCCCCGTGGAAGTGATCTCTTACGTCGAGGTGAGCAACTTTGTTTCAAAGCCCGACGACCAGAACCAGTTCACCACGCGCCTGCACCAGGACCTGGTGCTCTACAGCGAAAGTGGCCTGGCCGTGAAGACGCTGGACAACAGCAACGTCAACGAAACCAGCCGTAGCCAGCGGCACGATTACTTCCTGGCCAAGAAATTCTGGCTTCCGCCGGGCCTGGGCGTGGGGCGGTACGTGATCAAAGTCACCGTAGTCGACCAGAACGCGGCCCACGTGGCGGAGACGACGATCCCGATTTCCATTGTCGCGAAATAGGCGGCGCACCGTTCTTATCCCTCTCCCTCCGGGGGAGGCCAGGTGGGGGCGGCGAGCGTCTAGCGGCTTGCTCGAAGAAAGAAAGCCACAGAGACACAGAGACACATAGAAAGAATTCGAAATCTCTTCTCTGTGCTCTCTGTGCTCTCTGTGCTCTCTCTGCTCTCTGTGTCTCTGTGGCTAATTCCATATTGGAGAATCAATCGACGCTCCCCGGCCCCCTAACCTCCCCCGGAGGGGGAGGGATAAGAAAGAGACAGCCTGTCTTACTCTCCCTTCGCCCTCCACCCTCTCCCCTGTCTTCTGCTATGCTCCGCCCCATGAAATCGAAGTTGATGCTGTTGAGCTTGTTCCTGGCCGCGGGTTGCGCGGTGCAGAAGAACATCACGATCATTCCGAAGCCGGCCGACGCGCTGGTGCGGGTGAACGGCGCCGACATCGGCCGCGGCACCGTCGAGCACAAATTCACCTTCGATCAGCCCGAAGACACCTTCTACGTGACGGCCGTCCGCAAGGGCTTCCAGGACAAGACCGTCAACGTCACCCGCGATTATCCGAACGAAACGCTCGTGTTGGACATGAAGCCGTACACGCGGCGCATCAGCATCACCACGACGCCGGTGCCGGCGATCATCAGCGTCGACGGCCGCCCGTTGACTGCCGAGCCGACGTCGGCCGTCAGCACCGATGTCGAATTCACCGTCGATGCCAGTGACAACTGGATCACCCACACCATCACCGCCGAGCGCAAAGGGTTCATCAAATCCGAGCAGCAGGTGACGTGGACCGATTCGCAGCCGCTGTACAACATGCGGCTGGATCCGATGCACAAGGATCTGCGCATCACGACGAATCCGCCGGGCGCGCACGTGTTCCTCGATAACCAGGACCTCGGCGTCGCTCCGCTGACCGACCGGCAGGTGAATTTCGAATTCGACACCAACGCCAACGCGTGGGTCGACAAGACGCTGCGCGTCGAGAAGCCGGGCTATGACCCGATCGAGCGAAAAATCAGCTGGGACAACGGCAACAGCGATTACGAGATCGACCTGATCCCCAAGAGCAAGACGATTCGCCTGACGACCGACCCGGCCGACGCGGCTGTGGTCATTGAGGGCGTTCAGACCCGCCGCGACGGCGACGCCACCGTGGCCGACCTGGTCTTCACGCCGAACGAGCAGGGGCAACTTCGCACGTTCAAAGTGCACGCCACCAAAAAGACCCCCGACGCCGCCTGGTACCCGGCCGACATGACCATCGCCTGGGACGGCGGCAAGCCCGATTACACGCTCAAGCTGCGCGAAGTGCTCAGTCAGAAGACCGACGGCACGCAACTGCAGATGAAGCGTGACGACGGCGGCTGGAAGATGACCGCCGTCGATGTCCCCACGACCAGCATGAAGTTCGTCACCGAGCCCGATGGCGATCAGCCGACGAAAATCGTGCAGTTGCCGAAGGGCGAGACGATCGGCAGCCTTTCGGTCAGCCCGGACGGACAGTACCTGGTCTACACCGTGGTTGGCGGGACGGAGAAAGAGCCCACATCGCAGATGTACCGCGTGCGCGCCGACGGCACCGGCGGCCCGACGCAGATCAGCGACGGCCGAAGCCTTGACGTCACCCCGAGTTACACGGCCGCGGGCGACAAGATCGTTTATGCCAGCAACCGCGCCAGCAAGAAGCTCAACATCTGGGCGATCAGCCCGATCGGCGAAGGCGGCATCACCCGCTACACCGCCGGCGACAGCAATGACCTGTGGCCCAGCGTCGACGCCTCGGCCAAGCCGCGGCTGTTCTTCGAGGCCCACATCGACGTCGATCCGAAGCCGCGCCTCTACACAGTTCAGGTCGGCGCCACGCTCCCGACCGATCTCACGCAGCTCGGCGGCAGCGAGCCGCGCATCAGCCCGCGGAACGATACGGTCGTCTACACCCTCGTGAACGATAAGACGGGCAACCACGACCTGTACCGCGTCAGCGACAAGGGCGGCGGCCTGACCGAGAGCCTCACCAGCGAGAGCGACAATATCGACCCCGCCTTCGACAGCAGCGGCACGAAAATCGCCTTCGCCAGCAACCGCGGCAAAGAGGCCGAGGACGGCCGGCTGAACTACGACATCTGGACCCTCGACCTGGCCAACCCGCAGAACCTCAAGCAGGTGACCAAGAACGGCAGCGTCGACGACAGCCCTGCCTTCGACCCGGCCGGCGGCGGCATCTACTTCCGCAGCAACCGTGGCGGGGTGTGGGGGATCTGGAAGATTGCGGCGAAGTGAAGATGAGTTGGTAGTGGGTGGTTGGTAGTTGGTAGTTGATCGCCCCGACTGCCAATCTTCAACTACCCACTTTTAACTACCCACTACCTACTATCCCCCATGGCCCGTGTCGCCGACTTCATCCACGCCGTCAAACAGATCGGCCCATGGGGCTTCGTCAAACGCGTTTGGCAGGAGACGAGCGACGACAACGTCTTCACCAACGCCGCAGCGATGGCGTACGCGTGGGCGTTCGCGGTGTTTCCGTTCCTGATCTTCCTGCTGACGCTGCTGCCCTACCTCCCGGCCAACGCGCGGTCGGCCACGCACCATTTCATCGAGCAGTTTATGTACCGCTCGGGCATGACCTATTCGGTCGTGTCGCTTGTGCTCGATCCGCTCGACAAGGTGATGAGCCAGACCCACAGCGGCTTCCTCAGCTTCGGTATCATCCTGACGCTCTACGCCGCCAGCGGCGGGATGAACACGACCATGTCGGCGCTTGATGAAGCGTTCGAGGTGGAAAATCCGCGTTCTTTCATCTGGAAACGTCTCTGGGCGATGGTGCTGACGCTGTTCGCGTGCCTGGGCGTGGTGATCATCCTGATCGCACTGCCGGTGAGCGGGCTAGCGCTGCATTTTCTGCTGACGCATCTACACGATCTGCCGCTGCCGGGGTGGCTGGAGAAGTTCATCAACACGCCGGTGCTGGTGCTGATCACGCTGCTTCGCTACGTGATCGGCCTGTTCGCGATGCAGCTGATGATCGGCTTCCTCTACCGTTTCGGCCCGAGCCGCCCGCACCGGCTGCGGTTCTTGTCGCCCGGGGCGATCTTCGCCACCGTCGGCTGGATCGCGACCGGCGCCGGGATGCGATTCTATTTCACGCACTTCGCCGAAACGTCGTACGCCAAGACCTACGGCATTGTCGCCGGCATGATCATCATGCTGCTGGTGTTCTATCTCGACGGCATCATCGTGCTGATCGGTGCGGAGATCGATAGCGAAGTGGAGCGCTGCCAGCACAATCCCGACGGGACAGTCGATTGCATCAGCGAGCGCCCGATCGATCCGGTCGCGGCGACCAAGCAGGTTCCGAATCCGACGTGAAGCAATGGGCCACAGAGATCACGGAGGGCACAGAGAGCGCCTTCACGGCGCGGGCGTGTTCCCCCGCATCGACATGAAGAATTGTGCGAAGCAATTGGAGCGGGCGAGACGTTCTCTGTGTCCTCCGTGATCTCTGTGGCTCATTTTTCTTCCGGGACGACCGCTCGCTGTAGTCGGTTCTGACTATCCGTTATCCTTGACCCCATGTCCGATGCTTCCGACCCGCTCGCGCCGCTGCGTAAACAGATCGACGAACTCGATCGTCAGATCATCAAGGTCCTCAACGAGCGCGCCAAAGTGGTCGTGCAGATCGGGCACGTCAAGCAGCAGCAGAACCTGTCGATCTACGCGCCGGATCGCGAAAAAGCCGTTTTCGCCAAGGTGAGGGCCCTGAACGAAGGCCCGCTCCCGAACCGTTGCCTCGAAGCGGTGTATCGCGAGCTGATGAGCGGCAGCTTCGCGCTCGAGCGGCCGCTCCGTATCGGCTTCCTCGGGCCAGAGGGCACCTTCAGCGACGAGGCGGCCCGGCTGAAGTTCGGCAGCAGCGTCGACTACACGCCCTTGGCCGACATCCCCGCGGTGTTTGACGAGGTCGTCCGTGGCCACATCGATTACGGGCTCGTTCCGGTCGAGAATTCCATAGGCGGCGGGGTCGTCGATACCCTCGACGCCTTCGTCGGCAGCTCGGCCCGCATCTGTGCCGAGGTGCTGATGACCATCCACCACCACGTGATGAGCCGGCATAGCTGGGACCAGGTGACCCGCCTCTACAGCAAGGCACAGGTCTTCAGCCAGTGCCGCAAGTTCCTCACCGCCAATGGCCGCGAGCAGATCCCGTTCGACAGCACCAGCCAGGCCGCCAAGCTCGTCGCCGACCCGAACGACGTCGGCGGCGCCGCCATCGGCCCGCGCCAGCTCGCCGAGCGCAACGGCCTGAAGCTGCTGTTCGAAAACATCGAAGACAATCCCGATAACGTGACCCGTTTCTTCGTCATCAGCCGCGAAAGCGCCAAGCGCACCGGCGAAGACAAGACGGCCATCATGTTCACCACCGCCCACAAGCCCGGGGCGCTGGCCGAGGTGCTCGACGTCTTCCGCGACGCGGGGATCAACCTCACCGACATCGAAAAACGCCCCAGCCAGAAGACCAACTGGGAGTATTACTTCTTCATCGACGTCCAGGGCCACCTCGACGACCCGGCCGTGAAGAGAGCCATCGAGGCCGCCCGTACGCACTGCCTGCAATTGACCGTGCTCGGCTCGTATCCACGGGCGACCGAAGTTCTCTAAAATTCATATTTAGCCACAGAGACCACAGAGAAGAAGAGAATGGGGAACAACCTCTCCGTGTCCTCTGTGATCTCTGTGGCTAATCCAATTAAGGTTCAACCATGATCAGCGCCATCACCGGCACCGTCGCCCACGTTCACGACGCCGACGTCGAGTTGCGCGTCGGCCCGCTGTTGGTGAGCGTGCTGTTCGCCGCCTGCGACAAGGACCAGTTCGAGAGCATGATCGGCCGAGAGGTGACGCTGCACACGCTGCTGTACCTCGAGGGCGATCCCAACCGCGGCAACCTCGAACCGCGGATGATCGGCTTCCTGAACAAGCAGGACCGCGCGTTCTTCGACCTGTTCACGACGGTCAAAGGCATTGGCCCCAAAAAGGCGCTGCGCGCCCTCAGCGAGCCGATCGCCGCGGTCGCCCACGCGATCGAGAGCAAAAACATCAAGTTCCTGACCGGCTTGAACGGCATCGCCAAGCGCGGCGCCGAGCTGATCGTCGCAGAACTCAGCGGCAAACTCGCCGCCTTCGCGACGGACGCGACGTACGGGGGGGCGACTTCAGTCGGCCCTTCTTCGACCAAACGCTCCACGGTCGAAGAAGACGCCATCCTCACCCTCGTTACCCTCGGCGAGCGCCGGGCCGACGCCGAAGCATTGTTCGAACGCGCCCAAGCCACACTCCCGCCCGATTCCAAGACAGACGCACTCGTCCGCGAGATGCTGCGTCTGCGCGCGCGGTAAGGATTCTTTTGTAGGGGCGACATATATGTCGCCCGCCGAGCGTGAACCCGCTCCACGGGCGGGATATATCCCGCCCCTACAAGAAGACTTCATCCGCGGTACGATAAACCCACATGGCCCGCGAGCGCATCCTTTCCGGCGAAAGCCAAGGCGAAGAAGAGCAGGGGTTCAACTACGCGCTGCGCCCCCAACGCTTCGCCCAATACGTCGGCCAGCCCGCGCTGATCCGGAAGCTGAACATCGCCGTTAAAGCCGCCGTCAGCCGGGGCGATCCGGTCGAGCACGTCCTGCTCCACGGCCCGCCGGGCCTGGGGAAGACGACCCTCGCCCATGTCATCGCCAACGAGATGAACGCCAAGGTCCACGTCACCAGCGGCCCGGCCCTTAGTAAACCGGCCGACATGGTGGGGATTCTGAACCGCCTGGAAAAAGGCGACGTCCTGTTCGTCGACGAAATCCACCGCCTTAGCGCCGTGATCGAAGAGTATCTGTACCCCGCGATGGAGGATTTCAAGGTCGACGTCACGCTCGACACCGGCGCCCACGCCCGCAGCGTGACGATCCCTCTCCCGCCGTTCACGCTGATCGGCGCGACCACGCGCATCGGCCTGATCACCGGCCCGATGCGTTCCCGCTTCGGCCTGCCGTTGCACCTGGAGTTCTACGCGCCGAAAGACCTCGAAACGATCCTCCGCGCTAACGCGCAGCAGCTCAACGTCGAATTCGAACCGGCCGCCATCGCCGAGATCGCCAAGCGCTCGCGCGGCACACCGCGCATCGCCAACCGCCTGCTCCGCCGCGTGCGCGACTACGCGTTGGTCGAACACGACGCGAAGCTCACGCTCAAAACCACGCAGGCCGCCCTGCAACTCGAAGGCATCGACGCGCTTGGCCTTGATGACCTCGACCGCGGCTTCCTCCGCACCCTGATCGACATCTACGACGGCGGCCCGGCCGGCATCGAGGCGATCGCGGCGTCGATGGGCGAAGAAACCGACACGCTCGTCGATGTCGTTGAACCGTATCTGCTGCAAAGCGCCCTGGTCATGCGCACGCGCCAGGGACGTCGCGTCACCAAGGCCGCCTACGACCATCTCGGACTCGCCTACAAAGCCCCCGCGAATTCGTCAGGTGGCGAGCCGGCGGGGGACGATTCCCTCTTCTAAAACACTATGGCAACCCTCGACAACCTCATCATCCGCCGCGGCGAACTGAAGGACGCCGTCACCCTCGCTTCCTACAACCTGCAGATGGCGATGGAGACCGAGGACAAGCGCCTCGACCCCTACGTCGTCAGCGCCGGCGTGCGGGCGGCGCTGCTGGATGCCGACAAGGGCATCTACTTCGTCGCCGACCTCAACGGCCGGGTGATCGGGCAACTGATGATCACCCGCGAATGGAGCGACTGGCGCAACGGCGACATGTGGTGGATCCAGTCCGTCTACGTCCACGCCGATTTCCGCAAGCAGGGCGTGTTCCGCGAGCTGTTCGAATACGCCGAGTCCGAAGCCCGCAAGGCCGAGGCCGTGGCGATCCGGCTGTACGTGGAAAAAGACAACGCCCATGCCCAGGCGACTTACGGCTCACTTGGCTTGGAAACGTCGCACTACCTGGTGATGGAAAAATCGCTGCCGCGGGAGTAGCCGCCATACTTTGCTGAAGCCGCTTGGCCGTGCGGAGCGTTGCCTTATCGGAGTTGAACCCTTCGGCTTTGATTCGGATTTCTGGTTTCGGATTTCGGATTTTCCCTTCCCGCCTGGCAATAATTGCCAATCGGAGGAGCTTTCATGATCCGCCATCTGATCTGCCTCGCACTTGCGGCCATCACCCTCACCGGCTGTGCGACCGACAAGGCCGTCATCTCCCAGGCCAACCAGCAACAGGACCAGCTCGAGCCGGCGATCATCCAGGATCGGCAGGTCCAGGCCTTCATGGACAAGATCGGCGGTCGAATAGTCGCGGCCGCCAAGGAGCTCGACGAGCAGGGCGTCGGGCCGAAGAGCCATAAGAAGGGGGACAACGACTGGATGTTCAAGGACGTGCAGTTCCACATGGTGAACAGCAAAACGCTCAACGCCTTCACCACCGGCGGGCACCACGTTTACATCTACAGCGAGCTGTTCACGATGGCGAAGTCGGAAGACGAGTTCGCGGCCGTCTGCGCGCACGAGTTCGCGCACATCTACTGCCGGCACGTGCAGCAGGGGATGGACCGCCAATATGCCATCCTCGGCGGGGCGGCCGTCGCGGCGGTGGGCGGGGCGGCCATCGCGGGCAGGGACAACCTCGCCACTGGCGCCGCGGCCGGCGGGGGGCTCGGCCTGGCGGCGGGGCAGTTCCTGGGCATGGGCTTCACCCGCGACGACGAGAACGAGGCCGACAAGTACGGCTTCCAGTTCTATACCCACGCCGGCTGGGACCCGAACCACTTCGCCGACTTCTTCAAAGCCATGATCGCGGCCGGGTATGACAAGACGCCCGAAGCCCTCAGCGACCACCCGAAGCTGGCGAACCGCGTCACGAACACGGAACGCCGCGTGAGCGAATTGCCCCCAACGGCGAAGCAATGGCGGCGGCCGGATTCGTTCACGCCATCCGAATTCCGCACCGTACAGGCCCGCGTCGCCCAAGCCGCCAAGCACCCCCCGAAGGGCCAGGCGGGCCAGGCGGCGGAACTGATGCTGCAAGCCTTCCCCAGCTGCGTTGCGCCGGCGGAAACGAAAGAGCAAAAGAGCGCGCAGCAGCGGATCCTGGATGCGCTGAACCGTCAGAAATAAAATTCCGAGGTTTTAAGGGGACGCAGATGAACGCAGATGCACGCGGATCAACGCAGATGAAGACAAGATGAGTGTGGGCGTTCGTTCGGCTTCTCTTTCTCTGGTCTGTTTTTCTTATCTGCGTCCATCCGCGTTTATCTGCGTCATCCGCGCCCTAAAAAACCCCAACGAAAAAAGGCCCCGACGAGATCGTCGGGGCCCTTTGTTTCAGCGAAACGAAAAGAAGATTTACTTCTTCGCGCCGATGATCGCGTCCTTGGCGGCCTTGGCGATCTTGAACTTCACCTTGGTCTTGGCCGGGATCTTCTTGGTCTTGCCGGCGTCGGGGCCGAAGCGCATCACCATTTCGCGCGGGGCCGAGCGGGCGAGCACGAGCTTGCCGATGCCCGGCAGGACGAAGCCGTTCTTGGCCTGCTTGTAGGCCAGTTCGGCCTGGGCTTCGAAGAAGGTGCTGATCTGCTTCTTGGTGACACCGACCTTGTCCGCGAGGGTCGCGGCGATCTCGGACTTGGTCATGGGCTTGGGGGCGGACTTCGTAGCGGCGGCCTTGGCCATCGTTATCTCCTAGCTGTGACGAATCGAACCGGTGGCGCGAGTGCGAATGCCGGGCGACTACGTCTCGTGAGTAATGCTCGCGCCGCTGTTTTTATCGGCAAAAGCCGCTGAAAAGATCAGCGTCGGCAGAATTGCCGCCGAAAAGGCGTCGCGAGCAACGGGGCGATCTGGCCGGATTTTCCGGGGGATTCAAACCGCCGCACGGTAGCGCCGGAGCCGACGCATTCCTTCCCGTG
>Ga0207705_10002912_pt1 | contig 13079 bp, 13 predicted proteins | sample KBSC13metaG_FD_184314 | JGI IMG/M metagenome (GOLD analysis project Ga0207705, IMG submission 184314) | Corn rhizosphere microbial communities from Kellogg Biological Station, Michigan, USA - KBS C1-3 metaG (SPAdes) (version 2) | ecosystem: Host-associated > Plants > Roots > Rhizosphere > Soil ...
GGAAAGCCTCGTTTTCCCAGGCCAGCAATACGTCACCCATGCCTCGCTGGACGAAGGTGTTGGTGGCACCGCGCGCGCCTGTATCGAGCACCGGCACGTGCTGGAACAGCGCGTGCACGAAGGCGCGCGCCTTGGCTTCGTTGCCGCCCGGCTGTTTCAGCGCGTAGCCCCACGCGGCGAGGAAATTCCAGCGCGCGCCGCCGGAAGTCTTCGGATTCGGCGTGACCACCTGCACGCCGGGTTTGATCAGATCGGGCCAATCCTTGACGTGCTTCGGGTTGCCCTTGCGCACCAGGAACACGATCGTCGAGGTGTAGGGCGACGCATTGTCCGGCAAGCGCTGCTGCCAGTTTTTTGCCAGCAGTCCGTGATCCGCGAGTGCGTCGATGTCGTAGGCCAGCGCCAATGTGACAACATCGGCCGGCAGGCCATCCGCGACCGAGCGCGCTTGCGTACCGGAACCACCATGCGACATCCGGATCATGACATTGTCGCCGTGCTGCGCCTTCCATTGCGCCGCGAACGCGCGATTGAGGTCCTGGTACAGCTCGCGGGTGGGATCGTAGGACACGTTGAGCAGCGTGATGTCTTTCGCCGAAGCGTGAGTCGCAGCGAACATCGTGAGCGACGCCAGCAGGAACAGAATTGTTTTCTTCTTCATGTCCGTCTCCGTGTGTCATCGGTGGAAATGCGCGGACCTCGATGCCTGTGCCTTCGATTGGTTCGGGTTGCTCGTCGCAAACCTTTCTGCAGGGACAGGCACCCGTCGCCGACGCGCCGCGGGCGCGTCGGACGCGAAATCAACAGCAATCAGGTGCGCCGGTGGCGCGAGGTGTTCAACGAGGGAGCGGAGACGCCGGGCGCGAAAATCCCCGGGATGTGTCGAACCACTGGCGTGGCGCGGGCCGCGAAGATTCTTGCGGCGGCGCGCGGGTTCTGCATCAGGGTTTTGCAGGTATCACGCATGTTTCACCCGGCAAGCGTCGGAGTGTCGGATGCGATGCAATCACTACGATCGTTAAGCAGACGCTAGGCAAATGTAGGTTGCAGATTCGCCCGCATTTCGCCAGAAACATGTACGGACTTGCGCCACTTCGCAAGTTGATTACGCAAACCGATGAAACAATTCCGGTTGCGCTTAGTAGCTGGCGCGATCCACGAAACCGACCAGCACCCATTAGGCAACTGCGGCAAAAGTGAGGTCGCCGCGCGCAGGGATGGTCTTGGGCGATCATCGACGTTCCGGGAAATCATCCTTGGCAACTGATGCCGGTTGATGAACGTCCATGTCAGAACTCCTTCTTCACCCCCACATACATGCCACGTCGCGGGCCGAACTGTGGCGCGCCGACGCCGATGCCGGAGCCGTCACGCAGCTCGTAGGTGCGGTCGAGCGCATTGATCAATGCAATTCGCGTATCCAGCTTGCCGATGCCCGGCAGGTTGAACGTGTGCGTCAGATCGAGATTGAGCTGAAAGTAACCCGGCAGGGTTTCGGTGTTGGCGAAGCCGCGACGCAGGCCGGTACCGTAGAGGAGATCGCCGCCGATACGGGTTGCATTGCCGATGGCGTAGCTCACGCCTCCTGACGCTGCCAGCCGCTGGTCGTGGTCCAGGTGTACCCAATGCGTGTTGATGTAGGCGAGTTCGTCCGGATCGAAATTGAACTGGCCGGAGATGACTTGGGTTCCCAGCGCGTGGCTGTTGGACAGGTTGAAATAGGCGTTCCAGGGGCCGGCCGTATAGTCGGCCGTGAACTCCAGACCGCGCACGCGGCCGCGTTGATAATTGAACGGCGAGAACACCAGCGCCTCGCCAAACTGCCCCTCGTCCTGCAGATAGGTTACCTGCCGGTAGTACGCATCCAGGCCGAGGGTCAGGTTGTTGCCGACCTTCTGCTCGACACCGATGTCGTAGTAGTTGGAGCGCTCCGATTTCACGTTGGTATCGACATCGCTGGGCAGCTGGTTGGTAGTGCCCTGGAATAGCGCTATGTCGGTGGGCGCGATCAATTCCGTTGGCGGCGGCGTGAAATAGCGCGCGTAGCCGGCATGCAACGTGGTGCTCGGCGCCACGTTGTAGACCAGCCCCAGTCGCGGGCTGATCTGGCCTTCATTGACATAGGCGTTGACGTGGTCGGCGCGCAGACCGTAGTTCACGACCAGCTTGTCCGTGACCTGCCATTGATCCTGCAGATACGCACCATAAATGCGCGCAAGTTTGGTGTTGTTGTCCACGATCATGAGAGGGGTCGTGGAAGTCTGGTCGCCGTCCGCATCGGCGGGGAACACCAGCGAGCTGTTGTTCGAGATCGCGTGTTCCACGTCGGCGTAAAGGCCGTAGCGCAGCAGGTGCGATTCGCCGAGCGGTGTGGAGAAATCCGCCTGCAGTGTATCGGCGCGGTTGCTGCGCCCCACCGTCGAAGCCACGCCGTTGAACACCAGATCCCCGATCGGATCGGGCTGGAAGTTGACGCTGGTGTACCGCTGGCCGAGCGATACCTGGTAATCGGTATTCGCTGCATGGCCCTGCAGGCTGAAAATGCCGAAGCGCGTGACCTCGCGCTGGTTCTCGTTCAAGTTCGCCGAATCGAAGTCGTTGATATCGCCATACACGAACACCGGCTGCTGGCCGGGATTGTTCGGGATCTGGAAGCGGTTGCCGGCGCTGCCGAACAGGAAAGTCGCGCGCGTGGAGGGGTTGAACAGGTAAGAGAAGTAACCAAAGGTCTGCAACTGGTTGGTGTGGTCGTGGATGGCGGTGCGTGTGGGCGTGGGGTTCTCGATGCCGATGTCGCTCTGCAGGTAGTTGGCGGAGAGGTAATACGACCAGCGCCCTTGATCGCCGTGCAGCTCAAAGCTTGGATTCAAGGTACCGAACGAGCCACCGTACAGGCCCACGCTGCCGCCATTGCCGAGCTGTGCACCCGATTTGGTGGTGATGTCCACCACGCCTGCGGTGCGGTATCCGTACTGCGCAGGCAACGCGCCGGTCAGGAACTTCAGTGAATCAATGAAGCGGGTGTCCAGCGTCTGCCCGAATCCGCTGATGCTCTCGGGAATGAGGATGCCGTTGATCCGGTATTGCAGGTTGGCGTGATCACCGCGCACATGCAGTTGTCCGAAGGAATCCTGCACCACACCTGGTGCCTGCAGGAGTACCTGATTCAGAGGCGTGCTGTCGCCTTGTGGCAACTGCTGGATGGATTTGCGATCGAATACCGTCTGGCTGGTACCGGTATCCGGAGATAACCCGTTGCGCGCGCGATCCAGTGCTGCCGTGATCTGGACAGTTTCCAAGGTCTTGGGCTGGTCGTTGGACGTGCCAGGAGAAACGGGGGAGTCACCCGTATTCGAAGAGGATGCGGTCTGCGCCAAGGCGGGGTCGGTACTCAATACGGCCACAATCGCCAAGGCGGTCAGGGTCGGTTTCATGGGTGAGTTTTCAGTCAGAGGATGTGAAATGTTATAACATTTCACACATTGACGTATAGACCATTAGGTCACGGGTTCCTGTGCCCCCTGAGCACTGGATGTAGCCCATAGTCAAGCGACTCATGTGCTCAGTCCGGGAAAGGCGCTGGCTCCCTGAAACGGGGCTGGCTCACCCAAGCAGTTACGCCGGCGTTGCCGGGTGTCGATCAAGTGTGCGCCGCTTTGAATTTGGCGCTCAACCAAAAGGGGCGGGTGAACCGCCCGCTGGGCCGGGCGTTGTTGGCGATGTACGCTGTTCCGCAATGGAGTGCGTCCGCTATCCGCATATCGCATTGCCGAAACAGGCGCGACGAGATCAACGCTGTTGCTGGACGCCAGCCGTCGACGAAGTCACGACATGGGAACCGTGGACCGCAAATCCGCAAGACATATGCGCGGCATCACCAGCTCGCCGGAGGCGCCCGTCGACCTCCCGGCTGCATGCTCCGGCGACCGGGGATCAACCGTGACCGCGATTGCCGGTTGGTCCGATAAAACGTTGCTTGAGAATCTTGCACGCGCCGCGTTCGAATACTTTCCGCTCAATACCCATCCCGACAACGGCCTGGTGGCTGATACGTCACGCGAGAATTCGCCGTGCAGTATCGCGGTGGTCGGCTTTGCGTTCACCGCCTGGTCGGTGGCGGCGGCGCGCGGATGGGTCGAACGGCCGGAGGCCGTGCGACGCATCCTTGCAGCGCTGCGCTTCTTCCGCGATTCCGACCAGAGCGGTGGAACATTGGCAACGGGCTTCAAGGGCTTCTACTACCACTTTCTCGACATGCAGACCGGCGCGCGCGTGTGGAGGTCGGAGCTGTCGATGGTCGACACCGCGCTGCTGATCGCCGGCGCACTCACCGCGCGCATGTATTTCGATGCGCCATCGCCCGACGAGACCGAACTGCGCGAGTTGGCCGAAACGCTGTACCGCCGCATCAATTGGCGTTGGGCCCAGGACCGGGCGGCGACGATCAGGATGGGTTGGAAACCGGAAAGCGGATTCCTGCACTACGGCTGGGAGGGCTATACCGAAGCGGTCGTGATGTACGCGCTTGCATTGGGTTCACCGACGCACCCGATCGAGCGGGATTGTTACCAAGCCTGGACTTCCACCTATCAATGGGAAAACCTGTACGGGCGCGATGTTCTGTACGCAGGCCCCTTGTTCGTGCACCAGTTCTCGCACGCCTGGATCGACTTTCGCGGCATCCGCGACCGCTTCATGCGCGAAAAACGTTTCGACTATTTCGAAAACAGCCGGAGCGCGGTTTACATCCAGCGTGAATACGCCCGGCGCAATCCTCACGAGTTCGCAGGCTACGACGAGAACGGCTGGGGGCTGTCCGCGTGCGAGGGCCCGACGGGGACGGTCGTCGGCGCATCGGGCGCAGCGTGGCGGGGCCTCGGCTACGCGGCGCGCGGGGTACCCTATGGTCCGGATGACGGGACGCTTTCCGTGCCGGCGGTGCTTGCTTCGTTGCCGTTCGCGCCGGAGATCGTGCTGCCGGCGCTGCGCAATCTTCTCGCGCGTTATCCGGAGGTGTTGTCGGAGCATCGCCTATCGACAGGGGTCAACCCGACGTGGGCGGATACCGATGGCCGCCCTTGGGTTTCGCCGGGGCATTACGGGCTCGACCAAGGCGTCGTGCTGATGATGATCGAAAACCATCGCAACGAATCGATCTGGCAATGGATGCGCGCGTGTCCATATCTTCGCCGCGGTCTCGAGCAGGCCGGATTCGGCGGTGGCTGGCTGCACCGCGCGGCCGACGAGGAGGATCGCTGATGCCGCGCTCGAACACCACTCGCCCAACTGCGCCGAAGGATGACCATGAGCGCAAGCGCATTGCCGAGTTGCGCCCGGCGACGTGGGCGAATCCGGAACCGGAAGGGCGCTATCCGCTTGTGGTTGTCGGCGCCGGATTCGCGGGGCTTGCTGGCGCCCAACTGGCGGCAGCGCGCGGCATCAAGGTCGCTCTGATCGAACGCGACTTCCTGGGTGGAACCTGTGTCAATACGGGTTGCGTGCCGTCCAAGGCAATCATCCGAACTTCCCGGCTGTACGCCGAGATGCGCGACGCAGAACGCTACGGGGCGCAGGTACCCACCGGCATCCAGGTGGATTTTCAGGCCGCGATGGAACGCGTGCGCCGCATCCGCGCGCATCTCGGTCAGTCCAGTTCCGTTCGGCACCTGGCCGCGGCCGGCATCGATGTCTTCTTCGGTGATGCGCGCTTCACGGGCCCGGACAGCCTCGCGGTGGACGGCAGCACGCTGCGGTTTGACAAGGCCCTGATCGCGACGGGCGCGCGACCGAGTGCGCCGCCCATTCCCGGTCTTGCAGAAGCCGGTTATGTGACCAACGAGAACGTGTTCGAGCTCACCCAGCTGCCGCGTCGGCTGCTGGTGATCGGTGGCGGCCCGATCGGCTGCGAGCAGGCGCAGGCATTTTGTCGGCTGGGTGCGCATACCACCATCGTGCAGATCAAGCCGCTGTTCCTGGAAAGGGAAGAACGCGATGCCGCGCAGATCCTGTCGACGGCACTCGCGCGCGATGGCGTGGTGGTGCGCCTGAACACGCGGGTCCTCGACATCCGCGTGGTGAACGGCGAAAAGCTGGTCGATCTCGTGAGCGATGACTACCACAACACCATCGCCGTCGATGCGATCCTGGCCGGAGTCGGCAGGCTCGCCAACGTCGAAGGCCTGGGCCTTGAATCGGCCGGTGTCGACTACGACCGCGAGCACGGGATCCGCGTGGATGATTTCCTGCGCACCAGCAATCGACGCATCCATGCGGCCGGCGACGTCTGCCTCGAGAACAAATATGGCCACACCGCGATTACTTCGGCACAGATGGCGGTGCGCAATGCGCTGTTTCACCACCGCGAACGCTGGAGCAAGTTGATCATCCCCTGGTGCACATTCACCGACCCGGAGATTGCCCACGTGGGCCTCTACGTCCGCGGGGCGAATCGGCAGGGCATCCCGGTGAAGACGTTCACGGTGTTGATGCACGAGGTCGATCGTGCAGTCACCGACAGCGAAGAGGCCGGATTCGTCAAAATCCACGTCCGCGAGGGCAGTGACCGGATCCTTGGCGCCACGATCGTGGCGCGCCACGCCGGCGACATGATCAACGAAATCACGTTGGCCATGGTCGCGAACATCGGCCTCAACAAACTCGCCGAGGTGGTGCACACTTACGACACGCAGGCAGAGGCGATCCAGAGAGCGGCCAAGGCGTGCCGTCGCGCCTGCGCATCCGCGACGTCCTGATGGCTGTGCGCGCAGGCCAAGACCCATGCGGTCTTGGCAAACCGGCGCGCGCCAGGGTTTCTCGAAAAACGGGCGCGATTCGCCGTGATGCGAGGTTTTGGCTGACCAGTTGCTGCCGCTCGTTGTCTGCGATGCACCTGGAAACCGTCGGCCGGTGCTCGGTCAATAACCCACTATCCCACGTTCGCGTCCCCATACGACGGCGGCACTCCGGCGGTTCACGCCGATCTTTCCGTACAGCGTGGCAACGTGATTGCGCACGGTATTGCGGGAAAGCTTCAGCGTCGCGGCAATCTCGGTATCGCTGAGACCCTTGCAAATCAGGCCCAGGACGTCCTTCTCGCGCGGCGTCAGTGCGGTCAATTCCGCCTTGGCGCCACTGCCGTCGGGACTGCGGAGTTGCGCCAGCTTCTCCATGACCGTATGGCTGAACCAGGACGTGTCCTTCATCACCGCATCGATCGCCGCGACCAGGTCCATCTCCGATCGCTTGCGCTCGGTGATGTCCTGGATGACGCACAGGACGCACGGCTCATTCTGGATCGTGACCGTTTCGGCTGACAGCAGGCAATCGATGATCGCACCTTCGCGGGTCCGGATCGGCAGTTCCTCGTTGCGGACATCCTCCCGCTGGTTCAGGCGCGCTACGAGCGAACGCATGGTCGCGGCGTCCTTCGACAATCCGGCTTCCTCGATCGTGCGCCCCTGAAGATCCGTGGTGGCGTACCCCGTGATGGCCGTGAAGGCTTCGTTGATCGCGAGGGGATGCGTGTCGCGCAGCCCGAATACGATCATCGGAACAGGGGCCAGCCGGAACGCCTTAGAGAATCGCTCTTCACTCTCGCGCAGCGACATTTCAGCCGTCTTGCGTGCCTCCAGATCGATGAAGGTGAACAGCATGCACTGGTCGTCGGCACATTCGATGGGCTGACCCGCGACGATCACGAACTTGTGTTTGCCGTCCGCCTGCTTGATCACGGCTTCCTGCTGGGGAATGGTGAATCCCCCGCGCAAGTTGCGAATCGCATCCTCTCGGTTCTCCGCCTTCTCCAGCACGTCCAGATCGCGGAATCGCCGGTCGATCACCTGGTCCCGCCCGTAGCCCGTCATCGCCAGGAATCCTGGATTCGTCTTGATGTAGCGCAAATCGCGCAGGCGGCATATCACCGCGGGTGCCGGGTTCGCGGCGAAGGTGCGTTCGAACCGTTCCTCGGCACTGAACCATTCGGTGACGTCCCTGATCACCAGCGCAAGTGACTCCGTTTCGCCCCTGGCGTTGGCGAGGGCGATGCCGCGCACCTGCTGCGTGCTGCGGAAATCCGTACGGCCCTTGCGCTCGACCATGACGACGACGTCGCTGAAGGTTTCTCCGGCCAGCACGCGTTCGATCGGATACTGCTTCGCCGCCAGCCGACGGTTGTTGCGGTACTTCAGCGAGAAGCGCTTGCGGTATTGCGGGGCGTTGGCGCCCAGCTCTTCGGCGCGGAGGCAGCCATGCACCGCTATGGCGGCTTCATTGACCCACACGATCGAACCATCGGGGTCCAGCAACATCACGCCGTCCGTCAGGCCGCCGATGATTTGCTGCAGCTGTCTGCGATCGACATGGGTGCGGGTGGATCGGGTGTTCACGGCGTCTGTCGCTGGGTTGGGCACCGAATCAGAATACTTCATAAATACGCAACCACGATTGGTAAAAAAATACCAGCGCAATTGGTGCAACGGGCTCTTCTCCCCGTGTGCGACATGGCGTAGCTTCAATCACGTCCACACGGACATACGCAATGGAGAGCATTCCGATGAATACCTCGGCACACGTCCAACCGGCACCCAAACGCCCGGACCGACCGGCTCCGCGCCAACCCTCCCGTCCGCCCGACCGCCCCCGTCCCAATCCGGGTGGCGATGGCGAAGAGCGCGCGCGTCGTCCGCGTCGGGAAAACATCAAGGGTGTGAAGGGCGCCGACGCATCGGGCTTGAGGGCGAGGGCCCGACCATGCAGCTGAATCCATACGACGCCGCAACGCCCACCGCAATGGGCCGCGACCGGATCAAGGAAGAATGGAGCAGCATCGCCGGCAAGTTGCGGCGCCGATGGCGCAAGCTCAAGTGGCAGGACGTGCTGTGCGAGGACGGCGATGCGGAGTATCTGGCCGCGCTGCTTCAGGAACGTTATGGCGTAGACAGGAGGGAAGCGTTGCTGCAGGTGTTCGAATTCGAGAGCGACTTGTGAGGATGTCGCAATTCGATGCCAGCGCGGGCCGCCGCTGCTCACGCTGGGACGGGTTTCCATGCGTGAAGAACTGATCAGCTCACATTGGTCGCAGCTCCGCCGAATCTTTCGCAAGCAGTGGCCCAGGCTTACCGAAGGCGATCTGGTGAACGATCGCGGCGATATCGGCTACCTCATAGGCCTGTTGCAGGAACGCTATGACGTCGATCGCTTCGAGGCTTGGCGCCAAGTTCATGAGTTCGAGCCCGAACTCTGGTTTTTTGATCGAGCGAATCCTGATGCGGCTGACATGTCGTGAATTGTGGAAACGGAAATCAACGGAGGAATCCATGAACGAAGACAAGATCAAGGGCCAGTGGAAGCAACTCCGCGGCAAACTGAAGGCCCGCTGGGGCAAGCTCACCGACGATGATTTGCAAGTTGCCGACGGCAACACGGAATATCTCGTCGGAAAATTGCAGGAGCGCTACGGGATCGCCAGGGACGCAGCAAAAAAACAAGTCCGGGAATTCGACGAAGATTTGACGAGGATGTGAACGCCCGTCGCCCGCAACCCGTCACGGGTTCGTATGGCCAATGCGATACAGGTGTGAAGGGGTTCCCTAGGCAGGGACCTTCCACCACGGCAACAAGGACGTGCCGTGCCGGCTTGGGTCACTTCCCCAGTGCCCTGGCCGGTGCCCGATGCGGACGTCGAGTCCGCATCGGGTTCCTCCGGGCAAGCCATGGATGCTTTGCCCGGAGACCTTTATTCCGGTTTTTCACGAGACACGAAACACACGGATGCAATGCAGGAGAAGACAACCATGAATCCCGCAACCCGAAACGAGAAAAGCTCGGAGGCCGAGCACACCCACGCCCATATCGGTCACGCCGCCGAACGCGCCAAACGAGGTGTCGGCGACGCAGTCGACGCCGCCAAGGGCGAGGCCGATACGACCGCCGATCGCGCCGAGAAAGGGTTGCACCACGCCGCGGACGTTGGCGCGCATGCCGCACATCGCATGGCCGACAACGCCGCCGCATGGCAAGATCGCGGTGCGGAACTTGCGTCGGACGCCCGCGACCGTGTTGGTCAGGCGGCCGAAAACCTGCGAAAACGGGTGCGCGAAAAACCGGTGCAGTCGATCGCCTCTGCGCTGGCTCTCGGATGGCTGGTTGGGCGTCTGCTGAGACCGCATGACTGACCGTGTAGCAACGCCTATCGGAGAGCGTGCAACTGCGCCGAACGCCGCTTCGCGATGCCGGGCCCCGCCTTTTGGAGCGCTACCAACGGCCGCAGTGTGTTCGTTATCGGACGCTGTGCCGACATGCTGGAACTTCGACTCTTTTGGCGGTTCCAGACCGCGCGTGCACGGTGATCTGACGTCAGGTCAAGGTCAATGGCGGGGCGAACGCGCGTGCCAACACCAGTGCCATGGCTCGTACGCGATGCCGTGCCGATTGCCGCGCGGGTAGGAGAGGGCGAACCGGTGTTTCGCGGCGTGCCGCTGCAGCCACGCGAAGGCGGACGTACGTTCGAATTCTTCTTCGAGCGGCTTGGATCCCGGCGCGGTGATGTCTACGCAGCGACCGGTGTGGTGTTCGCTGTAGCCGGGCGCGGCGCTGACACGCAGGATTTCATCCATGGTCAAACCGCGCGTGAGTTTGCGCTCGACGATGCCGAGCTGGTACTCGATCGAGCGGAACCCAGAGACGATTTGCAGTGTCACCCCGCTGCGCGCGGCGGCTTCGCGCATCCGGGCGAGTGCACGGGCGGCGCGTGGTAGTAGCCATTGCATGCGATCGTGGATGTCAGGACCGATCGGGACGAGGTGCGACGGCTCGCGCTGGATGCGCAGGCCGCGCGATCTGCCGTAATCGCGCGGCACGCCGAGCGCATGCGCGCGATCGATCAGACTACGGCGTTCGGAATCATCCCGGCAACGCCGCGGGGGCTGCACCGAGTTGGCTTCAGCCACTGGTTTGCGGCGCCGACGTGGGGCGCAGGTAGAATCCGGCCACTTTCCCGTCGGCATCGCAGGCAACCTGCGCGTTGGCGTCGCCCTTCTCGAAATGCAGGGGCAACGTGATGACGGCGTGGCCTTCGTACATCATGTTCTGGGGCGCGCCGCGGCCTTGCAACGTGCCCACCCGACTCGCGACCTGATTCCAGAACTGGCCGAGCTTGTCTGCGTCGAGATTGGCTTTCATGTTGGCGTCGAAGTTCGCCGTTGCCGCCGTGAAGTCGCCCTTTTCGAGATGGTCGATCAGCGCGTTCGTGGTGGCCGTGCAGGTTTCGATGCGGACCGCGTTGGCTTGCCCTGCCGTCGCGTTGGCGTACGCACTGGCTGCCGGATGATCCCGCGCGGTATCGGCGGGATGCTGCTGTCCGGCCGCCAGGGAAATGGCGGGCACGGCCAATGCAATAACGGCCAATGCAATAAGCGTGGCGACGATCAGTTTGCGATGCATCAGCGGCTTCCGTGATTGGCGCGGCCTCATGCCGGCCTTTTGAAGTAGAGCACCGGGGAGGGTACACCGTAGCCTTCGACCACGTGCACCAGTTCCCAGCCGTCGCGGCCCAACTGGTTCAGGAGGTCGGCGACTTCTTCCGGGTCGGAGTGCAGCTTGAAGAACTTCGCGGATTTGAAGCGGACGACCTTGTAAGTCCAGCGCGTGTCGGGATTCATGGTGCTTCTCATCTCGATGAGGAAGGGTGGTGTTTGCCGCCGGTTTTCAGCCGGCCAGCCTTGCGCAAGGCGTCACGCAGCACGTATTCGATCTGCGCATTGAGCGAACGCAACTCGTCGTTCGACCAGCGTTGCATCGCATCCAGTACCTCGGCACTGATCCGCAGCGGATACGCCTTCTTGTCGGATTTCTCCGCGCTCACTGCATCAACCCTGGTACAGCGTGCCTGTGTTCAGCACGGGCTGCGTGCCGCGCTCGCCGCACAGCACCACCAGCAGGTTGGATACCATCGCGGCCTTGCGTTCCTCGTCTAGCTGCACGATGTTGTGCTCGTTCAAGTGCGCCAGCGCCATTTCGACCATGCTGACCGCGCCCTCGACGATCTTGGTGCGCGCGGCGATGATCGCGCCCGCCTGCTGGCGTTGCAGCATGGCCTGCGCGATTTCCTGCGCGTAGGCAAGATGGCTGATGCGCGCTTCGAGCACCTGCACGCCGGCCCGGCCGAGGCGTTCCTGGATCTGGTCTCGAAGGTGCGCGGTGATTTCGTCGCCGTGGCTGCGCAAGCTGGGCTTGCCATCATCGTGCGCATCATAGGGATAGCTTTGAGCCATCTGGCGCAGCGCCGACTCGCTCTGGATGTGCACGTAGTTTTCGTAGTCGTCGACCTGGAACACGGCTTCGGCGGTATCGACCACCTGCCACACGATCACCGCGGCGATTTCGATCGGGTTGCCGTCGGCGTCGTTGACCTTGAGCTTGGATGATTCGAAGTTGCGTACCCGCAACGACACCGCGCGTTTGGTGAGGAACGGGTTGGTCCAGCGCAGCCCGGTTTCGCGGGCCGTGCCGGCGTAACGGCCGAACAGCAGCAGCACCACGCCCTGGTTCGGCTGCACCTGGAAGAAGCCCTTGCACAGGAAAGCGACGAACGCAAACAGGATCACCGAGCCCGCGAGGATGCCGATCACCTGATGCAGCGCGCCGTGCACGAAGCCCGCGACGCAGAAGAGCAGGGCAATCGTAAACAGCACGGCGAGGGGAATGCCGGACAGCGAGGAAGCATGCGTTTCGTTCATGGGAATCTCCGCCTGAGTGACAATACGATATCACAATGATATCAAAATACAAGCAGTGCGATTTGGGCCACACGCGGGGAATTGCGTGGCCGCGTTTCTGCCATGGAATCGCTGATCAAGCCCATCACTCGTCATCCCGGCAAAAGCCGGGATCCGGTGACTTTCGCAACCGGCTGAAATGCAAAGGCGCTGGCAGACTCGCCGCGTCTGCGGCTCGCCCTGCGGGGCATCGGCTTCGCCGATGTTCGCTTCGGCTTCCTGCCTTCGCAGTCCGGATATCGCTTCGCGACTGCGTTTGCAGGATTGCAAACGCGAACGCCCAAGGCGGCGCGTAGCGCGAGCGCC
>Ga0207705_10002913_pt1 | contig 13075 bp, 6 predicted proteins | sample KBSC13metaG_FD_184314 | JGI IMG/M metagenome (GOLD analysis project Ga0207705, IMG submission 184314) | Corn rhizosphere microbial communities from Kellogg Biological Station, Michigan, USA - KBS C1-3 metaG (SPAdes) (version 2) | ecosystem: Host-associated > Plants > Roots > Rhizosphere > Soil ...
CCATCAACATCCTCGCTCGCTTGTTCAGGCGCGTGTCGCCCAGATCGAGTTGTCCAAATTCCTGCTCCGTCCACGCTGCCGATCTGTCTGCCAATTGCGCCACGCAAAAGACGAGAGTAAACGCGATTTGGCCGAGGTTTACAAGAGCCAAGCTAACTCATTGAATGTGAACGGGAATTTCGCTGGCCCGGAACTGGTCGGTCGAGTTGTGTATAACGAGGTGTCCTGAACCAGGACTTCGATATCCTCAGTTTCGGCGCCGGCCTCGATGCCCCCGCACCCGGCAACAACAATTGCGGGTACTGGGGCTGCGGCCGCGTCACCAAGCCGGTCGTCGATCTCGGCGGCGGCAATACGGAATACCGGCTGATCGGTAGCGGCGAGCCGCACGGCGTCATCCGCTTCACCGACGCATTCGATACGCTGACCTGGCGCAGCCTGACCAACGAGAACTGGAATGGTTTCACCGTCGGCGTGCAGAGCACTGCCGTCGAACAAAATCCGCCGCCGACCGACGTGCCGCTGCCGGCGACCTGGCTATTGATGGTCGCCGGCGGCGCGGGAATGCTGGCATCCCGGCGCGGGCGCAAGACGCGCCCGTAAAACAAGGCATTCCGGCACACCAGGACGCCACCTGGGCAGGTGGCGTTGTCGTTCGCATCGAACCATAAACGGTTTTCGCATACGTACGTACATTTATATTCGTTCAAGATCGAAAGTGCTCTACGTATATTAGGCTCATTCGTGCCGCCCCACCGCGGCCTCCGATCACATAAGCTGGAGAGAAGTGTCATGCCAACCGATCTGCTGGAAATCGCCCTGGGCAGGAAGCAGACATTATGAGTAAAGATTTTCGCGTGTTCGGATATACAGTTCCTGGTTCGTTCAGACATTCGTCTGCGCCAGAAAACTCTCAGCCCGTTGCAGCACAACCTCTTGCGCCGCAAAGTTCAAGTCCTCCCCCTGCGCTGCGCCGCACAATGAACAAACTTGCAAAGGCACCCGGGAACGTTGTCCGCTGGCTAGCGAAGCGCCCTCAGACGGTAACCTTCCCCTTGCCCGGTACCGCGAACACGTTGGAACGTCCATCGCGTGTACATGTGCCGGAGCCAACAGAGCCCGCCGCCGGCGATCCTGCGATAGCTCAGGCCGAAGAGGTGTGCCGGCAGGCAGAGGACGTCCTACGCCGTCTTACCGATTCTGCACACGGGCTCGAAGACCGCCCGGGAGGTGCCACCACGCGTTGGGAGAAAGGACTCACCCATCTGCCATTTTTGCGGCCGAAGCCGATCGCTCAAATGCAGACCTTGCAGCCGAAACCGTTGTCAAAAAATACAATATCAACGCCTCAGCAGCTCGTGGCCGACGATCTGCAGCAGCATGTCGACTCTTACCACAGGGCCTTTGCCAACTTCAGCAAATGCGCACAGCAGTACAACCAAGCCAAAGCCGACTATGATGCTGTAGACCAGGAGATTGCATATTTTTCGTCCGGGCTTGCCGAGCTTCGCAAACAGAATAAGGCGCTGCGTAAACGGACAACTCCTGAGCTCAGCGAATTGCCGGACCAGCCCAGCGCCTCCGTCGCCAATCTCAAAAAGTTTGCGATCCAGAGGCAACTAGCGGCTTCGCTGAATAAAGACATTGCCGATATGGAAGACGCACTCCGCGAGCGCAAACAGCAACTACCAGCCTTGGCGCAAGCACGGCAACAGGCAGTCGAAAAAATGAAGTTGGCGAAACCAAAGGTGCTGGAGGCTGCAACAAGACTGCAGAGCAGCGTCACGACGAGCAAGTTGCGCGGTAATGTTGACACAGTGCTTGCCGCTGAGGCGGCCGCAAAGCGCTTGAATTTTGTGCATAGCGAGCTGGACCGGTTGGCAGGCATCATACGGAAACATCTCGACAAGGCCCAACAGGACAAGTCCGAATTTGATCAAGCGATCATGAAGCACGCTGAGATGCGCACGATAGCGCTTGACGGTTACCAGAAAGCCATATCGAGCCAGGCATTGCTGCAGCATAACAAGGCATCGTTGGAGAGCGAGTTGACGCTGGCCATCTACTCCAAGACTCAGGCAGCATTTTTCCTGGAGGCGGCGAAGCGCGAAGCGCCAGGAGAAGAAATGGTCGAACTGGAGGCGGAAGTCAAACCCTCCTCCCTGGCAGCACTTTTGCTGGAGGCGGCGAAGCGCGAAGCGCCAGGAGAAGAAATGGCCGAACTGGAGGCGGAAGTCAAACACTTCTCCCTTCTCGAGGAGGAACTCAGGGCGGCCCTGGAAGAGGCCGGTCGTTTAGCCGCAGATGCCGATCGGCTCGTGGACAAACTGTTCAACCATGCCGGCAAACTGGATGAGGAGCTCGATACGCTGATGCGTTCCCGGGCTTCCCTCTCTGCGCGATCCACGGCTGCGGAAAAGGCCAATGTTGCGCTCCAGGCCGCCAAAACGGTGGCCGAGCAGCAAAACAAGGCCATGGACGAGCAGCAGGAAGCCAAGAAAGTGTTCGATGGACTACACGCCAAATTCCTGGAGATCATGCTGCTCCGTCCGCCGGGCTTCGGTGCTTCACGCGATACTGAGCGCCTGGGTCAGTCGATGCGAATCATGCTCGATCAATGGCCCGAGAACCCCAGCAGTGACGCCTTGCCGAAAGTCGCTGTGGCCGAGATCACCTCGCGCGCACTGGCGCAGGCGACTGGCGGCGACGCGGAGCGCGCCGACAAATTGCTGCAGACATTACGCGATACCCCGACGCTGTCGTTTCTCACGTCCGAGGATGCAGATGGCGCCTCCTCCTCATCCGCTGTCCACATGCCGCCGGATATCAAGGCCTTGATCCACCTGATGGTGGATATCCCGCGCGGCATGGAAATTCTACATATGATGGGGCGCAATGATGTGTCTGTGATGCCAGGAAAGCAGTTGGTTGCCCTGCGCGCCTATTGGCAAGCAGACAAGGCAATCCAGGCCGAGGGTGATGCTAAGGTACGTGCCTGGTTGAACGACGCGAAGCAGGTGGCCAAGGAGCGCCTCCTGCACGCGGATGCCGCGACGCTGGAACAGTATCTCGCCGACCGCTTCGACCCGCGGCAACTTGGCGCCTACAATGCCGTTCGCAACGGTTTTCTTTCCAATGCCGAAGGCACGCCGTACGACGAAAACAACAAGCGCCTGCTCAAAATGACCAACGAATGGATGGAGCGACGCCAGGGCATTTTGTCCAGGAAGATGCCGTTCGATCCCGATACATTGAGCAAGAGCGCTGCCATGGCTGATCGATTCGGCATCAATACCCACGGTGCGGAAGCGGCCAAAGCCATTTATTCCGCAGCGGCAAGTCTGGCAACGATAGCCGAGACCGTACTGACCAGCCCCCAGGACGAGGAAGTCCAGCGCATCAATCTCGCCGTCTCGGTACTGGGGGAGTACATGAAGGAGAAACCAGTCTCTCTGCGCTCGCTGACTCCTGCGGATTTCAAGGCAATACGAGATCGCTTCAACAAGCGGCTTGGCACGGGCGGCGCGCGCCAGGAGCTGCCCGGCGTGCTGGGTGAATTGGCGAAGGACGCCAAAGCGAACGCCCGTACCAGCGGTCATCTCCTTGGAAAGGCGCGTGCCGGTGTGGGTGTCAGCGCCGAGGAGGTCGTGCGGACGGTCACTGAGGAGTTCCTGGCTCGTAACGCCGATCGCCTCAACGACGAACAGGCGAGCGCGCTGGCGAACGGTTTGGGACTCGACGCCCCTGAGGTGCAAGAGAACTTCCAGCTCTCGCACCAGACCCGCTTTGGGCGCAGGCAAATGGTCCAATTCGGAACGAAGGAGAATTTGCTCAAGTTCTGGAAGCCGATGTTGAAGGAGTGGGGCCTGCGGGACAAGCTGAAGCTGTCGGCTGGTGGCGCGCTTGGCGCAGGACTGCCGTTCTTGCCTTACGCGTCACCCATCTTGGCATCGCCCACCTTGACCGGCGGCTACACGCGCAAGGCCGAAGCGTTCTTCCAAGTGTTCCAGCCGATCCTGGGTATTGAAATGACAATAGGGGATGCAACGACTCACAGCTGGGATGCCAGTCTGGGCGTGGCCGTGGGAGCAAAAATCATTCATGGCACTGCAGGAGGCAGCGCAACCTTGAGTGCGACGCGCAACGACACCACAATGAACGGTACCATCGTACGTTTTCTACGCTCCCGCGGTCAGGACGACCTCCAGCGGGAGAATATGCTGACTGCCTTGGAAAGCATCGTGATGTGGGATAGTCTCGAAGCCGTGCCCGGCGGCGGCGGCTTTGCAGGGCCGATGGAAGCCTTGTTGTCGCGCTCTCCGGACGCGGTGGTGACCCGATTCAACGCAAGCACTGTATCCCTTCAAGGCGAATTCAAGATCTCCGGCAGCGCAAAGACGATGACGCCGAAAAGCAGATCGGGCGCCCGGACCGGCCTTGGGATTAGCGCTTATGCTAAGGCCAAGGTCGAGAAGTCCTTGGAATTGCGCAGCGAGGACAAAGCTGCGGTGTACGTGGTGGCGGACAAGACCAGCACAGGCAAGCAGGCTTTCAACGCGGGGGGCGATCTTCAGGTGCCGTTGCCGCAGGACAGCAGAGCCTATCCGTTGAAGAAAGGCGGGAAAAAGATGCTCGGTTCGCTGCAGGGTGGCAGCATGCCGGGACTCCTGTCGCTGGACCGCGAGATGAGACGGCACATGGAAAAGCATGGAATATCGCCGTTTCGTATCAACGACAAGCAAGACGGCGATCTCGACCGGCACTATGCCGGCGCGAAGGAAATGCTGGCCGAGATCGCGGTTAATCGCGAGCAGTGGCTGGCGCGCTGCCTGGAGACCTTGCCCGAAATTGACGGTGCCAAGGATACGCCGGAGAACCGTGCGTTGGCGCAGCAATTGCTCGACCGGTTCGAGCAGGATATCCGGAAGCTGGATAAGGCGAGCAAATTCTGTCAGTTCAACGTGAACTACTCGATGCGTTCACAAGCCGCCGCCTGGATCGACAGTCTGCGTGCAATCGGCGAACTGGCCAAGGCACGTGGAGACGAGGACGCCGCGCGGGCAGCGGCAGAGGCAGTGGACGAAGTGCTGCATCAGCCGTCGACGTGGAGACCGCTGATGCTCATCGTGCGCGAGAAGGGCAAGGTAGCGAAGAGTACGGGGATCAACTACGGCTTGCGCGCACAGCAGACATCCAGTATCGAGGGGCAGCGCACTGCGCTGCAGTTTCCGCCGCCTTGAGCATGGGCGCGAAGGGAGCGACCATGGCCGAGACGCTTCTCTTGGGGTGGCTTCAGAACTCGTTCGCGTTGTCGCACGGGTAGATTTCCGTTCGCCACACCTTCTCGACCTCCTTGGCCTGCTCGCAGGTATAAGTTGTTCATGTGGTTGTTTTTTGCAGAGCCGGCAGACCAAGGGGCATTTTTACGCGGAGCTGATCTGTAGTATTGGTTGCGGTCAACCAGCGACTCTTTTCATCAAGCGCGATGAAAATCAGGATTACCTCCGCAGGACGACTCTGTTTCACAACAGTAACAAAGTGAATTTTCCTGTTACCATTGTGGCTGAATACACGCGCCGGTAGCATACTGTGGACTGACGCCGCCGCCAGTGGCGGTCCGCGGCTGGCCGGCATTGCGCCCAGCCACTTCACATATTGCAGCCACCGAGCCTCGACGATGCTGACAGGATATTACGAGACCCCGCTGGTCCTGACGTCCATCCTGGTCGCCATCGTCGCGTCCTATTCCGCGCTCAGCCTGGCCGGCCGGGTGTCGGAAGCGACGGGGCGCACCCGGTTCGCCTGGACCCTCGGCGGCGCGGTCGCGATGGGGTCCGGGATCTGGGCCATGCATTTCGTCGGGATGCTGGCGTTCCGCCTGCCGATCCCGGTCGCCTTCGATTTCCCCATCACGCTCGTTTCGCTCGTGCTCCCCATTGCCGCCTCCGGCCTGGCGCTGTGGCAGGTGAGCCGCGCCAACCTCAGTCACATGCGCCTCGGCGTCAGCGCCCTGTTGATGGGGGTCGGCATCAACGCGATGCATTACACGGGCATGGCCGCGATGCGCATGCAGCCGGCGATCGTGTACGATCCGCTGCTGTTCGCGTTGTCGGTGGTGATCGCGGTCGTCGCCTCGGCGCTGGCGCTGTGGATCGCCTTCCGGCTGCGCCGCAGCACGCCGGACGTGTGGGTGCCGCGCATCGGCGCCGCCGTCGTGATGGGCTTCGCCATCGTCGGCATGCATTACACGGGCATGGCTGCTGCGAATTTCCCGACCGACAGCGTGTGCATGGCCGCGAGCGTGGGCGTGCACCGCGACAGCCTCGCGACGCTCGTCGTGCTGGCCACGTTCTGCGTGCTCGGCCTGTCCCTCATCGCGTCCGTGTTCGACGCGCGGCTGGAGGCGAACGCGCGCATCCTCGCGATGTCGCAGGCAACGGCGGCCGAGCGCCAGCACTTGCTCGAACGCGAGCGCATCGCGCGCGATCATGCCGAACGCCTGTCCGCGCTGAAGGACGAATTCCTCGCCACGCTGTCGCACGAGCTGCGCACGCCGCTCAGCGCCATCCTCGGCTGGGCCGGCATGCTGCAGCGGGGCGTGAAGGACGAGGCTACGCTGAAGCGCGCGCTCGAGACGATCGAGCGCAACGCGCGCGCCCAGGGCCAGCTGATCGACGACCTGCTCGACATGAGCCGCATCATTTCCGGCACCGTGCGCCTGGACGTACAGACGGTCGATCCGGCCCGGGTGGTCGAGGCCGCGCTGGGCACCGTGCATCCGGCCGCGGCGGCCAAGATGATCGCGCTGCGCACCGACCTGGGACGCGAGTCGGGCGCGCCGCCGCTCGAAGTGCGCGCCGATCCGGGACGGTTGCAGCAGGTGTTGTGGAACCTGCTGGCGAATGCCGTCAAGTTCACGCCGTCGGGCGGCAGCGTGCAGGTGCTGCTGGGCCGCGACGGCAACGACGCCATGATCCGCGTGATCGATTCCGGCATCGGCATCGCGCCCGACTTCCTGCCGTATGTGTTCGACCGCTTCCGCCAGCAGGACGCATCGATCTCGCGCCAGCACGGCGGCCTCGGATTGGGCCTGTCGATCGCCAAGCAGCTCGTCGAACTGCATGGCGGCACCATCGCCGTGGACAGCGCCGGCCCCCACACGGGCACGACGTTCACCGTGCGCCTGCCGCTGGCGCGCCGCGAGGCGGTCGTGGCGGCGCCGGGGCAGCGCGCCTCCGCGCCGGCGGCCGGGAGCGAACTGGCCGACCTGTCCGGCCTGCGCGTGCTGGTGATCGACGATGCGCCCGATACGCTGGACGTGCTGGAACAGATCCTCACCGTCAGCGGCGCTGCCACGATGACGGCGCCCGGCGCCGGCGCCGCGCTGGCCCTGCTGGAAAAGGAAAAGCCGGACGTGATCGTCAGCGACGTGGGCATGCCCGAGGTCGACGGCTTCGAGCTGATGCGGCGCATCCGCCGCCGCGCCGCGACGGCGCAGATTCCCGCCATCGCCCTGACGGCGTTCACGCGCCAGGACGACCGCACCAAGGCCTTGCAGGCCGGCTTTACGGATTATCTCGCCAAGCCGGTCGAGCCGGCCGCACTGGCGGCGGCCATCCGGCGTGCGGTGGCGCGCGGCGGTGAGGAACGGACCGCGCGCGAAGTGTGATCACTGGAACGTCGTTTCGCGTTCCGGCGTGGCGCTGATGCGGTGGATGGCAAGGTCGGCGCCGTCGTATTCCTGCTCGGCGTCCAGGCGCAGCCCGACCGTGGCTTTCAGCAGGCCGTAGACGAGCACACCGCCGATGCCCGCGATGGCGATGCCCAGCAGGGTGCCGATCAGCTGCGACATCATCGAGACGCCGCCCAGGCCGCCGAGGGCATGGCTGCCGAAGATGCCGGCCGCGATGCCGCCCCAGGCGCCGCACAGGCCGTGCAGGGGCCAGACGCCCAGTACGTCGTCGATCTTCCAGCGGTTCTGCGCCAGGGTGAACATCACGACGAAGATCGCACCGGCCACGGTACCCGTGACGAGGGCGCCGAGCGGATGCATCAGGTCGGAACCGGCGCACACGGCGACGAGGCCGGCCAGCGGGCCGTTGTAGACGAAGCCCGGGTCGTTCTTGCCCATCACGAACGCGGTCAACGTCCCGCCCACGAGGGCCATCAGCGAGTTCACGGCGACGAGGCCGTTCATCTTGTCCAGCGTCTGGGCGCTCATCACGTTGAAGCCGAACCAGCCGACCGTCAGGATCCAGGCGCCCAGCGCGAGGAACGGGATGTTCGACGGCGGGTGCGCCGAGATACGGCCATCCTTCGTGTAGCGGCCGTGGCGCGCGCCCAGCAGCAGCACGGCCGGCAGCGCGGCCCAGCCGCCCACGGCGTGCACGACGACGGAGCCGGCGAAGTCGTGGAACGACGCGCCGAACGTGGCGGCAAGCCAGTCCTGCAGGCCGAAGCGGTTGTTCCAGGCGATGCCTTCGAACAGCGGGTAGACGAGGCCCACGAGCAGGGCGGTGGCGGCCATCTGCGGATGGAACTTGGCGCGCTCGGCGATGCCGCCGGAGATGATGGCGGGGATCGCGGCGGCGAACGTCAGCAGGAAGAAGAATTTCACCAGCTCGTAGCCATTCTTCGCGACCAGGGTGTCGGTGGCGCCCATGAAGTGGATGCCGTAGGCGATGCCATAGCCGACGAAGAAATAGGCGATCGTCGACACCGCGAAGTCGATCAGGATCTTGACCAGGGCATTGACCTGGTTCTTGCGGCGGACCGTGCCCAATTCGAGAAAGGCGAAACCGGCGTGCATCGCCAGGATCATGATCCCGCCGAGCAGAATGAAGAGCGCGTCGGCTCCGCTTTTGAATGCATCCATGCGTTACTACTCCAAAAAAGTGCAGGTTAGTCTAATAGGCACTTCTTTGTAGCAATAATCGTTCCAATTTGGTGAAAGAATGCACTTCCAGCGAGCATGCCTCATGCATTGCCTCGCAATCGTGCACAAGCACCGTCATGGTGCATACAATGCGCCAAAATGGGGATGTGGTCTGTCCGGCAACTCGTAGTATCCTTTTGGGCAACAACCCCACAAAGGAGACCCATGAATCGCACGATGAACGCCGCCATCCTCGCGGCCTTGTTGTCGGCCGGCGCACCTATCCTGTCCGCCCAGGCCGCCACACCGCCGGCCACGCCCACGCCATCCGCCGCCGCCGAACGCCGGCTCGACCGCCTGGCCGCGCGCTTCTATGACACGCGCGCCCGTTTCGATCCGCTGCTGTACGCCACCGCCAACGGCGACAGCCGCTACGACGACCAGATCGGCATGGCCATCTCGCCCCGGGTGCGCGCACTTTACTTCGCCGCGAACCACAAGCTGCTGGACGAGTTGCACCGCCTCGCCGGCGCGCGCCTGTCCGAGAAGGCCCGGCTGAACTATGCGATCCTGGAATTCGAGATCCGCAGCCAGCTGGACCTCGAACCCTTCCCCGAGCACCTGCTGCCACTGAACCACTTCGACAACATCCCGAGCACGCTGGCGAATTACGCGAGCGGCACGGGTTCGCAGCCGCTCGCGACGCCGGCACAGTACCGCGCCTACCTCGCCCGGCTGGATCAGTTGCCGGCATGGATCGATCAAGCCATCGCCAACATGAAGGAAGGTGTCAAAAAAGGGATCGTGCAGCCGAAGGCGATCACGGCGAAAATGCTGCCGCAGTTCCGCCAGTTGGCAGCAAACGATCCGGAAGCGAGCATCTTCTACACCCCGATCAAGAACCTGCCGGCCGGCTTCTCCGGGCAGGATCGCCAGAGCCTGACGGCCGGCTACCGCCAGGCGGCGCAAAAGATCGACGCCGCGCTCGCGCGCCTGAACACCTACCTCGAGAAGGATTACCTTCCCGCCGGCCGGGAGACGGCTGGCTATGGCGCGCTGCCGGATGGCGCCGCGTGGTACCAGGCGCGCATCCGCAACAACACGAACCTCGACCTGACGCCCGCCGAGATCCATGCGCTGGGCGAAAAGGAAGTGGCGCGCATCCAGCAGCAGATGGCGACCCTGGCGCCGAAGCTCGGCTATGACGGACCGCTCAAGACGTTCCCGCAATGGGTCGCGGCCCAGCCGCGCTTCAAGCCGTTCACGAGCGACCGTGAGGTGCTCGACCGCTACCGCGCGATCTATGGCGCGGTGGAGGCGAAGCTGCCGCAGTATTTCAGCCTGCTGCCGAAGGCAAAGCTGGACATCCAGCTGGAGCCGGAACTGACGCGCGCCACGGCGTCCGACCATTACACGCCGGTCGCGGCGGACGGTTCTCATCCGGGCGTGTTCTGGGCCGTCGTCAACGATCCGAAGGATTACAGCACGGTCGGCATGACGAGCCTGTTCCTGCACGAGGGCGTGCCGGGCCATCACCTGCACGCGGCGCTGTTGAAGGAATTGCCGCTGCCGGACTTCCGCAAGTTCTTCACGGAGCACCCGAGCGCCGCCGCGTACACGGAAGGCTGGGCGCTCTACTGCGAGACGCTGGGCCGCGAATTCGGCCTGTACGACGATCCGGCCGCCTACTACGGCCACCTGAACGACGAATTGCTGCGCGCCGTGCGCCTCGTCGTCGACACCGGCATGCATGCCCAGGGCTGGTCGCGCGAGAAGGCGGTCGCGTACATGATGGACAATCTCGGCTACAGCGAGCCGCGCGCGACGAACCAGGTCGAGCGCTACATGGTGTGGCCGGGACAGGCGCTGGCGTACAAGGTGGGCGCCCTGAAGATCCTCGACCTGCGCGCGCGGGCGCAGAAGGAGTTGGGGCCGAAGTTCAGCTACGCGCGCTTCCACGAGGTGGTGCTGGGCGACGGTACCCTGCCGCTGCCGATTTTGCAGGCGCAGGTGGAGAAGTGGATCGCTGCTGAAAAATGACCATGCATGCACAGTGTGCGCAGGCGTACATATCGCCGACGCTCATGCGTGCATGATGGCCTTCATGAAAGCAGAGGACACCAAGGATGCCGACGGCACCATCGCGCCGCCGTCGCCGGAAGCCTCGACCTGGCTGTCCAGGCTGGGTCCGGGCCTGATCACCGGCGCCGCCGACGACGACCCGAGCGGCATCGCCACCTATTCGCAGGCGGGCGCCCAGTTCGGATTCAACCTGCTGTGGACACTGCTGCTGACGTACCCGCTGATGGCCGCCATCCAGGTCATCAGCGCCAACATCGGCCGCGTGACGGGGCGGGGTCTGGCCACCAACCTGCAGCGCTATGCGCCGCGCCAGGTGGTGTGGGTCATCGTCGGCCTGCTGCTCGTCGCGAACATCATCAACATCGCGGCCGACGTGGCGGCGATGGGCGATGCGATGGCGCTCGTCGCGCCCGGACGCCCGCTGTGGTATTCGGTCGGCTTCGGCGTGCTGTCCGTGCTGCTGCAGGTGTTCATCCCGTACCAGCGCTACGTGAACCTGCTGAAATGGCTCACGCTCGTGCTGCTCGCCTACGTGGCCACCGTGTTCGTCATCCATGTGCCGTGGGGCACGGTGCTGAAGTCCACCGTGTGGCCCCGGATGGCGTGGCACAAGGATTACCTGACGACGATCGTCGCCGTGTTCGGCACGACGATCAGCCCCTACCTGTTCTTCTGGCAGGCCGCGCAGGAAGTGGAGGAGCTGCGCGCGGACGACGACGCGCAGCCGCTGCGCCGCGCGCCGGAGCAGGTCGAGGTGCAGTTCAGCCGCATCCGCTTCGACACGCTGGTCGGCATGGGCGTGTCGAACGTCGTCGCGTTCTTCATCATGCTGACGACGGCCGCCACCCTGCATGCGCAGGGCGTGCACGACCTGCAGACGTCGGCGCAGGCGGCATCGGCGCTCAAGCCCGTCGCCGGCGAGCTCGCGTTCATCCTGTTCACGCTGGGCATCGTCGGCACGGGCCTGCTCGCGATCCCCGTGCTGGCCGGTTCCGCCGCGTATGCGATGGCCGGCACGTTCCACTGGAAGAGCAGCCTGGGCGCCGAATTCTCGGCGGCCCGCAAGTTCTACGCGATCATCATCGTCGCCACCCTGGCCGGCGTCGGCATCAACTTCATGCCGCTCGACCCCATCAAGGCCTTGTACTGGAGCGCCGTGCTGAACGGCGTCATCGCCGTGCCCGTGATGGCGATCATGATGCTCGTTGCGTCGAGCCCGCGCATCATGGGCGAACTCACGATCGCGCCGCGCCTGCGGCTACTCGGCTGGCTGTGCACCGGCGTGATGGCGGCGGCGACCGTGTCGATGTTCGCCTCGTTCCTGGCCTGAGCGTCACCGTCACTGCATGTCGATGCGACCGTAGGCGCCGTGCGCCTCGTCTCCCGGCCCAGCCGTGTAGAACAGCGTGTTCGTCGGCTGGTTCTGGACGCCATTGCCGAACGCGATGCCCCACAGGCCATCGATGACGATGGGCGTGTGGTCGGACTTCTGCAGCGTGCCGATGAAGGCGCCCGTGGTCGCGTTGTAGGCGTTGATCTTGCCGTCGCCAAAGTTACCCACGAGCAGGGCGTTGCTGAAGTCGCCGAAGCTGGACGGCGCCATCGCCAGGCCCCACGGCGCGTTCAAGTTGCCGCCGGTGACCAGCCGCTTGACCATGTTCCCGGCCGTGTCGTAGACGTCGACGACGCCGAGACCCGCGCCCTTGACCTCGTCGTTGCCGCCGGTCTCGCGCTGCGCATAGGCCACGTAGATGCGGTCGCCGATGGTCTGGATGCCGAATGGCCCATAGCCGGTCGGCAAGTTCGGATCGGTGAAACTGCCGGGCAACGTCGCCTTCTGCCAGTTGGCATCGTAGACGTCGACGCGGTTGTTGTGGAAGTCGGCCGCGTACAGGTAATTGGCGCCGTTATATGCGCCGATCGCGAGGCCCTTGTAGACGGCATTGCCGCCCGTGTCGACGGCGATCACGGCATTGTTGCGGTCGACGGTGGGCGACCAACCCGACACCGTGCCCGTCTCGCCCACGAAGATGAAGGGGCTGGCGCCCGTCACGCCGTTCAGCGTGACCTTGAAGTCGGAACTGCCGTTGTACACGATGCCGGTCGGGGCGGCAGCGC
>Ga0207705_10002915_pt1 | contig 13074 bp, 7 predicted proteins | sample KBSC13metaG_FD_184314 | JGI IMG/M metagenome (GOLD analysis project Ga0207705, IMG submission 184314) | Corn rhizosphere microbial communities from Kellogg Biological Station, Michigan, USA - KBS C1-3 metaG (SPAdes) (version 2) | ecosystem: Host-associated > Plants > Roots > Rhizosphere > Soil ...
CGGAACAGTTCCGGGGAGCGGAACACGGCCAGTCCCTCGGTGGTGGACTGCCAGAACGGCATATTCTCCAGCAGTTCCCACGCCGGCACGAGCAGTTCCGTCGCGTCTTCCGCGTCCATGCCAAGAGTGATCAGTTGCTTTTCGGCGGAGCGCAGCAGATTCTTGAACTCCGCCCGGTTCTGGGCGAGTTCCGCTGTGGGACGCGTCCGCATATGCACTGAGACACAGAGGCGCGTCGTGTCCGCCATCAGCGTTTTCAGCGCTTCGTAGTTGAAATGATCCATCGCAGAAGTACGGTCTTCGGTCGCGGCATCCCCGGCAAAGACGCCCTGTTCATCGACTTCCGCCGCTTCCCGATCCCGCTTATAGTGTTCCCGCCGCCCGGCCTGCGTGTGGCTGTTGCCCGGAGCCTGTTTATCCAGTACCTGCGGGATTTTGGAGGCGTTGCGTCTCGTTTCCGACATGGCACAGTTCCTTTCCACAATATCAATGATATCGCGTCTGCTTGATTTAAAAGGCGGCTGGACTCTCCGCGCGCTCAACAGGAGGGCACGCCGTCAGGGCGCTGCGCCGTCGATTCCGAACCGCTGCTGTTCGACAGCGAGGCGCGGGTATATGTTCCTCCTTGTGATATGTTTCCGGGATCTATTTCTCGTTGGGCTGAGGGGAGGGGCAGGGAAATTATGCGCTTCGACGCTCGGCGCTATTTTTGACCGCGGCTGCGGTCAAGGCCGTTGCGGTAACCGATCGAGCACGGCGTCGTCTAAGGGATAACACGCATCGGTTCAGGAGGAACCTTACATGTCTACGCGTCTATTCTGTCTGTGCGCATTGTCGGTCCTGTCTCTCTCCGCCTCTGCCCAGGAGGTTCCGAATCACCCGGATGTGTGGAAGTCGGCGGGAACCAGAACGGCGACGCCTGGTCAGATCCAGGCGCTGATCGCCGTGCCGGGACCCGGAGTCGATCGCAATGCGCCCCTCTGTCGTGCCCTGCCTCCGGTATGGGGCAAAGGGACTCCCGCAGATGAGGCGGCGGCCCAACTTGTGGAGATCGGAACGCCGGCAATCGAGAGTCTGCTGCCGCTTCTGGATTCGAAGGAGGTCTGGCAGCGCCGCCTGACCGCGGAGATACACGGGCGCATCGGGGACAGAAGCGTGGTGCCTGCGCTGCTGACGCATCTGCCGTCCGAGGCGGACGAGAGCGTGCGGATCTCGACATTTGCGACGCTGTCCATGCTGCGGGATGTGCGGGCGGAGGATGCGCTGATAGCAGCGCTCCACGATAAGAATTACCGTGTGATGGCGAACGCGACGCAGGGACTGGGGCGTCTGAAAACCCGCCGCGCGATTGCAACGCTGATCGCTCTGCTCAAGCCGCCGGTCGAACTCACCGCCTTGGGTTTCAATAACCCGCAAGGGATCGCGGATACGGCTTCCGCGGGGCTGCGGGAGAGCGGTTCCCAGGCGTTTCCGTCGCTCCTCCAGATACTGAAGCGCCCCGCTGTTCCGGCGGAAGTCCTGGTTTTCGCGATCCCACCGGCGGCTGCCGCCGGGGATAAGCGCGTGGTTCCCGTCCTGCTGCGCCTGCTGAAGCATCCGGCCGATGCCGTGCGCGCTTCGGCCGCCGCCAATGTCATGCCCTGGAAAGATCCCCGTACTGTTCCAGCCCTGGCGCAGGTCTTGAACGGGCCGCGTGGAAGCGCGCCGGGAGTGGCCGGACGTCTGCTGGCAGCCGATGGCAGCCCGAAGTCGCTGGAGATCCTGGGGAAGGCCGCGATGTCTCCACAGGAGGACGTGCGCATCGCTGTCGCCGGCACGTTCAACGCGCTGACCACACGCGCGGCGGTGCCTCTGCTGGTGAAAGTCGTGCAGGCGGGCGAAAGCGGGCTCGCTCCCGCCGCCGCGGTAGCGCTGGGAAACCTGGAGGATCCGGCGGCGATCCCCGCGCTCATAGCGGCACTGACGAGTTCGGACATTCCATTGCGCACCGAGGCGACTTCCGCCCTCGGCCGATTCGACACCCCAGAAGTCGTCGGAGCGCTGCTGACACGCTTTACAGACACCGACCCGACGGTACGCCTGCAGGCGCTCAGAGTGCTGCGGAAATGGCACGACCCGCGTATCCTGCCCGCTCTGCAGCCCCTGACCACCGATCCGGACGGCACCGTGCAGATGCAGGCGATCCAGAGCATTCGCGTGCTGCAGAGCCGCCTGTCTGCCGCGCGCTGATCCCATCGTCAACCAGGGGAGAAGAGGAACCTTGACTTCGGAAAATGTCTCACTCAGTACCATCTATCGCGGTTGGGAGGGCTATCAGAGGAGCCTGTTGGCGGCGATCCGGCCGCTGACTTCAGAGCAACTGGCCTATCGTCCGTCCGCCGCTCGGCGTTCGGTAGGAGAGATCGCGGCGCATATCGCGCTGGGGCGGCTCGACTGGTTTCAGCGCATGGGCGCGCCGGGCAGCGCCGAACTGGTGGCGCAGGCGGAGGCGGAGGGCGTGTGGAAGCCGTGGGGGCAGGTGGCCGCCTTCGTCTCCGACAGCCCGACCGAAATCGTGCGCTGGCTGGAAGCGACCTGGGGGATGATCGAGACCTGCCTGAGGCTCTGGACCGTCGCCGACCTGGAGTGGAGCTATCTTCAGCCCTATGGCGGGAAGAACTATGCGATTACCCGGCAGTGGGTGATCTGGCGCATCATGGCCCACGACATCCATCATGGCGGCCAACTGACGATTCTCCTCGCCGCCCAGGGCATCGATCTCGCCGAACTCGGCGACAACGGCGGCCATATCGTCGAGCCTCTGGAAGCCTGATTCAAGATGTCCTCAGCGCGGGCCTACGACCGCATTAGGAGCGGCTGGCTGGATGGAGATGAGGTCGCCTCCAGTGACCGTCAGTCCGTTCATGAACCAGATGAGCACCTGATTGGTGCTGCTGTTCTGGAAGACGATGTCGGGAGTGCCGTCGTTGTTGTAGTCGGCCACTCCCTTGACTTTCCAGACCAGCGGCGGCAGATAGGAGATGCCTCCTCCGCCGAGGAAGTTCGCCCCGTTCATGTACCAGACCACCACCTGCCCTGTGTTCACGTTCTGAAATAGCAGGTCCGGTTTCCCGTCCTTGTTGAAGTCACCCACGCCCACGACGTTGTACCCCACCGCAGGCTGGAACGGCAGCGAGACGCCTCCGATCACCTTGGCTCCCTGGAGGTACCAGATCACGATGGAGCCTCCGGGGTTCTGGAACACCAGATCCACGCTGCCGTCCCCGTTGAAGTCACCCGTTCCCACCACCTTGTACGAAGCATTCGGAGACTGCGAGAGCGCCTCGCCGCCCACGACGAACGTTCCAATGAGATACCAAAACACCACCTGGCCGGTCGTCTGGTTCTGGAACACCAGATCCGGACAGAGGTCACTGTTGAAGTCCGCCCCTCCCACCACCGTGTAGCCCTTGGTTGGCAGGGATCTGACGGCGTCGGTTCCGGTAACGGTGAGAGCATTCATATACCAGATCGTGACCAGATTGGTGAGGGTGTTCTGGAGGATGATGTCGTTGTGGACATCGTTGTTGACGTCGAAGGGCAGATGTGGCTGCACGGTGAAGTGAACCGACACATTGCTCGTGCCCAGAGTCGCGGCGAAGAGAATCCGGCTGTCGGCGTGGACGATCGAGGTCGTGACCGTAGCCGTAGCCGTATTGGCCCCTGCGGCGACCGTCACCGTGGCAGGCAGCGTGGCGACGGAGGTGTCGCTGCTGAAGAGGTTGACCACGACGCCGCCCGGAGGAGCGGCCCCCTTGAGGGTGACGGTGACGACGGCGCCCTCGTGAACCCGAATCACGGTGGGACTGACCGACATGGCGATGAGGATCGGCGCCTGAACGGTCAGTGTGGCAGCCGCGCTGGAAGCTTCGAGAGTTGTGGTGAGCACAACCGGGGTATCGACCGTGACCGCCTGGGTTTCGAGCAGGACGCTCGCGAACCTGAGGCCGCCGGGCACCTGTATTGTGGCAGGCGCCTGAACGGCCGTGCTGTTGGCATTGGAGAGGGTGATCTGGATGCCCCCCGTAGGAGCGGGATCGCTGAGCACGACGGTCCCCAGAATTGACTGACCGCTCTGAACACTGGCAGGATCGATGGTAAAACTCGTGATCGTCGGCGGAGTCACGGTCAGGGCAGCCGAACTACTGTTGCCATTCAACTTACCGGTGACGGTGACGCTGCTCGTAGCGCTCACCCCATACGTGGTGATGGCGAAGGTGGCCGTGGTCGCTCCGGAGGCGATGGTCACGAAGGAGGCCGGGGAGGCGATCGCGAAGTTGGAGCTGGAGAGGGTGACCAGGATGCCTCCGGCCGGCGCGGGATCGCTGAGGGTGACGGTTCCCGTCGAAGGTACACCGCCTTTGACGCTGGAGGGACTGACCGAAAGGGCGGTCAGCGTCGGAGGCGTGAGGGTGAGGAGAGCCTGCGGAGAGGAACTCCCACTCGTCGCGGTAAGCGTAACGACCGTCTGCCGGGCGACTGCCTGGCTTCCGACCACGAAGGTGGTAAATACCGCGCCCCCCGGGACGGTGACGGAGGCGGGGAGCGTCGCATTGGCGCTGCTGCTGGAGAGTGTGACCTTTGTGCCTCCCGGAGGGGCGGGATCGCTGAGGAAGACGAACCCGGTCGTATCCTTGCCGCCTAGAATCGTGGCAGGACTGACCGTAATCCGGACAAGCCCCGGCGCATAGACCATCAGATTCGCCGACTGGCTGGTCCCGTTCAGGCTGCCGGTGATGGCGACCGCGGTCGTTGTGCTGACAGGCGTGGTGTTGACGGTAAAGTTGGCGGAGCGCAGGCCCGCCGGTATCGTGACGGTGGAGGGCGTCGCTGCGAGAGCAGGGTTGGAACTCGACAGGCTGACCACGGTGACGCCGGTGGCAGCAGGCCTGTTGATAGTGACCGTCCCCAGGACCGAACTGCCCCCAAAAACCGAGGAATCGGTGAACGTTACCGACGTCACGCTCTGTTCATAGAGAGGGTTGACGGCGACCACAAATGTCGCGTCGTCCCGTCCATAGACAATAGATTTGCCGTCGGGTGAGTAGACCGCAGAGGTCACCCCCTCCGGATACGGGGTTAAGGGCCACAATGCCACTCCCGTCTCCGACGTGTAGTCGTAGAGAATCCTTTCGAGTGCGATATCCCAGATCTTAAGGTGACGGTCGTCGCCGCCGGCCAGAACCTGTTTGCCGTCTTTCGACACGACTGCTGCCCTGATAGGACCATCGTGGCTGAAAATATGGATGGGAAAGCCCGTGGAGAGCTGCCAGAGAATACAGGTCTTGTCGTCGCTGCCGCTGACCATGTTCTGACCATCCGGCGAAAAGGCGATAGAGCGGACCGGGGCCGAATGTCGCGGATAGGTGTGCAGGGGCGTAAAGGTTGTCAGGCTCCATGTCCGGACCGTGTTGTCGCTGCTCGCGGAGGCGAGTGTGCTGCCGTCCGGAGAGAGAGCGAGGGCGTTCACCGCAGCGGTATGTCCGCTCAGGACATAGAAGAGCGATCCATCGGAGAGGCGGTAGAGGTCGATGTCATTGCCGCTCGCTAATGCCAGATAGGCGCCATCGAGGGTGAAAGTGAGGCCGGCCGCGCCGGAGTTGATCGTTCGGAGGAGCGTGCCATCGGAGACCCGATAGAGGGTGGTCGTCGCGCCCGATTGCGCCGCATCGCTCACGGCCAGGATAGAACCGTCGGGCGAGAATGCCAGCGCATCCTTCCAGTAGAAATCGGTCGAAGTCGGCAAAGTTCTCAGCAGGGCGCCGGTCGCGGCATCCCAGATTTTCACGAAGCAGTCCTCCGAGGCAGTGGCGACCAGCGTGCCGGACGGATTGAAGGCAACGGCCCTGACACTGCCGAAGTGCTCGGAGGGCTGCGTCCCCAGGGCAGAGAGATTCGTCCCCGACCAGAGATCTATTCGGCTGTCTCGGGTCACGGTGTAGACCTTGGCGCCGTCCGAGGAGTAGGCCGTCGAGACCACATTGGCGTTGGCGCTGGAGAGAAGCGCGCCGTCCGAAATGCGAAACAGTTTCAGGGTGGCATCACTGAAACCGGGGCCATCTTCGGCCACAACGCGCTGGCCGTCGGCTGAGATCGTAAGAGTCCTCGGCGTGTAGTTTGTCTGAATATTGTGGAGCAGGACACCGGTAGTGGCGTTCCAGATCTGGAGCGTGTTCGCCCCCGCGCAGACCGTGCTGTTGTCGGGTGAGAAGGCCACGGAGAGTACGCCGGCGTTGGGCGCATACAGGGTCCGGAGCAGCGCCCCGTCAGAAACCCGCCAGATGCGGACCGTGCCGTCCGAACTGCCCGAGGCGATTTTCTGGTTGTCGGCAGAGAACGCTACGGAGTGGACCTCATCCGTATGTCCGGTGAGCGTTGCCGACAGCGAAAAGTCTGCGAGGTTCCACACATGGATGTCGTTGTCCCAGGCGGCGATGAGGTTGGCGCCGTTCGGTGAGATCGCGACCGAATCGATACTGGCGCCGAAGGGAAGGGGAGTATCCCAACTGTGCAGCAGGGTGCCCGACGCGACATCCCAGAGGCGAACGGCTCGGGAGGAGCCGGTCGCGATCCTTGAACCGTCCGGGCTATAGGCGATGCATTCGATCGACGAACGGATCTCGTCTGAGGAATAGTCCTGAGGAAAATCCACCAGCGTGTGCAGGAGAATCCCATCGGAGACGCGGCGTATCTTGGCGGTGCCGTCGCCGCCACAGGTGGCCAGCGTCTGGTTATTCGGAGAGAGGGCAATCTGTTTCAATCCCCGGCCGGCGTTCGCCGTAACAGCGCCGCGCATCCATCGAATGTCCGGGGTGGACTGTCCCAGGGCTGCACCGCACAAGGCGGTCACAAGCGCCCCGATGCATAGCAGACGGACCAGGATCGTCATGAATATTCGCCCGCGCGGAGCCTCTGATCGGCACACCTCTTCGCTGCACCACCCAAAATCTTTCAACATCTTCTCCCCATGAAAAGCAAACGAACCGACTAATAGGAAAAGTATACCCGTTTTGCTCTCCATAAATAGGGGAGAAATGTGTGTGGCATCCCGTCGGAACAGAGGCTGTCCCCTCCCTCGGTGTCTTGAACGGACACTGAGGGGAGAGAGACGGGACTTGAACGGTGGAAGATTAGTGGGAGCGGGGATAGGCGGCGAAGGCTTCGGCGTATTTGACGCCGGTGCCGGTGTTGAAGAGCACAACGGTTTCGTCGGGTTTGATCTCTCCGGTGGCGCGCAGACGGCGCAGGGCGGCCAGGCAGGCTCCGCCTTCCGGGCAGGCGCAGACGCCGGTCGCAGCGCCCAGATGGTACGCCTCCGCCATCAGGTCGGCGTCTTCGATCGGGATGGCGGTGCCACCGCTGCTGCGGATAATGTCCAACATGATGAAGTCACCGATGGCGCGCGGCACCCGCAGTCCGGCGGCGACGGTCTGGGCGTTCTCGAACATCCCGGCATCCGACACGCCCGCCTCGAAGGCGCGTACGATCGGCGCGCAGCCTGCCGCCTGGACGCTGATCATCCGCGGGCGGCGGCTGTCGATCCAGCCCATCGCCTCCATCTCATCGAACGCCTTGCCCATCCCGACCAGGCCGGTGCCGCCGCCGGTCGGGTAAAGGATCACATCGGGCAGGATCCAGTTCCGCTGTTCGGCGATCTCATAGCCCATCGTCTTCTTACCCTCGACCCGATAAGGCTCGCGCAGGGTCGAGACATCGAACCAGCCCTCTGCCTCTTTGCGCTGCTGCACCATCCGGGCGCAGTCGGTGATCAGTCCATCGACCAGCGTCACCTGCGCGCCCGCGATCTCACACTCCAGCCGATTGGCCATCGGCACATCTTTGGGCATAAAAACAAAGGCTTCCACTCCCGCCCGCGCGGCATACGCGGCCAGCGCGCCGCCCGCGTTGCCTGCCGAGGGCACCGCCAGTTTCGTCGCACCAAGCTGCTTCGCCATCGCCACCGCCACCGCCATGCCCCTCGCTTTGAACGAGCCGGTCGGATTGAGCGCTTCGTCCTTGATGAGGAGGCATCCCTTCTTCATTCCCAACTCTTCCCCCAGCGCATCCGCAGGCAGCAGGGGCGTGCCGCCTTCGCCCAGTGTCGGCGGCTCGACATCCGCCGGCAGCGGCAACAACTCACGATACCGCCACAGGTTCCAGGGGCGACCGACGAGCTGAGCGGGAGAGACCGCTTTCCCGGCCGCAGCCAGATCGTAGTCCACGCGCAGGGGCTTGCCGCACGCGCACAGGTTGTGGAGTTCGGTTGGCGCGTAGACGGTTCCGCACTTCCAGCAGGAGAGTTGGGTGACAAACATCGGGGACACCTCGCTTCAGAGTAGGAGCGCAGGAATTGGATAAGGAACGCCTGAGACTCACAGAGCCATTCGTCATGAAGCCTGGAAAACCCTTCCGGAAGAGACAGATCAGGAATGCAGAAAAAATGCCAATGAAATCCTCTGCGCGGAAGCGGAGGATTTGGGATCAGCGCGGAACGCGCAGTCCGTTTTCGCAGGAAGGCAGGAAGGCAGGAAGGAAAGAAGCCAGGAAAAATGCAGAAGAGAAGCAGAATCGCAGTTCACGAAGAAAAGCAGGAAGCTCGGAGGGAGATGTCGCACATTGTTGTAACAGGTAAGCAAGTCGAGTGTGGCACTCCTATTGCTTCGTCCGTGAGGACGATCCGCCGAAGGCGCGTAGCGAGGGGTGCTAACCCCTTGATTCCTATATTTATTGGGAGGCACGAAGCAAGTGAGGAGGCAATCATGAGACTATGTCGCTATGGGATAGGGATCGGATTATTGATGGCCCTGCTTGTCGCAGGTTGGGGGCGCCTGACGGCGGCGGGGGCGACGCGGCATCTGCTGTATGTCAGTGTGCCGGGGATACGCAATGAGACCGGCTGGGGTGGGGTCGGGATTCTGGTCTACGATATCGATCATGGGCATAAGCTGATCAAGCGGATTCCGACGCTGCCGGTCGTGGTGGGGCAGGATGCGGAGGCTGTCAAGGGGATCTGCGCGAATGGACGTACGGGCAGATTGTATGTGACAACTGTCAAACGGTTGTTGTGTCTGGACCTGCAGACAGACAGGATCCTGTGGGACAGGAGTTATGAAGGCGGGTGTGATCGGCCCTCGCTGACTCCGGATGGATCCACGCTCTATCTGCCGATGCTGGAGGGACCGGCCTGGCATGTCGTCGATGCGGCGACCGGGGATCTGCGCGCGACCGTCACGCTCAACTCGGGTTCGCACAATACGGTTTGTGGGCTGGATGGCAGCGCCGCCTATCTGGCAGGGCTGAAATCGACTTCGCTGGCGGTGGTCGATACCGGAACGCACCAGGTGGTCAAATCGATCGGGCCGTTCAGCAATGTGATCCGTCCGTTTACGGTGAATGGGCGGCAGACGCGCTGTTATGTGAATGTGAACGAGCGGCTCGGGTTCGAGGTCGGGGATCTGAAGACGGGCGCGGTGCTCTCGCATGTCGATGTGGTGGGGTTTGAGAAGGGGCCGGTCAAGCGGCACGGCTGCCCCAGTCACGGTATCGGCCTGACGCCCAACGAGAAAGAGCTCTGGCTCAGCGACGGCTTCAACAACCGCATCCATCTGTTCGATCTCACCCACAATCCGCCCACGCAGATCACCTCGATCCCGCTGCGCGATCAGCCCGGCTGGATCACGTTTAGCCTGGATGGCCGCACCGCCTATCCCTCTACCGGCGAAGTGATCGACACCAAAACCAGACGCATCGTGACGACGCTCGCGGATGAGGCGGGCAAGCCGGTGCAGAGCGAGAAACTGGTCGAAGTCGATTTTGAAGGCGACAGACCCCTGCGCGCCGGGGATCAATTCGGCCTCGGCCGTAAACGCTAATGCCTTCCATAAGCAGTATAACAGGCCATGTGCCCGCTTCAGCGGGTATTCGGTTGCGAAATCCTTTGCGCGGAAGCGAAGGATTTGGGGTGCGCGAAGCGCGACCTATTCACAACCTCCAGCGCAGGGCTTTAGCCCGGCGTGCTTAAAGGTCGCAAACGCTAACCTGTACGGCCTGGGTTGCGCAGGCGTTGGGTGCAGAAGGCGACGCCGATCAGGATAAGAGAGGCGAGTATGCTGGGCAGGCGCAGGGGTTCGCCGATCAGGAGCGCTGCCCAGAGGAGAGTCAGGACGGGCTGCACCAGTTGGATCTGTCCGACCCTGGCCACGCCGCCGACCGCCAGTCCGCGATACCAGGCGAAGAATCCGAGGAAGGCGCTCACGACCGATACGTAGGCGAAGCCGAGCCAGGCGTGGGGTGAGGCGTGGACGCCGTGCCGGAGGATGGTCAGGAAGAGGGGAACTGCCAACACCGGCGCGACCAGCACCAATGCCCAGCAGATGACGCGCCACCCGTTCATTTCGCGGGCCAGGCGGCCTCCCTCCGCATAGCCGAGCGCGCCCAGGGCTACGGCGGCCAGGAGCAGCAGATCGCCGAGTTGGGGGCGGCCAGCGCCTTCCGTCATCGCAAAAATCAGAACGGCAAGCACACCCACGATACAGCCGAGCCAGAACAGTTTGGAAGGTCGTTCACCGGCTCGCAACACGCCCATCACTGCCGTTGCAGCGGGAAGGAGGCCGGTCGCGACCGCACCGTGCGCCGAAGGCAGCGACTGCATCGCGATCGCGGAGAGGAGCGGAAAGCCGACGATGGCGCCCAGCGCGACCAGGGCCAGACCGCGCCGGTGGCGGCGGGCCGGGAGAGGCTCCCGCAGGCAGAACAGGAGGATCGCTGCCAGAAGGGCGGCCACCACCGAACGGCCGAGACCGACGAAGACGCCGCCGAGTTCCGGCGCTGCGGCCCGTGTCGCCGGCATCGTCAGGCTGAAAGCCAGGACGCCGATGCCGCCGAACAGCATCCCTTCCATCTGGGGAGACAGGGTCCGCCCTGCACGGCGTTCTGCCTGGGTAGCTCTCTGAGTGGTCTGGTCCACGATGACTCCTCTCTGCGTGCGGCATTTGCGGGCCACAGAAAAACGGCTGCAAGAGTATGGCGTATCCGGCCTGCTTCCGGACAGAGGCAATCTCGGCTGTTGTGGACCGGAACAGTTTGCAAATATCGGAACTGTTATGGTAACAGTTGAGGGGAACTGTCCCTGTGCAGAAACGCAAAGAGAGCGTACAATAGAGAGATGCAGACCGAACGTTCGCCGAATAGTTTGGAGCCGTTGCCTGGCTTGACGCTCTATGAGGACGTCGCCGCCCATCTGGTGGGCCTGATCGACGGCGGTACCTTCCGCGTGGGAGATCGTCTGCCCTCGGTGCGGCAGTTGTGCCGGCAGCGCCGGGTGAGTGTTTCGACGGTGATGGAGGCTTATCGGCTTCTGGAGGATCAGGGGCGGGTGGAGGTGCGCCCGCAGTCGGGGCACTATGTCTGCGCGTATGAGAAGACGCTGCCGGGCGAGCCGACCCCGTCGCAGCCCGCCTCCCATCCGACGACCATCAGCCTCAGCGGTCTGATGCTGCGTATCCTACGCGATGCCGAAGATCCGGCTCTGGTGCCATTCGGCGCGGCCCTGCCGGATGTTGCGCTGCTGCCGACCGAGAAACTGCATCGCGCCTATATGGCCGCCGCCCGACGTGAGGGCGATGTGCTGGCGCGGTACAGCGTTCCGCCGGGCTGCCTGCCGCTGCGGGCGCAGATCGCCCGCCGCCTGCTCACCGCCGGATGCAGTCTTGCCCCGGAACAGATCGTCATCACCTCCGGGTGTCAGGAGGCGCTGACGCTGGCGCTGCGGGCCACCTGTCGCCCCGGCGATACGGTCGCAGTCGAATCGCCAATCTATTTCAACATCCTGCAGCTCCTGGAGACGCTGGGCCTGCGCGCCCTCGAACTCCCCAGCGATCCGCGCGAGGGCCTCTGCCTGCCGCCGCTGCAGGACGCTCTGCGAGAGCATTCAGTGCGCGCCTGCCTGGTGCAGTCGAACTTCAGCAACCCTCTGGGCGGCTCGATGCCAAGCGAGAAGAAGCGCGAACTCGTGACCCTGCTGGCGCGGCACGACATTCCTCTGATCGAAGATGACATCTTCGGCGATCTCTACTCTGACCCCGAGCGCCCCGATGTCGCCAAAGCCTACGACCGCAAAGGGCTGGTCCTGCTCTGCTCCTCCTACACCAAGACGCTCTCGCCCGGCTACCGCATCGGTTGGATCGCCGCGGGGCAGTATCAGGCCGAGGTGGAGCGGCTGAAGTTCGCCAGCACCGTTGCCACCGCCACCCCCTTGCAGTACGCCGTCTCCGAGTTCCTTGCGAACGGCGGCTACGACCATCATCTGCGCAGCGTCCGCCGGATCTATAGTCAGCGCCTCGCGGCGATGTCCCAGGCGGTCGGGCGCTATTTCCCGGCAGGCACCCTCGTCTCCCGGCCTCAGGGCGGTTTCGTCCTCTGGGTCGAGTGCCCGCCTGCCATCGATACCATGGCCCTCACCTCCCTCGCCATGCAGGAAGGGATCTCCATCGTGCCCGGCCTCATCTTCACCGCCCAAAACCGGTACCGCAACTGTATCCGCCTCAACGCCGCCTACTACACCGATCCGACCGCTCCGGCCCTCCAGACGGTCGGTCGCCTCGCCGCCTCTCTCCAACGCTGAGAAAATTTATCCGCAGCGTGTGAACGTTTTCCACTTCCGGTGGGTTGATTAGGGTGTGGGGGAACACGGATGGGATTTCGAGGACATACAGACGATGACTTGATGCGAGCGATCGCAGCCGGGGACGCAGTCGCGTCCGCCGAGCTGATGCATCGGCACCGCAACCGGGTCTGCAACCTGCTCTACGCCTTTACACGCCACAAAGAGCAGGCGGAGGATCTGACGCAGGAGGTGTTCTGCCGCGTCGTCCGGAATGCCGACGACTATGTCGGGCAGGGTCAGTTTCCGGCCTGGCTGAAGCGGATCGCGACGCGGCTCTATCTGAAGCGGGTCAAGCGGACCCTGAGTCAGTCGCTCGCCCAGGAGGCCGACTTCGACGAGGCGCCGCAGGGCTCGCCGGATGTGCGCCTGGA
>Ga0207705_10002919_pt1 | contig 13064 bp, 10 predicted proteins | sample KBSC13metaG_FD_184314 | JGI IMG/M metagenome (GOLD analysis project Ga0207705, IMG submission 184314) | Corn rhizosphere microbial communities from Kellogg Biological Station, Michigan, USA - KBS C1-3 metaG (SPAdes) (version 2) | ecosystem: Host-associated > Plants > Roots > Rhizosphere > Soil ...
ATGGTTCATCTTTCCGAGCGCGTTCATCCTCATCGGGACGGTGACGCACGCCGGAAAGCTCTGGGCCGATGGCATTCCGCTGGCCCGATTGTTCGGTCGCGGCAACGCGGCGCTTCCCGCATCGTCGCCGGCGCGACTGCCGGCGGCGAACCTGGAACATGCAGCGCTCGCCCTCGCGCCGGCCGATGTGCTCGCGGGGCAGTACGGCGAGTCCGTCCGTCGCGCGGCCGCCGACCGCGTGGCGACGAAGGAAACGCTCTCCCGCCTGGAGCAGGCCGAGCGAGACATGATCCCCGATGTCGGACCCACGGTGGATGCGCTCGCCGAACGCGTGGGGGCGCTCGCACTCACGCTGCACCGCCTCGACCAGGACCTGGGTGGCGCATCGCTCCCGACCCTGGAGCAGCGTGTCGCCACCCTGCGCGCCGAGTCGGGGCCCGAGCCCACCGCCGAGCAGGAGCGGCGCATCACGCTCCTCGAGCGACAGCGCGCGTCGATTGCCGAGTTGACGGAACGCCGCGCCGTGCTCTCCGCGCAGCTCGAGAGCGCCTCGCTGGCGCTGCAGAACCTGCGGCTCGACCTGCTCAAGCTGCGCTCGTCGGGACTCGGCTCGGCGATGTCCGACGTCGCGAACGCGACCCAGGAGGCGCGCGCGCTGTCACGTGACATCGGTCACGCGGTGGACGCAGTGAAGGAGGTCAAGCGGCTGTAGCCAGGCGCGGCTCGCGTGGGCACCCGACACTCGGCTCCGGGTACTACGTTGCATCATGCGTTCATCCTGCCTCCTCGCGGCGCTCGCCTTCGTCGTCGCCGCGCCGATGTCGGCACAGGTCACCACGAGAGATTCCGCCGTCGCCGATTCGACGCCAAAGCCCTTCGTCCCGCGTCCGCCCGTGGTGCGAGGCCTGTACGTGAACCGCTGGGCCGCCATCGGTCAGCGGATGTGGGACCTGATCGGCGTCGCGAAGCGCACGGAGGTGAACGCGCTGGTGATCGACGTGAAGGACGATCGCGGCTACGTGCTCTACCGTTCATCGGTGCCGCTCGCGCACGCCATCGGCGCCGACACCGTGAACCCGATGCCGCTTTCGCGCCTGCGCGCCGTGCTCGACACCATGCGTGCCTACGGCATCCTTCCCATCGCGCGCATCGTCGTGGCCAAGGATCCACTGCTCGCGAACGCGAAGCGCGAATGGGCCGTCAAGCGCCGCAGCGACGGGAAGCCCTGGCTCGATGCGGGCGGTAACCCATGGCTCGACCCGCACCAGCGCGCTGTGTGGCAATACGCCGCCGATCTCGCCGCCGAGGCGGTGGAGTACGGTTTCAGCGAAGTGCAGTTCGACTACGTGCGCTTCCCCGACGACCCGCGGCTCATTCGCCAGGCGAGCTTCGCGCTCGCCAACGGCCGCGCGCGCGATCAGGTAATCCGCGAGCAGCTCGGCTACCTGCGTTCGCGAGTCAAGCCTCTCGGCGTGCCGATGGCGATCGACGTATTCGGCCTGACGACGACGGACACCACCGACATGGGAATCGGCCAGCGGTGGGAGCAGTTCGCTGACCAGGCCGACTTCGTGTTGCCGATGACGTATCCGTCGCACTACTCGCGCGGCACGTATGGCATCGCGCACCCGAACGCCAATCCGTACGACGTGCTGGACCACGCCTTGACCGACGGCATCGCGCGCAACGACAACGTGCCGGACGCGGGGGAGATCGTGCCGTGGTACCAGGACTTCACGCTGGGCGCGCCGCGCTATGGCGCGAGACAGGTTCGCGCGCAGATGCAGGCCGGCTACGATCACGGCATTCGAAGCTGGATGCTGTGGAACGCCAGCAGCCGCTACACCCTGAGTGCGTTGAAGCCGGCGATCCTCGACGAAGCGGACGAAGCGCCGAATCGGCGGCTCCGCGCGGACAGCGCACGCGCGTCGCGCGACAGTGTCGTAAGCCGTGACAGCGCCGGAAAGCGTGACAGCATCCTGACGCGCGACAGCGTCGCGAAGCCCGTCAGCGCTCCAGCAAGGCCGTAATCGAATCAGCCACCTGGCGTGGCGCGTCTTCCGGGAGGAAATGCCGCGCGTCGGCCACGATGTCGAGGGTGGCGTCCGGAATGGCTTCGGTGAGTCGCTGCCCGAGCGAGAGCGGCAGGAAGGGATCCTGCGCCCCCCAGATCACGCGTACGGGTATCGCCAGCTCACCGAGCCGCTCGCCGAGTGCGCTGCTCTCCCGGGTGTCGAGCGCGGCGATGTGGCGTACGAGGGCATCGCGTCCCGCTTCGGTGACGAAGGGCCGCGCGTATCGCTCGATGGCGTGGCTCGCGCGCACGGGATCGGCGTAGCCGCGCTCGAGCTCGGCGCGCACCATGGAGAGCAGCCACGCGGGCGGCAGTCTTCGCACGATGGGCAACGTGGCGCGCGCGATTCTCACATCGCGCGAGGTCCAGCGATCGAACGCCACGCTCGCCACGAGCGCGAGCCGGGACACCCGCGCCGGGTGTCGCACGGCGACTGCCTGTGTCACGCCGCCACCAACCCCGTGCCCGACGATGCAGGCGCTGTTGATGCTGAGCGCGTCGAGCAGGGCGACGAGACGCTCGGCGTGGTCACCGAGCCCGAGCGGACGCCTGCCCGGTGGATCGCTGCGACCGTGACCGAGCAGGTCGAACACCACGAGGCGTCGGCCAGCAGGCATCAGTGACACGACGTCGCGCCAGAGGTGTCCCGACGTGGCGAAGCCATGGACGAACACCACCGGCTCCCCCGCACCGCGCGAACCGGCTGCGTAGTAATAGAGACGCGCGCCGTCGAGGTCGATGAACTCACCTCGCACGGCGCGCGTCTCCCGGGTCGATCAGTGCGACGATCCCGCTCAGAGCGACGGCGGGCCCTGCTGCTGGCGCTGCTGCGCGCGCGCGCGCTGCTCGGCGAGGTTCTTGTCGAACACTACCTGCTGATCCGGTGTAAGGATCGCACGAATGTCCTTCGCCGACTTCTCGCGCAGGTCGGACGCCTTCTTCATCAGCGCAGTGCGGTCGCCGCCGTTCATCATCTCGTTCCGGAGCGACATCATCTCGGGCTGATACTTCTTCTGGATCGCGTCGAGCTGGACCTTCTGGGCGTCGGTGAGCTCGATGCCATTGAGCTCCATGTTGCGGCCGCCACGCCGCTCGCCCTGCTGCTGCGTCCCACCGGCCTGCGCTTGTGCGAGCGTAGCGCCACCGATGAGAAGCGCGGCGCCGAGCGCCGCCATGCGAAGTGCCTTCTTCATGTTACCCTCGGGGAGATTGGAGAGACGTGCCAGGAATGGAGGATCAGACTATGAAATGCAAGCCGTTGATAAATAACAACTTATGTTGCCCCCTCTAGCGAGAGCGGGTGAATCTGCTATGCTTACCCGCCTCATGCCGGGCCGTTCCGTCCGGCGCCACGCTGCGTCGTCTGGATCTACTGTCTGCTCGCGAGCCATCCGTGACCCTGCCGCCGCCGTCGAATAGCTCCGTTGCCGCCACCGCGAATCCGTCAGGAGACGCGGCCACTGCTACCGGACCCCTCGTACCCCCTGTAGCGCCACCGGCGCCACCAGCGCCGCCGCCGAGCCCGGTGACCTTCCCGCTCGATTGGGTGCTCGCGCACGCCGCGGCGCCCATCCAATACCGCTCGCTGACGGAAGTCGCCAGGCTCTCACCGGAAGAGAGCCATCAGGTAAGCGCTCTTCCGTTTACGCACCGCCCCGCGCTCCTGTTGGCGACGCAGCAATCGGTCGATGGCACGTGGAGCGGTGGCATGCTCGGTATTCCCTCGGCGCGTGCCGAGCATTTCGAGGGGATCGGGACCATTCCGGCAGTGAGACGACTGATCGAGTACGGGTGGCACAGGGACACGCCGCCGCTGCTCCATGCGCGCCGCGCGCTCTTCCGTCTCCTTGCCGAAGACCAGGATCCGGCGTTCCTGTACGAGCTGGGCGGCAAGCACGCGCCCGACGAGGAGGCGGTGCGCCACGGACGTGCGCTGCTGCGCGAGGCGGCTGCCGCCACGCTGGCGCAGGCCGGCTATGAAGGCGATCCCCGCCTGCGCGGCGCGGCGCGGCGCATCGTGACGCGCATGGCGGACTACCTGCGCTCGCCGTTGGCGCAGAAACCGTTCGTGCGACAGGGGAACCAGCACCTGCTCGCGGCGGAAGCAGCACCGCCGTCCATCCACACCGTGATGATGCTCGCCTACATGCCGCTGTTCCGCGCCGAGCATCATCGTGAAATGGATGCGCTGTACACGCATCTGACGCAGTCGCAGCCGCGGCAGGAAGCCGTGCAGCTCGTCGGAGGGCGCGCCGCACCGGCGACGCATCTCGTGCTCGGCGATCCGCTGCCGCATCGCAACGCGGCGGACGCCGATGTTCCGTTCGCGCTCTTCTGGCTCGAGTTGATGGCGCGATTGGGCTTCCTGAAGCGCAACGAGAATTGGTGGAAGCTGTTCGAGCGCTTCCTCGACGATCGTGATCGCTCAGGCGTGTGGCACCCGCACAAGGGGATGGCGGTCGCGCGCAGCAGCAATCCGTACGTGTGGCCGACCTACCCGCTGGAGACGCAGCTCTCCGGTGAGGAACGGTGGACGGACATCACCTTCCGGCTCGGGCTGATCGCGCGACTCGCCGGCCGGCCGATCGAGATCGCCTGAGCGAGTCACCCTCCGGCGGCGAGCAGCGGCTCGGCGGCCGGCTGCGGCCGTCGGCGATGTTTCCCGCCGGCGTCGCGGGCATCGCCTCTCGCTGCGTGACGCTTCGCAGCGGCCTTCAGCTTCGCCTTGCCGAGTCGGGCGCGACGGATGCGCCGCCAGTGTTGTTGCTGCATGGCTGGGGTGCGTCCATTTACATGTGGCGCGACTGGTTCGCGCCCCTTGCCGCGATGGGTCATCGCGCGATCGCCGTGGACCTGCCGGGGCACGGACTCTCCGAGAAGCCGGACGACGCGGCGATCTACCACCTCGCGCCCCTGATGGAGGTGGTGCGCGAGCTACTCGACACCGAGCGGCTGGAGCGGGTGCACGTGGTGGCGCAGTCGATGGCGGGGACCATCGCGCTCGAGCTCGCGCTGGCGGGGGAACAGCGCATCGATCGGCTCACCCTCGTGAACCCTGCCTGCTTCGGCGTCGTGCCGCTGCTGCGACTGACGCCACTGCTGCATTTTGAATTCGTGGGCCGCCTGATGCCGTACCTGTTGACGCGCGGCAGCGTGGCGCGGGCGCATCGGCTCGTGTACGGCGACCCGTCGCGCATCACGGAGCGCGACATCGATCAGTACTGGGCGCCGTCGCAATTCCCGGCGTACTCGCGCGCCCTGTGGCGGCTCGCCCTCGAGTTCGAATGGCGCCGGCAGCCGGTCGACCTGATGGCCGGCCGGCTCGGCGCCCTGACTCAGCCCGTGCAGGTAATACTCGGCGGACGCGATCGGCTGGTGCGGGACTCGGATCCGTACGTGCGCGCGCTCATCGCCTGCGGCGCGCCGCTCGACGCCAGTCTGGTGGCGTCGGGCGGCCATGCGGTGAACGAGGAGCTCCCGCGCGAGGTGCTGGAGTGCACGACACTCACGCACTGACGGCGACCTTCGCAGGGATCCGCGTCGTCCTGCCAGCACCGCGTCACGTGGACGCCAGCACCTGAACCCATTAGACTTCAGGCATCGAGAGATTGAAGACCAGGTCGGAAGAGGCAGGCGCCCCAGGGCGACCCGCCGCTGCCGGCCGGCGGTGGAGGGCACGCGCACGAAGGCGCGTGAGGCTGCGGATCCCTTCACGACCGTTCGGCATCGGGCCGGACGACACACTCCGTGCGCGGCCGCATCATACGGTCGCATCCTTACTTCATCATCGCACCGGTCGAGCGACGGCACGAGCCGCCCAAGGTCCGGTGCAGGCGCCGGTCCCGGAAGTTCCGGGATCGCGGCCCCGGCGCGACGCATCAGGACGAATGACCGACGACACACAACTGACGCTCGCCGAGCGCGAAGCGGCCGCTGGGCCGACTCTCGCCTTCGACGATCTCGAGCTTCATCCGGCGCTGCTCGACGCCATCCGCGACGCGGGCTACGTGAGCCCGACGCCCATCCAGCGCGAAGCCATTCCCCTCGCCCGCAAGGGTCGGGATCTCATGGGGCTCGCGCAGACCGGCACCGGCAAGACCGCCGCATTCACCCTGCCCATCCTCGATCGCCTGATCGGCGGGCCGCAGCGCACGCGCGCCCTCATCCTCACGCCGACGCGCGAGCTGTGCGTGCAGGTCGAGGAGAGCTTCCGCAAGTACGCGAAGGGCACGGCGATCGAAGTGACCGCCGTGTACGGCGGCGTGCCGCTCGAGCCGCAGGAGAAGAAGCTGCGCGCCGGCGTCGACGTCGTCGTCGCGACGCCGGGACGCCTGATCGACCACCTCGAGCGCCAGAACGTGGTGTTCGACGATCTGGAGGTGCTGGTGCTCGACGAGGCGGACCGCATGCTCGACATGGGGTTCGCGCCGCAGATCAACCGCGTGGTGAGCGAGATTCCGCCCTATCGGCAGACGCTCCTCTTCAGCGCCACCATGCCGCCCGAAGTCGAGGCGCTGGCGCGCAAGTACCTGCGCAAGCCGGTCGTGGTGCAGGTGGGAGTGCGCTCCGCTGCGGCGAGCACGGTGACTCACGCGGTGTATCCCGTGCCGCGCGAGAAGAAGAATGCGCTGCTGGTGGAGCTGCTCACCGGCAAGGTGCACGAGTCGGTGCTCGTCTTCACGCGCACCAAGCACGGTGCCGACCGCGTGGTACGCGACCTGGAGAAGGCGGGTGTGCGCGCGACGGCGATGCATGCCGACAAGAGCCAGTCGCAGCGCACGCGAGCGCTCCAGGACTTCAAGGACGGCAAGACCCACGTCCTCGTGGCGACGGACATCGCGCAGCGCGGGCTGGACATCGAGAACATCAGCCACGTCATCAACTACGACGTGCCGCAGCAGGCCGAGGACTACGTGCACCGCATCGGCCGCACGGGCCGCGCCGCGAAGGAAGGTGATGCGTACACCTTCATGGCCCCGGACGAGATCGCGATGGTGCGCACGATCGAACGCGTGATCGGCCAGCCGATCCCGCGCGTGTCGGTGCCGGGTTACGATTTCGGGACGGTGGCGGCGGACTGAGGTGGGTAGGTGGGGAACGTCCCAATGACGAAGGGCCGGTCGGCAAAGCCGACCGGCCCCTTCCGCTATTCTACCCACATTCTCACCTACCCACCTCCGCACCTGCAGTATATCACCGCGACACCCTCACCCTCCCCAGCCGCGACACCACCAGCGTCTCCGCCGCGCGGCCTCGCTTCGCGACGAGCGTGAGATTCGACGCGCCGTAGCCGAGCCCTCGGACGTCGAAGGCGAGGGAGTCCCGCGTGGTGGAGAGCTTCACGCGGTGCGCATGACCGAGTGCGTGCACGGCGAGGGCGCTGCCACGCTCGCGAAGGGCGAGCTCGGCACGTGCGGTGTCGATCTTCACGCTCACGATCGCATGGCGCGCCAGTGCCTCGTCGCGCGCCTGCTGGATGACTTCGGCCGCCTCGGCGACGGCGGATCGGGCGGCGATGCGGTCGAGGTAGTGGCCCATCTCGCGGACGGCGATGATGGAGAGGAGGCCGATGATCACGAGCACGATCACCAGCTCGAGCAGGGTGAGCGCGGGGCGCGCGGCAGGTCGGTATCGCATGGACCCACGATGAGGACGCCCGCCGGAGGGTGCGTCATCGAACCACTGCGAACGGTAGCGATGCCGCGCACGTAGAGAGACGTTGACGGTGACGGCGCGAGCGGCATCTTCTGACTCGTCTCCTCCCGCACTCTCTCCCTCCCCGCCCGATGCGATCCCGCCTCGTCTCCGCAGTTGCGCTCCTCGTCCTCGGCGCGCCGGCCCTTGCTGCCGCCCAGCAGCCGGTCGATTCCGCCTACACGGCTCGCATTCGCGAGCTGACTCCCACCGATTCCGTGTGGAAGTTCACCACCGAGCTGGTGGACCACCTGCCGGCGTCGACCACGGTGCCGTCACCGCTCAAGGTGCTCGGCTATGTGCCCGGCACCATCGGCCGCCTGGCGTACGTCGAGGAGCTCAACCGCTATCTCCACGCGGTGGATGCCGCGTCGCCGCGGGTGAAGGTGTTCTCGCTCGGCATGAGCGACGAAGGTCGCGAGATGATCGTCGTCGCCATCGCCGATTCGGCGACGATCGCGCGGCTGGACGACTATCGCGCCATGGCGGCGAAGCTTGCCGATCCGCGCAGCACCACGCCGGCCGAGCGCGCGCGGCTGGTGAAGGAAGCCAAGCCCATCTACTGGCTCACGGGGAGCATTCACAGCCCCGAGACGGGAAGCCCCGAGATGCTGATGGAGCTGGCGTATCGCCTCGCGGTGGAGGAGACACCGTTCGTCCAGGACATCCGCGATCATGTGATCACGCTCATCACGCCGGTGACGGAAGTGGATGGGCGAGATCGCGCGGTGGACGTTGCCAAGCTCTCGCGTTCCCTCGGCCTCGGGCCGCAGGGGGTCTCGCTCACCTACTGGGGCAAGTACACGGCGCACGACAACAATCGTGACGGCATGGTGCTGTCCCAGAAGCTGACGCAGCACGTGATGGATGGCTTCGTGCACTGGCGCCCGACGGTGATGCACGACCTGCACGAGTCGGTGGCGTTCCTGCACACGAGCACGGGCACCGGGCCGTACAACGACGAGTTCGATCCGATCGTGATCGACGAGTGGCACACCCTCGCCTATCAGGAGATCACCGAGCTCACCAAGCGCGGGCTCCCGGGAGTGTGGACGCACGGCTTCTACGACGGCTGGGCGCCGAACTACATGCTCGCCATCGCGAACCTGCACAACTCCATCGGCCGGTTCTACGAGACGTACACCTCGATGAACGCCGATTGCCAGGTCACCAACCTTCCGGCGTCGCAGACCGAGCGGCGGTGGGACCGGCCCAGCCCGCCGGTGAACGGGATCAAGTGGTGCATCCGCAGCAACATCAACTACCAGGAATCGGGCGTCATGACGGCGCTCAAGTACGTCGCCGACCACGCCGACACCTTCCTCGAGAACTTCGCCCTCAAGGCGGAACGGCAGGTGAACAAGGGGAAGACCACGGCGCCGTACGCGTTCGTCATTCCGCGCAGCCAGCGGCGTTCGGCCGAAGCGGCGGATCTCGTGAACCTGTTCCGCCAGCATGCGACGGAGATCCAAGTCGCCTCGCAGGACTTCACGGTCAAGGGCGCCACCGCGAAGGACGCACCGGTGCAGGTGAAGGCGGGTGACTGGATCGTGCGCATGGATCAGCCGTACACGCAGACGGTGCGCACGTTGCTCGCCATCCAGCACTTCAAGCCGGATGATCCGTCGCCGTACGACGACACTGGCTGGACGATCGACGAGCTGCGCCACGTGACGACGCTGAAGATCGCCGACCCGGCGGTCCTCAGGGCGCCGATGACGCCGCTCACGACGGACGCGACGGTTGCCGGCGCCATCTCCGGCAGCGGCGGCGTGCTGCTCGTGCCGCACCTCGGTGATTGGCGCTCCGCGGTGCTGCCATGGAAGACGGGGCGCGCGAAGGTCACGGTAGCCGATACGGCGTTCAGCGTCGGCGGTCGCAACTACGATCGCGGCACGTTCATCATCGAGAACGCCGATGCGCCGGCGCGCGACGCGATCGTCGCGCTCGGGCTCGGCGGGACGGCGACCGGTGCAGCGCCGGCCGTGCGGCGCCACGCCGTGACGGCGCCACGGGTGGCGCTCGTGCACTCGTGGATCGAGACGCAGAACGAGGGCTGGATCCGCTACGCCTTCGACCGCATGGGCGTGCCGTACACCTACATGGCCGACCAGAAGCTCGTGCAGCCGCGCGCGCTGGAGAAGTTCGACGTCGTGGTGCTCCCGCACATCAACGGCGCCGCGACGACGATCGTGAACGGCCGGCCGATGGTGGGACCAGCGATCCCATGGAAGAAGACGGCGCTCACCCCGAACATCGGCCGGATCGACCAGACCGACGACACGCGTCCGGGCATGGGACTCACGGGCCTCGCGGCACTTCGTGCCTTCGTGGAGCGCGGCGGCCTGCTCGTGACGGAGGGCAACAGCTCGAGGGTGCCGATCGAGTTCGGGCTGGTGCCCACGGTGAGTGTCGCGCCGCAGCAGAAGCTGCTCGCCCGTGGCGGCATCTACCGCGCGCAGCTCATGCTCGGTTCGAGCCCGATCGCGTACGGCTACGAGCGCACGACCTTCCCGCTGTACTTCAATCAGGCGCCACTGCTCAATGTGCAGGCCGCACAGCGCGGGGGAGGCCAGCGCACCGAGGGCGTCGACAGCGCAGTGACCAACGCCATCGAGCGGCAGCGCGCGCGCACCATCGTGCGCTGGACGGCGAAGGCCGACGACCTGCTCGTCTCCGGACTGCTGGACAATGGCGAAGAGATGGCGGGGCGCGCCGTGGTGGTGGACGCGCCGCTCGGCCAGGGCCATGTCGTCCTGTTCGGCACGCGTCCAATGTGGCGCTGGGAGTCGCAGGGGGCGTTCGCGCTCATGCTCAACGCGATGGCGAACTGGAACGCGCTCGATGCGAACGAGCGGAGCGCCGGCTCGCCCGCGGTCACGAACGACAACCGGTGATCGGCTCCGCTATATTCCTGAGAGCGAGCGATCTGGAGCGACAATGAAGATCACGATCGAATATTGCACGATGTGAAGCTACGAGCCGCGGGCCGCCAGTCTGGCGGCCGAGCTCAGGAAGGAGTACCCCGACGCCGAGATCGAGCTGAAGCTGAGCTCGGGCGGGCGGTTCGAAGTGTACAGGGACGGCGTGCCGGTGTACGAGAAATCGAAGACAGGCCGGCATGCGCAGCCAGGCGAAGTGTCACGACTGCTTCGCAACGGCTGAGCTCCCTCGCGGAGGTGACGCCACCGGGGCCGATGCGTCTAGCTCACGCGTCGGCCCCGCGCGCGTGCCGGCGATACGTTTCTCGATTCAAGGTTCTGCTCTGAAATGCGAATTGCCATCTCCACGGGCGGCGGCGATGCCCCCGGACTCAACGCGGTCATCCGCGCCGCCGTGCTCTCGGCGATCAACCGCGGCTGGGAGGTACTCGGCATCAAGCGCGGCTTCGCCGGGCTGATGGGCGAGGACGAGGTCATCAACCTCACCAAGGAATCGGTACGCGGCATCGCGCACCTGGGCGGGACGATCCTGCGCGCCACCAACCGCGGCAATCCGTTCTGCTATCCACGCAAGCAGGCCGACGGCAGCTATCTCGAAGAAGACCGTTCGGACGAGTTGGTCGAGAACGCGCGGCAGTTCGGCATCGATGCCATCATCTCCATCGGTGGTGACGGCTCACTGGACATCGCGCATCGGCTCTGCCAGAAGGGGATGAAGATCGTCGGCGTGCCGAAGACGATCGACAACGACGTCAGTGGCACCGTGACGACCTTCGGCTTCGATACCGCCGTGAACACGGCGATCGAGGCGATCGACAAGCTGCACACCACGGCGGAGAGTCATGACCGCGTGATGATCATGGAGGTGATGGGTCGCGACGCCGGCTTCATCGCGCTGCACGCTGGCGTCGCGGGCACCGCGGACGCGATCCTCATCCCCGAGATCCCGTACGACATCGGCCGCGTGTGCGACAAGATCATGGCGCGCGATGCACATGGCCGGCACTTCAGCATCGTCGTCGTTGCCGAGGGTGCGTATCCCACGGGCGGCCAGGCGCACACGATGGGCGAGTCGTTGCCGGGCCAGGCGCGCCGGCTGGGGGGCGTGGCGGATTCCATTGCGCGCGAGATCCAGAAGATCACGGGCAAGGAGACGAGATCGCTCGTGCTCGGCCACCTCCAGAGGGGTGGAATGCCGACGGGTTATGATCGCTTGCTCGCCACGCGATTCGGCGGTGCAGCGGTGCGCGCGATTGCCGATGCCAAGTGGGATCACATGGTGGCACTCCAGACGCCGCACATCGTGACGATCCCGATCGTGGAGGCGCTCAGCCAGGTGAAGCGGGTGGATCCGACTCACGATGTGGTGCAGACGGCGAGAGCGGTCGGGATCAGTTTCGGGGATTAGGGCCGTTGACTGACGACTCGGGTACTGAACGACTCAGTACTCACGACTGAAGTCGTGAGCGCTCGACCAGCTAGTCCAGTCTGCCAGTCGTCCGTAGAGCAACTGGGACGCCACTGTCCCCGTGGCAGGACAGGTCTGGGGGGCAGTCGGTTGGGTACGCTCCCGTAACTCACCATGGTTCATGGCGTTAGGCTGATGACTGTCCGCTGCGCCTTGTGGCATCACCCCTGCCTTACCACTGGTCGTCCGCGCGAGTCCGCGCGCATCACTGGAGTCCTGATGATCTTCCGCACCGCCATCCTCGCGCTTGCTTGCACGGTCGGCCTGGCCGGAACCGCGCATGCCCAGAAGAAGGGCGATGACGGGGTCCCCAAGGCCTACCGGCCTCCGCCGGGCATGTGCCGCATCTGGCTCGACAAGGTGCCAGCCAAGCAGCAGCCCGCACCCACCGATTGTCCGACCGCCGTGCGCAACCGACCCCCGAATGGTAAAGTGCTATTCGGTGACGACTACGTGGATGGACCCGATAAGGGCGACAAGAAGGGCCTGCCTCTCGTCAGGAAGTTCGGCGAGGACCGCAAGGACGACCGGGGACCGATCAACATTCCCGACCCGAAGCGCGGACCGAAGAAGAAGCCGTAGCGCGCTCGCACGCTTCTCGCCCATGCGCGGCGCATGCGCGACGTAAGAGACCAGTACCTTCCTCCCGACCACGCCGCATTCGTCGGGTCCGAGCCGCCCACCGGGCGCGTGATCGTCATCGCCCCCACGCGCGCCGCCTGCGAGACGATCGAGCTCGCCGTAGGACTCCACATCGAGACCTACCTCGAGAAGCACTACGGCCAGCGCGTGCGTGAGTTGGCGCGCTCGCGCCGCGGCTTCGGCATCGTCGCCGGCACCGGCTCGGGCAAGACGCTCGCCATCCGCCCGATCGCCGAGGAGCTGC
>Ga0207705_10002920_pt1 | contig 13061 bp, 8 predicted proteins | sample KBSC13metaG_FD_184314 | JGI IMG/M metagenome (GOLD analysis project Ga0207705, IMG submission 184314) | Corn rhizosphere microbial communities from Kellogg Biological Station, Michigan, USA - KBS C1-3 metaG (SPAdes) (version 2) | ecosystem: Host-associated > Plants > Roots > Rhizosphere > Soil ...
CGCTGCACGTGAAGCACGTGATTTCGCGCGCGCCGACGCGATCCGTGCCGAGCTCGCAGCGATGGGCGTCGCCATCGAAGACGGTGCCGAAGGCACCCGCTGGAAAATCGCCAACTGATGAACATCTCCGCCATCCAGAATGCCCAGCAGGAGATCATCGATGAATTCGGTTTCTTCGATGACTGGACCGGGCGCTACCAATACCTGATCGACCTCGGCCGCAAGTTGCCGCCGCTGGCAGCCGGGGACATGAGCAACGCCAACAAGGTCGATGGTTGCCAATCGCAGGTGTGGATCGTGGTGTCCGGCGACGCGAGTCGCCTCGACCTGCGCGCGGCAAGCGATTCCGCAATCGTGTCGGGACTGGTCGCTCTGCTCCTGCGCGTCTATTCGGGGCAAAGCGCGCGCGACATCCTGGATAGCGATCCGTCCTTCATCAACGCGATCGGGCTGGGCAAGCACCTTTCCCCCACCCGCTCCAACGGGCTCGCTTCGATGGTGAAAACCATCAAGGCCCACGCCGAACGCGCCATCGCACAGGCCGGGTAAGTCCTTCCGTGGATGAAGAGCACCGGGGCGCCCGGGCTGTCCATCATCCAGCGATAGACCGCAAACCCCCGGCGAAGCGCCGGTTGCGCGCGCACCGGCACGTGGCGACAAGCCCCCGGCGCGGCAAGCGCAACGGCAGCCTGGGCATGCCAGCGTGGTTCTGCCGGAGGCGTACATCCGCGCGCGCCGGGGCGAGAAAGGGGCGCCGACGTGCTGAATTGCGGAAAAAGCGCAGGATGGCGGGAAAACGTGAAACACGGAAACCCGCGCCAGCATTGGCAGGGTCGGAATCGACTTGATCTCCCAACCTTATATTTCCCCAAACTATTTTGGAATCGTTGGCACTGCCGTATCCCTAACGGTATCCCTAAGCGGACCATCACTGCATAGATTGCATGGCCGAGGACCTTCACCGACTCCGCTGCGGATCTTGCTTCATGCGATTCGCCAGCGCCTTGTGCGCGACCTCTGCCAAGGCCTCGCGTTCGGTGGCCAAGTTCGGCAAATTGGCAAGAAATTGTCTCACCTCCTTTGCAAGCGCAGTCTGCCCCATATCTTCCAGTGCGATCGCGAGTTGTCCCCACGCTCGACGTACTTTCCGCTGACGTTCGCGTGTGGCGGTTGTCCATGGCGTTGCTGCTTCGGGCACTTGGTCGTGCGTGACTGTTTTTAGCGCCTGGTTGACCTTCCACCACGACACCCGCGAGCTGCGTCGTGCATTCATGTGACGGATCGCTTGGCGCTGTCCTTTGCGCACCACGCCGCGTGCGCGCCGCGGTGTCGCTTCGGCCTCGACGCTGCGCTTCCGTAGCTGCTCGGCAAACCCTTCACGCCACATCTGCAGGTCCTCTTTGCGAGGATCGAGCCGTTGACCCTCGTGTCCGCGGGTCTTGATGGTCAGGTGGGCGTGCGGATTCTCGGGACGCTTCGGGTCGGAATCGTGGTTGTGGTGGGCGAGCAGATAGTCGTATTTGTTCCCGAACGTCTCGTGTGCGAATGCTCTTGCGGCCTCGGCAACGGCTTGCGGGTCGGTACCCGGTGGCATCGACAGGATCAGATTGATGGTGTCTCGGGCCTTGGTGGGTCGATCGATCCCGCAATCACCCCACCACTCCGCGGCCAGACTCTGGACACCTGCCGCGCCTCGGATCAGTTCGCCGCTTTCGCGTTCGCCGTCAAGCTTGCCATTGCGGGTGATGTAGGCCAGGTGTTCCTTGAGACTCCGGAACCCACGGGCGCTGCCCGTGACCTTCACCATCACCTCGGGACGTCGGCGGACAATCCGGCTAATCCGGTTGATCACCTTGGCGTGTCGGCCGCCCGATCCAGAGTGATCCCCGGTCCGGCGTCGTTTGGCTTGTACCGGTGTGCGAAAGACCAAGCCCGCCGGACCGAGAATCGGATCCTCCTCATCAAGCTTCGACATTGCCACCTCCCCGATGGGTGGCACGGATCATCGTGACCGTAACTGTGCGGCGCAGGGTCTCGACCTTCTTCGCCAAGTCAGGCAAATCGACAAGATCGCCCACCAGGCGATCGCTCCGCAGCAGCACATGGACCAAGGTGTTGAGGTTTCGCCCAACGGCCGAGAGTTCCCGTATCGCATCCCGCAGCTCGACCAGTTCGTCCTTGGCGAAGGGAATGGCGCCCTCCAGCCGTTGCCGTAACTGCCGCACGATCCAGGCTTGGGCCGAGTAGCCCTCCGGGCCGGCCAAGGCGCGGATCGCTTGAATTTCGTTGGCCCACAATCGCAGCTTGATCTGGCCACGCAGGCCGCCTCGGCCTGCCTGGGTGTCGTACCGTGCAAAGGAAGCAACACTCGGCGCCGAACTCGCCAGGATGGTCGCCACCATCCGTCGCAGCAGGAGGGCTTCGCTTAATCCTTCGGCGGAAGCCAAAGCTCGAAAGCGCGCCTTGACCTGCTCGTTGCAGTGCGTCTTGAGGACGGCCATGGACTACTCCCGACCGGGAATAGCGGGGCAAATTTGGTACCAACTGTCCCCGACATCCCTATCCTGCACTAGCTCATTTCTCCTCGTGAAAAGTCCAGTCCCTGAACTTTTTGGGGAGGCGGCTTCGGCGAGATCGGACTCCTCGGAAAGGCGACCGACGGCATTCGCAACGAGCCGAACGAAGTGTGGATTGGGGAGAAGGATGACGATTTTTTGCTGCGGTCGATGCGTCAGCACAGCATCGAGAGAAAATCCAACTGGCAGCAAATCAGCAGCGAAAACGATCGGCGAAATGGCATCGCTTAGCATCGCAGATTCCTGGTGCGCGCATGCAAAATGGCGTGCGCGGCCGTGAACGGGCGATGCCTACTATCTACATCGAAAAGAAAAAATCAAACAGACTGTCCCGCGTCGTCCCAAGGCATCCGAGCTTCGAGAAATTCGGCGCGCAAAGCAGCTCTGAACAACCATACTGACGGGACAAACGCGTTGCGGTGCCGCTGCGTTTGCATGCCCGCAATCTGAGCTGCTGCCGGTCTCGTAGACACCACCTTAAGTTGCTTGCATCTGCTGCTCGAACTGGATGGGGCTGATGTAATGCGCGAACCGGGTTACTCAGCTCGGCTCTGCAGCGTCGGGCGGACTGGAATTGGCGAATCGCTCTTGGATCTCGGCGCCATGGAATCGGGCGCGCCGGGTCACGGTCTCGAGCCGCCGAGGCCCTACTAACGCTTCCAGCTGGGCTAGACCGACCTCGGTCAGGAGAATTGCCGCACCTTCGCCATAGAGGCAATCACCGTGGGTCTGACCATCGGGGCCCCCATCCCGCCAACAGTACGCGGTAGCCACCAATTGGCCGTTGGCATCAAGCCATACATTCGCACTGTCCGTCGCTACCTGCCAGCCCAACCGAACGGCCAGGACCGGATTGAGGGTCAACTCAAAGCGCGGCAGCACTGCCAGTCCTCGATGAGTAACCGCGCGAACACAAAAGCCGGAGTCTGGCATTCGATCAAATAGAGACACGGGGTCCCGACCTGAAGGAAACCTGGTTCCGAGCAGTCGCATCCGACTCCACTCGTAAGCGGTGAAACTGGACCGCCCCTGGAAACGGGTGATCTCCGCCAGCACGGTTTGAGTTCCGCCAGATTCGGCAAGATCTTCATCAACTTGTACCAGCCACGCTTCGTCTTCCGAGCTGAAACCACGGGGGAGACTCGGCCTGACCACACATTCCGGACGCCGGTCCATCGCACTCCGCATCCATTCCTCCGAAATCGCTAAGTCGCCGAGTAGCGAGTCGACTTCTTCGGAGTCGATCTGGCCGGCGCGGTCCAGTTCGCCAACCACATGTCGCAATGCAAGCATCCCGCCCAAAAAATGCGGAGCAAGATACTTCAGTTGCAAGCCGAGTTCCTGGAGCCTTCCGCGAAGCTCCGCAGCACCGGCTGCGCCAAAAGCCTGCACCCCGCCCCAACCATCGATCAATTGCTGAACTCTGCGACGGATGTGATCCTCGGCGACACCAGTCATCGTGGCGACACGCTCAATCAGATCGCCGAACGGCGCGGACCATGCCGCAGGGTCAGATACAAGCGGCGACCCAAAAGGCCTTTCGCGAAGGGTCTCATCGCGCGCGGTAGCATCAAGGGGAGGAAGTGCAAGTCCATAAAATGCTGGCAAGGCGCCGTGTTCAACATTGCATTCGCTGCGCCAATGATCAGCCAGCTTTCGCGCAAGAACGCGCACACCGAAGTCATCGTTATTTGCTAGTTCACAAACCCGCGACACGAATGCCTCTCGGATCTCGCTGCTGTCGATCGACCTAAGCAATTGAAGCCCTTTGATGATCGAATTACCCGAACCGCCAAGCAGGGAACTGATCAGGCTTCGAAAGGCGAGCGGATCCGACCTTGAAAGCAATAGCGCGCCGCGGCCCGCCTGCCACTGAAGTTCGGAAACAGGCAGCGAGATGAGCGTCTCCAAGAGGCTCGCGATTAGTTCCGCGTCCGACAACCCGGTCGATTCGGCGACGTCTCGGCCCAATGCGTAGTCACGAGTGTGCGGCAACTGGTCCTGTACTGACTCCCACATGCGGGGCCAGTCGGGAGCATGCTCGAGCAATGGCCAGATGTCATCAATATCCCAAAGCAGCGAGTTGGTCGCGTCATCTCCGGCGGCAAGTGTTGAAGCAAAGTTTGCGTAAGCCAACTCGTGGACGGCTGCCCCCTCCAATTGGAGACGGGCTCGGAAGTAGCGCTGGCGCCCACCACCCATCATCCACGACCAATTAAAACTGCGGTCGGCATCCGGCTGATATTCGTTCGTGAGTCGAACGGCAACGTCTCGCCGCCCCACCGCCAAGGCCCGGTCGACCAAGGCAAACCTGGCCCGGTTGTCCTCTTGAACCTTTGGATGGCGATCAAATACTTCTAGCGCCAAGTCGAATTCCGCGGATGACACGAGTCGCCGAAACGCCGATCCGGCTTCAAAGGAGACGGTGCCTGCAGCCGCGTCTGCGTCCAAGCTGTCCGCCAGTTGCCGCATGTCCAAGGCATCGTCGTAGCGCATCGGGGAATTGCCGCTGCTTCTGAGCAACGGCACATCGCCGGCGATGCGTGCTATCGCCGCCTCAACGGAAACCACGTTTGCTCCGCGTTCGGAAAGCGCTGACTTCAATGAATCAGCGAGACCTGGTCGAACATCGACCTGGGCATGAACTTCGATACCGTCGAGTAACTGTTGCCCAACGACGTCCAGTGCTTCCGGCCCGGTGGACCGAATCGCCTCGTGAATGAAGTTGGCTTCCTGGGATTCCCGGTAGTAGGCGGCTCGATGGAACGGCAGACAAAGCGATAGCCATGTCTGCACACAGGGAATCACTAGCTGTGGGTCGCGCCGAATCATACCTGTCATCAACGCATCCACAATTTCCGGCATTTCGATCAGACCCGCTGCGAGCAGCGCGTCGCCGACACTCGAGCCGAGCTGCGCGCTGTCCGAAGCTGCCTCGAGAATCAGGCCGTGTGCAATTCGGCCTGCCGCATCATTCCCTTCGGTTGAAGCCATTCCAATAGCCTGCCGGGTGAGCGCTCGCACGCGCTCAGAGCGCTGCGCCGGATCGCCCTCGTTCGCCTTGCGTAGCAAAGTCATCCAGAACGCGTACTGCGGATCCTTCTTTGCGCGCAGCGCGTATCCCAAGCTATGGGCGCGCTGCTCCGCCAGAAGGGCCAGGCCGCGGGCCGGGCGACCTACGCGCGCAAACGCTTTGGCGAGTTGCGCCGTGCTCTCGAGAAATTGAGCCGGCGTCCCTTGGTCTCGGCGCTCTAGCAACCCGTCCAGTCGCCGTTCCGCGTCATCTGCGTCCTGGCCTAGCTTAGCAACGGCCTTTGCAACCATGAGCTCGAGCGAGAACGTTCGATCGCGAGCGGAAGGATGGTCTTCAAGAATCCGGTCGACCGCCTCAATTGACCGCACGAACTCTTCGTGGCCAAGACGCGATGCACTCTGAAGAAGCAAACCCAGCACTTCCGGTGTAGCCCTGTCCAATTGGCCTATCACGAAGTACTCGCCACCGCCGCCAGGAACTGTGCGACATACGTAGCGAACAAATGCCGCGCATTCCCGCGCAACCTCGTCGGCGTGCATGCCCCGAGGGTCCCGTCTGGTTCTGGCGGCCAGGATGCCGGCGTTTTCCGCGAATTGTTGAAGCGGAACCAGTTGGGGCTTGTTCGAGAGAAGCGGTGCAGGCACCGACTCGCCAAGGAGGGTCATGAGTTCGGCATGCTCGGCCACAGCCGCCGGCACGTCCCTGCTGAGGGCGTAGTCGGTCGAATTGTCCATTTCGGCGATGGCCGGAACCTCCAGGCCGGCCGCCAGCGATCTTGCAGTCGAAAAATCTCCGTTACGTGCAGCCAACAGCGACACCCCACGTCTTAGCCCGCGCGGGACTTCGGCCAAATCCGCGACATTCGTTGCGATGTCGGCCATTGCAGCGATCGCTGATGAAGTGTGCTCCCGATCCTGACCCTCGAGGACGCCACGAATCGCAACCATCCGCAGCGTGGCACGATCTAACGCTTCCAATTGGTAGGTTTCGATCAATGCGTCCACGTCTGCCGTTGGATCTGCGGTGACGGTAGCCAGCGCTGCCTGCCAGCGAATTGACCAAGCCAAGTCATCCGGGTCATTGAATCGATCACGCTCACGTCGAACCACTTCAACAATTCGATCGATGCCCGCCATGATCTCGGCGGGGCTACGAAAATCAATTGCACGTGCAGCCCACCGCTCCAGCTCATGCCGCCGCGTCATTGGACTGTTTACTGACGAGTCCGATCCAAGGTCGTGCAATGGCTCGATGCGCTCGAACAACGCCCTCGCGCGATCGATGTTTCCTTGGTCCTGCCAGGCGTCCACCACCAGATAGCCGTCGCCTCCAGTCTCATCGAAGAGCGCTTCTGCATCGTCAATTCGCCCCAATGCAAGCAATGCCTCGATGGTCTCGTCTTCGTCTTCGAAGGCGGAAGCCCTGCGCGAGATTTCGTCGGACGCAAGAATCAGATTAAAGACAGCCGTCGCGTCCCGCACATGCTTGAGGGAACTGAAGGCCAATCGAATGTCGTCTCGAATGTCTGATGCGCGCCGACCGGCCAGGTACTGCACGCGAAAGAATGAGGGGCTCGCAGTTGTGAGCACTTGAGCGTGCTGGCCCAACCGCATCAGGTAGCGCAAGCGAAGGAAGCGTTGCGGCGACTCAGAATCTGCTTGCTCGGCAATTTCGACAAGCTGGCGGTAAAGACGCGAAGCGGATTCCGTATCGGGCTGGCCAAACCTGAATCGGGGGACACGAGCGACATACAACCGGAAGCTGTTGTGGAAGATAGACCAGCCGCCGGGGGAACGCTTAAGCAGGTGACGCGTAGCTCGCCACGCATTCTCAAGTGCTGCCCGCGGATAGAGATGCTCAAGGAGACCAAAGTCCAACGGTGCCTCTGCAAGTGCGATGAGGCCCAGGATGTCCATGACCTCATCATCGTCCGCGAGTTCACGCAATGCTGAGGCGTAGTACGCTTCGATGTCCCCTGCGTACTCGAAACCATTATCCAGGATGGATTCCCTTGCTTGCTGGTCATCTGCCGAAAGCAAAGCTTGGATCAGGTAATGGGTAGCGAGCGGATGACCTTGGGCGCGCTCGCGAAGTCGCGATCTAGGCACCGATGCTGAAAGACCCATGACATCTGCCATTGACGATATCGCGCCTTGCGAAAGCGGTGCGATGTCTACGCGTCTCGCTGCCGAATTTGCCTGATCCCGCACCGCGGGCGGGATGCCAGGAAGGTCGAGTCGCTGTGTACCAAGCAGGAAGATGACGCCCTGCGGGATCGAGGCCGGCAGCGGAAATTCGGAAAGAAGCGATCGCTCGGGAAGCTCTTCCCGTGAGACGTGATCCAGCCCATCCACCAAGATGAGAGTCCGCACTCCCGACTCCTGAAATCGTTGCCCGGCTGCTGACAACAGGGCCCCGAATTCTTCCCGACGGTCTTGCGACGACTCTCGCCGAAACCGGACACCCGGTAGGCCGGTGCGCCGTAGCCCAACGATCAGGTCCTCGTGAAAGTCGGCTGCTTCGGCACGACCCATCCCTTGGGCAGCTCCGGGCACGAATGCGAGATAGCGAACCACGGTGAGTAGGGGTTCGGACTCCAGCGCAATCTGCAGCAGAGTCGACTTCCCTGATCCTGGGGGGCCGACGAGTGAGACGTAGCCCGACCGGCTGGCACCCAACACCTGTCTCAACTGGGCTTCTGAAGTCGGATTGCGCTGTACCGCAATGCCGATTGGGAACTGATGACGATGGCGGGGCTCTATATCGCGCCAACCCATTTCTCTCAGGAACTCGTCCCGCGTCCATCGGTCCTGCCCGGGAACACGCGCGACTAGCGTTGGCAGGCGTTGCGCGATTAGGTCAACCTGCGGCCGCGACTGGGCCGTGATGCCATAGCGTGTAGCAAAGTCGCCCTGGCCACCATGAATCAGCTCCAGATGACGAAAGAACTCTTCGAAGTCTGGCTCCGAAAGATCGGAAGCCGTCCAGAGATGCTCAATGAACGGCCACCATTGGGAAGCCCTCCACTCAGCCATGCTCCACGTGGGATTCGACTGCCAGTGCGTGACAAACTGCAGCGTGGGCCCAGCGCCATCGGCTACGTCGTCATTGCCCGCGGGCGTATCCGATACCACCACCCTTATGCGAACGTTCTGTCCCGGGCAACTGTCTCTGAGCTCCCCCCATCCGACTACCAAGCCGGCGAGCAGTCCGTTCGCGCCAGTGAGCAGTGTTGGGATGCGAAATGCTCCAGGGTCGCGCGAGGTCTTGAACTGATGGCCTACAACGTCATCGTCGTAACCCAGCACGACGTCATCAGCGATTCCCGCACAACGATCCGCAAGGCCTACCCAACGCAGGTCGCCGCGATCCAAGCCGTGATAGATGGCGGCGGCCGCCGCGTCGTACTGCCGGGTGTAGCCACGCTGGGCTCGCCTTTCGCCCTCCCCCGGCGCCGTTCGCGCACGTCGGCGGCCGGAAGCTTCGCCGGGGAGTTCGGGTTCCGTCGGATCGAGCGTACTCATGGCCATGATAGTAATTGAGAGCCCGGGCCGAGCCTTGAGGACCCAGATGAAGCTCGAATCTCGACCCCATCAACGGCTAACATTTGGGAATGCGGGAACAGAAGCCGTTTGCATGCCTCCAAGCTGTGATTGACGACTCGGGTAGCGATAAGGGCGACCGGAGGTTGCAGGTACTCAGCGAACTGGAGGAACAGTTGCAGAGTCTGGGGACGGGCATTCAAAAACTGGTCGCACTACTCGCGAACACCGCGCGCTGGTCTTTTTTTCGCGCATCCGCAATTGGTGAGACAAGTGTTACGCCGGGTGCATCGGCGAGCCGCCATGCATAACGCGCCTGACTTCCCAGGCGCCGGTGCTGTGTCCCGGATCGCCGGGTACGGCGGCATAGGACGATCGCCCGGGATGTGTAGGGCGATTCCTAGCGGCAAGTTTTCGCAGTTATCGCGCGCGCCAGCATGCAAAACCCCGGGGTCGCGCGCGGGGTAGGCCGCATGAGCGTGCCTGCGGATTCCGCCCAAGTTGAAACGGGCGCAGCTGACCAGAGGCGAGACATTCGTTGCTCGCCGGAATCGATTGGGGCGGCCGCAGGAGCCAAAATACCGCAAGAAATCCAACGCAAGGCCAACTGCGCTAGCCAATACGCGATACTGCTGTGCTTCGCATCCCGATAGGACGAAACTTTGGCTGACAAGAGTTGGAAGGCCTTTGAAAAGCTGAACCACCGAATTATGCGGCTGATCCATGCCGGCGCAACGGTCGAGTGGAATGGAGCGCTTGTCGATCCTGATACCGGGGTCAAGCGGCAAATTGACGTGCTAATCACGAGTATCGACGGCAAGCGTTCGAGCGTGGAATGCCGAGAGCACAGCGAAGCCCAATCAGTGAAGTGGATCGAGGAACTGATCGGTCGGAAGCTAAGTCTGCAACTCGACGGAATGATCGCCGTATCCTTCAATGGTTTTTCCGCACCCGCCGCGAAGAAGGCCGCGCGCTTTGGCATTGCACTATACGACTTCGACAGGCTGACGGACGCCGAAATCGCCTCTTGGGGTAGCATCGCCCATGTCGAATCGGACTTCGTGCAATTCACTCATCTGGAGATCCTTGCGTGCATTCCGGATAACGCGAAAGCGCGGCTGCAACCGGGCGATCCAACGTTTGCACGAGGAATTCGTGATGGCTTTGCCGCAGTGCAGGATGCTCTTCGTGATTTGGTGGTGGCGCAGCCCAACACCTATCTCCAGCACGCCTTGGACCCAACTGACTTCACGATTGACGGAATCCCAGTCATGTCTTTGGTCTGCCGCTTCCGAGGACAGGTTGTCACACAAACGGCAACTTGCACATACGCGGCGTTGGTTGATACGCCGGGCACTGCGAGGATGCTGCGCACAATTGGGATCCAGCGGTTCGACCACTTCGTCGGGGAGGTCGTGCAACGCGATGAGGAAGCGCACCTGCAAATCGACGTAAGCTCTGTGCAACCACCAGACAATTCGATCCTACACGAGATGCGCGTTCAGTTCCCGCAGCCTGTGCACGTTACCCACTACGAATTGGTCGGAAATCGCCGCATATTCGCGCACGCCGACCGGATCGCGCTGAACGTCTTTACTGTTGCGTAGCTACTTGTACTCGAGGCCAAGAACAGGCCAAAGGGGAGGACATGGCCAAACCGAAGCGCCACAAGAAGCTAACGATCGCTGATGTGCAGGATTTGGGACGGGTCCTCATCGACGTCTCCAATCTCTACCCGACGAGGTTCCTTACGGAGCGCGACTTCTTCCCCTTGGTCGTTACGTATTTGACGGGGCGCATTCCGAGCGTAGATACGGAGGTTGCAGCGTCCGAGGGAACCGTCGATTTTGAGCTGCGAGGCAACAATCCAACTTGGTTGGAGATCGCAGTACAGCCTCGTTCAATAGTTGATAGCAATTGCCCGGACGTAAAGTTTCCTGGCCACAAATGGCGCACCGCTCTATACGCTAGCCAGAATCGGACGGAGCTTAGAAAACTCCGCTACGAAAAGCGTGGGAAGACGCGGTTCCTGCTGCTCGTCGACCTTACAGGCCGCTACGACCTTGCGACGCTGAGGGGTGGATACCTCAAAGAAGTCCGAGGTCAAGGCCCCAGAAAAGGTAAGCCGGTTCGCGTCGTCCTGTCCACCCAAGATCCCTCAAAAGATGGGCATTTCATCGTTAGGCCCTAGCGGCGACCTCGCTTCGCTCCGGCGGGGCCGCCACTGAACATAGGAATTGGCAAACAGCCCTCCAGAAAGCTGCCCGTCGCGACTGGCCGGAACGGGTCGAACCGAGCCTTCCAAGTTTTCGATGCGGTACGCAGAAATAGTACGACTCTCAGCTTGCGCGCTTGCGGATCGGAACGACGTTCGCGCCGGTTTTAAGCGCGTCCAAATAATCGGCCCACCCCTGCATCATCTCGCGTCGCTCGGCCATGTACTGCGCGAGATTGTAGGTTCCGCGCACTTCGTCGCGGTCACGGTGCGACAACTGGCGCTCGATCGCATCGGGATTCCAGCCGAGTTCGTTCAACAGTGTCGACGCCATGTGCCGAAAACCATGTCCGGTCATTTGCTCTTTGGAATAGCCCAGCCTGCGAAGCGCACCATTGACGGTATTGTCGCTCATGGGCCTCTGCCGACTGCGCACGCTTGGGAAGACGAGCTTACCGTCGCCGGTCAAACGTTGAAGCTCGCGCAGGATCTGCACGGCTTGCGTGGACAGCGGAACGATATGCGGGAGCGTGCGGGGGTTTTCTTTCGCCGCCTTGCGCAACTTGCGGCGACTGGGCGGGATGCGCCATTCGGCAGCATCGAGGTCGAGCTCGATCCACTCCATCGCACGAATCTCGCCTGGACGTTGGAACAGCAGGGGGGAAAGGCGCAAGGCCGAGAAGGTAACGGGAAGGCCTTGGTAGCCGTCGATCGCACGCAACAATTCGGCGACTTCGGCAGGGTTGGTCAGTGCGGCAAAGTTTTTCTGAGTCGCTTTGGGAAGCGCGTCGCGAAGGTCTGCTGCCGGATTACGCTGTACTCGCCCCGTCGCGATCGCGTAGCGGAAGATCGCACTGATCGTCTCGCGGACACGCCCGGCAGTATTAAGCGTGCCGCGAGTCACCAACCGTCGCAGCACCGACAACAATTCCGGCGCTTCGAGCTCGGCAATCGGCCTGCGTCCGATCCATGGGAACACGTGCGACTCCAACCATGTACGGACTTTGACGGATTGATCCGGCACCCACTGGCCCTGTTTGGTCTCCAACCACTCGCGCGCGATGGCTTCGAACCCGTTCTCCGCCGCCAACTGACCCGCGAGTCTTTGCGAACGCCGCTGCGCTCCCGGATCGATCCCTCGCCGCAACTTCGCGCGCGCATCGTCGCGAAGCTGGCGCGCTTCAGTCATGCCCACTTCTGGGTAACGCCCTAGCCCCATACGGCGTTCGCGCCCGGCGAATTGGTACTTCAACCGCCACCATTTCGCCCCAGTCGGCGCGACTGTCACATACAGCCCTCCTGTGTCGTAGAGATTGAACGCCTTGGCCGCAGGAACCGCCCTGCGCACCGCAATATCCGTGAGTACCGAGCCTTGGCGTGCCATTTGAACCCTCTCGACAATTTAGGGATACCGGTACCTTTAGGCACCACTCGTATCCCGCACGGTATCCCTAAAACTGCCCGGATTCAAGTAGACTTCGTGGGACGTTATGGGCATTTAAGGCGCAAAAAAACCCGCTGTTATGCGGGTTTCAGAGATTTCTCGGAATTTTCTTGGATGTACATCTGGAGGCCAGGGTCGGAATCGAACCGGCGTACGCGGATTTGCAGTCCGCTGCATGACCACTCTGCCACCTGGCCGGTGACGGGAACACGGCGCTGTCGCGAGGCCGCATTCCAACCGGAACCGCGTT
>Ga0207705_10002923_pt1 | contig 13059 bp, 11 predicted proteins | sample KBSC13metaG_FD_184314 | JGI IMG/M metagenome (GOLD analysis project Ga0207705, IMG submission 184314) | Corn rhizosphere microbial communities from Kellogg Biological Station, Michigan, USA - KBS C1-3 metaG (SPAdes) (version 2) | ecosystem: Host-associated > Plants > Roots > Rhizosphere > Soil ...
CGGTAGGGATGGTTCCGGCGGGCAGCATGATGAGGGTGTAGGTGCCGGTGGGGACGTTCAGGTATCCGGTATTGGCGCCGAAGACAATGTTCGCGGCAATGGGCCTGGCATCGGCGAAGGTCTGGCCGGGAGGGACGAGGTAGAGATCGACGGGGCCGACGCGCTCTGCCTGATCGATGAGGCGAAGGGCGATCTGGCCGCGAGGAGCAGGCTGGTTCTGGTCCTTGAGCGTGAGCGGCTGGGGGCCGGCGGCGGTGTCGCCGATGAGGACGGTGTACTGGCTGGCGGGAAGGAAGGTGCCTTTACCGGCAGAAACGGTCTGCGCGGTCCCGGTCGAGTTGGCGGCAAGGCTGTAGGTGCCGGGCGCGACGGGCACATAGGAAGTAATGGTGCCGAAGCCGAGGTTATAGGCGAGCGCGTCGTGTCCCTGATAGATGTCGAGCGCGGGCGAAGCGGATGAGACGTCAATGATGCGGACCTGCGAACCGGATTGCGAGAGAGACAGGCTGCCGATCCCCTGGCAGCCGGAGAGGAGGCCGAGCGCGGCGGCGAGGATTGCGAGGCGGGCAGCCTGACGGGCGGGTTGGCGAGTCTTTAAAGGCATCAGCCATCGGTTCGGGCGGAGCGTCTTAACGAGAGCGTCTTTATATTAAGACATTGGATATGAATCGGACGAATCGATGTTACGGTCAGCGGCGGCGAGGTAGCGGAATGGGAGTGGCGGCGCTGCTGCTCGCGACGCTGGCTGGCGGGGCCGCGATTTACGGGCAGACCGCTCCGGCGCCTCCTGAGGGACAGGCAGGAGGAGCAGCGGCGGTGGAACGGCCCGCACCGGCGGTTGCCCTGCCGCATGTGCAGCCGATTGTGAGTATGCGCGACCATACCGCGAAGGGCGCGGAACCGGCGCCTAAACATAAGCAGAGCTACGACTTCACGCTGAAGGACACCGGCTGGATGGATACCGGCGTGACGCTGGCGGCGGGTGAGCAGGCGAGCTTTACGGCGACGGGGAAATTTTTGCTGGCGGATGGGCGTGTGGCGGAGCCAGATGGACTGGCGCGGGGGTGGAAGGACTTGCTGCGGCAGTTTCCGCTGAACTCGGCCAACGTGGGTGCGCTGGTGGGCCGGGTGAGCGATCTGGGGGCGTCGGTTCCCTTCCTTATCGGAGCGAAGAATGACGTTGTGATTCCCACTTCGGGACGGTTATTTCTGCGGGTAAATGTGGCCGACGATCTGGCGGCGACCGGCAGCTACAAGGTGAAGGTAAAGTTCGAGCCGGCGAAGGCTACGGCGGCGGCCCTGGCTCCGGCGGCGGGAGTCGCGCTGGTGAGCGGGCTGATCACGCCCGAGACCTTCGTGGACATTCCTCGTCGGGTGTCGGATCAGGCTGGAAATGAAGGAGATATGGTCAACTATGCGCTTCTGGGGACCGAAGCGCAGGTGAAGGCGGCGTTCAAGGCAGCGGGCTGGGTTGCCGTGGACAAGACAGTGCAGGATGCCGTGCTGCACGGGCTGCTGGCCACGCTGAACCATGAGGCCTATACCGAGATGCCGATGAGCACGCTGTACCTCTTCGGACGGCCGCAGGACCTGTCGTTCGCGCGGGGCGATCCGCTGAAGGTAGCGGCGGAGAGGCATCATCTACGGGTGTGGAAGACGACGAAGACCATTGGCGGAGTGCCGCTGTGGGTGGGGTCGGCGACGCATGACATCGGGTTTGAGGAGGATCAGAGAAACGGAGACGTGACTCATAAGATCGACCCCAAGATTGACGATGAGCGCGATTTTCTGCTGCACAGCTTCGACGCGGCGGGAGTGTTTTCGAGCGCGGCCTATGTGCTTCCGGCAGACCCGATGCTGAAGGCGAAGACGGCGACGGGAGGGAGCTTTTATTCGGATGGGCGGATTGTCGTGATGGAGCTTAAGTAACGATTCGAACTAGACAGACTCACAGGAGAGATGGAAACCCATGTCCCGGAAGCGGGACATGGGACACCCGGCTTTGATCGGCGTCGCCGAAATGGATGGCTACTTTTTAGGGCGGCTGGCGATGATCTGGTCTTTGATCTTGTTGTAGGTGGCGGCGGGCAGGATTCCGCGGGTAGTGAGCTGATTCTTGGCGGTGTAGGGGCGGCCGTCAATGATGCGCTTGGCGTAGGCGTCGCCGATGCCGGGGAATGCCTTGAGCTGGTCGGGGGTGGCGGTGTTAATGTCGAGCTTATCGGCAGTGGCGGCAGCGGTAGCGGTGGTCTTGGCTGTGGCCTTAGCAGCCTTGGTTGAGGGTTGCGCCGTGGCCAGGACCGGAGCAGACAGGAGAAGCGCCAGAGCCAGCGTGAGTGGGGAACGGAAGAGCTTGAACATGCGAAGAGGTCTCCTGAAAAGATGGACTGCGACGCAAGAGTAGAACAGGCCGAGCGTCGGGTCAAAGGATTTTATCGAACGTTTCCGGACACCGGCACCCCCGGTTTTTCTCGAGGCTGCGTGCAACGAAAAGCGAGATACAGGGGGTCTCTCCACTGCGCAACGGACGATAAATCTGTCCGTTGCTTCGGTCGAGATGACGTATTGCTTGCTATCACAGACTGCTTGTTGTCACAGAAGTCGTTGTCGCAGAGATGCTGAAGACGGTTAGCTGAACCGGTAAGGAGCGCGTTGCGGGCGTGACAGCAGTTCATTGGCCGCGTCGTCGTTGTGGAAGCGCTCCTTGACCGGGTCCCAGTGCAGGTGGCGTTTGGCCTTCATGGCGATGTGGTGGATGAGGCAGGTGGAGCAGGCGCGGTGTCCCATCTCGACGGGCGAGATCGGCTCCTGCCGCGAGCGGATGCAGTCGAGCCAGTTTCCGTGCTGGTCAGCACTGCGGTAGAGATGAATATCGTCGGGGCCGAAGTCCGATTGCAGAATCTTCGGGTCGCTCACCGTCAGGCCGGCCACGGCCAGAGGACCGGAGCCGGAGGCGGCAGAGATCTTCGGCTTGCCGCCGGGATCGGTCGGCGTGACCTGCTCGGTGCGGGTGACGAAGACCCAGCCCTTGGTGCCATAGAACTTGATGCCGTTGGGAAAGTCTCCCGAGATATCCATGGTGACGCCGTTGGCATAGATGGCATGCGTCAGGAACTTGCCATGCACGTTCCATAGGCCGTGGGTCGGGAACTCGGCGTCGCCCCAGACCTCGACCGGGCCGGTGTACTCGGTGTTCATGCCCCAGTGAGCGCTGTCGATGTGGTGCGCGCCCCAGCCGGTGATCATGCCCGCGCCGAACTGCTCGCAGCGCAGCCAGCCGGGGCGATCGAAACCGGTCTGCGGCATCACCCGATCGACGGTGTAAGGCACAACCGGGGTTGAGCCGAGCCAGGCGTCGTACTGGAAGCCGTCGGGAACAGGCATGGGTGTCGCGTCGCCGCCCGCGGGATCGCCAGGAAGGCCGATCTCGACGTGCTTGAGATCGCCGATGCGGCCGTTGCGCACTAGTTCGGCGGCGATGCGGAACTGTACCCACGACCGCTGCTGGCTGCCGATTTGGAGGATGCGCCCGGAGGCGTTGACGGCATTGCTCAGATAGCGGCCCTCGGCGATGGTCAAGGACGCGGGCTTCTGCAGGTAGACGTCTTTGCCGGCACGCACCGCGTCCACCGCGAGGATGGCGTGCTGATGATCGGGGGTAGAGATGACGACGGCGTCGATATCCTTGTTCGCCAGAAGGTCATGGTAGTTGCTGTATCCGGTGACGCCGTCGTAGGGCTTGCCGGTCTTTTTTGCCCCAGTCTTTTTCGCGTAGACGCTATTGATCAGCGTCTTCGCCTCATCGACGCGCTTGGCGCTCAGGTCGCAGACCGCCATGATGCGGGCGTGGTCGAACTGCCAGATGCCCGGCATATCGTGTCCGCGCGAGATGCGGCCATTGCCGATGGCCCCGATGTTGATGCGGTTGCTGGGGGCCATCTGTCCGAAGACGCTCGACGGCACGATCGCCGGAAATCCGACTGCCGCAACTGCGCCCGCAGAGGTCTTCAAAAACGCCCGACGCGAAACTTTCATCTTTGCCATCGCTTTCCGCTCCTACGCTCTCAGATCGACGACCTTGGCGTTCTTCTGCGCCTTGATGACGAGTTCGGCGGCGAGCAGGCACTGCTCCTGATCCTGCCCGGTGTGGGTCCGGTTGACGATGTCGGAGACAAACTGCGGGCCGAAGGGCAGCGTGACGTTGTTGCAGTCGATGTAGCGCGTCTGCTTCTTGTCGACGATGAAGAGGTGATTGCCACCCTTTCTGCCCGCGATGTCGATGTACTTGCGCAGCTCGATGTAGCCTTCGGTGCCGAGCAGGAAGAGGCGGCCGTCTCCCCAGGTGCCAAGGCCGTTGGGCGTAAACCAGTCGAGCCGGACATAGCCGAGGCCGCGGTCGCCGCGCAGCATCATGTCGCCGAAGTCCTGAAATTTGGGGTGGTCCTTGTGCTCAACATTGGCAATCTGCGAGGCAACGACCTCGGCGGTGCGCGAGCCGGTGTAGTAGAGGAACTGATCGACCTGGTGCGAGCCGATGTCGCAGAGGATGCCGCCGTACTTCGAGTCGTCCCAGAACCACCAGGGGCGCGCCGTGCCGCCGCCGGCGTCGCCGCCGTGCTGGATGATCTGGTGGGGCGCGATGTTGATGGTCTGAATGACCTTGCCGATGGCCCCGGCCAGGACCAACTCGCCAGCCTTGACGGCGGCCTTCACCTCGAGGCGTTCGCTGTACATGATGCCGTAGATCCGCTTGGTCTCGGCGATGGTCTTGCGCACCTCGGCGAGCTGCGGCAGGGTGGTGATACCGGGCTTGTCGCTGAGGAAGTCCTTCCCGCGCTTCATGGCGCGAATGCCGAGCGGGGCGCGGTCGACGGGGATGGTCGAGGTAAGCACAAGCTGGGTTGACGAATCGTTGAGGATCTCGTCCTCGGTCGCGACCATCTTCGCCTCGGGAAAGCGCTTGGCGAAGGCCGCTCTTCTGTCAGGCTCGGCCGCGTAGAAGGAGACCAGTGTGCCGCCGCCGCGCTGGATGGCGCCGACCATGCCATAGATGTGGTCGTGGCTGATGCCGCAGACGGAGAAACGGATGGAGTGCTTCGGCGCTGCCTCCGGGCTCGCCTGGGCGACCTCGTGCACGACGCTGCCTTCACCGGAGCCAAGTCCCAGCGCTGCCTCTGGCAGCATGGAGAATGCGCCCGCCGAGCCGATGGCCTTCAGAAGCGAACGGCGGTCAACCAGATTTAACTTGCTCATGTTTTCTCCTCGATCTGCGGCGTCTGAGAGGGGAAGCTGTCAGATGACAGCCTCCCCTGCATCTTTATTCGACACCAATACTAAATGGTGGTGGCAAGCCTGAACGATGGAGGGGAAAGGCCCCGATGAAGAGCAGAGCGGTGGCGAGAAGTCTGTGGCGAAAGTTACAAGCCGACGCGCGCCCAGATTGCGTTGTGATCGGAGAACGGCACGGGCTCGACACTGGCTGCGAGAGACTTCAAATCGCTGACGAAGATCCAGTCCAGGTGACGGCGAAACGCGGGGAAGGTGTTGAGAGTGCCAGGAAGCGGCATCTCGAAACCGTGATGCTTCATCGCGGCACGGATGGCGGCCCGATGCGATGGGCCTCCGGGAATGGGCACGAAGCTTCCCAGCCAGTAAAGCTCATTGGTGTTGAAGTCGCCTGCGATGAGACGTGGTCCGGTGCAGCGGGACGCCGCGTCGATGACGGGCTGAAGCTGCTCGAGACGTTCCGCGGCGTTGATGCGAGTGTCGAGATGAGCGTTCCAGACACGCACGCCGCCCCACGGGGTGCGCACGGTGGCGGACACGGCAAAACGGTTTCGCTCACGGAAGCGGAGGTCGCAGGCCTTGAGGCGCTTGATCTCGATATCGTCGATGGGATAGCGGCTCACAAGAGCGAGGCCCTGGTCATGGACACCGGGCGCGGCGGACTGAAAGTGCGTGAAGTATCCGAGACTGCGGGCGGCGTCTTCAACGGCACTCGTGTTGGAGTCTCCCGTCGTGACCTCCTGGAGGAGAAACAGGTCGGCGTCGCGAAGCCGCGGAGCATTGCGCATCGCATCGGCGACAATGCCGGGATCGCGTTCTTTCGCCATGTTGAGCGTGACAACCGAGAGGGTCCGATCGGGAGCGGCGTCGCTGGGGCTGGGACGAATGTGCCGGAAAGGCCGATATATTCGCCTGCGCAGAGCACGGCGAGCGCGCGCACTCCTTTCCGGGTCCAAAAGAGTTCTCTCCATCGGTTGTCCTCCGAATATCTGCTTAACCACTTAACTATTAGACGCGCCGGGCCCCTTGAGGGTTCATTCGGCAGCGCGGGAGTTGCGCAGCAGCCTCCGTTCACGCCACAGTTTACGTCCCCGGTCAAGGAGCGCGATGGCAAACCACAGAGACAAAAGGACAACGGGATAGGCAAGGAATCTAGGGAAGAAGGCGGAGAGGATTGCCAGCGCAAGCAGGATTGTCCCGCCGAGAAACATGAGGCGCGCCTCGGTGGGCTCGAAGACGCGGCGATTGATGAAGGCGGCTCCGATGGAGTTGCTGATGCGGATTGCTCCCGCGGCAGCACGGCCGGCGCTGCCGCCTCCGCTGGTCGCCACTGGCCGCGGGCGGCGCGGTTTACCGGGGGCGCGCATCTTGTGTTTCTCGTCGAGAACGATCTCCGTGGAGTTGGCCAGATCCTGAAGGTACATCTCTTCCATTTCGTCGGCGAACTGCTCGTCTTCGATGACCGCGTCCAACTCGCAGTTTCCGAGCCAGCTGGCGATGTTGAGGTTGGTGGAGCCGACACGCGCCCAGCGTCCGTCCGCAACGGCCGTCTTGGCGTGGAGCATGGTGCCGTTCCACTCGAAGACGCGCACTCCGGCTTCGAGGAGGGGCTGATATCCTGCCCGGGACAGAGCTTTGACGATAGGAATGTCCGTTGCGCTCGGGACAAGAAGACGCACGTCGACGTGATCCATTGCAGCCGCACGGAGAGCCTGAACATAGATGGTCGTGCCTGCAAAATAGGCATCGGTCAGCCAGAGTCTCTCTCTGGCCAACGCGGCGACCACCTGGTCAAAGCGAAGCAGGCCCGCCATGGCCGGCAAGGTGGCTACGACGCGCAACTTCACATCGCCGGCTGGAGCGGGCGGCTCGTCCGGGGTTGATTCTTCCGAGGGAATCGCGGTGCCGATCAGCGCCCAGACCTGCGTGAAGGCGCGCTCGATGTCGGCAACCGCAGGCCCGGTGACCTCGATTCCGGTATCGCGCCAGGGCTCAAGCTTCTTTGCCGGATCGCCCACCCACATTCTGCCGACGCATAGACCAGTGATGAAGCCGATCCGGCCATCGACGGCGAGCATCTTGCGGTGATCGCGGGAGAGCCAGCCGAGAGGACTGTCGAAGTGTGGCGGGTTATAACAACGGACCTCGACACCGGCGGCGCGCATGTGATTCCAGAAGCGGCGGGAGGCGTTGCCCAGGCCGCCCAGCCAGTCGTAGATGAGGCGCACGCGCACGCCTTGCTGCGCTTTTTGGATGAGCGCGTCGGCAAACTCCCGGCCCGCGTCATCTTCGTGAATGATGTAGCTTTCGAAGTGAATGTGGTCCTTCGCGGCGTGGATGGCATCGAGCCATGCGGGATAGTTCTCCCTCGCGTCCCTGAGCAGCCGGACCTGATTCCCTGCGATGAGGGGCGCGCCGGCGGCCCGCGAGAAGGCCTGGTCGGCAAGGGCGCGAAGAGGCTCCATGCCTGCCAGTTCCTGCCTGGAGGCCGCAGTCGTTGCGACGGTTTCATGCCCTCTTCGCTGCTTCATGGCGGCTCCGCGTACTGCTGGAGGTTTAGGTCCAATCGACGATGCCATTTTACGCAGGGAACGTCGATCCTGTGACGGCGTTGCCTCTCCGGCGTGGTGGATGATTGACAAGCGGCGGCGGCCCAGCTACTTTTAAAAGCAATGAGCGTTCGCTTCCAGCATCACGGCCATCACCATCATCATGCGCAAAGCGTGTTGGCGGCTGTGTCCGGTGTGGCGAAGTAACGAACGCTAACTAAGGATTGGAAAGGCCCGCTAACGCGCATATCGCGAGCGGGCCTTTTTGCTGCCCGCTTGTCCGATAGCGCGTTGGATGGCCGGAGAGACCAAGGAGAATGACGATGGAAGCGGTAAAGATTGATTTTGCGAAGATGGATGGCCTGGTTCCAGGCATCGTGCAGGATGCGAAGACGGGCGAGATGCTGATGCTCGGCTTTTTGAACGAAGTGAGCTATGCGAAGACGCTGGAGACAGGGTTTGTGACCTTCTGGAGCCGGACGCGCAGCAAGCTGTGGATGAAGGGCGAGACCAGCGGCAATCGGCTGAAGGTGATCTCGGCCGCGACCGATTGCGATAACGACACGCTGCTGTTCCGGGTCGAGGTCGAAGGCGATGGGCTGGTGTGCCACGAGGGCACGGTGAGCTGCTTCACGAAAAATATTGAAACGGAGAAGGCGTAATGTCTGGAGCGAAGAAGCTGAAGCTGGGAATTCCGAAGGGCAGTTTGCAGGATGCGACGATTGCGCTGTTTGAGCGGGCCGGATGGAGGATCTTCGCCAACGGGCGCAGCTACTTCCCTTCGATCGACGATGCCGAGATTGAGTGCATGCTGGTGCGCGCGCAGGAGATGGCGCGGTATGTCGAGCATGGCGCGCTCGATGCCGGGCTGACCGGCAACGACTGGGTGCTGGAGAACGAGACGGACGTGGAGTATGTCACGAGTCTGACCTACAGCAAGCAGAGCCGGCAGAAGGTGAAGTGGGTGCTCGCGGTTCCGGAGGACTCGCCATTTCAGAAACCGGAAGACCTGGCGGGCAAGATTATCGCGACCGAACTGGTCGAGTTCACCAAGCGGTACTTTGCCAACAAGAACATTCCAGTGAAGGTGGAGTTTAGCTGGGGCGCGACCGAGGTGAAGCCGCCGACGCTGGCCGACGCCATCGTCGAAGTAACGGAGACGGGAAGCTCGCTGCGGGCGAACCGGCTGCGGATTATCGAGACGCTGATGGAGAGCGAGACCCAGTTGATCGCGAACAAGAACGCTTACAAGGACGCGTGGAAGCGGGAGAAGATTGGCAATATTTCGCTGATGCTGAATGCCGCGATTGCGGCACAGGGCCGCGTGGGCCTGATGCTCAATGCACGCAAGGACGCTCTCGATACCGTGATCGGTGTACTGCCGGCGTTGAACTCGCCTACCGTTTCGCAGTTGAGCGATGCGGGATGGGTGGCGCTGAATACGATTCTCGATGAATCGCTGGTACGAGACGTGATTCCGAAGCTGAAGGCCGCCGGCGCTACGGGGATTGTGGAGTATCCGTTGAGCAAAGTGGTTCTGTAAAGACAGGAAAGATGCAATGAAGCTGGTACGAACGTTTGGCAGAAGCAAGGCGGCTGCGGCCGCTCTGGTGGAGACACTGGAGCGGCGTGGAGCCGCGAATACGGCGAAGGTAGAGCCGGTGGTGCGCGGGATTCTTGCGGCAGTTCGCAAGAGCGGCGATGCCGCGCTGCGGCGATATGCAGCGAAGTTCGATGGACTGAAAAAGGGACAGGCGCTGCTTGTCTCTCGTGAAGAGATGCAGGCGGCATGGGAAGCCACTGCTCCGGAGCTGCAGGCGGCGATGATGGTGGCGCGTGGCAACATTCTTGCGTTTGCAGAGGCGCAGTTTCCAAAGGAGTGGACGATGGCTCCGGCAGGGGGAGTGAAGACGGGGCAGATCGTTCGCCCGCTCGGGAGCGTGGGCTGCTATGTTCCAGGTGGTCGCTATCCGCTGCCTTCGACGCTGCTGATGACGGTGACTCCGGCGCAGGTGGCGGGAGTGGAGCGAATTGTAGTGTGCTCGCCTAAACCGGCAAAAGAGACAATGGCGGCGGCGTGGCTGGCCGGGGTGACGGAGTTTTATCGCGTAGGCGGAGCGCAGGCGATTGCGGCGATGGCCTTTGGGACGGCCACCATCGGGCGCGTGGACAAGATTGTGGGACCGGGAAATCTATTTGTGACTGCGGCGAAGACAATTGTTTCGAGCGAATGTGGGATCGATATGCCCGCGGGGCCGACAGAGATCGTCGTAACCAGCGAGAGCGGAGATGCGGCGGGGATTGCGGCGGACCTGGTGGCGCAGGCAGAGCATGATCCCGAGGCGCTGGCGATCTTAATTACCAGCAATGAAGCGCTGGCGAAAGAGGCTGCGGCTGAGGTGAAGCGACAGGCGGCGGGAAATAAGATTGCCAAGCAGTCGCTGGCGGCGCAGGGCGCGATATTTGTAACTACATCCGTTGCAGAGGCGCGGGAGTTGACCAACCGGCTGGCTCCGGAGCATTTGACTGTCGATGCGGCGGCAGATTTGAAGTGGGTTCGCAATGCGGGTAGCGTGTTTGTGGGAGCGTACGCTCCGCAGTCGATGGGCGATTATGTCTCCGGACCGAACCATGTGCTGCCTACCGGGCGCGTGGGACGGGTGCGCGGCGGGCTGAGCGTGATGGACTTTGTGAAGGTGATTACGGTACAGGAGTACACGCGCAAGGGGTTGCGAAAGATGGGTCCCCATGCGATTGCGCTGGCTGAGGCTGAAGGGCTGGTGGGCCATGCGGAGAGCGTTCGAGTGAGGATGCGATGAGTGCTGCGAGTGAAGTGAAGCCGCGCCGGGCGGTGCTGGAGATGCCGGAGTATCATCCGCCTCTGGCGGGGCGGGAATTGCTGCGGCTGGACTTCAACGAGAATACCTTTGCGCCCTCGCCGAAGGTGATCGAGCGACTGCGTGAGGTGACGGCGGAGGAGTTGACCAAGTATCCCGAGCGCGAGTCCGTGGAGGCGATTGCAGCGGCGCACTTTGGCCTGCGGGCCGACCAGATGGTGTTAACCAACGGCGTCGACGAGGCGATTCATCTGATGTGCTGCGCATTTCTGGAGGAGGGAGACGAGGCGATCATTTGCACGCCAACCTTCTTCATGTACGACGTGAGCGTCCGCATGATGACCCGCGGGCTGGTGAAGGTGCAAGCGGACGAGACGCTGGAGTTTCCGTTCGAGCGGTTCAAGGCGGCGATTACGGAGCGGACGAAGCTGATGTTCATCGCGTCGCCGAACAATCCGACCGGCGCGGTGGTGAGCCGGGAACATCTGCTGGCGCTGGCGAAGGCGGCTCCGCAGGCGGCGCTGATGGTGGATGAAGCTTACTCGCACTTCGATGGCGAGTCGGTGATGAGCGATCTGGATGCCGTACCGAATCTGCTGGTGGCGCGAACGTTCTCAAAGGCCTACGGGATGGCGAGTCTGCGGATCGGCATGCTGGCTGGCAACGCCAATCTGTTGAAGTATGTACGCAAGGTGAGTTCGCCCTACAACATCAACGGCGTGGCGCTCGATTGCCTGCCCGTGGCGCTCGCGGATAAGGATTATCTTGCCTGGTACGTGGAGCAGGTGCGGGTGGGACGCGACCGGATGATGGCGGGGCTGCGCGAGCTGGGCGTTCCCTACTTTCCCAGTCATGCGAACTTTGTGCTGATGAAGATTGGGCCGAAGCACAAGGAACTGGTGGCGGCGATGCGCGCGCATGGCGTGCTGCTGCGCGACCGGTCGGCCGATCCGGGGTGCAACGGCTTTGTGCGCATCACGATCGGGATCGAGGAGCATGTGCGGATGGGGCTGGCGGCCTTGCGGTCGTCGCTCGAAGAGATTGGATGGGACAGGCGGGAGGCCGGAGAACCGGCGGGACCGCAGGCCGGAGAAGACGAGAGGGAGTTTGAGTAATGACGAAGGCTTTGAGCAAGATCCGAACGGGAACGGTGAAGCGCGACACGACGGAGACGCAGATTGCGTTGAAGCTGGTCATCGATGGGCAGGGCGTTTATAAGGTCTCGACCGGAATACGGTTCTTCGATCACATGCTGGAGCTGTTTACGCGGCATGGCGGCTTCGACCTGACGCTGAAGTGTACGGGCGATCTCGATGTGGACCAGCACCATACGGTCGAAGATGTCGGCATTGCATTGGGCGAGGCATTCAACAAGGCGTTGGGCGACAAGAAGGGCATCATGCGTGCGGGGTACTTTGTGATGGCGATGGATGAGACGCTCGCGGTTGCCGCTGTGGATTTGAGTGGGCGCGTCGCTTATGTCGTCGACGACAAGGTGAAGGTGCGGCTGGTCGGCGATTTCCAGAGCGAGTTGCTGGCTGACTTCTTCGATGGATTTGCGCGAGGAGCCAAGGCGAACGTGCATGTGAAGACGATGTACGGGCGCTCAAATCATCACAAGATCGAGGCGATCTTCAAGGCGTTTGCGCGGGCGCTGCGCGGGGCTTGCTCGCGCGATGAACGGATGCGTGAGATGCTGCCGAGTACAAAGGGATTGCTGTGACAACGCAAAGGCAGAGGGTACAGTCGGCTAGCATATGCACCGTACTATCCTTGGCCCTTGGCTGCATTGCGTTTTCGGCAGTTTTTTCTAAATCTCTGCACGTAAATGAACTCGCGATTGACTTTTTAGGGCTGGTCGCCTTTTTCTTTGCTGTCTTTGCGTCTTACCTGTTCTACCAGCTTCGTTCCCAGATGAAATTTCGTCTTATCTGCGGCGCTACCGTTCTGATCGCTGTACTTATAGGTATTGAGTTTGTTGGCGGAACACTCTGGTTAACTCTGGATACAGTTACACGATATGGGCAGAAACGATGATTGCTGTCATTGATTACAAAGCGGGGAACCTGACCAGCGTGGTGAAGGCGCTGAAGTATCTGGGCGCTGAGACGCAGGTGACGCAGGACCCGGAGGTAGTGCGTGCGGCGGCTAAAGTGGTGCTGCCGGGGGTGGGGCACTTTCAGTCGACGCAGTTGCTGACTGATCTTGGTTTGACCGAGGCGGTGCGCGAGAGTGTCGCGAAGGGCGCGTGGTTTCTGGGGATTTGCGTTGGGCTGCAATGGCTGTTCGCAGGTTCGACGGAGGCTCCGGAGGTAGCAGGGCTTGGACACTTTGCTGGAATGTGCGAGCGCTTCCCTGCCTCGTTTGAGGGAGCGGAGCTGAAGTCG
>Ga0207705_10002924_pt1 | contig 13056 bp, 15 predicted proteins | sample KBSC13metaG_FD_184314 | JGI IMG/M metagenome (GOLD analysis project Ga0207705, IMG submission 184314) | Corn rhizosphere microbial communities from Kellogg Biological Station, Michigan, USA - KBS C1-3 metaG (SPAdes) (version 2) | ecosystem: Host-associated > Plants > Roots > Rhizosphere > Soil ...
CCCCTATTCTCCGTGACGATCGCGTCGGTTCGGATCGATCCCGACCAAAAGCTTGATCGAGTTAACTAGGTCCAGAGCCGAAACAGGCATATACTTATCCACATCGGGGTACGACTCGCACCCACAGGCACGCCCCGGCTGACAGTGAGGGAAAACTGCCGCTTGTACAGCGCATGGAGAGGTGGGTATGCGCGCCGATAACGACGACGACTTCGTATATTACCGGGAACGTGAGCGTCACTGCCGCGAGATGGCCCAGAGAGCGGGCGATCCCGCCGTGCAGCAGATCCACCACCAGTTCGCAGAGGCCTATGCCCGCCGCCTGCGCGCGGAGGCGTTCCGGCCGATCTCGCTCTGAGCGAGCGGCGTCCCGCGCTTACTTGCGGGGCGTAGCGAAGCAATCCCGTTCATCGCCTCAGGCCACGCCTGGATTGCCGCGCCGCTGCGCGGGAGGCGTAGTCCCGCCTTTAGCAGTTCTGATATTTCCAGTTCCGCTGTTTGCCTTCGGCGATCCATTCGACGCTCTGCGCGATGCGCGCGGCGCGGGTTTCGGGGCGCTTGGCCTCGCCGATCCATTCCGAATATTCACGCCGATGGCTGGGTGCGAAGCCGTCCCATACCGCTTTCGCCTGAGGATTGGCGGCGAAGGCCGCAGTCAGTTCCTCGGGCACAGGCAATTCGGGTTTGGGGGGCTTCTTGGGCTTGGGCGCGGCGGTCTCGCGCGCGTCCGCGACAGAGCGGATCAGGCGGATCAGATCGGCATCGTCGGGCAGATCGGCGAGGCTGGTGAGCCGGCCGAACTGGCCCATCCCCTCTTCCTCCTTGCCGGTCGGCTCGCCCATCTTCCACAAAGAGAGCGCGGCATGCGCCTTGAACGCGCTGATCACCGCCAGGATACGACCTTCGTTGACGAAGGCGGGACGGCTCCACTTGATGTCTTCTTGCGCGCCCGGGCAGGCACGGTGGATCGCGTCGCGCAGGTGCGTCAGGATGGGTTGGGCAAAGGCCGGGGCCTTGGCGATGTAAGCATCGATCCGGGGATCGTTGCTGCTCACAGCGAGATATCGGGCCCCTTGAAATTGTCGGCATAGGCCTGGAGCTTCAGGTTGCGCTCCACGCCTTCGACACTGACATGGTAGTCCAGGCCGTGCTTCTTCGCATAGGCCTTCGCCGCTTCGAGCGTGGCGAAGCCGAGCCGCACCTGCTCGCGCGTGTCGCCCGAGCCCGCCCAGCCGGTGAGCGGATCGGGGCGCTTGGCCTCCGCCGGCTCATATTCGAGGATCCACTTGCCCTCGAGCGCGCGGCCCGATTGCATGCTGCTCTTGATGCGCTGACGGATGCGGGCCTGAACCATGTCCGCTCGATAGCTCAGCGCCGGTTGGAATCAAGGGATTCGTCACCCCGGACTTGTTCCGGGGTCCACTCCGCGGCTTGGCCCAGCCTACCCGTGAGCCGGAACACCTGCGGCATGACGCCTCAACCGATGATGTGCGGCACGAAGCGGGCAGTGTTGCCCGTGATCAGCCCGTCCTCTCGAATGCCCATACCGGCAGGCGCACCATCGACAACCCAGCTTCCCAGCACCGGATAAGCACCGGGCGCGGTCTCCGGCAGCGTGTAGAGGGCCTGATAGATCGTCCGGCTGTCCTCATACGCGCCCGAGCTTGAGGCGATCATCTTGGCGTCGCGCTGTATCACGACATTGGCGCCCTCGCGCGCCAAAGCGGGCTTGGCGACCACGTCGCCGCCCATCGGACTGTAGCTCGCAGGCAGCAGATTGGGATGATCGGGGAACATAGACCAGAGCACGGGCAGAATCGCCTTGTTGCTCCAGATCATCTTCCAGATCGGCTCCATCCATATGGTGGTGTCGAGGCTCTCGATCAGGTTGCGGCCGAACTGCTCGTTGACCAGCCATTCCCACGGATAGAGCTTGAAGATCGCGGTCATCGCGCGCTCGTCGAGATCGACGAAGATGTCGCGCGTCGCGTCCCAGCCGATATCGTCGATCGCGATCGCCTTGGTGGTGAGGCCGGCTTCCTCGGCCGTGTCGCGCAGGTAGGCGACGGTCACCATATCCTCCCCGACCGCGTCGGCGACATGGGTAAAATGGACGAAGCGATCGGGGATCAGGGTGCGCAAATCCGCCCATTTGCCGACCAGCCGCTCGTGTAGGCTATTGAACTGGTCGTTGTGGCGGAACAGCTCCTGCTTCCAGTCCCACTGGATCACCGCGGCCTCCAGCAGGCTGGTCGGCGTGTCGCAGTTGAATTCGAATAATTTGGGCGCGCCGGTGCCGTCATAGCCCAGATCGAACCGGCCGTAATTGAGCGCGGGCGGCTCGTCGTTCCACGCCTTGCGGATCGCCTCGTGGCAATAGTCTGGAATGCCGAACACGCCGAGCGCCTTTTTGTCGTCGATCACCGCCTGGCCGGCTTCCAGGAACAGGCGGTAGAGCTCGGCGGTGGCGCCCTCGATCAGGTCGACCTCGACCCGGTCGAAGCGGTAGTAGGTCCCTTCGTCCCAATACGGTTTGTCGGTGCCGGCATCGTTGTCCGTGTGCCAGATCAGACCGCGCGCCTCGACCTTGGCCTGCCAGTCAGGCCGGGGATCGCATGTCTCGCGGATCATTCGCCGAAGCCGCCGAACGAGCGTGCCGAGGATCCGAACCCGCCGCGCGCGACCGCGGCGCTGCGCGTCATCGCGGTGCTGACCGGCGCATGGAAATAGGTCGCGCCCGCGGTGCGCGTGAACGAACCGCCGGAGACGCGCTCGCCATAATAAGGCACCGCGCTGCTGCGGCCGAGATAATACCAAAGGAAGGCATTGCCGACCCCGCTGCCCACCGGGTGATAATTCTGGCAGTCGGCATCGGGCACGCGGTTGCCGCTATGATCGACGCAGATCTGCGTGTCCTGCTGTGCGATCCAGGTATCCGGATGATTGTCGCACGCCGCCAGCGTCACCGCCGATGCGGCGACCAGGGTAAGATTGAGGTGGATCGTCTTCATGAGGGTCCCCGAGAGTCGGGCCAAGCATAAAGCTATGATCTTCTTCCGTCATGCCGGACTTGTCCGGCATCCACCGGAAGGCGACCGACGAGCGGCTGAGGGGAGCCCGGAACAAGTCCGGGGTGACTTCACCCTTGTCGCGCCGTCGCCTTCTTGGTCCGGAGCGTCGGATCCGCCTGGGTCGGGTCCTCGGGCCAGGGGTGGCGCGGATAGCGGCCGCGCATCTCTTTCGCGACCGCCGCCCAGCTTCCTTTCCAGAAGCCGGGCAAATCACGTGTCGTCTGGATCGGGCGCCCGGCGGGCGAGGTCAGCCGCAACACCAACGGCGTGCGCCCGATCATCGGATGATTGGCCAGCCCGAACAGCGCCTGGACGCGCAGCTCGACCGCGGGCCCGCCTTCGGCACCATAATCGATCGGATGGGTCGTCCCCAAGGGCGAGGTGAAGTGCGGCGGCGCCGCCGCGTCCAGCGCGCGCTTGCCCTCCCACCCGAGCAGGTTTTCCAGCACCTGGAACAAGGCGCCGCCCGCGATGTCGGACAGCCGCCTCTTTCCTTCGACCAGCGAAGGCAGCCATTCGTCCAGCCGGCCGATCAGCGCCTCATCTGACAGCGCCCCATCGCCCGCATAGCCGGCCCGCTGCCGCAACGCGTGCGCGCCCTCCGACCAAGGCAGCAGGTCCAATCCATGCTTGCGCACACCCTCGACCAGCGCAGCGGCAACCTCCGCGGAATCGGCATTGCTGTCGGGTCCAGAGCTGAGCCGGATCGCCCCCAGCCGCCGCTCGCGCACCGCCTGAACCGCGCCTGTCGCGGGATCGAAGCTCGCGCTGCGCTTCACTTCGATCCGGTCGCCGAACAGAGACTCAACCTCGGCCTGCTCGATCGGCGCGGCCGAGAGGATACGCGCGCCCGCTGCGGAGCCCTGCGTCTCCGCCACTGCCAGCCATTCGGCGCGCGCCAGCGACGAGGTTGGATCGAGCCGGAAGCCTCTTCCGCCTGCCGCTATCCAATCCGCGCCATCGCCGCCGCGTCGTTTCGACACGCGATCGGGGAAAGCCAGGGCAATGCAGGCTCCAACCGGCCCCGCGCCATTGCCGCCACCCGCAAGCTTTGCCCAGCGCTGGGCGAGGCCCCTGCCCGCCTCCGCACGCCGCCCATTCTCGCTCCGCCAGCGCCGGAGCCTTGTCTCCAGATCGGGATCGTTGCCGCCCAGCCCCTGTTCGGAGAGCAAGACCGCAACTTCCGCCGCGGTGCGTCCCCAACCATGCTCGCCCGCCGCGATCAGCATATGACCGAGCCGGGGGCTGACCGGCAGGCCCGCCACTTTCTGTCCGTGCGCGGTCGGCCGGCCATCGGCGTCGATCAGCCCGAAGCTTTCGAGCCGCCGTTTCGCCTCGGCAATTGCCGGCGCGCTCGGCGGGTCGATCCAGCGCAGCGTGGTCGGATCCGCCACGCCCCAGATGGCCAAGGCCAGCACCAGCCCCGACAGATCGGCCTCGGCAATCTCGGGCGGGTCATAGGGCGCGAGGCCTGCAGTCGCGGCCTCCTCCCACAGGTGATAGACCACCCCGGGGCCCTGCCGCCCGGCACGGCCCGCGCGCTGCGTCGCCGCCGCCTGGCTGACGCGCTCGGTCGAGAGCCGTGTCACGCCCGCCGCGCGATCGTAGCGCGGGCGGCGGGCGAGACCGGAATCGACCACGGTCGAGACACCATCCAACGTCAGGCTGGTTTCCGCGATCGCGGTCGCCAGCACGAGCTTGCGCTTGCCCGCCGGTTCGGCGCGGATCGCAGTACGTTGTGCGCCCGGCTCGATCTGGCCGTGCAGGCGGTGGAGATTGATCTCGGGTGCGAGCCCGGTCAGCCGTTCGGCGGTGCGCTCGATCTCGGCCACGCCCGGCAGGAAGGCGAGCACACCACCATCCGTTTCCGCCAACGCGCGCCGGATCGCGGGCGCCATATCCTCCTCGATCCTCTGTTCCCGCCGGCCGATATAAAGGTGCTCGATCGGGAAACTCCGCCCGGCGCTCTCGATCACGGGCGCGCCGCCGAGCAGCTTCGAGAAACGCGCACCCTCCAGCGTCGCCGACATGGCGATCAGCCGCAATTCGGGCCGCAAGCCGGCCTGCACGTCGAGCGCGAGCGCGAGCCCGAAATCGCCATCGAGGCTACGCTCGTGCACTTCGTCGAACAGGACTGCGCTTATCCCCGCCAGTTCGGGATCCGCCTGAACCATCGCGACGAAGATGCCCTGGGTTATCACCAGCAACCGCGTCGCCGCCGATTGCTTGCTGTCGAGCCTTGTGGCGTAGCCGACCCGCTGCCCGACCGGCTGGCCCGCCAATTCGGCGATCCGCTCCGCCGCCGCGCGCGCAGCGACCCTGCGCGGCGACAGCAAAAGCACGCGGCCCGTGCACCAGACACGATCGAGCAAAGCAGGCGCGACCGCGGTCGTCTTGCCCGCACCGGGCGGCGCGACCAGCACCGCGCTCGATTGTTCGTCGAGCGCGGCGAGCAGGTCAGGCAATACCGCGTGGATCGGCAGGTCGGTCACGAACCAGCGCTTAGCGCCCCGCTTGCTGTTCCGTCACCCCGGACTTGTTCCGGGGTCCACTCAGCGGCTTGAAGCAAGCCTCACGGTGGATGCCGGAACAAGTCCGGCATGACGGTTTTGGGTTACTTCGTCGCTCGACCCAATTTCGGGGTCAGCATCCCGACCCGGCCCCGGTAGGCGACATAGTCGTTGCCGAACGTGTCGATCAGATCGCGTTCCTCATATTGGATCGCGATCAGCATGAAGGCCGACATGCCGCCGGCGAGCAGCAAATGGCCGTAGCTCATGTCCGGCGTCGCCCAGAAAGCGATGAAGAAGCCCGAATAAAGCGGGTGACGCACCAATTTGTAAAAGAACGGCATCCGCAGCACCGGCGCGCCCGCCTCGCGATTGCGCAAATTGCGGACCACCTGGCTCAGGCCGAACAGCTCGAAATGGTTGATCAGGAAGGTCGAGAGCAGGACGATCCCCCAGCCAAGCCCGAACAAGGCCCACAGGGCGATCCGTCCGGCCGGCCCATCGACATGCCAGACCGTCCCCTCGATCGGGCGCCAGAAGGTGCAAAGCAGGATCAGCATCAGGCTCGCCGCCAGCACATAGATGCTGCGCTCGATCGGCTTGGGCACGATCCGCGTCCACACGGCCTTGAAGCCGGGCCGCGCCATCACGCTATGCTGCAATCCGAACGCCGCGATCAGCGCCACGTCGATCAAAATCGCGCCCGCAACCGGCATGGTCACGCCTTTGTCGACATTGCTCGGCAGGCCAGGAACGCCCGCGACAAAGCCGATAAGATACAGAAAGGTTACAAAGAAAATCATATAGATAATAGCGGCAAGCAGCAGGAATATATAACGGCTCATTTGAGACCTCCCCGTTTGATGATCCCCACAAGCAGCTGAGAGGGGTGCATTGCTTGCCGGGTTCAAACAAGCGGGCGGAACCGACAAGTTCAGAAGGTGTATCGGACAAAGAGACCCGCGGTCACCAAGGCGGCTGCACGCTCTTCAAACCGTCGACGTGATCCGCCATAGGTCGGGCATGGCCAAGCTCTATTTCTATTATTCCTCGATGAACGCGGGCAAATCGACCACCCTGCTCCAGGCCGATTTCAACTATCGCGAGCGCGGCATGGCGACGATGCTGTGGACCGCCGCGATCGACGACCGCTATCGCGAAGGCACGATCACCTCGCGCATCGGGCTCGAGCGCGAGGCCAATCTGTTCGACAAGGCGACCGACCTTGAAGCCGCGATCCTGGAGGAACATGCCCGCACGCATTTGAACTGCGTGCTGGTCGACGAAGCGCAATTCCTTACCCGCGCGCAGGTGTTCGCGCTGGCGCGCATTTGCGATACGCATGGCATCCCCGTGATCGCCTACGGACTGCGCACCGATTTCCAGGCGGAATTGTTCGAGGGCAGCAAATATCTGCTCGCGCTCGCGGACAGCCTCGACGAGATCAAGGCGGTGTGCGGCTGCGGGCGCAAATCGACGATGAATTTGCGCGTCGAGGAAAGCGGCCGCGTCGCGCGCGAGGGCGAGCAGACCGAGATCGGCGGTAACGGTCGCTACGTCGCGATGTGCCGTCGTCACTTCATGGTGGCGCTTCGTGACGGGGTGCTTCCCGACTATCGTTGAAGCTCCTAACGTCTCCGAAACACTCGGAGTCCTCTTTCCCCATGCTCACCACCCGCCGCGAATTGCTCGTCGGTGCCGGCGCGCTCGGCGTCGCCGCCGCGATGCCCGCTTTGGCCCAAATTGCCCCCGGCGACCGCCAGGCCATCCTGCTGCTCGATACGCTCGCGAGCGAACTGCTCGACGACTTCCCCGAGACCGCGGCGGGACTGGGTATCGACAAGGGGCCGCGCGCTGCGCTGCGCAGCCGGTTCGGCGACCGCAGCCACGAAGCCGACATGAAGCGCGCCGCGCAATGCGCCGCGCGGCTCAAGCAGTTGAAGACGTTCGACCGCGGCGGGCTCACGCCTGCGACCGCGCTCGACCTCGACGTCTGCCAGAGCGCGTACGAGCTGGCCGACGAAGGCTGGCGGACGATGCCGGTCGGCGACAATGCCATCTTCAACTCGAACAACAGCTATCGCAGCACGCCTTATGTGCTGTCGCAGAATACGGGCGCCTATGTCGAACTGCCCGACACGCTCGAAAACCATCACGAGGTAGCGACCGAGGAGGATGCCGATGCCTATCTGTCGCGCCTCGACAGCTACGCGCTCGCGCTGAATGGCGAGACCGGGCGCCTGATCACCGATCAAGCCAAGGGTACGATCCTGCCCGGTTTCCTGATCGATATCGCTAGCAAGCAGCTTGCCGGCATGCGCGACCAACCGGTCAAGGAATGGAGCATCGTCGAAAGCTTCGCCGCCAAGTGCGCCCAGGCCGGCCTGGGCGCATCCTGGGCGGAGAAAGCCGAGAAGATCTGCACGCAACTGGTCGCGCCCGCGCTCAACCGCCAGGTTGATGCCTTCGCGCTTGGCCGGCCCAAAGCCAGCGACGTGCCGGGCGTGTGGGCGCGGCCCGATGGTGACGCGCATTATGCCTGGCTGATCAAGGCGGGCACCACCACCAACATCTCCCCCGACGAGCTGCACAAGCTGGGTGTCGAGCAGAACAAGGCGCTCAATGCCGAGATCGACGTGCTGCTCAAGAAGCAGGGCATCAGCCAGGGCAGCGTCGGCCAGCGCCTGACCGCTTTGTCCAAGCGCCCCGATCTGCTCTTCTCCAATGACGATGCCGGTCGCGCCAAGTTGCTGGCCTATCTCAATGGGCGTATCGCCGACATCCGCACGCGCATGCCGCGCGCCTTCGCGACGTTGGTGAAGGGGAACCTCGTCATCAAGCGCGTGCCGCCCGCGATCCAGGACGGTATGCCCGACGGCTATGCCGGCCCTGGCTCGATAGACGGGAACACGCCCGGCGTCTATTTCATCAACCTCAAGGACAATGCCAACTGGCCGCGCTACTCGCTGCCGACGCTTTGTTATCACGAGGGCATTCCCGGCCACGTCTGGCAGGGCGAATATAGCTATAAATTGCCGCTGATCCGCTCGCTGCTGGCCTTCAACGCTTACTCCGAAGGCTGGGCGCTCTACGCCGAGCAACTGGGCGACGAGCTTGGCTGCTATACCGACGATCCGCTCGGCAAGATCGGCTATCTCCAGTCGATCAACTTCCGCGCCTGCCGTCTGGTGGTCGACAGCGGCATCCACGCCAAGCGCTGGAGCTTCGACCAGGCGCTCGACTGGTTCAGCGAGGGCACCGGCCAGCCGCGCGAGCAGTTACGCGCCGAATTGAACCGCTATTGCTCCTGGCCGGGCCAGGCGTGCGGCTACAAGATGGGGCATAACGAAATCAACCGGCAGCGCACCCGCGCCCAGGCCGCGCTGGGCACCCGGTTCGACCTGCGCACCTTCGATGATGCGATCGTGCTCGGCGGCAACATGCCGCTCACCACGCTCGCGCGCGTCGTCGACCGCTACATAACGAGCCGCCATAGCTGACGGGTTTTGCACGAAAAGTGGCAATCCAAGATCGAACCAGAGGGCGCCGTATGCGTTGGGCGCCCATGGCTCGCTATTTTCTGAACATCAACAATGGCGGCGGCTATTCGGAAGACCCCGAGGGCCAGGAGCTGGAAAATCTCGACGCAGCACGCGCCGCGGCGATCGAGGGTGTGCGCTCATTGCTGAGCGAGGAAGCGCGCCAGGGGCAACTCGATCTGTCGGGCAAGATCGAAATAGCCGATGCGGACGGAAACATCCTGCTGGTCGTACCGTTCAGTGAAGCAGTGGAACTGCGGCAGCCTGGATAACATGTGATCGAACGTCACCTTCTGAAGCTCAGGGCGCGCGACACGGTGAGCCCGGAGGAAGAGCAAGCGATCCGCGATTCGGTCGCGGAGGTACGCGCGTTCGGGGCGGACGAGATCCTGGTCCATGCCGGCCGGGTGCTCAGCTTCAGCATCTTGCTGCTGGAGGGCATATTGTGCCGCTACAAGGATCTGAGCGACGGCCAGCGCCAAATCACTGAGCTTCACGTCCCGGGCGATTTTGCCGACCTGCACAGCTTCACGCTCAAGCGGCTCGACCATAATATCATGACGATCACGCCGTGCCGGGTCGCGATCGTCCCGCACGAGAAACTAGAGCAGATCACCGAGCGGCTGCCCCACCTGACCCGCCTTTATTGGTTCACCACCAACATGGACGCCGCCATCCACCGCGAATGGGAGGTATCGCTCGGCCGACGCAGCGCGGTGTCGCGCATCGCCGCTTTGTTCTGCGAGATGAAGCTCAGACTCGAGGTGGTCGGCCTGACCGACGGGCTGAGCTACGATTTCGACATCACCCAGACCGATCTTGCCGAATGCGTCGGCCTGACCCCGATCCACGTCAACCGCACGCTCAAGGACCTGCGCGAACGCGGCCTGGTCCAGTTCAAGAGCGGCCGCGTCACGATCCATGACTGGAAGGGGTTGGTCGAAGTCGGCGAATTCGACCCGGCCTATCTCTATCTCGAAAAATGGCATCTCTGACGGCTTGAGCCCGGCCGCGCGATCCCCATCTTGCGGCTTCGATCAGGGAGTGACCCCATGAGCAGCAAGCCCGTCCGCATCCCCGGCCCCGACCATCCGATCACGATCGAGCCCGCGCCCGCGCATATCGTGGTCCGGCTCGGCGACCAGATCGTCGCCGACACGCGCCGCGCCCTTGTCCTGCGCGAGGCGAACTATCCGCCGGTTCACTATATCCCGCGCGCCGACGTCGACATGGCGTTGCTCGAGGCGAGCACGCACCAGACCTATTGTCCCTACAAGGGCGATGCGTCCTATCTGAGCGTACGCGGTGGCGACGAACGGCTCGCCAATTCGGTCTGGAGCTACGAGCATCCGTACGAGTCGGTCGCGGCGATTGCCGACCATCTCGCTTTCTATCCCGACCGCTTCACCATCACGGTCGATTGACCTTAGTTCAGCATGCCCCGCGCCCGCGCGGCGGGGCCGATTGCTTCGATCCGGCTGGTAAATATCTGGCCCGCATAATCACGCGGCAGCGCATCGAGTTGGGCCTGCTTGTCGATCATGTTCATGCCGGGCCTGTCGGAATGACGTTCGAAATCGCCGATCAGAACCACCGAGCTGTTGGCCCGAGCCATCCGTTCCACCAACAGATTAGGCCAGCCCCACATCGCCCGGCGATAATTAAACGGCACCATCACCACCGTGTTGCGGCAGGATGTGGGGATCATCCCGCTCCAGCCGATCGCAAGATAGCGTTTCAGGCAAAGCTTCAATATCTGCTCGCTGCCGACGCGTAGCGTGGGCGCAAGCGTATGAAGGCGCGCGGCGGACCGGTCCCCGCCCATCACCTGGATGCGGCGTAGATCGACGTGATGGCGCCGAAGCCAGGCAAAGAGCAGGTCCCCTTCCTCCGGATCATTGCTCTTCATGATCAGCATGAAGCGACGGTTGGGATAGGCATCGAGCATCTCGCCCAACGTCGGCATCGATCCGACGAACTTGCCGCGGAAAGGGTAAGTGCGGCCATGATCGCCGGTGTAGCCATAGCCGATGTCGAGCGTCTTGAGCTGGGGTACCGTCTTGTCCCAGACTGAACCGCGCCCATTGGTTCGGCATTCCAGCCGCGCGTCGTGGAACACGACATAGTCGCCGTCCTTGGTCGGCTGGACATCCACATCGCCCATATCCGCGCCGAGCTGGAAAGCCTCGCCGATCCCAGCGATCGTATTTTCGAGATAGGGATGTGTTGGCGGCAGCATCCGATCGCCCTTGCAGGCATAGAGCGACAGGCCGCGTTCATCGAACTGCTGGTGCATGCCGAGATGGGTTATGAGCATCGCCCTGCCGGGGCGGCCCCAGATCCAGGACGCGTTGGCGAGGTAGACGATCAGCAGCGCGGCGCCCATACCGACGACAGCCTTGACCCATGCGGGCGCAAAAAAACGCCGCGCCGACCAGGCAGCGCGGCGTCTTTCGATCAGGATAGCCTTAGCCGAACGCGACGGCGGTCTTGCGGCGGCTGCGCAGCGCGCCGCCGACCAGGCCAAAGCCGCCCAGCATCAGCGCCCACGAGGCGGGCTCGGGAACCGAGCCGTTGAAGGTTGCCGTATATTGCATGTTCGGCACGAAATAGCTGTTCCACGCACCCAAACCGATCGGATCCGCGCCGCCGGAGTTCAGATACCGGAAGCCGCCGCCCAGCGGACTGCTGCTCGATCCCGCGACGCCGGCGCCCGACGTGGGCGAGTCGACACCGGCCACCGTCAGGTAGGCGATATAGCTGGTACCGGCGGTGAGCGAGAGATTGATGTTGCTATAGGTGTGCGCGAAGAAAGACCCTGCGGTCACGTTCTGGCTGAGGCTCGAATACAGTTCCGGACCGACCGGCTCGGAACCGTCCCAGGCGGCGACCACCAAACGGGCACCGTTATTGGTCGAGTCGGTGTCGTAGAAGGTCCACGAGCTCAACGTGCCGCCGGGCGCGGTGAAGACCTGGCCGTAGCTGGTCGTATCGGGCGACCCGAAGCTGAAGATCGTGTCGAAATCGTTCGCGTTCGCATAGGTTTGCGCCATCGCGGGTGCCGCAAGCGTACAGGCCAAAGCCATCACAACATATTTCATGATCGTCCCCCATAAGCAGACCAGGGTCCCAACGCCCGAGTCGAATGCTTACCGAAACGATAACACAATTGCGCTCGCAAGCGAATAAGCGCGCGATACGCCCTTAATAAGCGCGCGCTACCGCGAATTCGACCGCCTCGACCAAAGCCGCCTTGGCCGGACCGCTGCCGATCCCGGCAAGTGCGTCGATCGCGCGCTGGCCATAATGGCGGGCACGCTCGAGCGTGTCGGAGATCGCATCGGTCTTGATCAGCAGCGACTGCGCACGCGCCAGATCCTCGTCGGAGGTGCGATGCCCCTCCATCGCCTCGCGCCAGAAACGGCGCTCGCCATCGTCGCCTCGCGCATGCGCCAGAATCACGGGAAGCGTGACCTTGCCATCGCGGAAGTCGTCGCCGACATCCTTGCCCATGGTCGCGCCATCCGAGGCGTAGTCGATCGCGTCGTCAACCAGCTGGAACGCAATGCCGAGATAGCGGCCATAAGCATCGAGCGCCTCCTCCACCGCCTGGTCGCGCTCGGCGACCACAGCGGCGATGCGGCAAGCGGCGGCGAACAAGGCCGCGGTCTTGGCGCCGATAATGTCGAGATAGCGCTCCTCGCTCGTCTCGATCCGGCGCTGTGCGGTCAATTGGTTGACCTCGCCCTCCGCGATAACCGCGCTGGCGTTGGACAATATCTTGAGCACACGGAGCGAGCCATCCTCGACCATCAACTCGAAGGCGCGGCTGAACAGGAAGTCGCCGACCAGCACGCTCGCGGAATTGCCCCAGATGATGTTGGCGGTGCGGCGCCCCCGCCGCAGGCCGGAGCCGTCGACGACATCGTCGTGGAG
>Ga0207705_10002926_pt1 | contig 13053 bp, 9 predicted proteins | sample KBSC13metaG_FD_184314 | JGI IMG/M metagenome (GOLD analysis project Ga0207705, IMG submission 184314) | Corn rhizosphere microbial communities from Kellogg Biological Station, Michigan, USA - KBS C1-3 metaG (SPAdes) (version 2) | ecosystem: Host-associated > Plants > Roots > Rhizosphere > Soil ...
CTCTCGCGCAACGGCGATGTAGGCCGAACGCTCTTCAAGCAGCAGCACACCGGCGAGGTCGTTGTCGACGAAGCGTTGCAGCACACCGAGAACCTGCGCCACCGTCTGCTCGAAGCCATGGGCGGTCGAGGCGATTGCGGTCACCTCGGCGGCCACGGACGTCTCGAACAGCTTGCGGTCGAGCAGGTCACAAACCCGCGACAGCACGTCGTCCGAATCGAGTTCCAGCGGGTCGGGGCGAAGTGCCGGGCGGCCACCGCGCGCCTCCTCGGCCGCGGCCATCGCTCCGGTCACCGCGGCGACCAGTTCAGGTGCTTCGAAATCCTTGGTGAGGTAACGGTCGGCGCCCGCCTGGGCACCCCAGTAACGGTCACTCGCCGCGTCGAGCGAGGTCAACAAGACGACGGGGATGTCGGAGGTCTGCCAGTCGTCCTTCAGCAACCGCGCTGCGACGTAACCCGACACACGAGGCATCTGGACGTCGAGCACCACGGCGTCCGGCCTGGTGCGAAAGACGGCCTGCACGGCTTCGACGCCGTCCTCGGCTGTGACGACCTCGAACCCCTCGCGGGTCAAGACGCTGGTCACGATCCGACGGAGCGTCGGGCTGTCGTCGGCAATGACAACGGTCGGCATGTGTGAATCTCCCGGCGGCTTCGCGGCTCTACGTTCGGTGGTCCTTACGCTCTTCATCGGCCGGCCGGGCGCGAAACCGTACCCCTAACGGGCCATCAATCCCGAATTCCGCTACCGGCCGACCAGCCGCTTCACGGTTTCGACGAGTTCCGTCTGGTCGAAGTCGCTTTTCAGCAGGTAGGCGCTGGCACCGGCCTCGAGGCCGGCCCGGCGGTCGCCCTCGTCGCCGCGCGAAGTCATGATCACGACCGGCACCTGTTCCCAACCCCGGGTGCGCCTGATCGTGCGGGTCAACGTGAACCCGTCCATGCCTGGCATTTCGACGTCCGACAAGACGAGATCGGCGGGCTCGGAGCGCAACCGCGCGATGCCATCAAGGCCGTCGACCGCGGTCATCACCTCGTAGCCAGCGCTTTCGAGGATGACCCGTTCGAGTTCGCGCACGCCGACCGAGTCTTCGACAACGAGGATGCGCGCCTTGCGGCCGAGCGGCGTCGGTTCATGGTCACCGGCGCCGAGCCCGCCGGGGCCAGTCGCCCCGGCCTGCGCCGTCGTGCCCGACAGCGAGCTGCCCGGCGCCCGGCCCGACGTGACGCCCGCGCCGCGGCGACCGGCGATCTCGCGCAGGTCGATGAGGCAGACCACACTGCCGTCGCCGTCGATGGTCGCGCCGGTCACCAGTGGCAACCGGCCGACGAACGAGCCGAGATCCTTCACCACAAGCTCGAGCTCGCCTTCGAGCCGGTCGACCGACCACGCGATCAGGTCGCTCGCACCGTTGTTGCGGACGACGAGCGCGGCCCGTGGATCGCGAGCACCATGAACGCCGAGCGCATCACCAAGGTCGAGCAGCGGCACCGAAACGCCGTGTCGAATAACGACCGGAACACCGGCGACGTTGTCTACCGGAACGTCACGCAGGCTCAGCGACTCCATGACGCCCGGCACCGGAACCGCGTACCGTTCGTCACCGACGCGCGCAATCAGGCAACGCAGAACACCAAGCGTGATAGGCAACGTCAAGCTGAACTTGGTGCCATGGCCGAGTTCGCTCGAAATGTCGATCGTGCCGCCAAGTTCATCAACAGCAGTCTGGACGACGTCAAGGCCAACACCTCGCCCTGACGTCGACGTCACGGTCGACGCGGTCGAAAAGGCCGGCATGAAAAGCAATTGCAGCAACTGCTCGCCGGCCAACGTGCTGCCTGCGGGCAACACACCCCGTTCGATCGCCGTTGCGCGTACCTTGTCTTCGTCGATGCCGCGGCCGTCGTCCGACACCTCGAGAATTACCGTGCCACCAGCGGATTTTGCCGACACGGTCACCGTTGCGCGCGGCGGTTTTCCAACAGCGACACGCTCGTCAGGGTTTTCGCAACCGTGGTCGACGGCGTTGATGAGCAGGTGCTTGAGTGCATCGGCGACGCCGTCGAGCACCTTCTTGTCGAGTTCGACGTCTTCACCGAGCAGGCTCAGGCCGACGTCTTTTCCGGTCGAGCTGGCAACATCGCGCACCAGCCGCGGAAATGCAGCGACAACACGGCGCACGGGAACCATCGCAAGGCCCATGGCGCCATCGCGCACGACGCCCAACCGGCCGCGCGAATCCTCGACCAGTTCGCGTAATTGGTGGCCCGCTGCCTGCAACTGGTCACTTGCCGCAATAACGCGATGCAGTGCGAGTTCGGCATCGTCGTCCATGGCGACGCCGGTCGCGGCGAGCGCTTCGCGCATCGAGCGTAACCATCGATTCTGCTCGGCAACGAGCCCGATCATTTCGACCGCGTTCTGTTCGACCCGGCGAGTGTCGAGCTCGGCTTCACCGACCACATCGAGCAGGTCATAGACCCGCTGCGACGTAACGCGAACACTGTCGATCGCGCGCTCACCGCGGTCGAGCATGCCAGGCGGCAAGGCAACGTTGGCAACATTCGGCACGTTCGCGGCTACCGGCGGAACGGCCGGCGCACCCGCCGCAGCGGGCGGTGCCGGAACAGCAGAAGCTGCCGAAGCTGGCGGCGGTGCCGGCACGTTCACTGCAGCCGGCGGTACCGGCACGTTCGCCGCAACCGGCGGCGGTGGAATGACAACACCCGACAGCCGAGCGACCGTGCCCCCCTGCGACGTAACAGGTTGCGCCCCCGCGCTATCGGCGGGTGCTTGCGGTGGCGCCATGACGGGCACCGGTTCGGCAAGCCGCGGGATCGTGACCGGCTCATCGCCGTTCAACGCACCCCGCAACGCATCGACGAGCGCGGTCAGGTGCGACGGGTCGATCTGGCCCGGAGCACCGGGAATCGATCGGCCGATGCCGTCAACAGTCGCGAGCAGCAAATCGACGAGGTCGCGCCGCGCGGTGAATCGCCCGTCGCGTACCGCACCGAGCAAATCCTCTGCAGCGTGGGCGGTTTCGAGCACCTGCTGCAAACCCATCATGCGCGCCGAACCCTTGACGGTGTGCGCGTCACGGAACAGTCCTGCGACAAGTTGCTTCGGCGACGGATGCGTCTCCAGTTGAAGCAGTCCCGCACTAAGTGACGCGAGGCGCTCCTCTACTTCAGCGCGAAACGTCGCGAGGAGCTCGGGATCCTCGGCCCAATTGCCCACGTCACGCTCGCCCTACGACACCCTGAACTGGGCGATCGAAGCGCGCAGTTCAGCGGCGAGCATGTTGAGCTGCGCAGCCGACGCAGCAGACTGCTTCGACCCGACGACGTACTGGCGCGACACGTCGGACACCTGCATCATCGCGGTCACGACTTGGTCGGATGCCGACCGCTGTTGCTGCGTGGCAATCGAGATTTCCTTTGCAGCGGTAGTGGTTTCGTCGACCATTCCGGAGATTCGCTCAAGAGCGTCGACCACCCCGCGGGCGAGTTCGGTGCCTTGGTGCACTTCTTTCGCGCCCTCTTCGGTGGCGATGATCGTGGCGTTCGTCTCGGCCTGGATCTCGCTGACGATGCCTTGGATCTGCGCAGCCGATTCCTGCGAACGCTCGGCGAGCTTGCGAACTTCGCTTGCCACAACGGCGAAACCGCGGCCGTGCTCGCCCGCGCGTGCCGCTTCGATCGCCGCGTTCAGTGCGAGCAAGTTGGTCTGGTCGGCGAGGTCGTCGATCACTTCGAGAATGCGACCGATCTCCTGCGATTTCTCACCGAGCGACAACGCGCGGGTGGCAATCGAGTCGACCCGGTGGGCGATGGTGTCCATGGCCGACACCGATGCCGACACTGCCTCTCGGCCTTCTTCGGCGAAGCGCAACGTCTCTGCTGCGTAACGCGCAACGGCCTCCGACGTTTCAGCGATCTGCGCAGCCGTTGCGGCAAGCTCTTCGATCGTCGACGTCGTCTCGGCCACGGCTGACGACTGCTGGGTGGCCGACGCGGCATGTTCTTCAGCAGTGGCAAGCAATTCTCCGGCCGATGCCGAAATGCTCTCGCCACTGCCACGAATCTGGTCGACCAGCGAACGCAGGTTACCGAGCGTGTTGTTGAACGCCGACTGCAATGACGCCAACGTCTCGTCACTATCGGGGACGACGTCACCCCAGCCGTTGGCGTAGTTGGACAGGTCACCGCGAGCGGCGGCGGCCAACGACTCCGATAGCCGGTCGACCTTGACCTTGAGTTCGGCCCGCTCACGGCGGGTCTCGTCGAGCAACGCCTCGCGCTCGGTCCGCGCGGTGTCGAGCAACTCCTGCCGGAGCTGTTCGACTTCTTCGACCTGGTGGGCGCGCTCGGCGTCGGCTTGGCTGGTCAGGTGGTTGATGGAGTTCGCCAGCGAACCGGTGAACCAGACCACGGCTGGCATCGCTGGCAACGCGAGCAGCAACCGCAGCGCGGTGGTCTTGCCGACGTCATGACCGACGGCGGTGGCGACGAACGTCAGCACGCTCGCGGCGAACGCGTATGCGAGCGACTTCCACGGCAGGTCGACGAATGCGGTCGTGAGCAACACCGGCACGTAAAGGATCCACAGCGGGCTCTCGACACCGTGGGCCGCCAGCAACGCTCCGGTGATTCCACCGAGGTAGAGCAGCCGGCCGAAGTCGATGACCGGACCGGTCTTGGTGAGCGCCGGGCCCTCGAGGTCGGTGAGCGAGATCAACGTGACGATGGCCGCACCGAGTGCGGCGACGCCAAGGCCTGCGAGCAGCTTCGGCTGGTTGACGACCAGCGTCTCGGAAAGACGCGGGCCGACGCCGAGGACACCCCCGAACGCGACCGCGAGCATCAGCCACGTGCAGGCCGATGCAACCTGTTGGAGCCGCTTGAAGACGTCCACCAGTCCTCCAAGACTGATACTTCTGCTAAGACAGTTGACCCATCGGGCACTTCAGCCCGGTACTGAAGGCAACAGCGCGATCAGGTCGGGCCCGATCAGCTCGCCGAGCGCCGCGGCGACGGCAACCGGAGCCGCAGGTTGAGCACCGCGATCGGGTCGAGGATCGCGATCGGGCCGGTCGGTTCAGTGAACTGGCCGACGAGAAGCGCGCCGGTTTCGCTGTCGAGAGTCATCGGCGGCGGGTCGATCCGGTCAGCTTCGCAGCTCACGATCCCTTGCACGCCTTCGGTCAGCAGCCCGACCGTGACGCCGTGCCCGGTGAGAACCACCAGCCGGCCAAGCGAGCCGGTGGGTGTCATCGGCGCGTCGAGCAGCGGCCGCACGTCGAGTACGGCCAGGATCCGCCCGCGCCAGTTCGCCACCCCCGCCAGCCACACCGGCGTGCCGGGCACCCGGGTAAGCCTGGGCAGCCGGCCGACTTCGGCCACCGCCGACATACCGAGCGCGTACCGCGCGCCGCCGAGCCGGAGCAGCACGTAACCGTCGGGTTCGGCCCGCACCCCGGCATCAGAGACGTCGAGTCCGGCCAGACCCAGCCCACCAGAAAAGTCGAGCGGCGCGACCACACAATCCTCCGAACGCCGAAACGGAACGCCGCCTCGGTCATCGGCTCGCGGGGCGCCCGGGTGTAGACGTCGTGGCCGACGAGCTGCCTCCCGGCGTCGTCACGACGTGGCGAGCCGCAAACCCCGCCGCGAAGGCGCCGATGAATCCGAGCACGATGAATGCGATCGCGTCGCCGCCCGCGCCCGGCAGCATGATGTCGCCGCCCGGATGCGGCAAGAACAACAGACCCAGAACGGCGAGAAACCAGCCGATACCAGGCAGGAACGCAGCGTCGCGCGACTGCAACGCCCACGCCGCGGCGATGCCCAACACCACGTTCGCGACCAGCGCGGCCAATGCGCCGATCGACAGGTGCACCGCGCCGAGCTCCCACGTGCGGGTGGCCTGCAGGCCGGTGAAGAAGCCGACCACGCAGCCGATGATCACCAGCACGCACAGCGTCACGCGGTGAATCACGGCGAAACGATGGGTCGACACGCGCCGCAGCTTAGCGGCGTCACGATGGCAAAGATCGGACGGCGAAAAGCACGCACACGTCGTCCGCGAAGCCAGCGTCTTCACGTGTCGCGCGGGTCGGCCCCTCCTCCGACCCGCGCGCCCGTGACTACCTGCGCGACGACGACGTGGTTACATCCCTGTCGCACCAGGGATGTTCACGGCTGGGCTATCCGACACCGCATCGGCGTCGCGCAAATCGATAACGGTCGGAGCGGGAGTAACAACCTCGGGAGCAGCAACGACCTCGGGTTCGGCGCCGATCGTCGAAGGCGTGGCGGCGGCGGCGGCTGCGGCGGCTTCGAGCACGTCGGTGATCTCGTGCCCGATCAGCTCGTGCCGCTCGAGCAGGGCATCGCGCAGCGCCTCGACGAGGTGCCGGTTCGATTCGAGCAGCCCCTTGGCCTTCATCTTCTGTTCCTGCAGCAGTTCTTCCACCGCGTCGCGGCCGGCCCGGTCGCCGAGGACCCTGCCGACGATGTTGGTGTCGGAGAAGCCACTGTTCTGAACCGCAGCGTACGAAACAAGAGTGCTGGTCATGCCCGCAGCACCGACCATCTGCGCCGCCACCGCGGTGGCGGTCATCAGGTCACCGGACGGCCCTGTGGTGACGTCGCCGAAGAAAATCTCCTCAGCCGACTGGCCGCCCATCGCAATCTGCATCATCGCCAACAACTGGTTACGAGAACGGAGATAGACGTCTTCGCGGTCTCCGTGGGCGAGCAGGCCGAGCGCGCTGCGGCGCTTGATGATGCTCAATACTTCGAGCCGGCGTTCGGGCGCCACGAGCCAAGCGATTGTCGCGTGGCCGGCCTCATGAGTGGCGATCGTCTTCGCTTCGTGGTCGGTGTAGCGCACCGGCTGGCCAAGCCCGATCTCGCTGTCAAGGCGCGCTTGCTCGACGTCCTGCCAGCACATCGCACGGCGCGAATCCTGCACGGCGTTGATCAGTGCTTCGTCGAACAAGCCTTCGAGCATCGCGGGGCTGTAGTCCTGCGTAACCGCGGCGAGGGCGTCGCGTCGCTCGGGATCGTCGAGCTCGATTGCGTGCGCCTTCCGAGTCAAGAAGTGGTCGATGAGCGCCCGGCGTCCGGCCTTGTCGGGACGATCGAACGTCAGCCGCTGGTCGAACCGGCCGGGTCGCAACAGCGCAGCGTCGAGGGAGTCAGGCCGGTTGGTCGACGCGATCAGCATGATGTTCGACGGTTTCGGCGCGGCCTTCTTCAACTGGTGGCCGGCTGGCATCAGCAAGTTGAACGAATCGACGATCTTGCCGATGAACTTCTCACCCGACGTCGGCTGGTCGAACGACTGCAACTGCACCAGCAGTTCTTGCACTGCCATACCGAGGTCACCGCTGCCGACGAACGGAGTCGTCTGTGTGGCGGCAGAAATGCCGTACGAGTCGGGCCCGATCGACCCGGCCCGCGTTGCCGACAAGCCTTCGAGTCCGCCGCATTGCATCGACCGCAGCGGCGTGCTCGCGCTGAATCCGGTCACGCCGGACCGGGCGCCGGCAAGCGCGTCGAACTCATCGATGAAACCGATCGCGCCGCCTTCCTTGCGGGCCAATTTGCGAAGCGCACGGAAGTACGCGCGCACCTTGCGCTGGGTGGCGCCTTGAAAGCTCGACTGGAACGACGTCGCGGTGGCGAACAGGAAAGGCACGTTCGCCTCGGCTGCGATGGCCTTTGCGGTGTAAGTCTTTCCGGTGCCGGGAGGGCCGTCGAACAGCAGCCCACGGCGCGGCCGCCCACCCATCTCCTGCGAAAAAGCCTTGTGCGAAAGGAAAAGATTCAGTGACCGAACCACTTCGGCCTTGATGACGTCGATACCAACGACATCAGAAAGCCGGACGTCGATTTGCTCGGGCCGCACAACCTGATGCGGCGACTTCCCTATGACGACGATGTAGACGACCATCGCAACCGCGAGCAGGATGAAGAACAAGATCGGTGTGACGAGCAGCCAGTTGATCTCCGGCAGACCGAACACGATCGGGTTGTGGTCGAAGAACCGGTACCAGACCCAGGCCGTAGGCGCTGCGATGACCGCCGCCAACCGCCACAGCCGCCGCCGGCGCAACTGCTCGCGATGCCGACCGACGTCAGCCAACCGCGAGTTGAGCACCGTATCGCCGGAGACGCTCGCAAGTTGATCGAAGGCCCGGGTAGAAGTTGTACCGACGGCTGCCTTTGAGTCGCTCACGAAAATCTCCCCTTGGTTTGCTCAAGTGGGGCGCCGCTCGTGCCGAAGACGTCTGGGACGCCGGGAAGCCCGGGCGATGCTCGATGCCACTGAAGTCTTCCAGTGCTGCACTCTGATCGCTACGTTCAGTAGTCGTCTTCACTCGAACGGCTCAACGTTTCCTGCGCGCGCATAACGCAGTGTGAAGTCTGCGACCTTTCGCTACAGCCCGGCGAAGAGATCCGGCTCCCAGTTCTGCTCACCCGCGCCAGGGCCACGCTTGCCGTCGACCAGCACGTAGTGCTCAAGGCCGAATGCCTTCTGCCCAATGTTGTTCGACAAGGCGAAGAACGGGCCGTCGACCGCAATCTGGGTGGCGTGCGCCCGCATCGCCGCGACCTTGTGGTCGAGGAAATCTCGCGCGTCGACCTGAGTGGTGATGACGTCGTCGGGCTTGGCGAACGGAACGTCTTCAGCGTTCTCGATGCCTTGGAAGAACTCGAAACCGTCGGCCTTCATCGCGTCGATGCTGGCCTGGATCACCGACCGCGGCACCGCCGTCCAGTAGAACTTCTCTACGATCTCGCGGGTCTGTTCGAATGCGCGGGTGGCGACGCGGTGCGCCTGAATGTGGTCTGGGTGGCCGTAACCACCGAAGTCGTCGTAGGTGACCATCACCTGCGGCCGCACCTCGCGGATGACCTCAACCAAGTGCGCGGCCGCCTCATCGAGATCAGCTTTCCAAAAACAACGCGGGTTGTCGTTGGCGGGCGTCTCCATCATCCCGGAGTCGCGGTAACGGCCAGGGCCACCGAGAAAACGATGATCGCGGACGCCGAGCGCCTCGCACGCCTTGTCAAGTTCGTGGATGCGCCACCCGCCCAACTGATCGGCCTGGTCGGCCGCGAGTTGCTCGAAGGCAGGCACCAAGATCTCGCCCTCTTCGCCGAGCGTGCAGGTGACAAGAGTGACGTGGGCACCCTCGGCAGCGTATTTCGCCATCGTGGCGCCGGTGCCGATCGTCTCGTCGTCGGGATGGGCGTGCACCAGGAGCAGGCTTCGGTGCGCCGGATCGTGTCGTTCGCTCATGGAAGATGACCTTATGCGAACCCGCCGACTGGCAGGATCGACGCTGTGACTGACGCTGCGAACACCCCGGATCCGAACCCAGCGACCAACGGTGCAGCCAACGGTGCCGGCCACCTGGCGGCCGATGCTTCGGGCGACGCTGTGACCAACGTGCCGTTTCCGGTGCTTCAGGCTCGTACCGCGCGATTCACGCTGGGCCGACCGCGCGGGTTCACGGTCGCTCCCGATGGCTCGCGCGTCGCCTTCTTGCGCTCGCAGAGCGGCACCGACCGCGTCACCTGCCTGTGGACACTCGACCTCGAGACCGGCGCCGAACGCCTGATCGCTTCGCCGGTGGAGTTGCTGTCGTCGTCCGATGATGCATTGACCGACAGTGAACGTGCGCGACGCGAACGGGCACGCGAGCAGGCAGCCGGCATCGTCACCTACGCCACCGATCGTTCGGTGAGCGTTGCCGCATTTGCGCTGTCGGGCCGGGTTTTTCTGGCCGACCTGGTGTCGGGCGCAGTCGAAGAAGTGCACGTGCGTGGGCCGGTGTTCGACCCGCGTCCCGACCCGGCCGGCCAGCGGATCGCGTATGTGCGGTCGGGAACTTTGCGCGTGGTCGATCGCGACGAGGGGCTTCTCGCCGATACCGAACTCGCCAGCGACGACGATGCGTCATGGGGGGTTGCCGAGTTCGTTGCGGCAGAAGAGATGAATCGGCAACGCGGTTATTGGTGGGCCCCAGACGGCAACGCCTTGCTCGCTTGCCGCGTCGACGAGAATGCAGTGTCACATTGGCATATCGGCGATCCGGCGAATCCTGAGCGACCGCCGACGGCGATCGCGTATCCGGCCGCAGGGACGACCAATGCCGATGTCTCGCTGTGGTTGTTGAGCCTCAAGGGCGCTCGCACGAAGGTCCGCTGGAACAGCACAGACTTCCCCTACCTCGTGTCGGTGACGTGGCGCGCCAAGCACAAACCCTTGCTACAAGTGGCATCGCGGGACCAACGAACGATGAGGTATATCGATGTCGAGGTATCTGATGGTTCGGTGTCAGTTGTGCGCGAAGACCACGACGAGCACTGGCTCGAGGTTGTGGGCGGCGTACCCGACCGGTTGCCCGATGGTCGCCTCGTCCGCACGGTCGATGTTGACGACACGCGGCGGCTGGCAATCGACGACGAGTGCGTAAGTCCGGTTGACTTGCAGGTGCGGGCGGTGCTTTCCGCTAATCCGTTGGTATTCGCTGCATCGACTGAGCCGACGGAACAACAACTGTGGATGTGGACCGGCACCGAATGCATTTGTTTGACGCCGGCCGCGGGCGTGCACAACGGTGTGGCCGCCGGCAACGTATTCGTGGTGAGTAGTACTTCTCTTGACGCTGACGGCAGCCGCACGGTCGTTCTCAAGGACGGCGAGGAGGTCGCGGAGATCAAGTCGTACGCCACGCCAATGCCATTCACGCCAACTGTCTCGATATCGAGGCAAGGTGAACGAGAACTGCGTACAGCCCTTGTCCTTCCGCGCGACCACGTCGCTGGATCTCGTCGGCTGCCGGTACTGATGGATCCTTACGGTGGGCCGCATGCTCAGCGGGTTGTTTCATCGCGGGCCGCGTACCTCAACGCGCAATGGCTTGCTGATCAAGGCTTTGCGGTGGTGATCATCGACGGCCGCGGCACGCCAGGGCGTGGCCCGTCGTGGGAACGCGAGATCGCCGGCGACCTCGCAACTCCCGTACTCGACGATCAGGTCGACGCGTTGCAGGCGCTCGCAGATTCGAATCGAGATCTCGATATCACGCGAGTTGCTATCCGCGGGTGGTCGTTCGGCGGATACCTTGCGGCGTTGGCCGTTCTTCGTCGTCCGGACGTCTTTCATGCTGCAGTAGCAGGCGCTCCGGTCACCGACTGGCGGTTGTACGACACGTTCTACACAGAGCGATATCTGGGCATCGATGCATCATCACCGGCGTACGATCACAGCTCGCTCATCGACGACGCCGAATCGTTGTCGAGGCCGCTGCTCATCGTGCACGGCCTTGCAGATGACAACGTGGTTGCGGCCCACACGCTGCGGTTGTCAAGCGCGTTACTCGCCGCCGGGCGGCCGCACAGCGTGCTGCCGCTCTCAGGAGTTACACATATGGCGTCGCAGGAGACGGTGGCGGCAAACTTGCTGGCTCTTGAAGTGGCGTTCCTGCGCAGCGCACTCAGCTTGTCGTGACGACGCGAGACGGCGGGTAGCCCTGGTTCGATCGGGTACACAGGTCTGCATGGTTACCTGGCTGACGCGCAGTCTGTTGTTCATCGTTGCGGGGGCGGTGCTCGCTTACGCCGTGACATGGCACAACGACCACATCGACCTGCAGACCACCGGTGTGATCTTGTTGCTGGTAGGGGTGTTCGATCTACTGCTGAACTTTGGGTTGACGATGTACCTACGACAACCGCTGCACCATGACGTGACCGCTCGCGCGGACCCGTCGCGGCGGCCGTACCCGTCGCAGCGGCCGGGTTTGTCGCAGCGGCCGGGTCCGCCGAGCGCGCAGCGACCAACGCCGACCAGTGATGACGAGAGGTATGCCACCCGTCCAATCCATCGGGATCACCCCGACTGGCACTAGGCGCCTTCAGCTAGGGTCGCGCCTTTAGCTCGGGTCGCGCCTTACAACTCGCGTTGATCGGGTGGATGCAGCTGGTAGACGCGGCGCCCTGCGGTAGTCAACACGGCGTTGCCGGATTTTCGTGACTCGACTTTCCAAAGACCAAGGGTTTTCATCCGGTGATGACAGCGACACAACGCCCAACAGTTATCACTTCAGGTGTGACCACCTTTGTCGAATGCCAGATTGTGGTCGTGATCGCATAACGGGGCGGGTCGGGCACAACCCGGAATGCGGCACGTTCGATCGCGGGCATCAATAAAATCGGCCAACGGCTGTGGTGGCCGGTAAACGCTGGTGCCGTAGTCGAGCAAATGGCCGGTGACGGGGTCGGCGACTAGCCGCCGCCATCCTCCGCCGACGGCGAGTTCTCGCGCCAACGCCGCGGGGATCGGTCCGTAGCCCAGCAGTTCGCCGGGGTTGTCAGCGAGGCCGGCCAACGTGGGCAGGTCGATGACCACCTGCACGTCAACCGGACGCCGGTGCACGACAGGTAGCCGCCGGCTCTCAAGTGCAGCATCGGCCAGCGCGACCAGCGCGTCGGCGCGACGTGCACCGATGCCGATGCCGCTCGCGCGACCGCCTTCAGCCCTGATGGCGGCCGCGGGCCAGCGCATCAACTGTGACGAATAGTGACCGAGCTTCGTCTGCGGTTAGTGTCGCGATCAGGGTCGCCATGCCGTGCGGTTCGGGAACCAGCACGGCGTCACGGTTGCGCCGTGCGATCTCATGGGCCTGCTCGCACAACGCCGGGAACAACGCCAAAATCGCCCGGCGCACGCTGCGACGAAACATGGCCACGCCCTGCGTTGGCGCCCGATCCAGCACCCGCTCTTCAACGCGGGACAGCCCATCGGCCGGCACCGGCGCGCACAACTCCACCATCGCCAACGCGTGACGCACACTGATACGGCCGGACTCCAGCAACCCGCGCGTACCCGGCAATGACTCGGTCAACATTCGCGCTACATGCAACCGCTGCGCCGCACCGCGGCTCGACATCGTCAACGCCACCGCGACCTCTTCACGACCCCAATCGTGATCGGTACTCGGCTCTTCACCGGCAACGGCGACCGTCG
>Ga0207705_10002929_pt1 | contig 13050 bp, 6 predicted proteins | sample KBSC13metaG_FD_184314 | JGI IMG/M metagenome (GOLD analysis project Ga0207705, IMG submission 184314) | Corn rhizosphere microbial communities from Kellogg Biological Station, Michigan, USA - KBS C1-3 metaG (SPAdes) (version 2) | ecosystem: Host-associated > Plants > Roots > Rhizosphere > Soil ...
GTTTCTAATCTTCCTCCACTTTTCTTCTGCCTTCTGTTTTGCTTCATATTCTGTCACCGGAGTGACATACCTCTGCATAGTCGCCTTGACTGTGCGAGACTCAGCATTATACAGGTCAGCATAAAGATTACCAAGTACCTTGCCATCACCCTTCCACCGTTTGACTTTGTCGGGTGTCAAAGGACTTCCAGGATCACCGGGAATAGAGCCAAAGCTATAAAACGGGCCTCCCAGTTGTCCACTCAACAATTCCTTCATCAAGTCGAATTCAGAATCCTCCCTCACATTCACCTGATCGCCGTCAACAGTGAGATGGTATGACCGGTATACTGGTTCCGCAACGGGTATCTCAACTGGCTTTGCGGGTTCCACTAGATAGCTCTTCCCGCTTCTGTTCGTTCTCTTCTCCGGCTCTGCCGTCATAGAGTCTCCTAATACCTTGGCTAATTGCTGATTGGTGACGGGAGGTGCATGGTAAGTCCATTCATCCTTTTCCTTGTCAGTCAGTTGCTTGACATAACCAACAGCTCCATCTTCTCCTCGCCCAATGGCATAGTGAGTATTCCACAGGAAGTGATACAATCCTCGTTGGCAATCAATATGTGCACGAGCCAGTTCCAAGAACGGTCTTCCACAGAGCACGTCAACATCCAAGTTGTTAACCGATAAGACATTCAAGGGGATCTCCACTCCCCCGCAAACGCGTACAACCATGTTGTGGATTTCACCCTCCATCTTCGGAGCACTTCCATCAGCTACCTTCAACCTTATCGTCGCCTGTACCGGGGCCAATGCCCATCCCATCCTCTTGCGCACACGTGAGTTCACCGCGACAATGCAACATCCGTTGTCCAGATGCACCGCCATCTTGATTGAATTCACCATCGCGTTGATGTAATGAGTCCCGGTTTTAGCAGACGAAATGAGGGCCACACGAGCCTCCTTCTTACTCATCCTGATCTTGTTAAAGAGTTCCTCAACGGTAACGTCGTCTCCTTCAGTTACCAAGTTCATCCTCTTAACCGAAATCTCTGAGTCACTCAGTAGCTCGGATTCCTCTTCCACAGGCGCTTCTGACTCTATAGTACCCTCCCTGGTTTCGTGTCTTACAGTGAACATCTTTTCCTCCAAACTGAAACCTAACGCGGGGTGCTCTGAACATAACGCTACCCTCTTTTCTTTAGGTAAAGTCCGCAAAGAATTCTGCACTATCCTTCTCAAGTAAGGACTGACCCAAAGCAATTCTGCTAAAGGAATGTTCACCGGTTTTGTCCTAAGAAATTCCAGGATATCAAACTTTCCTTCCTTATCCTTGACTGCATCAATCAATCTCAGCTGATCACGCAAATTGTCATCTACCGGTGCTTCTGGGTCTTTAGGAGGTCTTCCCCTCCTTTTTCCTGCCGCCTCTGCAGCAGATATCACAGGTCTCTCACTTATCACTGGTGGCGCTATGTCCATTGGCCCAGCCGTAGATTCCGTCTTCTCCTCTCCTAGAGTTCCGGATTGCTCATTAGGGACCGGAGCATTCACCACCTCCATTGGGATAAGTGTTTCCAGTGTCCTACGGGCCTCCACAGGCCTAACCGGTGGGGCAGGTTTTCTTACGACTCCTTGACGACGTTCCCTCTCCCGACGTTTCTCTGCAGCGTCATCTTCTGATTCATCACTGCCGCTTTCCAATTCAGGGGGTAAATCATCGCCACTATCCAAAAGGGATAAATCCTCGTTTCCATCCTTCCTCTTCACCGGCTTCGTTTTCTTCTTCTTATTATTCGGAGGACGTTTAGTCGTCGCAGGTGGCACTAAGTCCTTTGACTTAACCGATTCCTTAAGCTTGCGGGGCTCAGCAGATTTTCTCTTCTGCGCCACAACACCTCTTCCCAGGTCTTTAACCTGTAAGTCTGATTCCTTTGCCTTCCCAGCGACTTCCTGACTTGTGCTCGGGGCATCCTCCTTCCCGGCCATTTTGTCAAGAGCATCCAACATCTCCTGATTGACTGTTGGTTTTGCCACCGGGGCACTGGCTGTCTTTTCCGGCTTCCTTACCATTCTCTGCGTAACTGTCACGTAGTTATCAGATTGCGGTGCTGGAATTCCTTCCCGAACAGCCGTTCCTAATCCAGGTGGTCCACCTATCCTCCTCCTTTTTTCAACTATCTCAACAACGGGCCTCATGCCTGTAGGGGTTCTACCTTCCAGTGTCTTCCCCTCAGCATGATCTCCTCCCATTACCCTCTTTCCTTCACCTAATAAAATCTTCTTATCTGGCGGGAGTTTTTCCTTCAGGGCACGAGAACTCCCGTTCACTCGTGCTCTTCCTGAAAATCCTCATCAACGGATTCCTCATCATCAGTATAAGCTTCATCCTCAGCGTTATCATCACTAACCAACGCTGGTCCAAATGCTTCGCTTACGTGGTACATCTGATTGTACACATCCTCCCTATCGGGATTATACCGATGACTCCTTGTTTCCAAAGAGATCTGATATCCCCTCCAAGTCTTCAGGGGTTCATTTTCCGGGGGACAATCAGGTGAGATGTGGCCCTCCTCACCACATCGGTAACAGCGAATGTTACTAGAAGAGTATCCTCGATTCTGGTTGACATTGTTTGCCTTTGCCACCGGCTTGGGTGCAGGTCCATTTCCAGGTGATGAGTTAGTTCCACCTCCTGCAGGTGGTTTTGCCACACCATCCTTTGCTGCTCCCTGAGCAGGTCTAGGGGGTGGTGGAGGCGGTGGCCTTCTGGCCGTAGCATCCCTATTCGTCTGTTCTCTCGCAGGGGCAGATGATTTTCCCCCTGCAGCCGATCCTCCTCCAGTATTGCCGCTAGAACGACTTCCATACCTATCTGAAGTTCTTTCTCCCCTTTCATACCTTTCGGGATATTTTTTATGGGGCAACGTATGACCACTTCCCTTGGTGACCTTTGGATTCACCGTCTAGGATTTCCCAATCCTCTTGATGGTCTCCGTGATAATCTCCTCGACCGTCATGTCAATACGGCCTCGCAAGTAGTCCAAGATCTTCTGGTTCATACCCAGAGCGATATCTCCCAGTGTTCCAAACCACGCAGCGATGTAGTCCTTTTTGGTGGGATACCTCTTCCTCTCTGAATACTTATTGGCCATTTCCAAATCAGCCTTGAGATCCTCGAATTTGTTGGCATGAGCACGGATTGTGTCACCACCCTTCTTTGACTCCCGGGTAAGCTCCCAAATGTGATCCGGTGAGTAGGTATCCTCAGGTACTACGTTCTTGATGATCAACTCCACTGCTTCGTTCCAAGTGGAACACCCATTAACCTGAGTGCACAGGTTCAAGATTTCGGGTACCGCTGTGTCTACACACTTTTGAAACCAGCCAATCTTTGACCTGTCTGTCTTCAGGTTTTCCAACTCACACTGCCTTTCGTAAATGCGAATCCACTTAAAGGGACTAAGCTGAACAGAAAACTTGCCCAACTTAGGCAAATCATACTTGGGCCACTTAGGCGGTGTATCCTTCGCCTTGGTGTCCTTCTCATCTTCCTCTTTTTTAGCAGAAACAGGAGCTTCCACCGTAGCGAGTCTGGCCAGTTCAATCTGTTTGGAAATCAATTCCAGTCTTATCTTGAACGCCTTCACCTCTGCTACCGTACTTCCAGGGGGAGGACGGGGGATACGTCCAGACTCAAGTTCAGCGCGCACGCGCTCATCTTCAATCCTCTCGGTTTCCTCCTTCTGCTCTTCCAACTGGAAGTATCCTTTCACCTGCTCCATTTCTGCCTTAAACTGAGCAATATCGGTGGGTTGATCCACCGATGAGCTTTTCAGCCAAAAGGTCTTGTCGGGGCGTACCGCAACTCCTTGAAACCTTCCAGCCACTTCAGCATCCTGCTCAAAGCTGTCTATAATGTAACTGATGTCCGTCGTCTCCAAACGTCCTGGACCAAAACGCCTACTGGCGTATAAGAAGACCTTTGCCATCGTGTAGATGAAATTGCGTCCAACGCGATCCATCCATTGATTCAGCAGTGGGAGGTTCCTTACCTTCCAACCAAAGCCTTCATCGTATTCGAGATATGCATGACGAGCAGCTATTGCATCAGAAACCTGAGTCCATATATCATAGAACTCAGGAGTTTCGACGTCTGGAAGATCCTTCCATGCAAAGTGGGCAAAGCCCTTCCATCGCGTGGGAATAGCAGTGACCCTTACACCGTAAGAGTCCACGAAATCAACTTCCGTCATACTCCTCTGAGTAGCAGTAGTACCAGCTCTAGCTGATCCTCGAGAACCAGCAGAAGATCCATTCCTTGAACTTCTGCTGCCACTTCCACGGCTGGGGGGTTCATCATCCCCTCCGCCATTACCACCGGGATTCCCTCCGGGTGGACCATTACCTCCTGGGTACCCACCTCCGGGGTTACCTCCATTTCCTTTGTTGGGTCTTCCATGACCACCTCGCCCTCCAGGGAATCCACCTCCAGGAGTTCCTCTGTTAGGGGGACCATCACCCCTGCGGGGATGATCATCATTGTCATCGGGACCTCCAGGATTGCCGCCGGCTCCTCCAGCAGCCATTCTCCTGTTATCCACAGAGACAGAGATTAAGGGGATAGTATCCATCCCTACATCAAAATCGCCAAGTCTGAAACCCGGTCGACGGACCTCCTCCACCATCTCTACATCTCCTGATGGCAGGAGGGGTTCTTCCTCCAAGATAGGGGCAGTCTTTGCTGCAGTTATCTTCTCAACCTTCTCGGTCAACAAACTCAACTGCGCAATCAAGTCCCTCTGCACTTGATCTTGGGCCTCAGCCCGTGCTTTCAAGTCTTCCTCCTTCTGAGTAGCTTGTGCCATAAAGACCTTCAACGCCTCTTGCGCGCGCTCAGCAGCAGCCGCTCTCTCAACTTGGGCAGTCAGTTCCAATTCCTTAATCCGGAGCTCCTGCTCCATCATCCTCAGACTGGAAGACTTCTCAGCCTCAATTGTGGCCACTCTCTGGCTAACCGCGGTGTTCATCTCCCGTCGTTCTTCCTGAAGACGGTCCATAGCACCTTCCAAAGCCTCCCTCTTGGCTTTAGCAATCAACTGATCCAGCTGTTGTTGGGTCTTCCATCCCCCAGCTGTTCCAGATGCAGAGCCTGATCCTTGTCCTGTCCCAGTCGGCTTAGGGCCCTTCCCTTTCCTTGACTGGGATGATTGACTCAGACCTTGGCTTGCAGGGATGTTGCCTTGAACAGGCACCTTACGCATCCCTCTATCTCCTCCGGCAGGGCTATGATTACCACTGCTATGTCCACTACTGGACTGGGATTCTCTCCTCCGGGATCCCTTAACTCCTGAGCCTCCAGACTGGGTAGATCTTCCTCCAGACATTGTCCCAGCAGCCTGAACAGTTCTCTGGCCCAGTCCAACAAGCTTCCCACCAGGGGGAGTGATCTTCACCTCCGCAGAATTGCCGGCAATCACAGTTGCCTCTGCTGCACGGGTGTTGTGATCAATCACCACCTGTTCAATTACCTTAGAAGGCCCCACCTCCTGCTTCACAGCGGGGGCATCAACTCCGCTGATACTTCCAGAAGTACCAAAGCCTTCTCTAGTCCTTCTTGCCTTAGCACGCCTCCAACGGGTACGTTTGGCCTCCCCCCTAAATTCCACACCAGTGGCTTCATCCTCGTCCTGAGAATCCTCAATCAAGTCCGGGATCCCACGGCGTTCATCAGCGGGAGGCTGATCAACCGTCATCTCTTGCGTGGGACTTCCAGCAGAAGAACTCTTCAGTCCTTCGTAGTCAGTCTGATCAACATCATCTGCCCAACGGGCAGGGGTAACCGAAGTCTCAACCACTTCCACAGTGGTCTCAGCCAAGACCAATCTCCCACCCACAGGAGTAGAGTTACCAGTTTCCTGAGGGGCTTCAAGTGATTCCACTTCCAAGCTCATTTCAGAGATTTGCTCAACCAACTGATCCAGTTCACCCTCCACTTGGGGCAAGTCACCTCCAGGCATACTCAAGGAGTGATATAAAGTAAAACCTCTTTGGGTTCTCAAGCTTGAATTCAGCTGAGTAGATCAACTTGGGTAAATGACCCAAACAGACTCCTCTAAAGCCGATTCTCCACCAGATGCCGCAAAGTAGTTCTCCAACCCCTTTTCAGAAAAAGGGTATCAGATAGGTTTGCGGGTAAGGTTATTTACCCACGGGTCCTTGTCTTTAGATAGGAGTATGAATGAGTGATTTGTCCAACTACCAACAACTGGTACACAACACAAAGGATCTTTCCAAGTCAGCAGTCCTATTCCTGATAAGTCCTTGGTTCTAAAGCACCTTTATGCTTCCAAACCAACCCTTTTATCAAGGAAAATAGGTGTTCCTACTTCCTTTTGATCCTTAAGACTGGTTTGGGGCTTCTGCACACCAAATCAGATCTACACACAAAAACTTCCTCTGCAATCCACTTCACTGTACCAAATGCTCCACTCAGAAGAGCATATACCTTTACTAGTACAACCACTAACACGGGAGTGGGAAGGGGGTAGAGAAAGGATGAAGATATTTCCTGGTAAGCTTACTTAGGCTAGAACCACTGTTGTCTGATTAAAGAAGAGATATTTCATAAAAGAAAAAGGGGAAGAGGGGAAACACTCTCTAGACCCCATAAAATCCCCATCTCCTATCACACAACAAATCCCCATCTCCAAAATAAACACACACAAAATAAACACCTAACCACCCAGTAGACCAATACAGAGTACACAGAAAAATACAAGAGAGAAAGTACATTACAGGATATCGAAGTTTCAAACCCAAATACCCCAAACTCCCCCACTCTCCCACATCCTCATGCCTCCGCTATAGCCGCCCTCGGCGACTGCCAAGCACGTGCCTCCCTTCCAGCTAATTCCCCTAACTAAACCCCAGCGAAGTACCCAACTTACGAAGCAAATCATCAAACCTTCTCATCATCACCCGTTTCGCTGATACCTTTCCAGTCCGCAGGTAAATGGCGGCGGAAGGCAAGACCTTGTCTCTGGCGCAAGGCCAACCGATTAGCGACGAAAGTGGCAGGTTCGATAAGAGGATTTCGAAGATCACCGATGAGTTGCTCTTGAGTTTCCAAAAGGTGGTTGGAAAGGTAAGTATAGAGTTGGTAATCAAATTCCATTTCATGACGGTAATATGAAATAGAACGATCGAAAATACGCTTGGGTTGTACCGGTTCTGTGGATCTGGTGTTGGCGGTAGGTTCTACATATCTTGGGTTGTCTTTGGTGAAATCAATGAGTGTGTCGGCGGTGTGAAGACGGTTTCCCAGGTGAAATAGGATAGTGCCTGGTTGGTGTAAGATGTCGATTCCAAGCGACGGGAAGGATACCTTGTTCTCCTTGAAAGAGCCAGTCATAAAATGAGCATTCCAACCATAAGAATTATGGTTATAGGTCCGCTCCTCAATGACATTGCATCTTAAGTGAGAAAGAGGAAAACCGGCGACACCGTGTTTCTTGTTGTAAACCGATTCGGATAGGGTTTCCAAAAGACGGCGGTTTTGGAAATAATATGTAGGATTAAGAACAAAGTTGATCACTGCCAACCTATCGGCGATACCGGTGTCGGTGTAAAGATCTTGGTAAGCACATACCAAGGGGGAATGATCATCCAGACCGGGAAAAACCATTTGGATCCCCTTGTCAAGGCGTTGTGCTGGAACACCGGGACCGTATCTTTGAATTCGTCGATAACGTTGGGGTACACCACATGAGTGGATGTAGGAACCGTTGTCGTGATCAGTCAGAGGGTTAGGTCTGAGGGGGTCCTCCAGGCTCATCCACTTATCCACAAAAGTGGAAAGGTGATAAAACCCTTCAAAAAGCCCTTTTCCCAAGTCCTCTGAGGTCTTGGCGATGTGTTTGTCTTGAATGACCAAGATGACCGGATGCCATTGTCTGGGACCATCACATTTGACGTAAATGATGGCGGAGTGATGGACGGTACCGGCGGACTTGAAAGTGGCGTGGGAGAGTTCGTCGGGAGGGTAATAACCGTTGGGTACAGTGGCTGAGAAGAACATAGGAACAATTTCCTGAGAGAGTTGTTCAAACCAATCCCAAGCCTCACTCATTCCCAACAAATCATCTCCAGTGCTCTGATCAACATAAGGCACTTTCAATCCCTTTTCTCTTGCCACCTCAAAGACCCTTCTCACATCTCCTTCCATTCTCCCTACATATTCCTTGGCCTTTTCCTTCAGCATTTGAATAGGACCTCCCATCCTTTCAAAGATTTCAGGCCCACCCAATCTCTTTTTGGTCCAACAAGCCATACACTTCCAGTTGTCCCCAGCCTCAGTAATCCTCAAGCACTTAGCATGATACCACCCATTGCATGGAGCACAATAGGGGATACCAAAACTATCCTTCTGCTTGTCTTCACACCCAATCCAGTCAACCTCATTTCCCCTCAATCCCTGACATTCATAATCCCAACAGATTCCACACACCCCATTATCAACATCCTGTTCCTCCTGCCCTTCTCCTTCTTCACTGTTGTCCCTCTCTTCCTGTCTTCTCCTTTCAGCTCCTTTCCTCTTTTTTACAGTCTGACTTCCCTGAGTGCTGGTAGATCTTCTCTTCTGACCAGCTGCAGAAGTTCCAGTTCCAGTGGTAGACTGATCAGAGGGGGTGCTGGCAGTGAAAGTGACAAGCTTTCTGCTGGAAACAGTAGCCAGGACTTTGGTGGTAAGGATAGAGTGAACCATAGTGGTGTGTGTTGGTTGGATTCTTGAGTGTTGGTAGGATTTTTTGGTGTGTTAAGGTAGAAGCCAGAGTCGGAGCTTGGGCGACCCTTAAGACTGAGACCATGAAATGTGCCTCCTCCAGGAACAGCAACTCTGCTCAACCAGGGAGGTTTCCCACACATGTTAGGTACTCAGAGGGCAGGAAACAAGTGTTTCTAACCCTCTATCAACTTTCCCAACCAGTTTCCATAAGATGGTGAAGTTGAATGACTTTTGCCAAAATCACGCATTTCCAGCAGATTTCGGCGGAGATCAACTTTTGCCGTAGGGCTTCCCCCGCTTGGAAAAAAGGTTTGTAGCGTTGGGAAGAGCATTCCCAATAACCCTGTCAACTTTTCCTGACTCCGTTTGGTCAGGAAAATTTTTCACCGCGATTTCCGTCCGGTTTTATTAGTAGCCGGGCGCGGGGTACAAGTAAAAATCTCCGTGGCGGACTCCAGGCCCTCCAAATGAAGTTGTATGGTGATGAGAAGACCTGATTCCATCACCCTATCAACTTTCCTGATGACTTTTCCACGGGTACCACGTACGTCTCCATGGGGTCATCAGTACTTAGGCTTTTGGGTGGTTTCACCTAGTAAGGACACTTAATGAGCGTACCCTTTCGGTGGCTTCCAGACCTCAAACCAAAGTTCCGGGGAGGTGAAAAGACCCTTTTCCATCCTCCTATCCACTCTCCTGATGACTTTTCTTCCCGGTTCCATTCGGTGTCATCGGGTCATTTCCTTAGTCTCCCACGGTGAGGGTTGAACCGGCGGCCCTCGCAATCCGTGAAACAAACAGGGTGCACAGAGGTAATGTGGATCGCGCTTTTCGCGTTCTCTCCTCTTTCCCTGTCCTGTCGGTGACTTCTCCGTTTATCCAAGTTCTTCAAACTCCGGTTGCCGGGTGCGTGGATAGCAGTACGATCCGCTTTTCCTGTTCCTTTTGGCCACCAGTTTGGGCCTAAGTGGTGAGCACCTCCGTTGCGAAGTTGAGTTTCCTGGAAACCGTAGATTCTCCTGATTTCCTGACGTAGTTCTCGGAGTTCCGGAATGGTGTTTCCGTCTTCTCCAAGTTTTCTGGGATATCCATCCCTCGGGGGTATCCCGTAAGTTTCCTCCATGGTAGTAGATCAGTTTCTCCTTCTACCCTGTTCAGTCACTTTGGGGACTTTTATACCCATCCATAAATAATTGGGTGACAGCTTCTCCTAAGCTTCCACCCTTTCACAACACTCATACCAGTTCTCCCCAACCTGATAAACGAGTGTGTCGTCATCCAGCTGCAGGGAGTACATACCTAACGCATTCTCTTCCACCGTAGCTTCGCTCAGCTGAGGTTCTAGATTTTCTCTATCTTCCCCCATTGACTTGGCTATGGCGGGTGGCAACTTTCTCCTGGTAGAAATCTTCCCATAGTCCCAGACAGTGGGTTCTTTCTTTGCAGGATATAGCCTCCAATGCCCAACGGGATCGCCTTTCCCATAAGGCTGTCCATCTCTCACTTTCCGAAGGGTATACCTATTTCCAAGACCAGCGGACTCAACAGTACAAAGTTCTTGTAATTGGACAATCTTCTTGTTTGTACTATATTGATGATCCCATCTGTCATCCCTTACCCATACCAACTGTCCTGGTTGATAAACATTGGGCTCTGGTCTTTTCAAGTTCTCCTCTTCGTCTTTCCTGTGTTGGGCCAACTGCAGGGCCCGAGCTTCTGCACGCAATTTCTCCACTTCATTCAAGAAAGTGTCTCTCATTGCGACTAACTCATCCTCATCATAAGGTAAGATATCACCCTTATTATCCACAGGCAGTCTAGCATCCTGTCCATAGATATACCTAAAAGGTGAAATACCTGTCACCCTTGAAACATGGTGGTTGTAATCTGCAACCGCTTTTTCCAAGTGATCAATCCATCGGTCGCTGGAATCATCATTCTGCCTCACTCTCCTAGCAATAAGAGGCACCAGCACACCATTGACGTTCTCCACTCTCCCATTTGCTTTCGCATTCTGACTCGACACGGGACACAGGATGATTCCATTCCTCTGTGCCCAAGTTCCAAAGGGAGTAGATTTCAGAAAGTATGATGCCGCATCACAGATGAGCCATTGCGGTAGACTGTGATTGCAAACCCAGTTGTTTGCAGCTTTTACCGCGCTCACCGAGTCGAAGTGTGATACTGGGAAAGCTCTTACCCATCCAGACAAATAATCCACAGTGACAAAAATACCGCAGTATCCATTATATGTCTTGGGCAATGAACAACCATCCATACCTATTAGGAGGAACATAGTGGCCGGAGGCACGATTCGGTACAACTGGAATCGTCCTACAGGGTGCTTCCTTCTCCTCATCTGACATGCATGGCAAGCGGCAATGAATTCCGACACATGATACCACATATTTTCCCAGTAGTATCTTCTTGCCATTGCCTGATAAGTGGAAATTACATTCTGATGACCAAACTCCTCACTTCCGTGGAAACTCTTCATGATACCCGGAACATCCTCCAGCTGTGGCACTCTTCGAGGTGCTGCGCCTTGTTTGGCTCTCCTGTACAGGACGCCCGTGTCCCTGTCCACGAAATAGTTGAGAGCTTGAGACTGAATGCTCCTTCTCGTTGCGGGGTCCAAATCTTCCAACTGATTCCCAGTCAAGAACCTCGCAATCGAGTCATAGGGTTCCCATCCTGGCCGACACATAGCCATCCGCAAGATAACGGGGTCTTCAATCCGGGCGTCTATTCCATCAACCATTTCCCCAGCAGGTGTGGGATCTCCTATCCGAGACAACGGGTCAACATCCATTTGTTTATTCCCTGGTCTGAAGATCCACTTGGGGTAACCGGGCTCCATCGGGAGCTGAGACAGTAAGACCCGCCATTTCTCAACCCACTTATTCTTCGTTGCGGTGTTAGCCACCTGAACCCATGCTTTGTGGTCAGTCATGATGACCAGTTTGCGTCCTATGTACGGTTCAATCTTCATGACCCCGTACAAGACTGCTAGCATTTCTCTTTCGGGCTGTTCCTTCCGCTTTTCTGCAGCGGTTAAACCACGCCCGTAATATCCCACAGGTTCATACAAAGTATGAATGGTGAGATTGGCGTCATCCGCCCTATCCTTGGCATGTCCTGCTACTGCGGCTATCCCCACCGCAGATGCATCTGCTGCCAATAAGCAAGGTCGTTTGGGGTCAAACGCCCTGACCGTCGCGGCATTAGCGTAAGCTTCCTTGAGCTTTACCCATGCCAAAGCGTAGTCAGCTTTGCTTGCCCATTCCTTCTTAAACACCAGGGGTTTCCCGAAATCCTTCTTGAAGAGTTCATACAACGGCGCCAACAGTGCCCCAGAGTTGTAAACACAATGCTTCAAGAACAAAGCGAAACCTATGGCACTCCTCAGGTTTGCTTGGGAGTTCGGTGTAGGCCATTCCATTACAGCCCTAACCTTCTTCTCCTCTGGTACGATTTCGTTATTCCCTATCAGATGGCCCATGGCCTCCACTCGCACGACAAACCAGAATGACTTCTTGTCTGACAACGTCCCGTTGTACCTTGCAATGCAACGAAATACTCTGCCCGTGACTTCAATCAATTCGGGTATGGTGTCTGCGCCTACCTGTCCATCATCCCTAAACAATGACAACGCTTCCTGAAGTTGGTTGTCACCCTCAAATTCCTTATCATCATAGACCTTCCCTAAGTGCTTCATTAACCACTCAGCGGAGTCTTTCCAGCCCATCGGGGCGACGGTGTACTGACGCAATCCCCTTGGGAAAGCAAAAGCAGTCAACCATCTGCAGTGCTCTGCTATAGGGCACTGGTGATATCCCAGCGAGTGATCGAATGAACTCCGATACTTGTATCGAGCCATCTTCTGCAAGACGACATCCATAGGTTCCAATGGCCAGACAAGTGGCTTGATGTACTTCGCTATCGGGGCATAATTGAACACAATTCTCCAAGATCCATCTTTCTTAGGGACCAATAACGGTGTTGCACAGGTTATCGAGGTTGACTCCTCAATCTTCCCAGCAGCCATCATCTTATCATCGTATTCGTTCAACACCGCCGTGTGCGTGGGTGAAAGCCTCTGCGTCCTTGCCACTGGCAACCCTCCGTCCTTCTTGACAAGTTCCTCATCCACATGGATTTCCATTGGTTCCACATTGATCAACGTTCGCGCAATTCCTCCTGGCTCTAAGAATTCGGGTAAGTGCTTCAAGATAAGCGCTTCAATCTCCTCCTTATACGGCTCCAGCTCTGGGAGTATGCCG
>Ga0207705_10002930_pt1 | contig 13044 bp, 9 predicted proteins | sample KBSC13metaG_FD_184314 | JGI IMG/M metagenome (GOLD analysis project Ga0207705, IMG submission 184314) | Corn rhizosphere microbial communities from Kellogg Biological Station, Michigan, USA - KBS C1-3 metaG (SPAdes) (version 2) | ecosystem: Host-associated > Plants > Roots > Rhizosphere > Soil ...
ATGATCCCCTTCATCGGCCTCCCCCGTTCAATTCGGTCCCGGCGGCTGCGAGCCGGCTTACAACGATCTGCAGCGAATCCCGCCAGTCGGGCAAGCGAACCCCGTGCACCCGTTCGATGAGGCTGCAGTCCAGCCGGGAATTCGCGGGCCTGAGCGCCGGCGTCGGATAGTCCGCGGTCCCGATCCGCCTGACGTTGGCGGATGGCCCGCCGCCGCCGGCCGACACCGCGAAGATCGCCTCGGCGAAATCGGCCCAGCTTGCCTCCCCCGAAGCTGTCATATGGAAAATGCCGCGCTTGTCGGCCTCGTCGCCAGCGGAAAGGTGGGATGCGACGGCAAGGATCCCGTCGGCGATGTCGAGCGCGCTGCTTGGATTGCCGTACTGGTCGGCAACCACTCCTACCTCATCGCGGTCTCCCGCCAATCGCAGCATGGTCTTGACGAAATTGGCTCCGAACGGGCTGTAAACCCACGCTGTGCGAAGCACCGCGCTGTTCGGCTGCTGCGCGAGCACTGCCGCTTCGCCTGCGAGCTTCGAGGCGCCGTAGACGCCCGTCGGATGCGTCTGATCGCCTTCGACGTAAGACCCGCTCTTGCTGCCGTCGAACACATAATCAGTCGACAGATGCACCAGCGGCACGTCGAGCTTCGCCGCGGCAGCGGCTACCGTACGGGGCCCAGCCTCGTTGACGGCGAAGGCGAGTTTCGGTTCGCTTTCGGCCTTGTCGACGGCCGTATAGGCGGCGGCGGATACGACGACGCCGGGCCGAGCGGCCTCGATCGCTGCAACAATCCTGTCAGGGTCTGCCGAAAGGTCGAGTTGCGGCCTTCCAAGGCGAACGATTTCGTGACCTGCGAGAGCCCCGCGCTCGGCCAGCGAGCGCGCGACTTGTCCATGCCGGCCGGTGACGATAATCCGCACGGAGTCACTTGGTCCCGGTCTGAAGCAGGCCGAGGCGCTGGCCGCCATAGCGCTCGCGCAAGGGCTGCCACCACCATTCGTTCTCCAGGTACCATTCGACCGTCTTGCGGATTCCGCTGTCGAAATCCTCCTGCGCCCGCCAGCCGAGCTCGTTCTCGAGCCTGGACGCGTCGATCGCATAGCGAGCGTCATGACCGGGCCGGTCGGGGACGAACTCGATCAGCTCCTCGCGCGGGCGGTTCGCCGGGGCAAGCTCGTCGAGAACCGAGCAGATCGCCCGGACCACATCGATGTTGCGGCGCTCGTTGCGCCCTCCGACGTTGTAGGTCTCTCCGATGACGCCGCGCATGGCGATGAGGTCGAGGGCCCGGGCATGATCCTCGACGTAGAGCCAGTCCCGGATATTCTCTCCGTTGCCGTAAACCGGCAGCCGCTCGCCCGCCAGCGCATTGAGGATGGTCAGCGGGATCAGCTTTTCGGGGAAGTGAAACGGGCCGTAGTTATTCGAGCAGTTGGAGACAACGACGGGCAATCCGAACGTCCGCTGCCAAGCCTTGGCCAGATGGTCCGAGGACGCCTTGGAGGCAGAATAAGGCGAGCTCGGATCGTAGGGGGTTTCCTCGGTGAACAGGCCGTCGGCGCCGAGCGACCCGTAAACTTCGTCGGTGGAGACGTGAAGGAACCGGAAGGTCTGCTTTTCTTCGCCGTCCAGCGCCGACCAATAATCGCGCGCCCGCTCGAGCAGAGTGAACGTGCCGAGGACGTTCGTCTGGATAAAGTCGGCGGCACCCGTAATTGACCGGTCGACGTGGCTCTCGGCTGCGAGGTGCATCACCCGCTGGGGACGAAACTCGGCAAAGGCGCGAGCCATCGCCTGCCCATCGCAGATGTTTGCCTGCAGGAAGCGGTAATTCGGCTTGGCCTCGACGTCGCGCAGCGAAGGCAGGTAGCCCGCATAAGTGAGCGCATCGACGTTCAGGACCTCAACGCCCTTGTTGAGGACGAGGTGCCGGACAAGCGCCGATCCGATGAACCCCGCACCGCCGGTAACGAGCACGCGCATCAGCGGACGGCTGCTGCGAGCTTGTTCGCGTGCGGCAAATTCGATGTTCTTGCGTTGCACTGGGGAGAGAACCTGGACACCGATGTTCCGGAAAACCGCACCAAATCAAACATTCACCAGCCTAGCTTTACTTCTGTCGAAGGCATCCGCTTAATCGTTCGGAGGCTCGATGCAACGACAAGTTCGCCGTCTTAGGAGCGACCCTTCGAGTCGTCACGATCTCAGCCGGCGGCGGTTGCTTGGCAACATCGCCGTTTTCGCTTTGGCCGCGAGCACCGGTGGCAGCGAGTCGGCGCCGATCCTGGCGCTTGCACGAAGCGCCGTGCCCACCGCCGATCCGAAAGACTTCGGCGCAAAGGGCGACGGACGCGCCGACGATGCTGCCGCGCTCCAGGCGGCGCTCAACAGCGGCAAGCGCGTCTGGCTTGAGCCAGGCGCCGATTATGCGTTCGGCAGGGTGCTGAGAGTTCCCGACGGCGGCGGCTTCGCTGGCGGCGGCCTGCTGACCATGCTCACCGGGCCCGGCAAGTTCGACAAGGCCGACTACAGCGGCCCCCCCGAAGTCGGGCTCTTCGTCGATTCCGTCTCGAATGTTTCGATCGAAGCACGCGTCCGGATGCAGCCGAGCGACGGAATTCGCACCTGCTCCGCGATCTGGGTTCGCGGCTGCAGCAATGTCGAGCTGGACGTCGAGGCGTGGGGCTTCAAGGAAACGCGCTTCGGAGTGATCGAGTGGAACAGCAATCGCGGCGGTACCGTCAAGGCCAACGTCCACGATTGCTTTGTCGACAGCACCAGGCTGCCGACGATGCAGGTCACCGCACTGTCGGTTGACAGCAATCGGCTCGGCGTCTTCCCGCATGGCGTGAATTCCACCGGCCTGCGCTTCGACGTGACCGCGAAGGACATCCACTTCGGCCCCGCGGCAATCGCGAAATATGGCTACCAGACGGACGCCGTGAACCTCCAGGGGTCCGGCTACGCAGGACACAGCGGCGAGGTCGTTGCCGAGAACGTCCATGAGCCGCTCGACTGCTGGAGCGATCAGAACACCGTCAAAGTGACCGCCAGGGACTGCCTCTTCGGAGTCAAGCTGATCTACGGCGCCTCGCGGAACCTCATCCACGCGACGGTCGAGCGCTTCATGAAGGATGCGCTGCTCCTCGGCGGCTCGAACACCAAGCCGGTTGCGTACAATCGCTGCTACATCTCCGCTGCCGACGGCGGCGAGATCGGCAAATTCGGTGACGTCGCCGCCGTTGCCGCCGAGGGCGGAGGCGGACGGTTCGCGCCGGACCACAATACGGTCGAAGTGTCGATCAAGGGCAACGGCGTCGACCTCGATTACGGCATCCTGGTCTCGAATGGCGCAAGCAACAACAGCTTCCGAATTAGCGGCAGCGGCTATGCGGTTTCGCAGGGGCGCATCGCCCGGACCGCTGGCCGCGGCAACAGCATCGTTCAATCGACCGTCGAAAGGGAGCCGAGACGCAAGCCGGAGCAGGCGCTCCTCAAGTCTTGAAGAACCGCTTCTCCTTTGGCCGGATCTGGAACGTCTCATGATCGAATTCGCCATCACACCAGATCAGATCCTTGCGGCCGGCGGTGAACAGCGTGCCGTCATAGCCGTGGAAGAGCATCGTCACGAAATTCCTGTTGTCGTACATCGAATCGATATCGTTGCTTTCGATGTTGAACAGCGGGAAATATTCGTCGCGGACGAAAAAGGCGTCGATCTTCAGCGTGCAGACGAGGCTGTAGCCTTTCTTCTTTCCGAGCTCGATCATCGCTCGCAGCGATGATCCCTGACGGATCTCGGGATCGGCGTCCTGAACGAAATACACATCGTTGGGCACGCTGGGATTGAATTCGATCAGGACCACCCGCGGCTTGTATTTCTCGACCGCATTCCAGACGTGGAAGTCGTTCCCGTCAATGTCGATGCCTAGGAGGTCGATGTCGATTGGAGCATCACACCGATCCAGAATGGCATCGAGCCTGGAATCGCCGTCCCACCAGACCAGTGCGTTGACGACCTTCAGCTTGGGATTGTTGTTGTGATTCCTGACGATGTCGCGACAGCGGTCCGGATTGCCTTCGATGAGTATTCCCGACCAGCCCTTTTCGGCGATCAGTTCCCAGCTGTTCGAGTATTTGACACCGTCCCAGGCGCCGAATTCCACGCAGAACTTGTTGCCTTCTCCGATGACTTCGAAGATTTTTTCCAGGACGCCGTCTTGACCTAGTTGCGACTGGGCTTTGCGGGCATGTCGCGCGAGCCAGTTGCAATCTCCACGGTAACGAGTAGTTGGTTCGAACCGAATTTCAGGCATTCATTCCTCAATCTGTTTCTAACGCGACACAGGATTACGTGGTGCTGAGCATTTCTGGTCGGCGGCCCGTCAACGGGGTGCGATTCAACTCCATCGAAGGCCTGATACCCAAAAATGGAAAAGCGGCAAAGCAAGGTGACGATGCGGGCGACGGCGTGGTCCGCAGACCCTGAAGGAACTTGCTCGCCATCGTCGGCCGACGGTCGCGGGCTACGGCAACCCCCCGGTTTCGACGACTTTAATGTCCCACGTTAGGTCTCTGGAACAACTGGCGAATCCGTCTTTTTGCGGAGGGAAGGATATGATAGTCGCTCGCCTGATCACGATAACCAAGGCGCCTTCATGCTAAACTGGGAACAGCTGGAATCCGATCTCGATCGGTACAAGGAGGCGTTCGATACGGCCTCTCCGTTCCGGCACGTTATCATTGAAGATTTTTTCGAGCCGGACGTCGCAAGGGCCGTCGAAGCGGGCTTTCACCTGGCCCTGGCCCACAAGGATCATGAAGCGCCAAAGGCGCATAAGGACGTCCTGCACAAGACCGGCACGCCGAAGTGGGACGTGATGACGCCTGCTCAAGTGAGCGCTCTCGAGGCGGTCAATTCGAAACGCTTCACCGATTACCTGGAGAAGCTCACCGGAATCGCGTCGGTGCACGCCGATCCTGATCTCACCGGCGGCGGCCTGCACAGCTCCAAGCGCGGCGGCTACTTGAATGTGCACACCGACTTCAATTTTCATCCGAAAACCGGCCTCCATCGGCGCCTGAACCTGATCGTCTACGTCAATCAGGAATGGAGCGAGGATTGGGGCGGCGCCCTGGAGCTTTGGGATCAGACGGTGACCAAGTGCGAAGCCAAGTTCTTTCCCAAGTTCAATCGGGCGATATTGTTCGAAACCAGCGAGATCTCGTTCCACGGGCACCCGGTGCCAATGACCTGCCCAGAAGATGTGACCCGTAAAAGCATTGCTCTCTATTATTATAGCGACTGGCCGGAAGGACTCGAGCGGCGGTCGAAAACGAATTACGTGCTTACTCCGCCGCAGAAGGTGCACTTGTTAGCAGACGTTCGCGCCGCGATCGAAGCAGGCGCGGCCAATTGGGTCGAAGCATCCACAAGCCTCCCCAACTGGCAGCCAGTCCACATAAAGAAAATATTTCGCGATATGGGCAATGTACGCGATTGACCGTGAACGTCCGATATACGTCCAAGACATCGATCAACTACTCGCAAATCGAATGCGCTTTAGCGATTCGACAACGGCGATAGGCCGTCGGGAAAATCGAACGCTTCATCGGCGACCTTTTTTTGGATGGACATTGGAGTTCCACTTTGCGAGGCGACGCGATCGGTTATACGCAGCGCTCGCCATGACAGGGCGTAAAGAGAGGCAATGAACCAGATTAGACCACTGCTCCAGCAAGCGCTCAACGAGATGGTGAGCGTTCGGACCGAGGCGGAAAGACGGCTCGCGGGTGACGCGCTGATGCGCGCGGTTCAGGAGTATCTGGAATCTGGAGAGGTCCTCGGGGACAGCCCGGACATCACCGGCGTGCTGCAGTCGACAAACGAGCTCCTAGACGGAAGGCAGACTCCCGCGGCGATGCTCAGCGACGCAGACGTTGAAGCGTTCAACAATCTCCTGCCGTGGGCCGCGATGACCGTCGATCCGCGTGGACGCATTCTCGGGCGGCCGTGGAACGCAAGGAAGCGGTCGGGCGTGCACGGGCTGGTCGATACGCGGCAACTGAAATTCAACGCGGCGTTCGATCTCAGCGGCCGCCAGGTCCTCGAGCTCGGATGCTTTGAAGGCATCCACACCATCGGCCTATTGCTACTCGGTGCGAGCGTAACCGCTGTCGACGGGCGAATGGAAAATGTCCTCAAGACCATGGCGCGCGTCTGGGCCTACGGGATGAAATGCGACGTCACCCAATGGGACTTCGAAGAGGCGCCCTCGCCGCTGCTTCCCGACCGCTGGGACGTCCTGCACCACATCGGCGTGCTCTATCATCTCTCGGATCCGATCGGCCACCTCAACGCGGTGCTGCCACGGACGGATCATGCCGTGCTTTTGGACACGCACGTGGCGGACTCGGCGGAAGACGCGACGCTCGAATACGAGGCCGATGGGGCCAAGGTTCGATACCGCCGGAAAGCCGAGCCGCACGCCGTCAGCTCGCCGTTCGCGGGCATGCGCGACCATGCAAAATACCTCGTGCTCGAGGACCTTGTCGAACATCTGCGCGGCCACGGCTTTGCCGATACGAAAGTCGTTTCCAACCGCCTCGAGCGCAACGGCCGCCGGGTGACCGTCTGGGCCTTTCGATAGAGTTGGCCGTGAAGCGTCGCGTGCACAGCTTCGGGAGCGACCTGCTGGGGTCGGTGTTGATGCGCCTTCTGAGCGCATGGCGTCTTGCCGAGAAGCTGGATGCTGAGTTGGTATGCCACTGGCCCGAACAGACGGTGCAGCGCAGCGGCTTTCGGTTCAGCGACTTGTTCGAAGGCGATCCGCCGTTCACCTTGTCGCACGAATATCCCAATTTCGGCGATCTTCCGCGGCTCGACGGGGCGACCGATGGGCTCAACATCGATCCAGCCAAGCTCGCGCCCGAGTTCGTCTATTCCTCTACGGGAATTCGGCTTCTTCCCGGCGAGGACCTAGCAGAGGCCCGGCAGGAAGCGCGCGACCTTTTCGCGCGGCTCAAGCTCGTCGCTCCGATCCTGGATGCGATCGCTGAAATCGACAGCGCCGTGCCGCTCAAGGATGCGATGGCCGTTCATGTCCGGCGCGGAAGCGACCTCGTTCCGCGGCTCCTGCTCGGGGACCTTCCGCCAGGCGTCGAGGAAGGCAACGTGCGCGGATATGCGCGCATGTTCGTCGATCTTGAAAGCTATCGTCGCGCCATAAGGGACTTGGGCTCCCCCAAATGCTTCGTTTTTTGCGCTGACGACGCCGACCGGGTTCAGATGAAGCGCGATATCGACGGCTACTCGGTCGACGACTTTCCGTCCATTCAACGCCTCGCGCCACTCCAGCGCGACCTTGCGGAAATCCTCGTCATGTCTCGCACCGCGCGCCTGCTTGGTCCCAAGAGCAACTATTCCGGACTGGCTCGGCTGCTGGGCGACCTTCACCTCGAGTGGGTCGCGCGGTGGATTCTGCCGGAAGAAATCGTCGCGATGGTAAAGCAGGACTTTGCCACCAGGCCCGATTTGCAGGCGCGCATCATCAGCGCCAGCGCCGAATTTTACGCGCGGGTCGCGCCGGCGGCGAGCGCCCATTTTGCGGAGGTGGCGCGCGGGATCAAAGCGCAACTTTCGTCCGAGGCGCCCTTGTCGCAGGGTCTTTCCGCCTGATCGATCGACGCTGCGCAACCGCTCGACGGCGCGCGTGAGCCGGCGCGCGCACTCAGGTGCGAACCGCGGCTGAATTCTCCAGGAACCAGTCGTAGGTCTCCTTGAGACCCTGCTCCAGGCCGATCTCGGCCTCCCATCCCAATGTCCTGAGGCGAGACACGTCCATCAGCTTGCGTGGAGTGCCGTCGGGCTTGGACGGGTCGGTTACGATTTCGCCCTTGAAGCCCGTGACCTTGGCGACCAGTCGCGCCAGATCGAGGATCGAGATGTCCGTGCCCGATCCGACGTTGATGTGGCTGAGCATGGGCCGGGTGTTCGCGTCGTAATCGCTCTTCGGCAAATCGAGGACGAACAGCGATGCCGCGGCCATGTCGTCCACGTGCAGAAATTCGCGGCGCGGCGTGCCCGTCCCCCAGATCACCACCTCGGCCCGGCCCTCCGCCGCCGCTTCATGGAAGCGGCGGATCAGCGCCGGCATGACGTGGCTGTTCTCGGGGTGGAAATTGTCGCCGGGGCCGTAAAGATTCGTCGGCATGACGCTGCGATAGTCGACGCCGTGCTGGCGGCTGTAGCTTTCGCACAACTTTATGCCGGCGATCTTGGCGACGGCGTAAGGTTCGTTCGTCGGTTCGAGCGGCCCGGTAAGCAGGGCGTCTTCGGCCATCGGCTGCGGGGCCGCCTTCGGGTAGATGCACGATGATCCGAGCAACAGGAGCTTCTTCACCCCGGCGGCAAAGCCCTCATGGATCACGTTGCACTCGATCATCAGGTTTTCGTAGATGAAGTCGGCCGGGAATGTGTTGTTGGCGTGGATGCCGCCGACTTTTGCTGCCGCAAGGATGACAATGTCCGGCCGCTCGGCCTGCATGAAGTTGCGGACCGCGGCCTGGTCGGTGAGGTCGAGTTCAGCATGGCTGCGGGTTGCCAGCTGCAGCGCCTCGCCTTCGGCCTGTCTCGACTGAAGTCGGCGGAGGATCGCGCTTCCGACCATTCCATTGTGGCCGGCGACGTAAATCTTCTTCACCCCTTCACCTCTCGAACGGCACCGGCACGTCCATGCCGTGGGACTTCAGCATGGCGTGGCGCTGCGCGATTTTCAGATCCTCGGCGACCATCTCTGCGCACATCTGCTCGGCGGTGATCTCGGGCACCCAGCCGAGCTTCGCCTTCGCCTTGGCCGGGTCGCCGAGCAACGTCTTCACTTCGGCGGGTCGGAGATAGCGCGGGTCGATGCGGACGATCACGTCGCCCGGCTTCACTGCCGGCGCCTTCTCGCCCGTAACCGCGACGACCGTGCCGATTTCGTCGACGCCTTGGCCGGAAAACTCCAGCGTCATTCCCAGCTCGGCAGCAGACCATGAAATGAAGTCGCGGACCGAATTCTGCACTCCGGTGGCAATCACGAAATCGTCGGGCGTGGGCTGCTGAAGCATCATCCACTGCATCCGGACATAATCCTTCGCGTGGCCCCAGTCGCGCAGCGCGTCGATATTGCCCATGTACAAGCAAGGCTCCAGACCCTGCGCGATATTGCTCAGCCCGCGCGTAATCTTGCGAGTGACGAACGTTTCGCCGCGGCGGGGGCTTTCGTGATTGAACAGAATGCCGTTGCAGGCATAGATTCCGTACGCTTCGCGGTAGTTGACGCAAATCCAGAAGGCATAGAGTTTCGCGACCGCATACGGGCTCCGCGGATGGAACGGCGTCGTTTCGCGTTGCGGCGTCTCCTGGACAAGGCCGTACAGCTCGGACGTCGAGGCCTGATAGTATCGCGTCTTCTTTTCCAGTCCGAGGAAGCGAATCGCCTCTAGAAGCCGCAGGGCGCCTAGTGCGTCCACATCGGCCGTGTACTCGGGAGTTTCAAAACTCACCGCGACGTGTGACTGCGCGCCAAGATTATAGACCTCGTCGGGCTGCACCTCCGCAAGAATACGAATCAGGTTGGAGCTGTCGGTCAGATCTCCATAATGCAGCTTTAGCCTCTGGTGATTACTATGCGGATCTTGGTAAAGGTGATCTACTCGCTGGGTATTAAAGGACGACGCGCGGCGTTTGATGCCGTGGACTTCATAGCCCTTCGCCAACAAAAATTCCGCGAGGTAGGAACCATCCTGCCCGGTGATCCCCGTAATAAGCGCGACTTTGGTCATTTACGTACTCGGCCGATGTGCAATTGGAAGTGCTCGCTTTCTGAGGCTTACGGCTTAGAGGAACGATCGAATGTTTCAAAGAGGATCGCATTTGCTCTCTTGCGGCGGAAGGCGGCTCAAGCAATGAAAGGGGCTACGCCGACGCGCGAGGCCCATGGTCGGGCATCGCCTTCGCTCACGCAAAGGGCCTGAGAGGGAATGACCAAGCGCCAGACTCACTCGCGGGCGAGGCCGGCAACCAACTCTTCGGGCTCTGAGCGCATCTGCCTTCTGGTGCTTGGAATGCATCGAAGCGGCACGTCGGCGCTGACTCGCGTGCTGTCGCTGCTTGGGGCCGATCTGCCCGCAACGCTCTTGAGCGGAACTCGCGCAAATCTCGATAGCAACGCCAAAGGGCACTGGGAATCAGAGGCGCTCGTCAGGCTGAACGACGAAATCTTCGAATCTGCCGGAATAAGCTGGCGAAGTCCTGAAGGCATACCCGGCCAATGGTATGACAGCGTGGGGTTCGAGCGCTTCCGTGATCGGGCGCGCGCGGTCCTCGAAAGCGAATTCGGTAATTCTCCGCTGGCCGCCTTCAAGGACCCTCGGGTCTGCAAACTCGTCCCATTTTGGCTGTCGGTGCTCGAAGAAGCACAGATCAGGCCAGCTATCGTGACGATGGTTCGCAATCCTGAGGAAGTCGCCGATTCGCTACTCAAACGCAACGCGCTCGATCGCCCTCTCGGCATGCTCATGTGGTTGCGATATGTGCTGAGTTCGGAGCGGGACTGCCGCACCAGGCCGCGGGTCCACTTGTCCTACGATAGGCTGCTGGCGGACTGGCGGGGCAGCGCGGAACGGATATCGAGCACCTTTGGCTTCCGATGGCCCTCATCCTCGATGCAGCGGGCTGAGCAGGTCGACGGATTCCTGTCGGAGTCGGACAGGCATCACCAGAAGCCGCTGAATTCGAATCCGCGCGACCAGGTTAGCTCCTGGGCGAGCCAATGCTTCAAAATGATCGACAATTGGGTCGAGCATCAAGAACTCGCCAGCGATTATGTAAAGCTGGATGTGATCGCGAAGGAGCTTGAAGAGGCGGTCCAGCCGCTGCTCGCTCCTCTCCTCGTCTCCTACGAAAAGTCTGCGGCGGTTCACAAATTGCAGACGCTTCGTTCGAACCAGACTGCTGAAATCAGCAAATTGAAATCGCAGTTCCGGGCGATTCATGAGCAGCTTGTTGGCCTCGGGACTGAGCTCAACGTGCCGTTCACGACGCTTGAGGAGGCAATTAGCGCCGGCGCCGATGTCATCGCCGACGATGTCCACAAGCTCGCCGCCGGATTCACCGCGAACCGCCAAGCTTCGGCGACGGAAATGGAGAATCTGACGGCGCAGCTCGAGAGAGCGAATTGGCAGCTCTCGGCGCTGAACAGCGAGCTGACTTCAAAGGCTGCGGAACTGGCTTCGAGCGAAGTTCGGAGGTCGGAATTGGCGGCGCGCGTGGCCGATGAAATTGCGCAGCTCGCGGCTCGCCACGAGCGGGAGAAGTCCGAGTCCAGGCTGCGCGAGACCAAACTTCACCGTTTAGTGGACCTTGAGAGGGAGCAGCGTCTCGCGACGGAAGCAAGGCTCGCTCAAGCCCAGAAAATCAACGCAGCGCTCCTCATCGTCAGGGGTCGCTACGAGGCGACAAGCGAGGAGTTGGCTGGCCTACGCGTGGATGGCGATCGGGCGCGGAAGCGGTCAAAGGAGGTTCAGGCGGAGCTGGAAGATGCGCTGACGCGATTCGCGGATGCCGAGGCGCGACTGAAAGAGGTTCAGAGGCATTCAAAAAGCGAACGGGAGAAACTCAGGGAATCCCGAGACAAGTTGCAAGCCGCGGTCGCTGCGGTCCGGGAAGATCGGGATCGGCGCCTTGCGGAGCGCGACAGCCGCATCAAGGAACTCTCGCGTTCGGTCAAACGCCTCGAACGGAAGCTTGAAGAGCGACAGCAGACAGATGGAGCGAGCCATGGCGAAGCGGCCGCACCGCCGGGACTTCGCAGCCTCATTCCCGGGTTCGAACGTCGCCGCCTGCGCAAGAACATCGAACTCGTTGAAAGCAGCGGCTTGTTCGATCCCACCTACTATCTCGAGAGCAACGCAGACTTGGGCGGCGAGCCGGGCGAGTTGCTCGAGCATTTCATCCTTTACGGCGGAGCCGAGGGCCGCGCGCCAAGTCCGGCGTTCGACAGCCGGGCCTACCTTCAACGGTATCCAGACGTAGCGGCGGCCGGGGTCAATCCGCTCGTTCATTTTCTCGGAAGCGGAAAAGATGAGGGCCGAACCTTCGTTCCAGTGGCGGTTCCCGAATTCCCGGCTCACCCCGAAACTGAATCGGCGGTCGCAAACGAGCCCAAAGACGGACCTGGCGCCGGCGAAACCCAATCGGGGGAATTCGGCGCAAATGCGCCGTCGGAGGACACAGATCGCGACGCGGAGCCTGAAACCACGGCCTCGACGGCCGAACGGCTCGACGTTACGGAGCCGGCCCGTTTCTCCGAGCTTGCGACCGAAGGCGTGGATTGGCTGAGAGCCGCCGAGCTGCCCGAAGCCGAGGCGCTACGGATCGGAAGCATCCGTGTGGCCGTCGAAACCGGATCGCAAGGCTCGCGCGCAGCACTGCATTGGTTCGATGCGCTAAATTGCGGCGGGACGATCGACGCCGCCGATGCCGGAACGGCTCTCCGCAACAGTCTTTGCGACGGTCGACTCGCGATCGAAGACGCTTGGTTGGCGAGCGACTTCGACCTTCGGCTTCGCCTGTCCTCAAGCTCTCCGGGCCCGGTCGTAATCCGATCCTGCCAGCAATCGGACGACCGAAATGTGTCGCTGCGTGCCGAGCAGTTGCTCCTCGGCCAACAATCCAAGGTTGTCGAAATCACGCTGGCGAGCCGATTTGCTCCAGTCGTTCTCGTCGTGACGGACCGCGAAGGTCGTCTGGTCGACTCCACCTTGCTGCCTTTCCCCACGCTCTTGAGGGGTGGACTGCATCACGGCGAGCTGATCGATTACGCGAAGTCGGACGGTGGCTGGGCCGCGCACGAATCCTACGCATCTCAGTTGCTCCTCGCCTTGGCCGACCAATCCAGAGCTTTCGCGGTCCGTAATGTCTGCGTGGACCTCGAAGACGCCAATGGGACCGAACCGGTTTTTTCCGATGCTCTTCGAGATTGGATGCACCGGCAGT
>Ga0207705_10002933_pt1 | contig 13037 bp, 6 predicted proteins | sample KBSC13metaG_FD_184314 | JGI IMG/M metagenome (GOLD analysis project Ga0207705, IMG submission 184314) | Corn rhizosphere microbial communities from Kellogg Biological Station, Michigan, USA - KBS C1-3 metaG (SPAdes) (version 2) | ecosystem: Host-associated > Plants > Roots > Rhizosphere > Soil ...
GCCTTCAACCGCCTGGTGAGCGATACGGTCCAGCCCCCTGGATATGGGACCATCACACTGGGCACCTACACCTATAACGCGTTCAACCAGCGTGTGCAGAAAGTGTCGTCGTCCGGCACAGCCCGCTACGTGTACGGGCCAGGCGGGGAACTGCTGGCCGAAACCGGTCCGTCCGCCACCGACTACGTCTGGCTGAACGGCCAGTTGTTCGGCATCGCGCGCGCGGGGCAGTTCTATGCCAGCCACAACGACCAGGTCGGGAGGCCGGAGGTGTTGACGGACAGCGGCGGCACGCCGGTCTGGCGGGCCGATAACACGGCGTTCGATCGGACGGTCACGCTGAACACTGTGCCGTTGAATATTGGCTTTCCCGGGCAGTACTACGATGCGGAGTCGGGGTTGTGGTACAACTGGAATCGCTACTATGATCCGACGTTGGGGCGGTACATCGAGAGTGATCCGATTGGGCTCGCTGGTGGCGTGAACACCTACGCATATGTTGGTGGTAGTCCGATCGCCAGAACCGATCCAAGTGGGCTCGAATGGCGAAAGAAATGGACGCCTGGTGCCGTACGCAATGCGGTTGAATCCGTCTGCGGAAAATCCAATGGTGATATCGCGACGGATAACACCCCCACCCCGACGTTTATGAGCAGATCGAACAATCCGGACTCAATGAAGTTTAGAAATATGTCGACGACGACGATATATGGCAACACAAACGTTGACTGGGCGTTGACACTGGCGCAAATGTCAAGAGCGACTAGACTGCCACCACTCCTATTATATTCTTATGGAAAACTGATCTGGATGGCTATCGACGATCCAGTTCAGAATCTTAAGGGACACTGGCGACAGTACAACGGCGAAGCGGATATGAACGCCGTTTCAATGGCAAACGACCTAGTTGAGGACAACATCAACTTTACCGATATGTTTCCGGGCAGTCAGTGCTCCTGCAAGAAATGAAATATTTATCAATCCTAACCTTGGGGCGCAATTTTCTCTTTAAGAGCATATTCGTCCTGGTCGTTGCGATCCTGTTTGCGAGAATGATATTGCCTTTGGCATTGGAAGCCAAAGGTCACGTCGTGGCATATCAAGACTTGCCGCAGCAATATCTGTTCTTGGTTTTTCCAGCACGCGACTGTGAAAACTTACGTGACTCGGACAAGGCATGCCCGCGTCGCGCAATTTTGGTTGCGAAAGAAGAGATTGATTCTGGAGTTGTTCAATTTCAGGACAATGGAAATGTTGAGCGAAAAATCAATATGTCGGCCCTTGATTTCTTGCCAGCTGCAAGCGGTGCTACTCTGCTCAGTGAATGGAAGAAAACGCTAAAAAGCTCTGGCTATGCTGATGGCGATTGGGAGCAGGATTTGACGACGTCGGGCCAACATCGGATAAGGTTGACCTTACACGATTCTCAAAATGCCAGGCGTGATCAATTTGTTTATGTCGTAAAAGATCGAAAAGTGGTTGAAGCGAAAACTATGGCTGTGGTCGGCGTCTTTGAATTGCTGATGCTGTTGATTCCAACATTGTTGGCGCTTTTTATCGGATGGGCCGTGTTCAGTAAATGGCGTGCAAACAGTATCGGTAGACGCGAGAAATCAGAAACGTAAATGCCGAACTTTGGGAAGGAAGTTCAGTTCGCGGTGCATAGGTGTTTACGCATATGTTGCGGGAAATCCGATAAGTCGCGTCGATCCGATGGGCCTGACGGATGACTTCGCGGGCGGGAAACCGACTTTTGTGCGTGGCGTGCCGAACGGTACGTGTTCATGCTCGTCCGGAGGAGAAAATTTTGCAGCGCCGCCTGGAACCAATTTCAGTGACGTGTATGACACAGCTGTGAACTCCGGTATCGTGGGAGTTCCCAACACTGGATTTACGAATTACAGCGCGGGGAAAGCATCGATTGCCCAGTTTGGTACATATGATTACCAGAGAAATGCTGCGACTAACTCTTTCATCCCAGCTTATACAGACGCTGCTAATTTTGCAGTAGGGGTTTACATGAGTGGCGCCGGCTTCAGCAGTACGTGGCTCGTGGGTCAGGCCTACGCCATAACACACTCCGCAAATGCTGGCGCGCCAAAACAAGCTCGGCTTTGGATGGCCGGTTGGGAGGCCGCAAACTCTGGAAAGCTTGGCGGAATTTGCAAATGAAGTTGAGCCATATACCCAGCGACCGTCTCGTAGCAGCAGCGCTAGGATTCGCTGTGCTTTTACTGTTCGTGATTGGAGTTCTCGTTTATCGAGGCAGTGGCGACGATGAGGGCGAGGGCAACTCGGCCTGTGAACAGTTTTCGCTTCCCTCAATGATAGGCACATCTGGTTGGGTAGTATCCGGCCATATGACCGGTTGTTCTCCACCGGCAGCGAGTGTAAGCGGCTATATATATGTTCACCCGAAGGACCAGAAGGAGAATATCGAGTTCATGGTTTTTCGGTATTTGGATAGTTCGAAGGGTGATGACATAACTTACAAATGGATCGACGGAAGAACTGTTGTAATTTCAATACGTAGCGTAGCTAAGATCACGCGACTGCGCCGATCCATTGGACCGATCCAAATCGTTTATGAGATCGGGACTGAGGAGTACCCTCGTTCTGAGTAAGTAAGAGCTTTTGTAAATGTGCAGCCATTGGTGTCAAAATGATCGTCGCTCGCCGATGGCGGCGCATGCCGTACTATAAATACGTCACTGGCCGGAAACGCATCACCGGGCCAGAATGCGCGTCTGGAAAAAAATTCTGCCCATGCCGGAGGTGTGCCTTCGTTCTGTCGCCGCAAGCCGTTGATCTGCCTGAGAAAAATGCCTGCGCATACGACGGAAGCATGACGGGGCAAATTATCTATGCATATGTCGACGGTAATCCGCTGAGCGGCATTGATCCGAACGGTTTAGCGAAGGCCCCAATCAAAGTTGTAGATTCACTCCGTCAAACGCATGTACTTGTAAGTTTGGCGGGGAGACATTTTCCGCGCCTCCAGGCACGGATTTTAAGGCTATTGCCGAAGACGCACGGGCATGTCCGCCCCCTTGGAACTGGTCACACATCACGCAACTTTGTTCAGTCTGAAACCCATCCGACAACGCTTTTGTGATTCAGATTCTTTAGTGCAAGGAAAGATTGCGCAAAGAGCAAACATACATTGGCGATTGCACTGGTCTACGCGTACCAGCGGACGCGCTCAACCCACGCAGCGCCGCTGAACCAACACCCGAGCGGAGAACGCAAAAAATCATCCTGTTGAGCTTTACATTTTCCGCAAAAACGATACACTGTCCATATCGCTTGATAGCGCTATCAAACAGTGGCGTCGACATGCGATACGGGTGCGCGGGGGGCTGCGCACTCTTCAACAATCTCCTCTTCAGGGCTGGGCGCAGTTGTGCTCCCGGCCTTTTTTTTGGCAGAACGCATGACGCAGCCGGCTCGTGGCCGGCGTAGCCGGTGCGCGATGAGCGCGACTACGCGCTGATCGCGCAGACAATCACGGCACGGTGACCTCGACCCGGTAGGTCCGTCCGGCCTCGATGCCGTCGATGTGGGCGTCAGGAAGCGGCCGGCCGTCGCACACGACCGTCGTACGCGCCACGTCGCCACGCGTGACGCTGACGTCGAACGTGGCGCCACGGAACATCCGGCGCACGCGCATGGCGGGCCAGTGCGACGGCAGCTGCGGATTCACGAGGAGGCCCGCGGCATCGCCTTTCAAGCCGCACAGGCCTTCCACGATGGACCGGTACACCCACGAGACCGTGCCCGTGTTGAACAGCTGGCTGGAACGCCCGGCCGTGCGCGGGTATTCCTTCCACGCGCCCCGATAATAGTTCGGGATGAACACCGGCAGCTGGCCGCGCCGCAGGTAGTCGTCGGCGCCCGGCCCCGGGATCATCTTGCGCAGCGCGTCCCATGCGCGATCCGCCTCGGCGATCGTGTACAGGCTGTAGATGTAGAACACCGAGGCATGGTTGTACACGGCGCCGTTCTCCGCCGATCCCGGATGCTTTTGCGTGACGCGGCCCACGTCCTCGCGCATGGCACTGTACGGCGGGGCGAACATCTGGACGCCGTACGGCGTGTCGAGCTGGCGGTCGATCTCGGCCAGCATCGCGCCGCGCTGGCGTTCGTCCGGCGCGCCGCTGAGGAAAGCCCAGCTCTGCGGATTCAGGTAGATGCGGCCCTCGGTGTCCGCGCTCACGCCGAACACGACGTCGTCGTCCGTGATGCCGCGCGCGTACCAGGCGCCGTCCCACAGGTGGATGTTGGCGGACGCGTTCATGTCGGCGGCGCCCGCGCGGAAGTGGTCGTGGCGCCAGTCGTCGCCGCGCGCCGCGCACACGTCGGCCCACAGGTTCAGCGCGTATGCCGCCGCCACCGTCAGCCAGCCGGACACGCCGCGGCCCTTGTAGCCGACCATGTTCATCGGGTCGCACCAGTCGCCCTGTTCGATGTACGACAGGCCACGGTGGTCGCGCTTGTACAGCAGCCAGTCCATCGCCATCGAGATGCGCTCGTACGCGGTGAGCGTCATGCCGTCCGTGCCGGCGACCTCCGCGCAGAGGATCGAGTCGTCGCCCGTCTCGTCGAGATAGGCCTGCAGGCAGACGGGCAGCCACACGCAGTGGTCCGTGTGCGGCACCTGGTTGATGTACTTGAGTTCCGCGCCTTCGAACAGCAGGATCCCGTCCGGCATCGAGCCGTTCGTTCCCTGCTGCGACAGCGCGTGCAGGAACGCGGCGCGGGCGACCGCCGGCTTGATGAAGGCCATCCCCATGTTGTCCTGCAGGTAGTTGCGGGTCTGCGGGTCGGTACTCAAGCGGTTGACGTCGCCGTGGTAGAACACCTGGCGCGCGAGCCAGTGGTTGACGAAGTTGTCGAACTCGGCGTCGGGTGTCTCGACGGTCACGCAGCCGGCGCCCTGGTCGGCATAGGCCGCGTAGGCGCGCGCCGCGGCGGCGAAGCCTTCCGCGCCGAGGTAGCGCTCGCGCATCCGCACGATCTCGGCGTCGTCGCGCGCGGGGCCGAACAGGAAGCGGCGCGTGGCCGCGCCACCGGCGTCCAGCGCGAGGCGGTACTGCACGGCGGCCACCGGCGTCTCGTAGCGGGCATCGCCGCCGGCCAGCAGGGTGACAGCCAGCCCGTCCGGCGCATGCAGGCCGCCTTCGCCCTCGAACTGGCCCTGGTTCGTTTCCCAGGCGTCGGGCGCCGTCTCGCACAGCAGATACGTCTTGTCCTTGAAATCCTTGTTCTTGAAGTAGTCCTGCAGCTTCTGGTATGGCGTGACGCTGGAGGCGACGATGCCTTTCATGTCGGGACGGTACTCGGCCGACTGGTTCATCCACGACATGTAGCCGATCGTGAAATAGGGATAGACGCTGATGCGGCGCGGGCGGCCGCTCACGTTGGTGACGGAAAGCGTCCACAACTCGGCCACGTCGTCGACGGGCAGCGCCAGGCGCAGGCCGATGCGGATGCCGAGCTTTTCCACGGTCCACGCAATGTCGTCGCGGCCGACGGAGAACACGAAGCGGTCGGGCGCTGCGCGCACGGGTTCGTGCGGCGCCGAGAAGATCTCGCCCGTCTCTTCGTCCTTCACGTAGAAGAAACGGCCGGGGTGGTGCGCGTAATAGGCCTGCTCCGGTTGCATGAAGGACTTCGCTTCGAGGTTCGGCGCATGCGAATACTTGGCCGGCTCCGGCTGCATGAACTGCGCGGTGGCATAGCCGCGGCACGTCACTTGGATCATCATCCGGCGGTTCCACAGGAAGCCGCCGGCGTTCGGCATGGCGGTCGGGCTGGCGAGTTCGTAGCGCGCGCCGTTCTCGGTCGGTTGCAACATCATATTTCCTTCTTGTTGTATGTAGTCTAGGGTGCAGATTTGCGCGCCGCCAGGTCTGCCTGGATGCGCGCCAGCTGCCTGGCATTGAGGTTGTAGAAGCACATGACGGCCACGGCGGCGATGGCGAATGCCGCCGGGATGAAGGACATCAGCCAGGCGATGCCTTCGCGCGAACCGCTGGCCTGCACGGCGTTCGGCACGTAACCGAGCGCCGTGAACACGGACCCGATCACCGCGACGGCGACCGCGGTGCCGAGCTTTTGCGAGAACGTCGCGGCGGCAAAGGTCATCGCGGTGGCGCGGCGGCCCGTGCGCCATTCGTTGTAATCGGCCGTGTCGGCGTACATCGAGAACGCGAGCGGCGACTTCGGGCCGAGCACGAGACCGAGCCCGCCCTGCAGCACGAACATCAGCCACACCTGGTCAGCCGGCACGATGTAGAACGCGGTGGACAGCACGGCCGTCGTGCTCATCAGCACGATCATCAGCGTCTTCTTGTCGACCCAGCGCGTGAGCAGCGGCGTGAGTGCGGCGCCGATCGCCGCCGTCACCATATAGGTCGGCACGAACGTCCGCATCAGGTCCGGGCGGCCGACGACGTACTTGAAGTAATAGGCGGCGCTGGCCGTGCGCAGCGTGATCGTCACCATGATGATCAGCGCAAGGAAGAACAGCACGACCCAGGGACGGTTGCCCGCCAGGTCGCGCACGTCGCGCCAGACGGCGTTCTTCTGGCCCGGCGGCGGCGCGATCCGTTCGCGGGTATTGAAGAAGGTGAGCACGAACAGGATCGAGGCGGCGACGGCCCACACGAGCATCGTCAACTGCCAGCCGCGCCGGTCGTCGCCGGCACCGAGCCAGCGCACGAGGTCGGGCGTGGCGGCCGTCACGAGCGTGCTGCCGGCGAAGGCGAAGATGAAGCGCAGGCCGTTGATCGTCGAGCGCTCCTGCGGATCGGCCGACATCACGCCGGACAGGGCGTTGTACGGGATGTTCACGCACGTGTAGCACACCATCATGAACAGGTAGGTGCCATACGCCCAGGCCAGTTTCGCGTCGCCTTGCAGGCCGGGCGTCGTGTACGTGAGGACGGCGGCGCCCGCGAGCGGGACGCACATCCATACGAGCCAGGGGCGGAACTTGCCGAAGCGGGTGTCGGTGCGGTCGGCGGCGGCGCCGATCAGCGGGTCCGTGAACGCGTTGATGATTTTAATCGCCGACATCATCGTGGCCGCGGCGGCGGCCGAGATGCCGAACGTGTCCGTATAAAAAATCATCAGGAAGGTGGCGACATTGGTCCAATAAAAATTGAAACCCATGTCGGCCACGCCGTAGGCCAGCTTTTCGCGCCAGGGCAGCGGCGCGGCGACAGCGGCGGATGTGCCGACGGTCGGCGCGCCGACGGCGCCGCCGGGCAGGGCGGCCGTCATGGCCGTTCTCCAGCCGGGCAGGAATGCGGTGGTGTCGTCGGACGGGGCATTGTGTCTCCTGGAGTATGCAGAACGGCTCTCCGGCCGTTTGAGTGTACGGGTGATAGCGCTAACACCGACGAGTATGCCGTCGCCCCGGAACCATGTCAACCACCTGGTGCCCGGTCATTGGATCAGTCCCCGGGGTAGCGCACGCCCGTCTGGCGCCGCATCTCGTCCAGCACGCCCATCAGGTGCAGCGTCTGGTCGTGGGTCATCGCCGGGCTCTCGATCAGTCCCTCGTTCCAGCAGCGCTGGGCCTCGATCGCCTCGTGCACATAGCCGTTGCCGAGATACGGGGTCGGGATGACCTGCGGCGCCGCGTCTTGCAGCAGCAGCGTGATGGTCGGCGGACGGTGGAAGGGCGCATCCAGCCGCAGCTGGCCGTTCGCGCCGGACAACGTGAGCAGTCCCGGCGTGCGCGCCTTCAGCGAACAGGCGCACGTGGACAGCGCGCCGCCCGCGTGGCGCAAGGTGAACACGGTTTGCAGGTCGACGCCGGTGGGCCCCAGCTCGGCCTGGGCGCGCACCTGCTCGACGTCGCCCAGCAGGAACGCGGTGATCGACAGCGGGTAGATGCCGACGTCGAGCAGGGCGCCGCCGCCCAACGCCGGGTTGAACAGGCGCGCTTCCGGCCCGCCCGACGCCACGAAGCCGAAATCGGCGCTTGCCTGCGTCACCTCGCCCAGGACCCCGGAGGCAAGGATGCGCCGCACTTCGGCCATGGCGGGCATGTAGCGCGTCCACATCGCTTCCATCAGGAACAGGTTGCGGCTGCGCGCGGCGGCGACGACCGTGTCGGCCTGGGCGCGGTTCAGCGCGAAGGGTTTTTCGCACAGTACGCCTTTGCCGCCGGCCAACATGGCGAGCGCGTTGTCTGCATGTAGCGCGTGCGGGGTGCCGATGTAGACGAGGTCGACGTCGGGGCAGGCGGCCAGGCCGTCATAACTGCCCAGCGCAAGCGGGATGTCGAATTCGGCCGCGAAGGCGGCCGCCGTCGCGTGTTCGCGCGAGGCGACGGCGGCGATCGATGCGCCTGGGGTGGCGCGCAGTGCCGTCGCGAAATCGCGCGCGATCCTGCCGGTGCCGAGGATGCCCCAGCGTACGGTCTTGCTCATGTGTGCTCCATGGGAAGATTGAAAGGGCGGCCATTCTGGAGTGTGCTCCAAACGGCCTCTACCTGTCTATCCTGACAGGTTGGCGATGTCATTTTATTATCAATGTTTGCGCTATACTTTAAGATGGTCCCCTATTGGAACACTGGAAGGAAAGGAAAGCCATGGCTGCACAGTCCCCTGGCGCGGATGCGAGCGCATGGTGCCGACCCCTGTTCGAAGGGACTGAGTTGTCCATGCTGGTCTGCGACCCCGTGTCGCAGGAAATCCTGGACGTCAACGACGCCACCCTCGAGCACCTCGGCTATACGCGCGCCGGCCTGTTGGGCAGGCGCCTGCCCGACCTGTACGTGGGCGCCGCGGACGGCCATGCGGAAGGCTGGCACCACGGGCTGCGCCCGGACATGTGCCGCCTGCATTCGCACGTGCGCCGCATCGCCGGCGCCGGCGGCGACGTCCACCACGCCATCCTGCAGCGTTGCGCGATCGAATATGGCGGCGTTGACGCCGTGCTGGTGGTCCTGCAGGACGTCACGCGCCACGTGCAGGCCGAGGTGCAGTTGCGCGAGACGCAGCACGAACTGCACCGCGCCCAGGCGCTCGCCATGATCGGCAACTGGATCTGGGACGCGACCGACGACCAGCACGTGACCGCCTCGCCGGAAGCCTACCGCATCTTCGGCTTCCGGCCGAGCGATGCGCCCGTGCCGACGGTCGACGTGTATGCGCGCATCCATCCCGAAGACCGCGCGATGGCGCAGCGGGCGCGCGAGCGGGCGCTGTGCGAACCCGGCTACAAGTACGACGTCGAGTTCCGGCTGATGCGTCCGGACGGCGAGGTGCGCTGGCTGCATTCGGTGGCCGAGGTCCGCTACGACGCGGACGGGAACGCCGTCAAGATGCTCGGGCTCGTGCAGGACATCACGGAACGCCGCCGCGCCGAGGAAAACGTCCGCCGCCTGGCGTATTACGACACGGTGACGGGCCTGCCCAACATGAACCTGTTCGAGAGCGAAGTCGAGGACCGGCTGGCCCAGGTGCGGCGCGGCGCGGGCCGCGGCCGGGGTTCCGCGCGGCTGGCCTGCCTGATCGTCGACCTCGTGCGCTTCCGCGACGTCAACTACGCGCTCACGCACCTGTACGGCGACGTGCTGCTGGCCCTCGTGGCGGACCGATTGTCCGTCGTCATCGGCCAGGCCGGCGTCGTGGCGCGCACCGATTCGCGCTTTCCGGTCGTGCTGGACGGCGCCGACGAGGACGAGGCGCGGCGCTGGGCCCAGACCATCCTGCGCGCGCTGGAGGCGCCGTTCGCCGTCGCCGGCATCTCGTACGAGATCGGCGCCCGCGTCGGCATCGCGCTCGCGCCGGAGCAGGGGCTGGACTACCACACGCTGCTGCGCAAGGCCGACATCGCGCTGTACCAGGCCGCCCACGTGGCGCGCAACGTCGCCGTGTATGCGGCCGAGGACGACCCGCATACGCCGGACCGGCTGTCGCTGATCGGCGACTTCCGCGCCGCCATCGAGGCCGGCCAGATCCAGCTGTTCTGCCAGCCGAAAGTGACGATGATCGGGGGCGAGATCGTCGGCGCGGAGGCGCTCGTGCGCTGGGTCCATCCGGACAAGGGCTGCATCGGGCCGGAGACGTTCATGCCGCTGATCGAGTCGACCGACCTGATCCACGTGCTCACGCATCACATGCTGGCCAGCGCCGTCGCCCAGTGCGAGGCGTGGCGCGCGCAGGGCGTGCGCCTCCCGATCGCCGTCAACCTGTCGGCGCGCGACATCGCGGCGCTGTCGCTGTCCGAACACCTGCGCGAACTGCTCGAAGAGCATGGCTCGTGCGCGGGACTGATCGGGCTGGAGATGACGGAGAGCAGCCTGATGCAGAACCCGGCGGAGAGCATCGCCGAACTGGAACGCCTGGCCGACATGGGCTTCCGGCTGTACATCGACGACTTCGGGACGGGCTATTCGTCACTGAGCTACCTGAGCCGCCTGCCGGTGGACGTCATCAAGATCGACCACGGGTTCACGATGCAGATGATCGAGGACAGCCGTGCCGCCTCGATCGTCAAGTCGACCGTGCACCTCGCGCACGACCTGGGGATGACGGTCGTGGCGGAAGGCGTCAGCAGCGCGCGCATCTGGGACGCGCTGCAGGTGCTGGGCTGCGACGAGGCGCAGGGCTTCCACGTGGCCGCGCCGATGCCGGCCGCGGACCTGCTCGACTGGGCGCGTGCGTCGCCGTTCCGGCTGATCGCCGAACCGGTCTGCGCCTGAAGGACCCGTTCAGGCGGCGCGCGCGGCGGCGTCCGGATCCGTATCGTGCGCGCAATCCGGCGCGAGCGGCAGGCGCAGCGTGAACGTGCTGCCCTGGTCCGCACCGCCGCTGGCGGCCATGACGGTGCCGCCATGCTGCGCCACCAGTTCGCGCACGAGGGCCAGGCCGAGACCGAGGCCGCCCTGGGCCCGGTCGATACTGACAGGCCCCTGCACGAGTGCCTCGAAGATCACCGGCAGGGTGGCAGGTAGAATGCCGATGCCGGTATCGGCCACCTCGATCACGGCCATGCCATCCTGCCGGCAAGCGCGCACGGCGATCGCGCCGCCGGCCGGCGTGTACTTGACCGCGTTGTGCAGCAGATTGTCGAACACCTGTTCGAGCCGCGTGACATCGGCGTCGACGACGAACTGCGCCACGTCCACGGTCCAGGCGTGGGCGCCGGCGTCGATGACCTGCTTCGTCTCGCAGCATTGCCGCAGCACCTTGCCCGCGTCGATGCGCGCCTTCTTCAGTTCCACCTTGCCGGACAGGATGCGGCGCACGTCCAGCAGGTCGTCGACGATGCGCGTCAGGTGGCGGGTCTGGCGCCGCGCGATTTCTCCCGCATGCGCCGCCATCTGCGGGTTCGCCGTCGGCATGTCGAGCACTTTCAGCGCACCCGCGATGGCGGCGAGCGGATTGCGCAGTTCATGGCCCAGCATCGCGACGAAGTCGTCCTTGGCCCTGCTTTGCGCCTCGGCCACGCGGCGCGCCTCGCGCTCGCGCAGCAACAGCGTTTCGCGTTCGTCCTGCAGCAGTTGGCGCGCGCCGCGCTCGCGCGCCAGGCTGCCGCCCGCGTCGTACAGGGCGCGCTGCAGCACGTCCACCTCGTGCACGCGTGTGGGCGCCGGCGGCGGCAGGCCGCCTTGCGGCAGCGTCCCCGCCGTGCGGCGCGCGCGATCGAGTGCGGTCGACAGGCGCTGGGCGAGGAACATGGCGCAGCCGAACGCGAGGCCCATCACGACCAGCAGCGCGAGCGCCGACCAGCGCATGGCGGCGCGCGCCGCGGCCTCGATCTCGGCGACCGGGACACCGATCGCGATGGTCCAGCCGGTGGTATCGCTGTGCGTGAAGATGTCGTAGACCTCGATGCCGTCGCGCGTCCGGTGGCGCACCATGCCGGTGTGCGCCTTCCGGCTCGCCTCGACCAGTTCCGGGCGCGCCTTGCCGCCGACCAGGGCGCTGTTGCGGTTGCGTGCGATCGAGATGCCGTCGCGGTCCATGATGCCGACCACCCAGTCCGCGCCGATGCCCTTGTCGGCGAACACGCTGGAGAAATGGCCGGCGTCGAAGATCTGGCTCAGGACCCAGCGTCCGCTGGCGTCGCGCGGTACAGGTACGTCGACCGAAACCGTGGCGCGGCGCGACAACGCGCCGACGAAATAGCCGGAGACGCGCGGCTGCTGCGTGTCCCAGGCCCTGGCGACCCATGGCCCCGCGCGGCCGGGGAGGTGGGTGCCGTAGGGGACGAGGGTGTTCAGCAGCGCGCTGCCGTCGTAGTCGATCAATACCGTCCACGTCCACGGCGTGGCGGCGTTCATCGCCGCGGCCTCGCGGTGGACCTCGGCGAAATCGCCGGCGCGCAGCGCGCGCGAATGGGCGAGCGCGCGCAGCGCCGCCTGCGCGGCCGCGACCTCGAGGTCGACGCGCAGCGCGGTGGCGCGCGCATTGGATTCCACGCCGCGGATGCGCGCGCTGCGCTCCGCATCGAGCAGCATGGACAGGCCAGCGCCGGCGATGACGGCGACCGGCACCAGGATGGCGATCGCCATGAGGATCAGATAGTTGCGGGCTTTCATCGACGCTGGGAGAAGTATGCGGCGCCATTGTACTTCTATCAATCCGATCGTGGTGGTTCCCGGCCGAATGGCGGACGCCGGCGCGCGCGGCAATGCGGTAGCATGTGCCGGTCGTTGTCATGACGGCAAGCGACGGCGGGGCGCCGGCCGGCGGCGCCAGGAACGACAGGAGACGACATGGCCAAGGTACTGGTGCTGTATTACTCGACATATGGACACATCGAACAGATGGCGAACGCGCTGGCGGAAGGCGCGCGCGCGGCCGGGGCGACCGTTGACGTCAAGCGGGTGCCGGAAACGGTGCCGGAAGAGATCGCCCGCAATGGCCATTTCAAGCTGGACCAGCCGGCGCCCATCGCCACCGTGAACGAATTGCCGGACTACGACGCCATCGTGATCGGCGCGCCCACGCGCTACGGCCGCATGCCGTCGCAGATGGCTGCCTTCCTCGACCAGACGGGCGGCCTGTGGG
>Ga0207705_10002936_pt1 | contig 13032 bp, 11 predicted proteins | sample KBSC13metaG_FD_184314 | JGI IMG/M metagenome (GOLD analysis project Ga0207705, IMG submission 184314) | Corn rhizosphere microbial communities from Kellogg Biological Station, Michigan, USA - KBS C1-3 metaG (SPAdes) (version 2) | ecosystem: Host-associated > Plants > Roots > Rhizosphere > Soil ...
CTTCGGTGAACGGTCCGCGCGCGCCGGGCGCGAAGTCATAATAGAAGCCGTCTTCCGTCGAAGGGCCGAAGGTAATCTGTGTGTCGGGCCAGAGCGACTGCACCGCCTCGGCGAGAACGTGAGCATAATCGTGGCGCGCCAGTTCCAGCGCGTCCGCTTCATCGCGACCGGTGACGAGCGCGAGCTGCGCGTCGCGCTCAAGCGGCCGCGCGAGGTCGCGCAGTTCGCCATCGACGCGCGCCGCGAGCGCTGCTTTCGCCAGGCCGGGCCCGATAGCCGCCGCGACGTCGGCCGGGGTCGTCCCTTTCGGCATTTCCCGCACCGAGCCGTCGGGGAGGCTGATCCTGATAAGTTCGCTCATTCGACAATCGCCGCCAGTCTTTCGTGCGGGCGCCATGGCACATGGCGGCATGATCCGGAAGGGCACCCGGACCGTTCAACGTTCGCGCGCGGGGCTGCCCGACCGGTCGGCTTCGTCACAATGGCCAAAATTAGGTCGAATCACTCTTGTGATCCTTAGGCGTTTGCCCCTATAGGGCTTCACGGTTGGTCGCCGACTCCGAGTCAAAGGGGACTTCGATGTTTCGTTTTGCCAAAAATGCCACGGTCGCTGTTGCCTTGGCTGGCCTGGTTCTCGCCCAGCCTGCGATGGCTGTGAGGTCGGCTGATGCGCTTCCCGCTCCGGGTGCGAAAGTCATGGCCGTCGGCCATGTGGGCTCCCCGGTTCGCTCATCCGAACAACTCGGAGGCGTCCCGGTCATCGGCTGGGTGATCGCTGGTGCGGTTGTCATCGCGGTGATCGCAATCGTGGCGAGCGACAAGCACAAGAAGAGCCCGGGCTGATTCTCGACTGAGAAAGCAGCTTGGAAGGCCCGCGACAAGCGGGCCTTTTTGCTTTCAGTCCTGTCCTTCGAGACGCGGCGTGGCTTTGGCTATCCGGCATATGCTGAAGTGACGAGCGCAGCGCGCGCAGCGGCGGGCTTGCTGCTAGCTTGTTTCAAGCCCGGGGGCGGGCCTGAGGCCGGCCTTTACACCCCCCCCGCGCTCTTCGATCGAGCCTGGAACTCGGGAATGCTGCAATGGCGAACGGGCGTTGCAAGTCCCCAGACTTAGGGATAAACTCGTAGGACGCGGGGCGCGGCTTGGCTGCCCGGATCAGCGTGCATGGGCTGGGCCAATTGGTGGTTGCCTTTGCGGAGGGGGGCTCGGTGCTCCATCTCATCGCAGATGCCGGAGTTAGGTGAGGGATCGAATGTCTTTCTTTCCATGCGGTTTGCCGGCGGTCGCAACTCGCGGTGCCTGTCTTGGATGGCCTGCGTTGGCCGGACTTGCCGGCCCGGCCTAGAGCAGGGCTTCGGCGGGACCGATCGGTGGGACGCACACTGCAACGCAGCCATCATTCTGCGCGAGCACGCCTTCTGGCTCTGTTCGTGGTCGTCGCTGTTGTATTGGGCGGCGGCGGATCTCCCAACCCGTCGACCGAGGTCATTCTCGAGTTCGCCTTCGCGGCTGCGGCATTGGCCTGGCTCTGGCTGCCCGTCGACACCACGGGCAAGGCCTTTTCAGCAGATCGCCTGGTCCTTGTCCTGATGGCGTTGGTATTGATCGTGCCTGTCGTACAACTCGTGCCCTTGCCGCCTTCGATCTGGACGGCTCTTCCCGGCCGGTCGAATGAGTTGGCGGCTCTCTCTCTCGTAGGAGAGCAGCAAAGTTGGCGGCCGATCGCGCTTTCCCCCAGCCGCACGCTGGCGTCGCTTCTGGCGACCTTGCCTCCGCTGTTTTGTCTTTACGCAGTCAGTCGGCTTGCCCTGAAGGACCGCAGACTCATTCTGGGCGCGATCGTGTTGATGGCCGTTGTCACGTCCCTGATCGGCGTCTTCCAGCTTACCGACCAGGGCCAGGGGCTCAATCTTTATCGCGACCATTCGGCCGGATGGGTTCAGGGATTTCAGGCAAACCGCAACGCCGCCGCCGATCTCCTGCTTATTGGGATCATCGCCCTCGCAGTCATCGTCGCGCCCTACGTTGGTCCCGAGCGTCAACGAAAGCCGATGCAACTGGACCGGCGCACGTTCACGATCTTGTCTGCGGGTGTCGCCTTCCTCCTCCTTGTGGCCACAGTGATGACAGGCTCGCGCGCCGGCACGACGCTGATCCTCGTCGCCGCCGCAGCCGCGGTGGCCGTTCTGCTGCTCGCGAGGCAGCAGTCCGCTGGAGCGTCATCGTGGCGGCCGGTTCTTGTCGCTATCGTCGTGGTGGCTCTGCTCGGTCTGGTGTTCGCGCTTCTGGCGCGGTTCACTGCCCTGGGTCAGGTCTCCGCTCGATTTGCCGAGAAGGAATCGCGCACGGAAATCTGGAAGGATGCCTGGTTCGCCCTGAAGCAATATTGGCCCACGGGCTTCGGCATGGGGGGCTTCGAACCTGCGATCCTGCCCGCCGAACGGCTCGAAGTTCTCGGTCCCCAGATTCCGAACCGAGCGCACAACGATTACCTCGAGATCGGCCTCGAAGCCGGCGTTTTGGGAGTGGCGATGGTCGTCATGGCCGCCGTGGTCTGTTTATCGATGCTCTGGCGCAGCTGGCGCCGCGCCCCGGCGCAGCGCCAACAGGTCATATTCGGAACGGGTGCCTTGTTAGTGATCGCGTTGCACTCAGTCGTTGATTATCCGCCCCCGCATCAGATCGACCGGTGGCAGGAGATTCGTTTCTTCCGCCCTGCACCGGAAAAAGCTAGCTCACGCCATATCGCATTTTTCAGCTATGACCATTTCTAATCATCTTGGCGGGAGCTGGTCATACTTAACGTCGTCAACATGAACCTGACTCCGCGAGGTCCTTGAGCCAAGCATGAACATATTGATTATGCACAATGCTTACCGGCAGGTCGGGGGCGAGGACTTCGCGGTCAGTAACGAGGCCGAGCTTCTGGCAAACGCGGGCCACCGGGTGACCGTGGAGACCGTCGACAACCGACTCATTCCGACCTTTGCCGAAATGGTCCGCACGGCCCGGCCGCGCTGGTGGCCGATGAACCTTCCGCGGCGAGCCTGGATGGCCGAAATGCTCGAGCGGCTGCGGATCGACATCGTGCATGTGCACAACTTCTTCCCGTTGCTCACGCCTGCAGTACACGCCGAGGCGTATGCCCGGGGCTTGCCCGTAATCCAGACCTTGCACAATTATCGCCTGTTTTGCGCCGCGGCGACATTTGAGCGCGACGGCAAGGTTTGCGAGCTTTGCCTTCACAAGAGCCGCCTGAACGCAGTCCGATATCGCTGCTATCATGACTCGGCGCTGAGCAGCGCAGCGGTGGCCGCCATGCAGTATCAGGCGGTCGACCGTCGGCTGCTGACCGGCAATGTCGACCGCTTCGTCGCTCTCACGGAATTCGCGAGATCAAAGTTCGTCGAAGGAGGCCTGACGCCCGACAGGGTGTTGGTGAAGCCGAACTTTCTCGATCGGCCCCGGCCGCCCGCCGAGTTACCGCGGGAGGGCGCTCTTTTCGTCGGGCGCATCTCGAAAGAAAAAGGCCTGCGGCCGCTGGTGGAAGCGTGGCACCGGTTGCCCGGCATCTCCCTGACGATCATCGGCGATGGTCCCCTCAGGGCTGAACTGGAGAGCGGCGCCCCGGCCAACGTGCGATTCGTGGGCCGGATCGAGCGCGAGCATGTAGAGGAGGCGATGCGGCGCGCCGCCGTGCTGATCATGCCTTCGCTTTGGTACGAAGGCCTTCCGATGACTCTCGTCGAAGCGTTCGCCAATGGTCTGCCGGCGATCGTCTCGCGGTTGGGCTCGCTGGCTGAGATTGTCGACGAAGGGGAGACCGGGGATTTCTGCGCGCCCGGTGACGTGCAATCCATCGCCGATACGGTGAACCGGGCGCTCGCCGATCGCGCCCGGCTGCGGCGGATGGGCGCGCGGGCGCGCGAGATATTCGAGGAGAAATACTCGCCCCACCGCAATCTTGAGCTTCTCGAAGCGATTTACGCCGATGCGATGCGGCTCGGCTCTCGTCCCAGATGATGGGTAACCGCCCTTCTTAAGCGCGCTCGACGAGCAGAGTCATCTCGAAGGGATTAAGGATCGGGCCGCCCTCGGCGCCGCCGGGCGTAAACGCACCGATGCCGCGGGTTCGGGCGTCAGGACCGATCACAACGGCGTCGAACACCTTGTCCCTCCACGGAAGCTGGAGGTCGATGCGAACAGGCTGCGCGGGATAGTATTTCGAGATGGCGCTGCTGACGATGCCGGTCGTATTGACGATCGCCACTCGCAGGCGCCCGTCAGGCCCCGTGGCGCAGGCCGCGGAAAGCCTCGGCTTTTGGCCGTAAGTCCAGTCCATCGAGCCGTCGAGCGAACTATCGCACGCGTGAAATGTCGAACCTTGCGGGAAGGTCGCCAGAAGTCCCTTCAGAAAGAAGTAGCGATTGAAAGCGGTGAGCTCGCCCGCCGGGGAGACCAGAGCAAGCGCGTGCCACGGATTGCTCGGAGACTTGTGAAACGCCGTGCTGAGGAAGCCGGTGAAGTACATCCATCGCGTGACGCCGTGATTGAGGTCCGTCAGGAAGCGGCCCGCGACATTTGCGGCGTCCATCGCGTTTACGGCTGCGGGCGGCCCCTCCGAGTCGCCGACCCCCTGCCCGGCTTCGGTGATCCATCGCTGCTTGTGGCGCGCGGCGATCGCCATGCGCCTGGTCGAGGCCATGTTGTAGGAATGATTGCACCAGGCATAGATCGCCGCGCCGGCTTCGCGATCGGCTTCCAACTCGCCGATGGCGGCAATTGCCTTGTCATCCGCGTTGGCCCAATCTGCGGCGATGATCTTAGTGCCTTGCAGGCTCCGCTGGTCGAGTTCCTGGCGCAAATGAACGGCGGCGCCCGCGATATAGGAGGTCGGGACGGCCAGCGGCTCGTTGATGATCCCCGTCGCTTCGAAGAGAAGGTTCTCCTGCGACCGCAATACGGCGAGAAACTCGGCGATCTTGCGGGCGTAAGCTGCGGGGTCCGGCCTGGAGCCCTGGTCGGTCATGCCGGGCGCGAGGATCAGCTTCGGCTGGCACCGCTGCGAAATCTTCGGCAGCATCGCATTGTCGAGGTAGGATTGCCTGAACTGGGCCGCCATTCCCGGGACGTCCACCGCGGCGTCGCTGCGCACCCATGCCCGGAAGTATTCGACCGGTAAGGCGCCGTAAACGAAGTCCAGTCCCTTCGCCTGAGCGGCCGGGTCGAGCGCAGCGAACGCGGTGTCCCCCAACGGCTGTGAGAGCCCGAACCCGTCGAAGCGCTGCATCGGCACAGAGTCGACCGAGATCCGCGCTGTCTGCCGCTCGGGAGCCGCTCCCAGAGCCGCGGCGGCAAAAGCGCCGCTCCCACTGTGCAGAAAACCGCGTCGGTCGAGTAGAAATGCCGCCACTGGTGCTTCTCTCTCTGAGACCCCGCCGGGCCGACGAATGTCAGCTGCCTTTTTGCTTCGGCACGGTGAAGGTACCGCTGACCCGCCCGCCCCCATTGGTGCCGGGGCCTTTGGCTCCCCCGCCGTCCACCGTCGAAAGGCCGGACTTGAGATCCATCGTCAGCCGCCCGCCGTTGAGAGTGTCGGTGCCCCGGCGCAGAGTGACGCCGCCCGTCAGCACGATCACCCGGCGGTTGAAGTCATAGACGCCGGCCGCGCCGCTCGCGCGTTCGTTGCCGCGGGTGACGACGACGCCGCCGACCGCGTCGATCCGCTGGATCTTGAGGCTGCCCATGTTGGTGTAGGCGACCGTCGTCCGCGCGGCGGTGAGTCTGAGATCGCCCTGATCGATCACAACGTTGCCGGTGAGGATGACACGCTGCTGCTTGTCCTGCAGTTCGATCCGGTCAGCCGCGTAGTTGACCGGCTGGTCCGAATTGAACCCGGCTATCGTCTGGTTGCCGCCTTCGGCTGCCAGCGCCAGCGACGCGGCCCCGCCCGCCAACAGGCCCGCGGCAAGGCTGCACAAGACAAGGCGGGGCAAGCTCGAACGACGCATCGGCAGCGTGCCTAGCGTGCACGGACCACCGGGGAAAGCGCTCAATGCGGCACCTGCTGCATCTTGCCGGGCGTCATCCGCAGCCGAGCGTGCCCCTGCAGCGCCACGATGTGCGCATCGAGGTTGGCCTGGATCGAATCCGCCGAAAACGTACCAGCCGGAGTCTGCCCTTGGACCCCGCCATCGCCGGCCATCGTCTTTTTCTGCAAGTCGACCGCCACGCCGCGCGTGCTCATCTTGTAGCCGTCGGCGGCAAGGAACTTGACCTCACTGTCCACGTCGACCTTTTGGGTGTTGTAGTTGTAGCTGCCGAGCGGGGCCGTCAGTTGCGCCGGGCCGTCGTCGAGCAGCATCCGGCCCACCAGGTCGCGCATTTGCACGACCGGCTGGGCGACGGAATGCTGAACCGCTGCGCCGGCCGACAGCGAGAACGGGCGGCCATCCTGGTCCTCGCCGCGATACACCGCGTCGTTCAGCACGAGCCGGTTGGGCGTCAGCGCCACCTTGTTGCGATCGAGCAGGAAGCTCACCTCTCCGCGCGGGCCGAGCGGGCTGATCACCATCAGCGCGGCGACCACGCCGACGAGCGCGGGCAAGCCGATGGCCAGCCAGCGCACCGTGCGGTCGAGCGTGCTCCCCGGCGCGGCGAAGGCACGGCGGCGGTCGCGAATCTTGTCTGCCCTGGTGGTCATATGCCCTGCCTACGACCACGCACCTTAGTCGTGGCTGAAGATGTCCTTGTCGGCCCAACCGGCGAGATCCAGCTTGGCCCGTGCAGGAAGAAAAGCGAAGCACGCCTGCGCAAGTTCCATCCGCCCTTCACGCTCGAGCCGTTGGACGAACACGGCGTGCAGCCGGTGGAGGAAGCGCACGTCGGACGCGGCATACTCGCGCTGGGCATCGGTCAGCGCCGGGGCGCCCCAGTCGCTCGATTGCTGTTGCTTGGAGATATCCTCGCCCAGCAGTTCGCTCACGATGTTCTTCAATCCGTGACGGTCGGTGTAAGTCCTGGTCAGCTTGCTCGCGATCTTGGTGCAGAACACCGGGGCAGCGACGACGCCGAGATAGTAGTCGATCGCCGCCAGGTCGAAGCGGGCGAAGTGGTACAGCTTGAGCCTCGCCGGATCGGCCAGCACCGCCTTGAGATTCGGCGCGTCGTAGCGGCTGCCGTTGGCGAAGCGGACGAGATGTTCGTCCCCCTGTCCGTCGGAAATCTGCACCACGCACAGCCGGTCGCGCGGCGTGACGAGCCCCATGGTCTCGGTGTCGATGGCGATGGGCCCGGGGGCGAGCACCCCTTCGGGCAGGTCTTCTTCGTGAAAATGAACAGCCATTAAGCTTGCCCTTAGTGCGATTGGGGATTCAGTGGAAGGCTTCCTTGGTAAGCGGGTATCGTCGGCGTTAAGCCGTGGCATGGCCGACACGGTTCCCGACAGCTGGCGCGCGGCGCTCGATCCGGTGCTGGCGCTGCCGCAGAGCCGCCGGCTGGGCGGCTGGCTGCGCGCCGAGGAAGAGCGCGGGATGGCGATCTTTCCGCCCAAGGGCATGCGCCTCAAGGCGCTGGAGTTGACGCCGCTCGATGCGGTCAAAGTGGTGATCCTCGGGCAGGATCCGTACCACGGGCCCGGCCAGGCCCACGGGCTGTGCTTTTCGGTGCCCGAAGGGGTGCGGGTGCCGCCGAGCCTGGTCAACATCTACAAGGAGTTGGAAAGCGATCTCGGCGTGGCGCGACCCGCGGCCGGAAACCTCGAACGCTGGGCGCGGCAAGGCGTTTTGCTGCTCAACAGTTCGCTCACGGTCGAAGCCGGCAAGGCCGGGAGCCACGCCGGCAAAGGCTGGGAAGCGATCACCGATGCGGCGGTCGCCGCTGTCGCGGCGCGCGAGGAGCCCAGCGTGTTCATCCTGTGGGGCAGCCATGCGCGGAAGAAGGCGGCAAATGTGCCCGAGCTGTCGCAAAACGACCGACATCTGGTGCTGACGAGCGCGCATCCGAGCCCGCTGTCGGCTCATGCCGGGTTTTTCGGTTCCAAGCCTTTCAGCAAGGCCAACGCCTTCCTGGAGGCCAGGGGCCGCGGCGCGATAGAGTGGTGAGCGCGGCGGCTACGCCGCGTCGGCCAGGCCCATCCATTCGTAAGCCGTCGTCTCCGGCCCGCTCTCGTTGATCGTCGTGCGGCGCATGTCGCGGCGGTATTCGTCCGAGCGCAGGGGGGACGCCGCGTGCATCGTGCATCGGTTGTCCCAGATCACAAGGTCCCACCGCCGCCATTGGTGGCGATAGATGTATTTCTCCTGGGTGGCATGAGCGTAAAGCTTCTCGACCAGCGCCAGGCCTTCCTCGGCGCCCATGCCGACGATGCCGAAGCAATGGCCGCCGATGTAGAGCGCCTTGCGGCCATAGGGCATCTCGCGCACCAGCGGATGGGTCACCGTGGGGAACGGGATCACCAGACGCATCTCGGGTGTGATCTCGGCCTTGAATCCCGCGAGCCTGCGCCCCTCCCAGAAGTCGTGCAGGCCGACCAGGTTCTCGATCCGCGCTTTCATCGCGTCGGTGAGATCGTCGTAGGCGGCGCGGGCATCGACGAACCAGGTGTCGCCCCCCGCGCTCGGCGGCGGGGTCTCGACGCCGTGGAGCAGCGACCACTTGGTCGGCATCGTGTGGAAGCTCGAATCGGTGTGGAAGCGCTCGGCCCCTTTCGCCAGGCTCTTGGGGTCGGATCCGTAGGGGATGATCTCGCCGTTGTGATCGAGGTTGCCGGCGTAGAAGATGCCTTCGGTTATTTGGCGCTTGCCGACCGGGCGGGCGGCTCCCGGGACCCGGCTGGGGAACTCCAGCGGCCCGAACGCGCGGCTAAAGTCCTTCTGTTGCTCGTCGGAAATTTCCGCGTCGCGGATCACCAGTACGCCATACTTCGCCATCGCGTCCTTGACCGTGCGGACGAGTTCGGCGTCGGGCGGCGACGCCAGGTCGGCGCCGACCAACTCGGCAGCGAACAGCGGGTGGAGCGGGTTGACTTGCATCGGCGGAGCCTCCGAATTGGTTCGTTGGATAAATAGTTTATCGAAGCAACCGTTGCAAAAGCAATCCGCCGGTGCGAGCAGAGGGCGTGGCGAAAGGCGATCAGAGCTATCGGTGGGGCGTCCTCGCGGACGCCATCGGGCCGCGCGTGCGTCTGCTGCGCAACGCGCTCGCCACGCGCTCGATCACGGCGCTCGAGGAGTTCGGCCTGCCGACCGGCTCGCTCACCGTGCTCTCGCTGATTGCCGCCAATCCGGGCTCCAGCCAGACGGTGCTGGCCAGGGCAGCGGGGCTCAACAAGTCGGCGCTGGTCGGGATCGTCGACGAGCTTGAAAAGCGCGGCCTCGCCACGCGCGACCGCTCGGACAGCGATCGGCGGCGCAACCACCTCAGCGTCACGCCGGCGGGCGAGGCAGCGATTGCGGCGATGCTGGCGAAGGTCGCGATGGGCGAATCGAAGCTTCGCGGCGCGCTCGGCCTGCGCGATCACACGATGCTGCTCGACCTGCTCGACCGCGCCAACGCCGCGCTGGAGTGAGACGATGAGTCGCTATTTAATTCACATTGTTAAAGGCGGCCTCGCTGCCCTTTGCGCCTTTGCGTGATTCAAATCAGCGCGGCAGCTCGCTCACGCCCATCAGCGCTTCATCGACCGCGCGGGCGGCCTGGCGGCCTTCGCGGATCGCCCACACGACCAGCGACTGCCCCCGGCGCATGTCGCCGCACGCGAAGACCATCTCCTCGCTCGTCCGATAGTCGTCAGTGTTGGCTTCGACGTTGCCGCGGTCCGTCAGGCTGACGCCGCTTTGCTCGAGCATGCCCGCCTGGCGCGGGCCGGTGAAGCCCATCGCCAGCAGGATCAGGTCGGCGGGAATGACGAACTCGCTCCCGGCGACTTCGGCCATCTTGCCGTTCGACCAGTCGGCGCGCACGCACTTCAGACCCGTGACCACGCCGTCTACGCCCACGACTTCCCTGGTCAGCACGGCCCAGTCACGCTCGACGCCTTCCTCGTGGCTGGACGAGGTGCGCAGCTTCATCGGCCAGTCCGGCCAGGTGAGCGCCTTGTTCTCCTTCTCCGGCGGCATGGGCATGATCTCGATCTGCGTGACGCTCGCCGCCCCCTGACGGTTCGAGGTGCCGACGCAGTCGGAACCGGTGTCTCCGCCACCAATCACGATCACGCGCTTGCCGGTGGCCGTTAGCGTACCACGCGGCGCGGCGCGCAGCTCGTCGTCGCCGGCGTTGCGCTTGTTCTGTTGCGTGAGGAACTCCATCGCCATCCGCACGCCCGGCAGTTCGGCGCCAGGAATCTGCAGACCGCGCGGCTCCTCGGCCCCGCCGGCGAGCACGACTGCGTCGAAGTTTTCCCTGATCGACTTGATCGAAACGTCGACGCCGACCTCGGTCGAGGTTTTGAACACCACGCCTTCGGCTTCCATCTGCACCGCGCGCCGATTGATCAGATGCTTTTCCATCTTGAAGTCGGGGATGCCGTAGCGGAGCAGGCCGCCGATCCGGTCGGCCTTCTCAAACACCGTCACCGAATGGCCGGCACGCGCGAGCTGCTGGGCGCAGGCGAGGCCGGCCGGGCCGCTACCGACGACGGCGACGCTTTTGCCGGTCTTGTGCGCGGGCGGCTGCGGCTTGATCCAGCCTTCCTTCCACCCGCGGTCGCCCAGGGCCGCCTCGATCGTCTTGATCGTCACCGGCTGGTCGATGATATTGAGCGTGCATGCCGCCTCGCAGGGCGCGGGACAGATGCGCCCGGTGAACTCGGGAAAGTTGTTGGTCGAGAGCAGGTTGTCGACGGCGTCCTTCCAGTCCCCCTTGTAGACGAGGTCGTTCCAGTCCGGGATCTGGTTATTCACCGGGCAGCCGGTGTGGCAGTACGGGACGCCGCAGTTCATGCAGCGGCTCGCCTGCCGCCGAAGCTTGTCCTCGGGGAGCGGCACGACGAACTCCTTGTAGTTCGCTATCCGCTTCTTGGGATCCTCGTATCCGCGATCTTCGCGGTCGAATTCGAGGAAGCCGGTTTCCTTGCCCATTGTCCTAAGTCCTATTCAGCCGCCACGACGGCGGCTTCTTCGCGCTCGGCGTCGAGCTGACGGAGCGCGCGAGCGTAGTCGCGCGGCATCACCTTGACGAATTTGGTGAGAGCCTGGTCCCAGTCGTCGAGCAACTCGGCGGCGCGCTTGCTGCCGGTATAGAGCTTGTGGCGCTCGACCAGGATGCGCAGGCGCTCGGCATCGTGGCGCAGCATGTCCCCCATGCCCGCCTCCTCGACATTGCGGGCGCGCTGGCTCGGGCGTCCGGCACCCTCCTGCTCGCTCGGGTTCGGGTCGATGGATTCGAGATCGACTTGCGCCTGATTACACAAATCGCGGAACTGGCCGTCACCATCGTAAACGTAGGCGATCCCGCCGCTCATCCCCGCGGCGAAGTTGCGCCCGGTCCGGCCGAGCACGCAGACCACCCCGCCGGTCATGTATTCGCAGCCATGGTCGCCCGTGCCTTCGACCACCGCCACGGCGCCCGAATTGCGCACGGCGAAGCGCTCACCGGCGACGCCGTTGAAATACGCCTCGCCGGCGATCGCACCGTAGAGCACGGTGTTGCCGACGATGATATTCGCGCTTGCGTCGCGCGGCACGCCGTCCGGCTGGCGGACGATGATCCGCCCCCCCGAAAGGCCCTTGCCGACGTAGTCGTTGGCGTCGCCGGTCAGCGCCAGTGTGACGCCGTGAGCGAGCCAGGCGCCAAAGCTTTGTCCAGCGACGCCGGTGAAGTTCACACGAAGTTGCTCGGGCTTGAGACCCTTGTGGCCGTACAGCCGGGCGATCTCACCCGACAGCATCGCCCCCACCGTACGGTTGACGTTGCGCACAGTGCGCTCGAGCACCAGCGTCTCGCCGGAATCGATCGCTGGCCTGGCCGCGGCGATCAACTCGTTGTCGAGCGCGGCGGCCAGGCCATGATCCTGCGTTTCGGTCTGGTACAGCGCGTGGCCGTGCGCGGGCGCCACCTGGTGCAGGATGCGGCCAAGGTCGACGCCCCTGGCCTTCCACTGGGTGACGAGTTGGCGGGTATCGAGCCGGTCGACCCGGCCGATCATTTCCTCGACGGTGCGGAAGCCCATCTCGGCCATGATCTGGCGCAGCTCTTCGGCGACGAAGAAGAAGTAGTTGATCACGTGCTCGGGCTGCCCGGTAAAGCGCGCGCGCAGCACCGGGTTCTGCGTCGCCACGCCGACAGGGCAGGTGTTGAGGTGGCATTTCCTCATCATGATGCAGCCGGCGGCGATCAGCGGTGCGGTGGCGAAGCCGAACTCGTCGGCGCCGAGCAGGGCGCCGATGGCGACGTCACGGCCCGTGCGGATGCCGCCGTCGACCTGCACCGCGATGCGGCTGCGCAGATCGTTGAGCAGCAGCGTCTGCTGAGTCTCGGCGAGGCCGATCTCCCACGGGGAGCCCGCGTGCGTGAGCGAAGTCAGCGGCGAAGCGCCGGTGCCGCCCTCGTAGCCGGAAATGGTCACGTGGTCCGCGCGCGCCTTCGAGACGCCCGCGGCGACCGTGCCGACTCCGACTTCGGAGACGAGCTTCACCGAAATCCGCGCGACCGGGTTCACGTTCTTCAGATCGTGGATCAGCTGCGCCAGGTCCTCGATCGAATAGATGTCGTGGTGCGGCGGCGGGCTGATCAGGCCGACGCCCGGCGTCGAGTGCCTGACCTTGCCAATCGTCTTGTCGACCTTGTGGCCCGGCAGCTGCCCGCCTTCCCCGGGCTTGGCGCCCTGGGCCATCTTGATCTGGATGTCGTCCGAGTTGACCAGGTACTCCGCCGTCACCCCGAAGCGGCCCGACGCGACCTGCTTGATCCGGCTGCGCATCGAATCGCCGTTCGGCAGCGGCTTGAAGCGATCGGCTTCCTCGCCGCCTTCGCCGGTGTTCGAGCGCCCGCCGATGCGGTTCATCGCGATCGCCAGCGTGGTGTGCGCCTCGC
>Ga0207705_10002938_pt1 | contig 13025 bp, 13 predicted proteins | sample KBSC13metaG_FD_184314 | JGI IMG/M metagenome (GOLD analysis project Ga0207705, IMG submission 184314) | Corn rhizosphere microbial communities from Kellogg Biological Station, Michigan, USA - KBS C1-3 metaG (SPAdes) (version 2) | ecosystem: Host-associated > Plants > Roots > Rhizosphere > Soil ...
ATGCCGCCGCGGCAGCGGTGGCTTCAGACTTTCGCAAACTGCCACATGAGTTAAGTTTGAAATTCTGCCATTGTCAACAATATTGACTTCCAACTGTGCACGAGAAGTTTGCGTTACGTGCACATATGGCTGTTCCGGGTGCCCGCGGTCGGCCATTGACCGATCCGTGCGGCTTCTACCGAATTGATTTTCATGGGAATAACAGTCAACCCGTTGGGCTGGTTAGCCGACGCTTTTGCGCAACTGTACGGTGGAAAAATAAAACCTGTATACAGGAATGCCGTGGATCATTTAGCGTTTTTGCGCTATCTGTCATGCCAATGAACATGAGTCCTCTCGCCCACGAACATCCCCAGACCGCCGACCGGCCGGCGCGGGTCGGCACCGTGCGGACCGGCGCGCGCTGGTCGGCTGCCTATACCGGCCTGCGCGACGCCATCCTGACGCATGGCCTGCCGCCGGGCACCAAGCTGCCCGAGGACGAGGTGGGGGAAATCTACGCGGTGAGCCGCACCGTCGTTCGCTCGGCGCTGCAGGCGCTGGCGCATGACCGGCTGGTCACCCTCGAGCCCAACCGCAGCGCCTTTGTCGCCAAGCCGACGACGGTCGAGGCGCGCGAGGTGTTCGAGGCGCGGGCGCTGATCGAGCCGAAGGTCGCTTCGCTGGCCGCGAACGTGGCGCGGCCAAAGGACATCGCGCTGCTGCGCCAGCACCTCGCGGAAGAACACGAGCTGGTGCATGCCGGCAAGGACGGCGAGGCGGTCGTCATGTCGGGGCGCTTCCATGTCGCCATCGCCGAGATCGCCGGCCAGTCGATCCTTACCGACTATGTGCGGGGGCTGTGCTCGCGCTCATCGCTGATCATTTCGCTCTACTGGCACCGCCGGGCCACCATCTGCGACGGGCTGGCGCATAATGGGCTGGTGGACGCCATCGAGCGCCATGCCTCGGCGGATGCGGCGAGCCTGATGCACAGCCATCTGGTGGACCTGCTGTCGGGGCTCGACCTGTCGGACGCGGCCGCCGCCCCGCCGCGCCTGGCGGATATCCTCAAGCGCGCCTGAGCGGCGCCGCGGCTCCTCGACGGGCCGACCTGCCGCGCCTTCACAAGACCTATGGCCGCTGCACGCCGGCGACGCCCAGGGCGATCGAATAGACCCGCTCGGTGCAGGTAATGAACAGCGTGTTGCGGCGCGGGCCGCCGAAGGTGACGTTGGACACCGCCTTGCCGGTCTTGATGCGGCCGAGCAGGGCGCCCGACGGATTGTAGCAATGCACGCCGTGCCCGGCGCTGCTCCAGACATTGCCCTCGACATCGACGCGGAAACCGTCCGACAGGCCGTCGTCGATATCGGTAAAGACCTTGCCGTTCTTGAGGTTGTTCTTGCCCGACACATCGAACATGCGGATGTGGGCGGGGAAATCCGGGTCGTGGCTGCGGCCGGTATCGGCGATATAGAGGATGGATTCATCGGGCGAGAAGGCGAGGCCGTTGGGCTTCTTGAAGTCGTCGGCCACCACCTTGAGGTCGCCGCTCGCCGGATCGAAGCAAAACACGTAGCAGCCGTCCTGCTCCTGTTCGGACCGATACCCCTCATAGTCCGAGAGGATGCCGTAGGGCGGGTCGGTGAACCAGATGGTGCCGTCGGATTTCACCACCACGTCGTTGGGTGAATTGAGGCGCTTGCCCTTGTACTTGTCGGCGACGGTGGTGATGGTGCCATCGGGCTCGGTGCGATAGACGCAGCGGCCGCCATGGCTGCACGACACCAGGCGGCCTTCGCGGTCGCGGGTATTGCCGTTGAGGTAATTGGCGGGCGTGCGGAACACCGAAACGCCGAGATCGGGGATCCAGCGCAACAGGCGGTTGTTCGGGATATCGCTCCAGATGAGATAGCCGCCATCGGCGAACCATACCGGCCCCTCCGACCAGCGGCATTTGTCGTAGATCAGCTCGAGGTCGGCGATCGGCACCGTCAGGTCATAAAAATGCTTGTCGACGTATTCCAGCGAGTCCCCGACGATGGCCACGATCCGCACCCTCCCAGTTTGGCGCGATCCAACAGCAAATGGTGCGGCGCGGCAAGGCGTGGCGCGCTAAAAAACGCCGCTCGACGGCGGCGCTTCCCACTGGGCCGGCGGGTTGCGGCTGCGGTCGGGGCTTTCCTCCAGCAGGCGGTCGGCTGCCGCGCGTCGCCGGCGGTGATCCGGCGCTCCGAAGGTTGCCGACTCGACGGCGCCTGGGCGCGACGCTGAGCCTCAACGCAGGCGAATGAGGCCCGCCGTCGTCGGTTCGAACCCTGAGGCGCGATAGAAGGGTTCGAGGTGCGGCTCGAAATCGACATGCAACCAGCCCGCCCCGCGCTGCCGGGCGAGCTCGACCGCTCCGGCCACCAGGGCGGTGCCGATGCCCTGGCGCTGCGAATCCGGATCGACGATGGGGTCGAGCAGGAAGGCGTGCTCGCCGCCATCCCAGGCGACATTGACGAAGCCGATGAGACGAACGCCGGCATAGGCGCCGAGGTGAGCGAGGCTGCGGGCCAGGATCGGGGCGAAACTCGGCGGCGGCTCGGCGCGCCAGGCGCGGCGCCATAGCTGGCCAAGCTCGGCGTCGGCCGGAAATGGGTCGATGCGGTAGGTGATGGCCGGCGGCGGCGACCCCATCACAGTTTCAATCGGAACGTCACCTTGGCATCACCGGCGGTATAGAAATCCTCGAGGCGGGAGACTTCCTCGAAGCCGGCCTTGCGGTAGAAGGCGCGGGCCGGCGCATAGGGCGGGCGCGAGGAGGTTTCGGCGAACAGCCAGAGGCCGCGCTTGCGCTTGGCGAAGGCGGCGGTGCGGTGCATCAGCTCCAGCGCCAGGCCGGTGCCGCGCGACTCCTGGGCCACGGCAATCCAGTAGAGGTCGAAGCTCACTTCGCTCAGCGGGATGCGGTCGAAGCAGGTGAAACCGCGCAGCACGCCGCCCGATTCGGCGAACAGGAAGCGGTAGGTCTCACGGCCATTGAGGGTGGTGGTGGCCAGCTCGCCGGCCACCCGCGCCTCTTCGGCCGAAAAGACCCCGGTGGCCGCGACGAGGTCGCTGATCCGTTGCGGGTCGGCCGGGTCGGCGATCTGACGCCAGCGGATAAGGTCAGGCAAGGGCGGTCTCGAGCAGTTGCGCCACGATGTCGGCTTGGCTCAGCCCGACCTGTTGCGCCGCGGCGCAGAAGCCGGCGTCGCGCGCCAGGCACGGGTTGGCGTTGACGTCGAGGATATAGGGCTGGCCGTCGAGGGCAACCCTGAAATCGATGCGGGCATAGCCGCGCAGGCCGAGGCGCCGCCAAGTCTCGAGGCCGAGGCGGGCGAGTTCGGCGAGCCGGGCGCCGTCTGCGGCCACCGACGGGAAAGCGCGCGGAGTGGCCGCATAGGCGGCGCTGCCGTCGGCCCATTTCTCCTCGTAGCCGACGATTTTTGTCCGATCGGCATGATCGAGGAACAGGATTTCCGCCACTGGCAGGGCGCGCGGGCCGGCGGGGCCGTCGAGCAGGCTGACGTTGAATTCGCGGCCGTCGATGAAGGCTTCGGCGTACCAGTGTCCGCCGTACCGAAGCTGGCGCTCGGCGATAATGGCCTCGGCGGCATCGCGGCCGGTCACGATGCTGGTCTGGTCGATGCCGATGGAGGCGTGCTCGGTGGCGGATTTGACGATGAACCTTTGACGGCTGTCGTCAGGGGCGGAGGGCCCCCTCACCCGGCGCTCCGCGCCGACCTCTCCCCCGAAGGGAGAGGTGTCGCGAGGGTTGGGCAGTGCCCCAACTTCACCTCTCCCTGGGGGGAGAGGTCGGTCCGCAGGACCGGGTGGGGGGGCCTTGGCCCGTTCCTCTGCGTCGTCGAGGCCGGGGGCGACTGGCAGGCCGGCGGCGCGGAGGGCGGCACGCACCTGGCGCTTGTCGGCTAGGGCCTGGAGCGTGTCGGTCGGGGCGCCGGTATAGGGCAGGGCGAGGGCGTCGAGCATGGCGGTGGCGAGATGCAGGTGATCGGCCCCCTCCGGCACGTCCTCGACGAGGTTGACCACGACGTCGGGCGCGGCGCGGCGCAGGTCGGCTTCGGCCCGGTTACGGTCGTCGGCGAAAACTATGGTTAAGCATTCGTTGCCAAGTATGCTTAAGCATTCGCTAATTTCGGCTGCCTGCAGGAAGGTGTCGGCCCGGTCGGCGGCCTCCCGGGGGGCGTCCGGCGGCACCAATATTGCAACCCGCAGGTTGCTCATCTGGGGTCGACCCGCGCCATCGCCGCATCGAGAATGGCGCCGATCAGTTCCGGGTGGGCAAGGCCCGCCTGCTCCGCCAGCACGGCCAGTTCCGACCAGCCGGGGCGGAGGCCGGCCAGCGGGTTGGCCTCGATGAAGGCGGGGTGCCCCTCGGCATCGCAACGAATATCGACCCGGCCGGCATCGCGGCAGCCCAGCGCCCGCCAGGCGGCGAGCGCGACCGCTCCGGCGGCCTGGGCGATTTCGTCGTCGGCCAGCCGCAACTCGTCGAAGGAATCCATCTTGTTGCGGAATGAGTAGGCGGAGGGATCGCCGCCGGGCTTGAACGTCACCTCGGCGACGCCGATCACCCGTGCCGTTTCACCGCCGCCCAGCAGGCCGACGGTAAATTCGCGGCCGGGCAGGAAGGTTTCGACCAGCGCCGGCTGCCGGTAGGTCTTCAGCACGTCGAGGCATCTTGCGGTCAGCGCCTGCCGATCGGCCACCCGGCTGGCTTCGTGCACGCCCATCGAGGTGCCCTCGGCCAGCGGCTTGACGAACAGGGGAAATGGCAGGCTGAGGCCGCGCAGGTCGCGGGCGGAGCGCACCACGGCGAAATCGGGCGTGGGCACGCCGGCCTGCCGCACCACGAGCTTGGCGAGGGCCTTGTCCATGGCGACGGTCAATACGTCGGCGGACGAGAACGTGCAGGGGATGGCATAGGCTTCGAGCAGGGCGGGTACCTGCGCTTCGCGGCAGACGCCGGAAACGCCCTCGGCAATATTGAAGACGAGGTCCCAGCTGCGGCCGGCGGCTAGTGCTTGAACCAGCGCCCGGATCGAGCCGATGCGCTCGACGGCGTGGCCTTTGGCATGGATGGCGGCCTCGAGCGCGTCGATGGTTTCGGGGGCGTCGAACTCGCCGGCGGCCTCCTCGGAAAACCCCTGCGCCAGATAATCGTCGCGGAGATCGTAGGTCATGCCGATCAACATCAGCGCGCCTCGAACCAGAGGGGGATGCCGTAGTCGATGGTGATCTCTGCCCCGGCCGCGATGTCGGCGAGGGCGAAGCAGCGGATGGTGCGGTTGGGAATGTCGGTCTCGAAGTCGGCGTTGGGCGTGGAGGAATGATTGAGCAGCGACACGAGACCGAGGGCGATGGCCTCGGCATAGGGCGGCTCGGGCCAGTCGAAGGGGTAGCTGAAAATGCCTTTTTCGCGCGCGCCGAGATCTTCGCGGCGTAGCGGGATGACCGGGGCGATCTCGAGCAGCTCACCCTTGCGGATAGGGGCGCCGGCAACGAGGCCGCGGCCACGGCCCGGAAAGTCGGCGACCCGTAGTGCCGGATGGCGGGGGAGGTCGAGGGGGGTCATCGGACGAGGATCGCGAGGTGGGTTGCGGCAACCCCCTCCCCAGCCCTCCCCGCAAGGGGGAGGGTGCCGATCCGGATTGGCTGGGTCGGCGGCGTGCAATCTGCACCGCCGAATGCCCGCCCCCTGGTGGGGAGGGCTGGGGAGGGGGTGGGTTGCATCACTCAGCCTTGCCCATAAAGCCCGTTGCGGGCGTCGAGGGCGAAGCCATTGGCTCGCAGCGCATCCTGGGCCTTGCCGGTGTTGCCCAGCGGATCGGGGTAGCGATAGGTGCCGCCCTCGAAATTGGTGAGCAGCAGGTCGTCGCCGTCGCGGCCGACCACGTAGTCGGGCAAGAGGGGAATCTTGCCGCCGCCACCGGGCGCGTCGACGACGAATTGTGGCACGGCATACCCGGAAGTGTGGCCGCGCAGGCCACGGATGATCTCGAGGCCGGTTTCCACCGGGGTGCGAAAGTGCTCGGAGCCGGATACCGGATCGCACTGGTAGAGGTAGTAGGGTTTTACGCGTGCCCGCAGCAGGCCCTGCATCAGCGGCTTCATCACCTCGATCGAATCGTTGATGCCCTTGAGCAGCACGGTCTGGCTGCCCATGGGAATGCCGGCGTCGGCGAGGCGGGCGCAGGCTTCCATGGTTTCGGGGGTGAGTTCGTCGGGGTGCGTGAAGTGGATGGACATCCAGAGGGGGTGGAAGCGCTTCAGCATGCGCGTCAGCTTGCGAGTGATGCGCTGCGGCATGACGACCGGGATCTTGGTGCCGATGCGCAGGAATTCGAGGTGCTTGATCGATCGGAGGCGGTCGAGCAGCCATTCGAGCTTGTCGTCGCCGATCGACAGCGGATCGCCGCCCGACAGTAGGCAGTCGCGGACCTCCGGGTGCGCCTCGATATATTGGGCGGCCTTTTCCCATTGGCTGATCGAGAACGAATACTCGCCGTTCGTCTCCCCGACCATGCGCGAGCGCGTGCAATAGCGGCAATAGGTCGAGCAGAAGCCGGTGGTGAGGAACAGCACGCGGTCGGGATAGCGATGCACCAGTCCCGGCACGGCGGTGTCGTGGTCTTCATGCAGCGGGTCGGGATCTTCGCCGATACCCTGCACGAACTCGCCGCCCACCGGAATATGGGTGCGGCGCAGCGGCTGGTTCGGGTCGGCGGGCGATAGCAGCGACAGGTAATAGGGGGTGATGGCGATCGGCAAATTGCCGGTGCGCTGGATCACCGAGGCGCGCTCGTCAGGGGTCAGCTCCAGCATCTTCTCGAGCAGGTCGAGGCGGCGCACGCGGTTGCGCACCTGCCACTTCCAGTCGTTCCAGTCATGGATGGAAACGCCAGGATAGAAGCGGCGCAAAAAGGCGCGTGAATTGTCGCTGACGGGGAAGCGGTTGATCGGCTCTATTTTGCGCGGGCCGCGCGCTAAGCGTCGAGGGTGGTCCGCGAGCGGGGCCGAAGCATTGCCGGGGGGTGGAAGTTTCGAGGCGGTCGGGGGCGGAGCGATACTAGCTGCCGCTTGGGCTAATTCTGGCGTCGTCAGGTCCGGACGACGCCCGATACTCCCAGGCTCGGCCTCCTCCGCCCGCATTTCTTCAGTGTTCACGGTAATTTCCCTCGTTTGACTTTGCGCCGGCTAGATATCAGCTCGACTCGCACGCAAAGGTTACAGGCGGGCAATCTAGGTTGTCTTGTCGAGCCCTTCAAATGTTATCTGGGCCTAAGAAACGAGGCATTTCTGTGTTGTCGAATGCGATTTCGAACCGCTGTTTTCAGCCGTGCCGCAGAGGACCGGCGAGGCTGTCGATAATCGGGCAGTCGGGCCGGTCGTCGCCATCGCAGGCCTCGGCCAGTTGCGACAGGGTGGCGCGCATCTCGGAAAGCAGCGCGATCTTGGCGTCGAGGGCCGCGATGTGGTCCTCGGTCAGGTGCTTTACGTCGGCGCTGGAGCGCGAGCGGTCACCCCAGAGGCGCAGCAGATCGCGGATTTCGTCGATGGAAAAGCCGAGGTCGCGGGCCCGCCGGATGAATCCCAGCCGGTGCAGATCGTGATGGCCGTAGTCGCGATAATTGCTGACGCGGCGATCGGCCGCCGGGATGAGGCCAATCGCTTCGTAGTGGCGAATCATCTTTGCCGAAACGCCAGTCGCCAGGGCTGCGTCGCCGATCTGCATCATCGCCTCCGGTAATTCGTGCTTGACCTTACCATGATGGGAAGGTTTACGACAGGCACAACGTGGAAGGAATAGCGTGATGGATGCTTCGAACCCGAGCGATGTGGCGCTGGCCATCGATCCCGTCTGCGGCATGCGCGTCGATCCGGCGACGGCCAAGGGGACGGCCGAGTACCAGGGCACGACTTATTACTTCTGCAGCGCGGGCTGCCGGGCGAAGTTCGCCGCTGATCCGGCGAAATATCTGGTGGCGGACCGGTTTGCGCTGCCGCTGCCGCATGGGGCCGGCCACGAACGGCACGCCGAGCCGGTCAAGCCGGCGCCGGCCGGGGCGACCTACACCTGTCCGATGCATCCCGAGATCCGACGCGACGGGCCGGGGGATTGCCCGATCTGCGGCATGGCGCTGGAGCCGATGGAGGTATCGGGGACGGCCGAGCGGAATCCGGAACTGGCGGATTTCACCCGCCGCTTCTGGGTCAGCGCGGCACTGAGCGTGCCGCTGCTGGCAATCGCCATGGCGCCGATGCTGGGCCTGCCGCTCCGCCAGTGGATCGGCGAGTCGTTGGCCGGCTGGCTCGAACTGGTGCTGGCAACGCCGGTGGTGCTGTGGGCGGCGCAGCCGTTCTTCAAGCGGTTCTGGAAGTCACTGCGCAACCGGTCACCCAACATGTGGACGCTGATCGGGCTGGGCGTGGCGGCAGCCTATCTGTTCTCGGTGGTGGCGCTGATCTTCCCGCACCTGTTGCCGATGATGGCCGGGATGGGCGGGCCGCCGCTCTATTTCGAGGCCGCGGCGGTGATCATCGCGCTGGTGTTCCTGGGGCAGGTGCTGGAATTGCGGGCGCGCGAGGAAACCGGCAGTTCGCTGCGGGCGCTGCTCGATCTGGCGCCGAAAACCGCCCGAGTGGTGCATGGCGAGCACGAGCACGACGTGCCGCTCGAGGCCGTGGCGAAGGGTGACCTGCTGCGCGTGCGGCCGGGGGAAGCCGTGCCGGTCGACGGCGTGGTGGTCGAGGGCGACAGCTTCGTCGATGAATCGATGCTCACCGGCGAGCCGCTGCCCTTGCAGAAGGGCAAGGATGCGGCGGTGATCGGCGGCACGCTCAACGGCGAGGGCAGCTTCGTCATGCGCGCCGAGCGGGTCGGGGCCGAAATGAGGCTCAACCAGATTGTCGCGCTGGTGACGACGGCGCAGCGCAGCCGGGCGCCGATCCAGGCGCTGGCGGACCGGGTGGCGAACTGGTTCGTGCCGCTGGTGGTCACCATCGCGCTGCTGAGTTTCGGCGGCTGGCTGTGGGCAAGCCACGATCTGGCGCAGGCCGTGGTGGCGGCAGTGTCGGTGCTGATCATCGCGTGCCCGTGCGCGCTCGGCCTCGCGACGCCGATGTCGGTGATGGTGGCCACCGGACGTGGTGCGCGGGCCGGCGTATTGGTCAGCAATGCCGAGGCGCTCGAAGGCTTTGCCCGCGTCGATACGCTGGTGATCGACAAGACAGGGACGCTGACCGAGGGCAAGCCGACGCTTGGCGACGTGGTGGCGGTCAAGGGCGTCGACGAGGGGCGGGTGCTGGCGGTGGCGGCGGCGCTGGAGCGCGGTTCGGCCCATCCGATCGCCCGCGCCATCAGCAAAGGGGCCGAGGCGCGCGGGGCAAAGCGGCTGGCGGTCTCGGGGTTCAAGTCGGTCACCGGCAAGGGCGTCACCGGCACCATCGCGGCCCGCCCGGCGGCGCTCGGCAATCGGGCGCTGATGCAGGCGCAGGGGCTGGCCGTGCCGGAGAAGCTGCTGGCGCTGACCGAGAGCGAGGCTTTCGCGGCCAGGACCACGGTCTTCGTTGCCGAGGCGGGGCAGGTGATCGGCATCGTGGCGGTCAGCGATCCCCTCAAGGCGGGTGCCAAGGCCTCGCTCGACTCGTTGCGAGCCGACGGCATCGAGGTGGTGATGGCGACGGGCGATGCGCCGGGACCGGCCGCCGCGGTCGGCAAGGCGCTGGGGTTGACGCGCATCGAGGCTGGCCTGTCCCCGGAGGACAAGCACGCGCTGGTCGAGAGGCTCAAGCGCGAGGGGCGCAAGGTGGCGGTGGCCGGTGACGGGGTCAACGACGCCCCGGCGCTGGCGGCCGCCGATGTGGGTATCGCCATGGGTACGGGGGCGGACGTGGCGATCCAGCAGGCAGGGTTGACGCTGCTGCAGGGCGACCTCTCGGCCATCGTCAGGGCGCGCCACCTCGCCACGGCGACGCTGGGCAACATCAAGACCAATCTGTGGTTCGCCTTTGGCTACAACGCCATCGGCGTGCCGGTCGCGGCGGGGGTGCTCTATCCGCTGACCGGCTGGCTGCTGTCGCCGATGCTGGCGGCACTGGCGATGAGCCTGTCGAGCGTCAGCGTCATCGGCAATGCGTTGCGGTTGCGCGGGGTGAAGCTCTGAAGTGGGGATCGAGTAGCGGGCGACGGGTTTGGGCCCACCCCCTCCCCATCCCTCCCCGCAAGGGGGAGGGTGCCGGGTTGGCGATGGTGGTTAGGCACAATCCTCGCCGCGAACGCTGCCAAAGCACCCTCCCCCTTGCGGGGAGGGATGGGGAGGGGGTGGGCGGCGCGCGCCGGCGAAGCGGTGAACCGGAGCGAGCCTGAGCCTCAGTGCCGGGTGGCGGAGCGCAGGGCGGCGAGTTCGACGGGGCGGATCAGCCGGGCGTGGGCGACGGTCACCGAATGCAGCGGGCCTTCGATCCTGGCTTCCCAGAAGGCGAGGAATTTTCCCAGGGTCGGGAAGGTCGGGAAGGTGTCGTATTGCTGCCAGAGGAATTCCTGCAGCAGGCGCTGGTTGTCGGGCAGGTGGTAGATGATCTGCGCCGTAGTGAGGCCGTAGCCGTCGAGTATGTGGGTGTCGGGCGAGCGCTGCATCGTCGGCTCCTGTTCTGGATGCCGCAGCAGTGTAGCGCGAGGGAGTTACCAAACGGCAACCCAACAAATTGTATTAATGTGCTATATCAAGGCGTTAGCAGCAGTTCGCGGCGACTGCTGACAGGCCGAAGGAACCGTGCGCGCGGCGCCTTCCCGCCCCGTTGGCCAGCCCCGCGCCTTAGGCCAGTCGACATGCGGCGGACATCGGGAGACCAGGAAAGGCCCCTCATCCGGATTGCTGACGCAATCCGACCTCTCCCCCAAAGGAAGAGGTGAGGTCGTGGCACGGTTGTCGCCTTTCTATCACCTCTCCCTCGGGGGGAGAGGTCGCCGCGAAGCGGCGGGTGAGGGGGCCTTGGCGGCGTCCGTCACGCCTGCCCTCTATTTGTCGATGCAGCCTCAGTCCTTGGCGCGCTCGACGTAAGAACCGTCCTCGGTCATCACCACGACGCGGGTACCGACCCCGATATGGGGCGGCACCATGGTCTTGGCGCCGTTGGAGAGCGTGGCCGGCTTGAACGAGGACGAGGCGGTCTGGTTCTTCACCACCGGCTCCGTCTCGACGATCTCGAGGGAGACGCGCTGCGGCAATTCGACTGCCACCGCGGCACCGTTGAAGGTTTTCAGGAACACCTTCATGCCATCGGCCAGAAACACGTGCTGGTCGCCGATGACGTCTTCCTGCACCGCGATCTGCTCGTAATTGGTGGGCTCCATGAAGTGGTAGCCTTCGCCGTCGGCGTAGAGGAACTGGTATTCGCGCTCGTCGACGTCGGCCTTCTCGACCATCTCGACGGTGCGCCAGCGGCCGATCACCTTCACGCCGTCCGACATGCGGCGCATGTTGACGTTGGTCACCGAATTGCCCTTGCCCGGGTGGATGTTCTCGGCCGTGAGGATGACGTGCAGATTGCCGTCCTGCTCCACCACATTGCCCTTGCGCAGCGATGACGCGATGACCTTGACCATGATTTCTTCCTTGTTCCTGCGCGGGCAGCGGCCTAGAGCAGCAGCGAAGCGCCCGCCGGACCCGCCGAATGTTGTTTCGGTGCCGCCCGATATCCTAAATCGGTGAAATCCGCCAGTCCCGAGCACGAATGTCCCTCCCGTTGCCCGCCGCTTTTTCTGCATCGCCAGCCTCGCCGTGGTGGACGCCCGCGGCACACGCCGACCGGCGGCCGCTGCTCATGGCGCGCAATCGCATAGAATTGGCGCTGCGCGGCTATTTCGCCGACGAGGATTTCGTGCTGGTCGATCCGCCGGGCCTGCAACGCTCGCCGGGCAACGAGACGCACCTGCATGCCTTCGCCACCACCGCGATCGGCAATGACGGGGTGGGGCAGACGCTCTATCTGCACACCTCGCCCGAATTCACCATGAAGAAGCTGCTGGCGGCGGGAGAGCGGCGGATCGCCAGTTTCGGCCACGTCTGGCGCAATCGCGAGCGCGGGCCGCTGCATCACCCCGAATTCACCCTCATCGAATGGTACCGCGCCGGCTGGTCGTACGAATCGATGATGGAGGATTGCGTTGCCATGACGCGGATCGCCGCGGCCAGCGTCGGGGTGACCATGCTGCGCCATCGCGGGCGGGAGGCCGACCCGTTCCTGCCGCCCGAGCGGCTCAGTGTCGTCGACGCCTTCCAGCGCCACGCCGGCATCGACCTCCTCGCGACGATGGCCGATGACGGCACCACCGACGCCGAGGCGCTGGCCGCCCAGTTGCGCGCCCGTGGCATGAGCGTGCCGGCCGACTATACGTGGTCGTATCTCTTCAGCCGGGTGCTGGTGGAAAGCGTCGAGCCCAAGCTGGGGCTCGGGCAATTGACCATCCTCGACCGCTATCCGGCGGCCGAAGCGGCGCTCGCCCGCCGGACCGGGGACGATCCCCGGGTCGCCGAGCGGTTCGAGGTCTATGCCTGCGGCGTGGAACTGGGGAATGCCTTTGGCGAACTGACCAACCCGGCCGAACAACGGCGGCGCTTCGAGGCCGAGATGGCGGAAAAGCAGCGCCTCTATGGCGAGCATTATCCGATCGACGAGGCGTTTCTCGCGGCGCTGGCGCTGATGCCCGAGGCGAGCGGCATGGCACTGGGGTTCGACCGGCTGGTGCTGCTGGTGCTTGGCGCCTCGCGCCTCGAGCAGGTGATCTGGGCACCGGTGGCGGAATGAAGAGGATGGCGAAACACGATATTGGCGGTGCCGGTGGCGCGCATTCCCTCCCGCTTGCGGGTGTGGTGCAGAAGACTTTGCGCACCGCGGGCGATCTGGTCGCGGCCGGTCTCGTGCCGGAAACGGCCCGCGCTGAAATCGCCGCGGTGGCCGAGCGCTATGTGATTGGCATCAGCCCGGCGATG
>Ga0207705_10002940_pt1 | contig 13023 bp, 11 predicted proteins | sample KBSC13metaG_FD_184314 | JGI IMG/M metagenome (GOLD analysis project Ga0207705, IMG submission 184314) | Corn rhizosphere microbial communities from Kellogg Biological Station, Michigan, USA - KBS C1-3 metaG (SPAdes) (version 2) | ecosystem: Host-associated > Plants > Roots > Rhizosphere > Soil ...
AGTCTGGCATTCGACAAAGGTGGTCACACCTGCAGTGATAACTGTTGGGCGTTGTGCCGCCGTCATCACCGGATGAAAACCCTTGGTCTTTGGAAAGTCGAGTCACGAAAATCCGGCAACGCCGTGTTGACCACCGCAGGGCGCCGCGTCTACCACCTGCATCCACCCGATCAACGCGAGTTGTGAAGTTAGCTGGCCGCTGCATGGCCGTACGTGTATTTCGAGCATGTGTTGTCGTTGTAGAGGCACAACTCGAGCGGTCCCGTCGTGATGTTGGCCTGACGTTGGCCTGACGTTGGCGATGTGTCGAACCTGCCGCGCATCGGCAGCAGTGGCGGTTAGTTTGTCGCGTGAAAAGAGGGCCGGTCACCCACCCCAGGGGACCGGCCCTCTTTTCTACTCCCCCCAGCTCTGGGGCCGCTGCTAGAGCGGGATGTTGCCGTGCTCGCCGCGATTCTGCGGGGCGTTGGCGATGGCGTCGACGATCGCGCTTCGGGTTTGGGCGGGTGACACGACGGCGTCGACTACGCCTAAGGCGAGTGCTTTGTCGAGGCTGCCAGCTATTTTCTCATGCTCAGCGGCCAATTCGAGTTCGAGTGACGGACGCAACGCCTCGCCAACCTCGGCCAGTTTGCGGCGATGCAAGATGCGAACCGCTGCGACCGATCCCATTACGGCGATCTCGGCGCCCGGCCAGGCCAGCACTTTGGTTGCTCCGAGCGCGTGCGAGTTCATCGCGATGTACGCGCCGCCGAATGCCTTGCGGGTAACGACTGTGACACGCGGTACCACCGCCTCTGCAAATGCGTGCAAAAGCTTCGCACCGCGACGCACCACGCCGTCCCACTCTTGTCCGAGTCCGGGTAGGTAACCGGGGACGTCGACCAGCACGACAAGCGGAACGCCGAACGCGTCGCAGGTGCGCACGAAACGCGCTGCCTTCTCGGCTGACGTGGCATCGAGGCAACCGCCGAGCCGCAAGGGGTTGTTGGCGATGACGCCGACCGTTCGGCCGCCCAACCGCCCTAACGTCGTGACGATGTTCGGCGCCCATTTGGCGTGCAGCTCTACCCCTGGCGAGTCGAGTAGCCCGTTCACCAGCGGGTGCACGTCGTATGCGCGCTTCGCGCCGTCAGGCAGCAACCCTTCGAGGTCGACGTCGACAAGTTCGGCGTCACCGAGTTTTCCTTGGTTACCAAGCAAATCTGCCAGCTGGCGGGCCCGGTCGAATGCCGTGGTCTCAGAGTCGGCAAGCAGATGGACGACGCCGCTGCGGCGCCCGTGCACCTCAGCGCCGCCGAGACGTTCCATGTCGACGTCTTCGCCGGTGACCGACCGGACGACGTCAGGACCTGTGACGAAGATGCGTCCGGCCGGCGCCATGATGACGACGTCGGTGAGTGCCGGGCCGTACGCCGCACCGCCGGCAGCGGGGCCGAGAACGACCGAAATCTGCGGCACTTTGCCAGACGCGCGGGTCATGGCGGCGAAGATTTGCCCGATGCCGTCGAGGCTTTCGACGCCTTCACGCAATCGCGCTCCACCCGAATGCCACAGCCCGACGATCGGTGCGCCGTCGGCTATCGCACGTTCGTACGCAGCGACGATCGCAGCGCAGCCGGCGCTACCCAGAGCACCACCTTGAATGGTTGGGTCGCTCGAAAACGCAACGGCAGGCGTGCCCAACATCCGCCCGACGCCGGCGAGCGCGCCGCTGTCGTCGAGGTCGGTGATCGGCTCGAACGTGCCGTCGTCAAAGAGAGCGGCGAGCCGCGCGCTCGGCGACCGGGGATCGATTTCCGCCGGGGCCTGATTCGTAGTGGTCAACGTAAGTTCCGTTCTCTCGGCCCTCTTGATCATGGTCAAAGTGTGGGCTGCTGGCCGCTCAGGGCAACACTTTGCCCATGATCAACGGGTGTACGGAGTGAAGACGAGCACGACGTTGTGGCCGCCGAAGCCGAATGAATCGGAAAGTGCTGCTCCGGCAGGCAATGGTCGTGCGTCGACGGTGACGATGTTCAGATCGACTTCGTCGTCGGTGTCTTCGAGATTCAGTGTCGGCGGCACGATGTGGTCGCGCAGCGACAGCACGGTGGCGATCGCCTCGACCGCACCTGCTGCTCCAAGCAAGTGGCCCATGCTCGACTTAGGCGCGCTCACCAAGATGTTGTCGGTGTCGGCACCGAAGACCTCGCGGATCGCCTTAGCCTCAGCGGTGTCACCGGCCGGCGTCGAGGTCGCGTGCGCGTTGATATGCACGACGTCGGACGTCGAAATGCCTGCGTCGTCGATTGCCGCTCGCAGGGCACGGATGACGCCGCGTCCTTCGGGTTCGGGCGCCGCGAAATGGTAGGAGTCGGCCGACAGGCCGGCGCCCGCGAGCTCGCCGAGAATGTGTGCGCCCCGGGCGATCGCGTACTCCTGCGATTCGAGCACCATTGCGCCGGCGCCTTCGCCCATGATGAAACCGTCACGCGACTTGTCGTAGGGCCGTGACGCGCGACTTGGTTCGTCGTTGCGGGTCGACATCGCGCGCATCGATGCGAACGCTGCCAATGGGAGCGCGTGGATCGCGGCTTCGGTGCCACCGCACAACACGACATCGGCTCGGCCGTCGCGAATCATCTGCAGGCCATAGGCGATCGCCTCGGCACCTGAAGCGCACGCACTCACCGGTGCATGGACGCCCGCTTGGGCGCCGACCTCTAGACCGACCGTGACGGCGGGGCCGTTCGGCATCAGCATTGGCACGGTGTGCGGCGACACCCGGCGCGGGCCCTTTTCCTTGAGGACGTCGTAGGCGTTGAGCAAGGTAGTGACGCCGCCGATGCCCGACGCGAAAACCACGCCGAGGCGGGTCTTGTCGATATCGGGGGAGCCGGCGTTCGCCCACGCCTCGCGGGCCGCGATCAGCGCGAACTGCTGCGAACGATCGAGCGTGCGCGCCTCGACGCGTTCGAGCACGTCGAGCGGTTCGACGGCGGCGGTTGCGCCGAGCCGGGCGGGCAGGTCGGCAGCCCACTCTTGCGTCAGTACGTGCACGCCCGACCGGCCTTCGAGGAGCCCGGCCCAGGTGGACGCAGCGTCGCCACCAAGGGGTGTGGTTGCGCCGACGCCTGTGACGACAACGCGCTTACGGGCGGCGGTGTCAGTCGTGGTTGTGGTCACAGAAGTTGCCTCTCCTGCTTGAGAATCGCGGGTTCACTTCAAGTCGCCGGGCGGTGGGTAACTCGGCGGAAATCGCCGAGCTACCCGCTGTCCAAGCTGGTTGACCTTCAGGCCGTTACGCCGTGCTTCATGGCTAGGCCGTGACGGATGCGTTGCCGATGTACGTGACGGCGTCGCCGACGGTCTTGAGGTTCTTGACATCGTCGTCGGGAATGCGGACACCGAACTTCTCTTCAGCGGCCACGACAACTTCGACCATCGACAGCGAGTCGACGTCGAGGTCGTCGGTGAAGCTCTTGTCCAGCTGGACGTCGGCAGCCGGGATGCCAGCCACCTCGTTGACGATCTCGGCGAGACCGGCGAGGATTTCCTGCTGGGACAGGGCCATGAGAATTCTCCTTACGTGGGGTGGGTTTTTCGACACACGAGGTGCTCGAAATCAGGGGATCTCGACGACCTGCGCGGCGTAGGTGAGGCCGGCGCCGAAGCCAATGAAAAGCGCGGGCCGGCCGCTTTCGACCTCGTCGCGTTCAATCAACGCGGAGAGGGCGAGCGGGATTGACGCGGATGACGTGTTGCCCTGCGTCTCGATATCGCGAGCGATGACGACATTGCTCGGTAATTTCAGGGTTTTCACCAGCGACTCGACGATGCGCAGATTCGCCTGGTGCGGAATGAAAGCACCGAGTTCGTCGGCAGTGATGCCGGCGAGATCGAGTGCACGTTGCGCAACTGGGCCCATTTTCGTTACGGCCCAACGAAAAACGGTCTGCCCTTGCATGCGCAGCGCAACGGGCGGCAGCGGTTCGCCAGTGGCGAGCGCGTGCTGCACTTCGATGTAGGTGGGTTCTTGGGTGATGGTCAGCGCCTGGCCGCCGTCGCTGCCCCACACCACCGGCCCGATGCCAGGTGTGTCGGATGCCGCAACCACCACGGCGCCGGCGCCGTCGCCGAACAGGAACGCCATGCCACGGTCGTGCGGGTCGATGAAGTCGGTCATCTTTTCGGACCCGACCACGACAACGTTGCGGGCGCTGCCAGCCCGGACGGCGTCGGCAGCCACCGAAAGCGCGTAACTGAATCCGGCGCAGGCCGCGTTGATGTCCATGGCGCCGGCTCGAGTGGCGCCGATGCGATCTTGTACCTGGCTCGAGCCTCCTGGCGTCTGGAACGGATGCGAGCAGGTGGCGAGCAGCACGAGGTCAATGGAGTCGGGCTCGACGCCGGCCGCGGCGACGGCCTTCGACGCAGCGCTGGTGGCCATGTCGACGACCGATTCGTCAGGGGCCGCGAACCTTCGGGTGACGATGCCGCTGCGTTCGCGGATCCACTGGTCGTTCGAGTCGATGTTGGCGCAGATCTCGTCGTTGGTGACTACGCGGGCCGGGCGATGCTCGCCGATGCCGATGATGCGTGCGGCGGGCGCGCCGGCCGCGAGTTTGATGGTCACGCGGGAACGACCTCCGGATGCAGACGAGCCAGCGGCTGGCCGGGGGAGACGGGGTCGCCGTCCTCGACAAGCCATTCGACGAGTGTGCCGCCGTGAGCGGCGACGATTTCTTGCGACTCACGCTTGGTGACGACCCGGCCGAGCACTGCGCCGGGAGCGAGGCTTGCGCCCGCGTCGGTCGGCGCGGCTTCGAACGTTCCGGCCAGCGGCGCAACCAGCAGTCGCCACGACGGCGTGGCGGTGAACTCGATCACGTGCCGGTGCTTCTCGATCAGCGCGCGCGCCGAGTCGAGGTCGTCGGGGGTCTTCAGTGCGAGGGTTTCGACGCCGGGCAGCGCCCGCTTGACCAGCCCGACGAGCGTGCCGGCCGGCGGAAGTTCGATGACGGCGGTCACGCCGAGGTCGCCGAGAGTCTTCATGCAGGCGTCCCACCGCACCGGCGCGGCGACCTGGTCGACGAGGCGTCCGACGAAGTCGCGGCCGTGTTGGACGACGACGCCGTCGGCGTTTTGCACCAGCCGGGCGCCCGGTTCGTAGCCCGGCACCGCGGCGGCGAGCTCGCGCAATCGGCTGACCGCAGGTGCCATGTGGTCGGTGTGGAACGCACCCGCCACGGGGAGCGGCCGCAACCGGGCACCCTCGGGCGGGTTCGCCTCGAGCGCCGCGAGCTGCTCCATCGTGCCGGCCGCGACGACCTGGCCGGCGCCGTTGACGTTGGCGGGTGTGAGACCGAGTTGGGCGAGCCGTTCGAGTACCGCTTTCGGGTCGCCTCCGAGTACGGCAGTCATGCCGGTTTCGATGATCGCCGCAGCCTGCGCCATCGCGCGGCCGCGCTCACGCACGAGCACCAACGCCGATTCGGGCGACAGCACACCGGCGACGGCGGCGGCGGTCAGTTCGCCGACGCTGTGGCCCGCGACCGCACCGACGTTGGCCAGCAGTTCGTCGAGTGACTCTTGCGGCGTCGGGTTGTCGAAGATTGTTGCGGCGGCGGCGAGACCGGCACCGACGATCAGCGGTTGCGCGATGGCGGTGTCTTTGATCTCGTCCGCGCCGGCAGTGGTGCCGAGCCGCGCGAGATCGAGGTCGAGCACCGCCGACCACCACGTCACCGCGTCGGTTACGCCGGGGACGTCGAGCCACGGAGCGAGAAAGCCGGGGACTTGGGCTCCTTGACCAGGAGCGAGAATCGCAAGCACGGGTTCCACCTTGCCGTGAAAATGCCGGGACGTCGCTGACCGCGCCGACCAAGTCGCCACGATCACCTTGTAGGAAACCTACAAACGCGGGTGCGTCGCCAACCTACAGCGCGGGGTGATCGCCCCGAGCCGGTAGCTCCGCTGAATCGGCGAGCCGGCCGAGCACCAGCGCAAGATGCAGCGTGAATGCGTCGCGCGGGTCGGTGGGCAGGTAGCCGGTCACCTCGCCGACCCGGCGTAGCCGGTAGCGCACGGTGTTCGGGTGCACGTAGAGCGCACGGCCGGTGGCTTCGAGGGAGCCGGCCTGCTCGAGGTAAGCGCCCACCGTCTCGACCAGCGCACTGCCCGCTGCGACGAGAGGCGCGTAGACCCGGTCGATCAGCTCGGCCCGCGCCGATGCATCACCGTCGATGGCGCGCTCGGGCAGCAGATCGCTGGCCAGTGCGGGTCGCGGCAGCGCAGTGCGCGCGTGACAGGCGTGCAATCCGGCGACCGCGGCGCTCGCCGACCCGGCGGCCGACAGTAAGTCGGCCACCGGCGGACCGATCACCACCGGCCCGGGGCCGAACTGGGCGAGCAGTGCGCGAGAGGCGCGCAGCGGGTCGGTCGCGCCGCCCAGGACGGCGACCAGCCGATCACCTTGGACGGCGGCCATCGCATCGAGTCCGGCATGCTTGGCGGCCCGGCGGACACCGTCGACGACGGCTTCCGGTTCGTCGTCGGGTGCATTGCCGACGACGACCGTGACCGATGTCGGCGACCCCCAGCCCAACGCGGCCGCCCGGGTTCGCAGCGCTTCGTCGGCCTCGCCGCGCATCAATGCGTCGACGACCATCGCTTCGAGCCGTGCATCCCAGGCACCGCGGGCCTCGGCGGCCTGCGCGTAGACCTGGGCCGCGGCGAAGGCCACCTCGCGGGCGTAGATCAGCACGGCCTCGCGGAATTCGGCGACGTTGTCGGGCTGCGCCAATGACTCGGCGGCCTGCTCGACCACCTCGATCGTGATTCGCACCAGCTCGACGGTCTGCTGCAGGCTCACCGTTCGAGCCAGCTCCCGCGGCGCGGTGCCGAACACCTCGCCGGTGATCGCCCGCCGGTGTTCGGGATGTTTGAACCATTCGACGAAGGCGGCGATACCGGCCTGCGCAACCAGCCCGACCCATGAGCGGCTCTCAGCCGACATCGCGCGGTACCACGGCAGGGTTTCGTCCATGCGCGCGATGGCCGCGCGGGCGAGGTCGCCGGTGGCGCGTTCGAGGGCCCGCGCGGTGGCCGCCCTGACTCGCGGCGACGTTGGATCGGACCGGGGCGCGCTCACGCGTCTCAGTCTGACAGGCGGACGATCAACTGTCGGTGGGGAACGCCCGCCGCCACGGGCCGATCAGCGCGATGTATTCGGCGCGGCCGAGAATCGGGCGGGCGTAGGCCGCGGCGATCGCGTCACGGATCGCCTTGCCCGCGATGTTCGCGACGTGCGGCTTGAGGGTGGTGTTCGACGATGCCGATGCCAGTGTGTCGAAGCTGGCCGGATCGTCGTCGATCGAGTCGAACGCGGCGAGCACTTCGACGATCAACGGCGACTCGGGCGACAGCGCGTGTTCGCGGGCTCCCGCCAGGAAGTTGTTGTCTCGCCAGCCGCCGGCCAGCCGGGCCATCTCGTTTTCGGTGAGCGTGGGCACCCGGGAAAGAATCGAACGTACCTCGTGTGAATTCGGATGCTCGTCGAGCGATCCCAAGGCGAGGCGGCGGCGCCCGAACACCCGGGACAACCAGCTGGCGTGAACGGACCGTGACGGCCCCGGCAAAGCGGTCATTGTGACCTCCTCGGCTCGTCCCCGACGCCGTCAGTGTTGCGGGTTTGGCGCCATCTTCGACTGATTTGCCCTTGATGAGAACCGCGTGGCGAACAAATCACCCGAGGCGGCCATCACGGCTGGCACTCGACTAGCTCTCAGGTGCTACCTCGGCCTATGGTCGGGCCCGATCCGGACACTTCGTTTGAGTTGGTGGGGAGGGCGCCGTGCGTATCGATGTTCGGCCATCGAGTGCACGCTTTGTCACCCGCACCGAGTGGCTCGAGTCGCGGCACTGTTTCTCGTACGGCGCACATTATGACCCCGGCAACGTGGGATTCGGGACGCTGGTCGCGCACAACGACGATGTGCTCGAGCCGGGCGGCGGCTTTGCTGATCACCCGCATCGAGGCGTCGAGATCGTCACCTGGATGGTGTCGGGTGCGTTGCGGCACAGCGACGATCACGGAGGCGGCTCGCGCATCGTGCAACCCGGCACCGTGCAGCGGTTGCGAACCGGTGCCGGCGTGGTGCATAGCGAGGTCAACGCCTCCGACAACATCGCGCGATACATCCAAATGTGGCTAATGCCGGACGACGAACTGCCTGCGGCGTACGACGTTGCTGAGGTTTCGGCAGGTGAGGGCGGGTTCGCGCTGATCGCTTCGAGCACTGCCGATGCGCCGATTTCGTTGTGTACGAAGGCCGCTTTGCTTGCTGGCCATTTCCGGCCCGGCGATACCGCGTCGTTGCCGCCGGCGGCGTTCGTGCATCTCTACGTGATCGACGGCGCGGTGCTTCTCGGCGACGTGCCACTTCTCGCCGGCGACGCGGCGCGAGTGATCGACTGCACCGATCTCGAGATCACCGTCGATGGCGATTCTCAATTGCTTGTCTGGGTGATGGAATCAAGCGTTTGGCGGCCGCAGCCGCACTGACCCGCTGATTTACGTCAGGCCGTACTGCGCGGCCGCCTTTGCTGGGACGTCGGAACCGACCTCGCCGCGCGCGGCGAGGTCGGTCAGCGTGCGGAACACGATCGATGGCGCGTCGACCTGGAAGAACCTCCTGGTCGCCGCCCGGGTGTCGGAGAAGCCGAACCCGTCGGTGCCAAGCGACGAATAATCGCCTGGCACCCAACGAGATATCTGGTCGGGTACTGCCCGCATGAAGTCGCTGACGGCGATAACCGGACCTGGTTGGTACGCCAACGTGCGGGTGATGTACGGCACTCGCTTTTCTGCGTCGGGATTGCGCAGATTGAACGTGTCGCAGTCGAGCGCTTCGCGGCGGAGCTTCGTCCAGCTGGTCGCGGACCATACGTCGGCGCCGACGCCCCAATCCTCGATGAGCAGCCTTTGCGCCTCGATCGCCCACGGTAGCGCGACGCCCGACGCGAGCAGTTGTGCCCGCGGCCCGTCAGTGGACGGCGTATCGGAGTAGCGGTAGAGACCCGCCAAAAGTGCTTCAAGATCGAGGTTTTCGGGCTGGGCGGGTTGCAGAATCGGCTCGTTGTAGACGGTGATGTAGTAGAAAACATCTTCACCACCAGGGTGTTCATCGGTTGCGGTGACCATGCGACGCAAGCCGTCGTGCATGATGTGTGCCACTTCGTAACCGAACGCTGGGTCGTAGTAGACGACCGCAGGGTTGGTCGATGCGAGCAGCGGCGAATGGCCGTCGTTGTGTTGTAATCCTTCGCCAGTAAGGGTTGTGCGCCCGGCTGTGGCACCGAGCAGGAAGCCGCGGCACATCTGGTCAGCAGCGGCCCACAACTGGTCGCCGGTGCGCTGGAAGCCGAACATCGAGTAGAAGATGTAGACCGGAATCATGTGCTGGCCATGCGTAGCGTACGACGAACCGGCCGCGATGAACGAACCCATCGCACCGGCCTCGGTGATGCCTTCGTGCAGTAGTTGGCCGGTCTCGCTTTCCTTGTACGACAGCAAAAGATCGCGGTCCACTGCGTCGTACCGCTGCCCATGCGGGCTGTAGATCTTGGCGGTCGGGAACAAGGAATCCATGCCGAACGTGCGCGCTTCATCAGGAATGATCGGCACGATTCGCTCGCCGATCTCGTCTTCTTTCATCAGGTCTTTCAGCACCCGGACGGCAGCCATCGTGGTGGCGACCTTCTGCTTGCCGGAACCCTCGTATATTTCCTTGTAGACCGCGTCGCCAGGCAGCTTGAGCGGTTTTGCGCGATTGACGCGTTCGGGCAGTGAGCCGCCGAGCGCCCGACGGCGTTCGAGCATGTACTGGATTTCTTCCGAATCCTTGCCTGGGTGGAAATACGGCGGCAGATCGGCTTCGAGTTCCTTGTCGCTGATCGGCAGGTGCAGGCGATCACGGAACTCTTTGAGGTCGGTCTTGGTCAACTTCTTCATCTGATGAGTTGCGTTGCGGCCCTGGAACGAGTTGAGGGTCCAGCCCTTGATGGTGTGCGCCAAGATGACGCTCGGCTGGCCGACATGGGCTTGCGCTGCGGCAAAAGCCGCGTAGACCTTGCGATAGTCGTGGCCGCCGCGCGACAGGCGCCGCAGGTCGTCGTCCGACATGTCTTTGATCATGGCGCGAAGGCGTGGGTCGTCGCCGAAGAAGTGCTCGCGGATGTAGCTCGCCGATTCGACGGAGTAGGTCTGGAGCTGACCGTCGGGCGTGGCGTTGAGCTTGTTCACGAGCGCGCCGTCGATGTCGCGTGCGAACAGTGGGTCCCAGTCGGTGCCCCAGATCACCTTGATGACGTTCCAGCCGGCGCCGCGAAAGTACGACTCGAGTTCTTGAATGATTTTCCCGTTGCCGCGCACCGGGCCGTCGAGGCGCTGCAGGTTGCAGTTGACGACGAAGGTGAGGTTGTCGAGTTCTTCGCGGGCGGCGACGCCGATGGCACCGAGCGACTCGGGTTCGTCCATCTCGCCGTCACCGAGGAACGCCCAGACTCGCGACTTGGAGGTGTCGGCGATGCCGCGCGCGTGCAGATAGCGGTTGAAGCGGGCTTGGTAGATCGCGTCGATCGGACCGAGGCCCATGGAGACCGTCGGGAATTCCCAGAAGTCGGGCATCAGCCGCGGGTGCGGGTAGCTCGGGATGCCGTGGTGGGAGATCTCCTGCCGGAACCCGTCGAGCTGCTCCTGGCTCAGCCGGCCTTCGAGGAAGGCGCGGGCGTAGATGCCGGGGGAGGCGTGACCCTGGAAGAAGACCTGATCGCCGCTCGTGCCGTCGGCGCTGTGCTTGCCGCGGAAGAAGTGGTTGAAGCCGACTTCGTACAGGCTGGCGGCCGATGCGTAGGTGGCGATGTGCCCGCCGACGCCGAGTTCGGGCCGGTTGGCCCGCGACACCATGACGGCGGCGTTCCAGCGCACCGCCCGGCGGATCTGCTTCTCGATTCGTTCGTCACCGGGGAACCACGGCTGCGCCTCGGGCGGGATCGTGTTGATGTAGTCGGTGCTGCGCAACGCCGGCACGCCTACCTGACGCTCACGCGCCCGCTGCAGCAACGACAGCATGAGGTAGCGGGCGCGTTGCTTGCCCTGGCTGTCGACGACCGCGTCGAGCGACTCGAGCCACTCGGCCGTCTCCTCGGGATCGATGTCGGGGAGCTGGCTCGGGAGGCCGTCGCTGATCACCGGTGGGCGGTCGCCAGAATGGCTGCCCGAGTGGCTACCCGGGTGGCCGGTTGAGTGGCTGGTGGGGTCGTTTGCTGGGGTGCCCAGTGGTGCTGGGGCGCTTGCTGCCACGCTGGGATCCTCACGAGGGAGTGTTTCGATCGGGCCGACGCGTCGGATTCTCTCACTTGCCGAAGAGGCGGGGGCGCGCTCGCTGTGGCGCGTTTCATCCCCCGTTTGGATGGTCAGTACTTGCGCGCGGGCGCAGGTACGTGTGGACTACAGCGACCACAAGCCAGTGACGTCGATCAACAAGAGGGAGGAGCGTTCGTGAGCGCGACCGCGGACCACGCGGAGGGACAGCGCAGCCGAGCCGAGAAGCTTGCATTCTCAGCCGGTCAGGTGGTCCAAGAGATCGGTTATGACGACGACAGCGATGAGGAGTTGCGGTCGTCGATCGAGAAAGTGACGGGCAATACGCTCGTCGACGAGAGCTACGACGACGTCGTCGACGCCGTCCTGCTCTGGTGGCGCGACGACGACGGCGACCTGGTCGACGCGCTTGTCGATGCGCTTACATCCCTTGCCGACGGTGGCACGATCTGGCTGCTCACGCCGAAGTCGGGCCGTGACGGTCACGTCGAACCCAGCGACATCACCGAGGCCGCACCCACCGCCGGTCTGAGCCAGACCAGCTCGATCAGCGCCGGCCGCGACTGGTCGGGCGCCCGCCTCGTGGCGCCGCGCAGCTCGCGAAAGCGGTGACGCCGCCAATCGGCCGCCCTGCTCCTGACTTCGAACTGGTCGACCAGCACGGCGCTCCGGTGCGGCTCTCGTCGTTTCGGGGCAGCCGCAACGTCGTGCTGGTGTTCTTCCCGTGGGCGTTTTCGAGCGTCTGCACGGGCGAGCTCATCGCTTTGCGCGACGACGCAGGCTCGTTCGTGAACGACACCACACAGCTGCTCGCGGTGTCGATCGACTCCAAGTTCGTGCAGCGACGTTTTGCCGAGCATGAAGGAATCGAATTTCCTCTGCTGGCCGACTCCTGGCCGCACGGCGAAGTGGCGCGGTTGTACGGCGTCTTCGACTCTGACGCCGGTGCTGCGGTTCGCGGCACGTTCGTGATCGACCGCGATGGCGTGCTGCGCTGGTCGGTGGTTCATGGCATCGGCGAAGCCCGCGACCCGGCCGAGTATTTGCGTGCGCTCGCGGAGCTGCGATGACGGTGGTCCCGCCGTCCGGCCGTGGTCGGTAGGCTGGTCGCCCGCAGCACCAACGTTGCGGGCGCGTAGCTCAGCGGAAGAGCACCCGGCTTACAACCGGGGGGTCACAGGTTCGAAACCTGTCGCGCCCACTTGCGGCACGTGTGATGTCTCAGGCAGCACCGGCTAGGTGACCGCGGCTTCGTCGGGAGCGGTGTCGTCGCCTGTCGCTCGGGTGCCGGAGAATCACATCGCCAGCGCTATTTCGCGGTTCAGCAGTTGAGTTCGTGAAACACGCCACCGTCGACGTTGTCCATCGTCCAGAGCAATGCGCGCATGACGCTCCTACACACTGTCGGGTCTTGGCTGAGTGCGACCTCCCAGCGGTCTGGGTTGGAGCCACCGAGCGGATGCGCCGTTAGCGCCGAGCACGACGTCGGCGAGATCAGCAGCAAGCACATCTCGTCGGCGAGATCGTGTCGAGCTGGCAGGTCGACCGCACAAACATTCCACTCCTCATAACGCCGCACGTCGGTGCCGAGAAGAAGCGCCAGCGGCGTGCGTTCGAGGAGCATCCGGTAGCTAAATCGCTGCGTTACTGGCTGT